>Ga0100402_1000330_pt1 | contig 55708 bp, 39 predicted proteins | sample CryGeyme20150102_FD_80419 | JGI IMG/M metagenome (GOLD analysis project Ga0100402, IMG submission 80419) | Groundwater microbial communities from Crystal Geyser aquifers in Utah, USA - Crystal Geyser metaG 2015-0102 | ecosystem: Environmental > Aquatic > Deep subsurface > Groundwater | place... | reverse complement strand
GGAACCGGATACGTAGGTCTTGTAACCGGAACCGCCTTCGCCGACTCAGGCAACCAAGTTATCTGTGTAGATAATAATCCAGCCAAATTAGAAGCACTTCGCGCCAATAAAATTCCAATTTACGAACCAGGATTAAATATTTTATTCGATCGTAGTGTTCGCGAAGGTCGTCTTCACTTTACTGACAATTTAGAATATGCTGTTGATAATTCTGACATCATATTCTTGTGTTTACCAACTCCACCAGGCGCAGACGGTCAAGCTGACTTAAGTTTTGTACTTAATGTGGCAACAGACATCGGTAAAATCATTAAATCCTACAAAGTATTGGTTAATAAAAGTACTGTACCTGTAGGAACAGCAGATAAAGTAAGAGCAAATGTTGCTGCCGTAACTTCAATGGAATTTGATGTGGTTTCAAATCCTGAATTCTTACGTGAAGGCGCAGCCGTGGAAGATTTTGTAAAACCTGAACGCGTAGTAATCGGATCTTCAAGTGAGCGTGCTACAAAACTAATGGAACAATTGTATGAGCCATTTGTACGCAGTGGAAATCCAATTATCGTGATGGACGAACGTAGTAGTGAATTGACAAAATACGCTGCAAACGCATTCTTGGCTACAAAAATCTCTTTCATGAACGAAATTGCCAATGTGTGTGAACTCGTTGGTGCCAATGTTGATAATGTGAGAAGAGGAATTGGTACAGATACAAGAATTGGCAAACGTTTCTTATTTGCCGGAATCGGTTATGGTGGATCATGCTTCCCAAAAGATGTTCAAGCTTTAGATTATACTAGTGACGAATATGGTTATAATTTCAGTATTCTGAAATCAGTAATGGAAGTAAATGATCGTCAGAAATTATCTATCGTTGCTAAAATGGACAAGCATTATGGAAATGATGTTAAAGGAAAAACATTCGGAATTTGGGGTTTAGCTTTCAAACCAGAAACAGACGATGTTCGTGAAGCTCCAGCTATTTATATCATTAAAGAGTTATTAGCACGTGGTGCAAAAGTAAAAGCTTACGATCCTGAAGCTATCGATACATTCAAATTAGCAATTGGTGAATCTGTTGCATCACAAGTAGAATTTGTAACTGATTCAAAATCAGCGATTAAAGGCGCTGACGCATTGGTTATTTGTACTGAATGGAATGAGTTTAGAAGACCAGACTTTGAAGATATTAAATCAAACTTAGTATCACCTATTATTTTTGATGGAAGAAACCTATTTGATTTAGGAAGAATTAAAGAAGCTGGTATTACTTATTATAGTGTAGGACGACCTAATGTCAACTGATAGAAAAAAAAGAGTATTAATTACTGGTGGTTCAGGATTTTTAGGATCACATTTATGTGAAAAATACCTAAGCTATGGCTGGGAAGTCATTGCAATGGATAATTTACTAACTGGTAACATTGAAAATATAACTCATCTAATTGGAAGAGAAGATTTTCAGTTTATCAAACATGATGTAACAAATTACATTCATATAAATGGTGAACTAGATTTAATTTTACATTTTGCTTCCCCTGCATCGCCAATTGATTATTTGAAGATGCCAATTCAAACGTTAAAAGTAGGTTCACTTGGTACACATAAAGCTTTAGGTTTAGCAAAAGCTAAAGGAGCGCGTTTTTTATTAGCATCAACTTCTGAAGTTTATGGTGATCCATTAGAACATCCACAAAAAGAAACCTATTGGGGAAATGTTAATCCTATAGGAATGCGTGGTGTTTATGATGAAGCAAAACGTTTTGCAGAAGCAATGACAATGGGTTATCATCGTTTCCACGGTGTTGACACAAGAATTGTGAGAATTTTTAATACCTATGGCCCAAGAATGAGACTTGATGATGGAAGAGCATTACCAACATTTATGGATCAGGCATTAAAAGGAGAAGACATTACCGTTTTTGGCGATGGTTCACAAACAAGATCGTTTTGTTTTGTAGCCGATTTAGTTGAGGGTATTTATAGATTATCTCAATCGGATTATGTGTATCCAGTAAATATTGGAAACCCTGAAGAAATTACAATTATGGATTTTGCAAAAGAAGTAGTAGAACTTACCGGAACAAAGTCAAAAATAATTAATAAGCCTTTGCCACAAGATGATCCTAAAATCAGACAACCTGATACAACTATTGCTTCAAGTTTATTAAATTGGAAAGCAGAAGTACCAAGAAGTGAAGGTTTAAAAATAACATTAGATTATTTTCAAAGTAAAATATAATTGCTAATGAAAACAGGAGTAAACAGTTCCATACAAACCAATAGAAATTCTGAAGTAGAGCAAACGCCTTATGAGAAGTTTCAAAAGTATTGGTGGCTAGTTCGCAGAAAACTGTGGTTAGTCATTTTGTTTGGATCTGTTTATTCTATTTATAAATACAATGAAATATTAAAAATTAAGGAGGTTTATAGGTCTGTTAGTACAGTGATGTTAGATGGTAGTTCTACTGATAGAGCAGTAGCATTACTTGGTATTCCTGGTGCTAGATATGGTTATCAAAATGAGCAATATATTCTAAAATCTGATAAGCTTGCTAAACAAGTTGCTCAAAGTTTAATTAATAGTTTTAACTCCAAGCAGCTTACGGATACTTTATTAATTTTAAAAGGGAATTTAGGTACTATTGCGAATGTTGACATAGTAGCTAGAAGATTGCTTTCTGCCGTTAGGTTTACTTTTGAAGAAGAGCAGAATATTATTCGAATTTTGGCAACCTCATACGATCCTATTGAGGCATCAAAATTATCAAATGCATATGCTCAAACATATAGAGAGTATAATATTCAAAATAGTAGGGTTCAAATTTTAGAGACAAAAGATTTTTTACAGAAAAAAATTACAGAGACTCAAGACTCTCTAATAAGTATTGAGTTTCAAATAATGGATTTTTACAAGAATAATGAATTCACTAACTATGATATATCAACTGGAAACACACTTAATCTAATTGCAGAGTTGTACAAGCAAGTTGATAATGCAAGAATTGAGATGGCATCAAATGAAGAAGAGATTAAAGCCATTAATGCATCTCTTGAGTTATCTCGATCAAAAGAAACAGATTATCTTGTAAATACAACTGACAATCTTATTGAATATTACAATAAACAAATTCTAGACTTAGAGCTAAAAAAAGAAGAGGAGTTGACTCGTTTAGGTGGAAATGAAAATCGAAATGGCTTGAATTCAACAATAAAGGTTATTGATGAAAAATTGGAAATATATAAGGATAAATTAGGTTTTTATATTAATAAAAAATTGGATAATACTTCAATATTATCATCAGTTGACGGATCTGTTTCAAAATATTGGATTGAAATAAATACTAGAAAATTAGATTTAGAAAATAAGAATAAAGCTCTTCCTTTGAAGATTCAAAAAATAGAAGAGCAGATTTCACAATACAGACGAAGATTAGAAGAAATACCATATAAAAGATTAACACTTGAAAAGCTAGAACGAAAAAAATCTCGTTTTAATGAGGCTGTTGCTAGATTTTCCTCTAGGTATATGGATATGGAGTTAGCTGAGGCAAGTGAGGGTGGATATGTTAAATTATTAGACGCAGCAAAACCCAATTACTCTCCAATAAATAAGCAAACAACCTCTGGCGTAATGGAGGGTTTCTTATATGGGGCATTATTTGCAATTGGGCTAATAATAATTTTAGATAAAATTGATGATAGAATTAAATCTGATGAAGATTTGGCTAATTTTTCAGTTGGAATTGCAGGTGGAATACCCACTATGGAGCCAATTATTCAAAAAGAATTTAATAATAAGAAATTCGTTGATTATCGAGATACATTTATTTCGACAAAGTTATTAAGTACATTAATGCCATTATCTGGTATTGCAGAATTATATAGAAGATTAAGAAGTGACTTTTTATTTAGTTTACCTGACAAAGCCTCAAAATCAATTTTAATTTCTAGTGCAAATCCTCAAGAAGGTAAGTCTGTAACTGCAGCTAATCTGTCGATAGTTTTAGCGCAAAGTGGCAAAAAGGTTCTACTAGTTGACGCCGATTTAAGAAGGCCGAATGTTGAAGTTTTATTTGGATTATCAAATGTTGGACTTGCAGATTTTATTATAGGTCAGGCGCATTATGAGGATATAATTCTACCTTCAGTTGTTGAAAATTTGAATATAGTAATTGCTGGAACTCAAGTTCCAAATCCGGCTGAATTACTAGGCTCTGATACATTTAAAAAGTTTTATGAAATTGCAATGACAGAGTATGATTTTGTGATTATAGATTCACCACCTATCAATTCAGTTGTAGATGCAGTTGCAATTTCTGATTTGATTGATATGATGTTAATAGTAGTTCGTGCTGGAAAAACAAAAAAACGTGAATTAAAAACTACACTTCAAATTTTAACACATACCCACCAAAAAATTAAAGGAGTTTTGTTAAACGACATTAATCAGAAAAGCTTTATAACAGATTATAACTATTACAATAATTATAATTATTATGGAATTAGAAATCCTGAAGCAAAAAAACAAAATAAAAAAGACAAATCTCTTTGGGAAAAATTGAATGCCTAAGTTTCTATTAATCCTTTGCAGTTTTTTTTTACTTAATTATACAGAGCTTAATGCTCAGTCTTCATATGGATATGGTACAGTCATTGGCGGCCAATTAAATAATAACCAAGGTGGAAAAGCTACGAGTTATCTAAACGACAATGAAGAAGGTATAAGAATTGTATTTATTCAATCTCGAGGTAGTATAGGTGGAATTAGAAATAGCGGCGGCGGCGGCGGTGTGCGAATTTATGATGTACCAAAAGATACAGACTACTTAGAATTAATTATGTTTTATTCGGGAATAGATCCGAGAGTACTTAGAAAAGATAAATTTAAAATTCTGAGAGTTGCATCATCAGGACAAGATCCGTATTTAAGTAAAAATATTCAAAGATATTGGACAACATATAATTTTGGTGAACAATATGATCGTGGTGGCCCTTTTGATTTAGTAAGACCATATGATATTATAATTGTACAACAAAGAGGTTTATTTAACAGAGAATTTTTTGACCCAATGACCGATATTACTTTTTTATTGACCCTACCTACTTTTGTATATTCAATTATAACTGTTTATAATACTTTTATTAGGTAATACAAAATATAATAATGAGCAAAAATGAATTGCCTTTTTTGTCTATTGTAATTTTAGTAATCTTTATTCTATTTACTTTTATTACTTATCCTGAATCAACTTTGATTGAAGATACGATTAGTGTAGACAATCAATTTTATGCAATATTTTTAGCAATTGCGATACTAATTTATCCTTTGGAGCAGGTTTTAAAAAAGGGTTTGGGTGCTGTTGTTCATACAGACGTTGTTTTAATTCAAAGCTTTATTTATTGGAGTTTACTTGATGTTATTCAATCGAGATATCCTTTAACAGCAGTTTCATTAACTGCTGTAAAGTACACTTATATATATATCGCAATATTTATTCTTGCAATAATATTAGGAACGAATTTTACAATAAAGTTTCCTAAAATAGTTTATGAAGCTTCTGTAGTTGATTTATCAGAAAAAGTGCTTTTTAATTTTTTCATTATAAGTTTCTTTATTGCCATATTTTATTTTTATAAATCATCTTATTATGACTTTGATTATATGATACGAGCACTAAATAGACCTCGATTTAGTTCACCATGGGCTAGAGGTACTGAAGGTGGTTTTGGAGCAATTTTAGAACATTTAAAATATTTTGGATATTTTCTGCCTTCAGTTGCTGTACTTTACGCGATTAAAATCAAGCGAATTACTTTTAAAGTAATTTTATTATTTGCTCTTGCTATATTTTTTAGTGCATTTGAATTTCAAGGGGGAGGTCGACGAATAACCGGGTTTTTGGCAGGAGTTGCCGTAATTACATATTTAGTTTATAAGAGAAATAATTTAAAAATAATACATTTTATTGGTTTAGGTGCAGTTGCTGGTTTTATGCTTGTTTTATTAGATATGCAACTAGCTTTTAGAAATAAAGGTTATGAAGGCATGATTGAAAAATATGAAATTGAAGGTTTAAATGAAGTAAGAGTGGATGATAATTTCTTTAGAATTGCTCAAGTAATTGACTGGATGCCTTCAATTTATCCGTTTGCTGGTTCACAATGGCTTGTGTACTCACTAAGTAGGCCGATTCCAAGGTATTTTTGGCCTGGAAAGCCTCTAGATCCAGGTTATGATGTAGCTAAAATGGCAGGTGAATATGGAGTTTCTTTAACTACGACAGTTGTTGGAGAAGCCTATGCTTCTGGTGGAGTTTACATGATAATATTTATTGGATTCATGTATGGTGTTGTAGCAGCGTCATTCAGAAATTTACTTTATACAAACCTAGGTGTTCTTGGTTTTGCAATTTATAGTATAGGTACATTGGCAACGGTTGGCGGAGTAAGAGCATTGGTAGACTTTATTATATTTTCTTATGCATTACTTGGTTTGCTCGTATTATTTAGGTTTTTTCTTAGAAAAAGATCTATTACAATGCCAGAATCGACTTTTATTCAGGAAAATCAAATTTAGACTTTTTTGTCAATGAAAATCACTTATTTATGGTTAACTATGGGGCCTTATCATATCGCAAGAATGAATGCAATTGCTTCAATTATTGGGAAAGATAATCTTCGTGTTATTGAACTTTGCTCTAGAGATGACCATAGTTGGGAATTAAATGATTACGTTAGAAATTTTAACTATTTATGCTGCTTACCAAATGAAACACTCAATAATAACAGCTTGCAAAAAGCTTCTTCATTAATTGAAAATTATCTTTCGGAATCCTTTTCAGATGTTGTGGTAAATGGCTGTGGTTATTTTGATGCTACATTATTCAATGTCCTCAAAAAAAGTAAAATCTATTATTCAAAATTGATTTTATGGAGTGAGAGTACACTTCTTGACAACCCTAACCCTTGGTATAAAATTCTTGCTAAGAAATATTATACTCATATTTATGACGGTGGAATAGTTGCAGGTTTAAGTCATTCTCAACTACTTGAAAAAATAGGATTTAATAAACAATCTATTGCAGTTGTTGGAAATGTAGTAGATAATTTATCTTTCAGATCGATAGAAAATTATGACCGAAAAGATTTTTTATTTGTAGGCAGATTGCTTTCTATTAAGAATGTTAATTTTCTTATAAAAGCATTTAAAGAGTTTAATAAAGAAGTTACTGATTGGAAATTAACAATTGTTGGAGATGGACCTGAACGCCAAAAATTAGAAAAGTTAATTCTTGAATTAAATCTATCTAATTCTGTCAAAATATTGGGATTATTACAACCATTTGAATTAATTCAAGAATATAAAAAACATGCTGTTTTTATTTTGCCTAGTTTAAGTGAACCATGGGGTTTAGTTGTTAATGAAGCTATTGCATCAAATTTGCCAGTTATTGTTTCTTCAAATTGTGGAGTTGCTGAAGTATTTGAAGACGGTAGAAATGGATTGGTTTTTAATCCAAATGATAAAAATAAATTAGTTCAATCTATGTTGAAATTATATATGTCACTCGAATTAAGAACGAGTTTGGCAAAAGAAGCGAATAAAGTTCTAGATGAATTGAATCCTGAAAAATATGCTGAAAAATCGATATTACATTTTCAAAAAATGCTGTTAGAAAAGTGAATTTAAAAGCCAAATTAGGAATTATATTAGTTGTCCTTTATCCTCTTAGTTTGGTACTAACTTCATTATTTACCAATGTAAGCTTACTTATTTTTCCTTATTTCGTATTTCTGATTCCGATAGTTTACTTTATATTTAGAGTTAAACAAAAAGAGAAAAGTATTTATGAAATTAAATTATCAAGCTCGAATAGTTCAAGTTTATTAAAAGTTTGGCTTATTCTTACTGGAATTCAACTAATATCCTTATTTCTGAACTCATTTACTTACCCGTATAGTCCAAATTTATTTTTATTAAACACATGGTTTTTAGGGTTTATACTAGCTGCAATTTTAATAAATTCTACATTTAAGTTTAAAAATGCAGTATTTCTTACTCAGCTTGCTATTTGTTTCTTAAGTTTCAATCGATTTTTTTTAGCACTCTTTTTGTTAGCCTTGTTTATATCAGATAATTCCAAAAATCTCTTAAAGAGATGGCTAAAATTGGTTCCTTTCGCTGTTGTAATATTTCTTTCAACTATTTATTTGAGGACAACTTTTACAACAAATAACCTTGAGTTCAATTCTTCGGAATTTTTTCAAGTTTTAAATAAATCAATTGAACGTCCGACATTTTCGTTTCAAACTGATTCAAGAGTATTACAATCTGATAGAAATTCTGTTGTTATTTCTACTTCTGATTTAGTTGAGTCTTTAATTCCTAGGATATTTTTTAAAGAGAAGAAGAGTTTTGAACCAGGATTGGATATTAAAACCAAGTTTTGGCCTGAATTCAACCACAATCAAAATCGAATTCCAATTGGTTTTGTTGGTTCTCATTATTTGATTTTAGGGGATTATTTTTGGTTTTCTTTATTCGTTCATGGTTTAGTAATTGCATTAATCATTAGATTAATAATTTTAGAAATCCCCTCATATCTAAAGTGGATAGCAATTTATTTTGTTATTACTCAATTTTTAATCTCTGAACATGCCGTGTTTTATGTATCAGCTTGGCTTCGTGTATTTCCTGCTTTTTTAATTGCTTTTGGTTTGATTTATAAAATCAATAAAACGAAAACTGTAATGTTGTTGTATTCAGAAAACTCAGAATTTGGTGGGATTCAACGAATAAAGGGATTAATAAAAAAGCATTTTCAAGAGCGGAATATTGATTTTAAAGAATTCGCTTATTTAGGAAATTCAAAACTATCTAAAGTCTTGTTTGGTCTAAAAGTACTTTTACATTCCGTTTTTTATAAGACTGTTTTGGCAACTCATGTTCAGTTTCTAAAGATATTTTCTTTTATCAAATTATATAATAAAATGATAGTTCTAACACATGGAATTGAACTTGAAAATGAAATCAAATCTACTAAGAGTGCAGTTGATGTTGTCTTTTCTAATTCATTAGCAACATCAAATAACAATCCGTTTAAAAAAGCTCATAAACAGTTTATTGTTCCTTATCCATTTTTATGGATCGGAAATGACTCAAAAGAAAAAATATTAGAACCTATTGTTCTGATGGTTGGCAGACTTTCAGAGCATGATTTGTATAAAGGTTATGAAAAAGTCATTGATGCGTGGAAAACAATTCAGAATAAAGTTCCGAATGCCAAGCTTAAAATTATTGGTGATGGGAATTTGAAAAATAGATTGACTGAGTTAATCGAAAATAATAATCTCAGTTCATCAGTTATTTTAACAGGTTTTCTTTCAGATTCTGAGCTTAAAATTTCTTATAAATCTGCTTCATGTTTGATCTTGCCATCAACTAAAGAAGGGCAGGGCTTGGTTTATTTTGAAGCAATGTCAGCTGGGATTCCAGTGATTGGTTTACAAAGTTCAGTTTTGAGTGAATTTATTCAACATAAAAAAGAAGGTTTGTTAATTGACGATACAATCGAATCTATTCAGGAATCATTATTTCTTATATTAAGTGATGCCGATTTAGCTCAAGAAATGGGAAAGAACGCATATTCTCGAGCATTTGAAATCCATCAAAAAAATGAATTTTTCGAATTACTTGAAACAGAACTAAACGATGTGTGGAATTCTCGGTCTAATTAAATTTAGACAATCAATTACAGATTCAGATCTTGAAAAATTCAGAAGTGCTAACCTGAAAATGACTCATCGTGGCCCGGATTATACAGAGGTTCATCAAGTAAATGATCGGATTCTTATGGGACATAATCGTTTATCAATTATTGATTTAGCGGAGGTCTCGAATCAGCCTTTTAGAAAGTCAAACTCTGCTGACTCTTTAGTTTTTAATGGTGAATTGTATAATTTCATAGAAGTTCGAACTAAACTCGAAGCTGATGGATTAGCTTTTTCAACGAAAGGCGATACCGAAGTTTTGTACGAAGGTTTTAAAAAACGTGGACTTTCGATTATTGATGAAATCAACGGAATGTTTGCATTTGCTTATTGGGATTCAAGCGCCAATAAGTTGAGTTTAGTTCGTGATCGTCTTGGTATTAAACCGATATACATTTTAAAATCAGACGAATATTTAGTTTTCAGTTCTGAAATCAGACCGCTTCTTTCTTATACAAAAGAAGCTTGGAGTTCGAACGCTCTTCATGAATGGTTGTTTTATCAGACGAATCCATCAAACCAAACTTATTTTGATGATATAAAACTCTTAGCTCCAGGTTCGTGGCTTTGTTGTTCTTTAGAAGGTGATATTCAGTCGGGAACGTATTATGATTTTAAATCATCATTTTCAAAGGCAGAAGATTTTAGCAGTGAAACTTTGAGAAGTCTTGTTACCGATTCTGTAAAAGACCGTTTGATTAGTGATGTTCCATTAGGAGCTTTTTTGAGTGGTGGAATCGATTCATCGGTTGTTGTTGCAGCAATGAGATCCGTTCATTCTGGTTCAATATCAACTTTTTCTGTGGGATTTGATGATCCTAATTATGATGAAAGACATTTTGCAAAATTAGTTTCAACTAAATTTGAGACAAATCATCATGAACTTTTGTATTCCTCAACCGAGATTTTAGACTTAATTCCGAAAGCTGTCGATTCTTTGGATTACCCAACCGGAGATGCGATAAATACATGGTTAGTGAGCAAAGCCACGAAAGATGCTGGAATTACGGTAGCTTTATCAGGTTTGGGTGGAGATGAGCTATTCGGTGGTTATCCATCGTTTGGACGATTTTCAAATCCAAAATATTCTAATCCTGCGTTACTAAAATCAGCCAATTATTTAGCAAAACTTTTTGGTAAAAGAAGTAGAGAATTTCAAAAAGTAAAAACATTATTTGAGCTAAAACCATCTGCGTTTTCTCATGTTGCTGTGTCAAGAGCTGTATTTTTACCTGATCAAATAGCTGAATTAGCAAAATCAGATTCGTTTCATCCTTATAAATCGGGCATTAATGAAGTGATGTATCAGGAATTGAATCAATATACGATTCCATTGTTGTTGCGTGATTCTGATCAAACTTCTATGGCTCATGCGCTTGAAGTTCGTGTTCCTTTGCTAGATTATCGATTGGTGAATTACATGGCGGCGGTTAATTCAAATTATCGTTATTCGCCTAATCAGCCGTACCCAAAATCGACTTTGGTTGATGCTTTTAAAAATGATCTTCCAGAAATTGTTTATAAACGAAAAAAACAAGGATTTGTCTTGCCTTTAGATAATTGGCTTCGAAATGAATTAAAACCGTTTGCAAAAGAATCTTTATTTGATTCTCCTTTAACAACTTTATTAGACGGTTCGGCCATTCAAGAACTTTGGGCTGATTTCTTACATCAGAAATCGTATGTGAAATGGTCTATGATTTGGAGTTTGGTTGTTTTGGGAAGATGGATGCAAACAAATCATTTAAATGGTAAATAAATCTATTTCTGAATGATTAAAGTTTTGCATGTAATTCCAAGTTTAGATCGAAAATCAGGTGGTCCGGCACAAGTTATTTGGGATTATATTGATGGTTCTAAAGAACAAATTGAGTATCATATTTGCACGAATCGAGAAGGTTTAAGCGTTCAAGAACTCGAAAAACTATCAGCAAAACATCAAATATCTATTCATCATTTTAATTATTTAGGTTCTCATTCTACAAAGTTTTCATTCTCATTATTTTTTTGGTTTTTAAAAAATTATTTGCAGTTTGATCTTATTCATATTCATGCTGGATTTTCTCTAACATCTGAATTTGTTGGATTATTTTGTCGAGTTTTAAACATTTCATTTATTTATCGTCCTTTAGGTACTTTATCTCCATATTCATTGTCTTCAGGGAATAGTCTGTTTAAAAGAATTTTTTTGCCTTTGGAAAAAATGCTTTTGCGAAATGCTCTTGCTGTTCATTGTACTTCGCCGCAAGAAGAAAAAGATATTCTTCAAATTGAGGCAAATTGTAATTCTGTTATTATTCCACCACCAATAATACTTTTAGATAGTAATAAAGGGAGTTTAAAAGGCAAAAATAATCAAGAACTTAGACTAGGTTTTTTGTCTCGTATTCATCCAAAAAAAAATATTAAATATATTTTTGAACTTCTGACCAAACTTCCTTCAGTTAAATTGTTCATTGCAGGTTCTGGTGATGAATCCTATATGAATGAATTAAATGAATTCATTTCAGATAAAGGATTAGATAAACAAATCGAATTTAGAGGATTTTTATCAGGAGAATCAAAAAGACAGTTTTTTTCTGAAATTGAATGGTTGATTTTGCCAAGTTATCATGAGAATTTTAGCGTTGCAACTGCTGAATCTTTAGGATTTGGCGTTCCTGTTTTAAGCTCACCTTTTGTAGATGCTACAGATTTTGGCGAATCAAAAGGAATAGTTCGTTTAGAATTAGAACAAGAAATTTGGCGCAAAACAATTCAAGAAATTCAAAATGAATCTGTAGAAATCTATACTCAAAGACAATCGGAAGCGATTTTGTATGCAAATACGTACTTTTCTGCATCGGTGGTTATAGATAAATTGATTACTTTGTACAATTCTGTTCAAAAGAAGCGATAAAACTTACAAATGAATCTAACAGCTATACTTTTAACGTTTAATGAAGAACTAAATATTGCAAGAACACTTTCTGCTTTAAGCAAGTTAGAGTGTGTTTTAGTAATTGATTCATTTAGTTCCGATAAAACGGTAGAAATTGCTAAGGAATTTCCAAATGTAACAGTTCATAAAAGAGTCTTTGATGAACATACCAATCAATGGGAATTTGCTAGATCCTTAGTAAAAACAGATTGGACTTTAGCACTCGACGCAGATTATCAAGTTTCTGAAAATGCACTTAAAGAAATTCTTGAACTGATATCAAGTAACCCAACAGAAAACGGTTTTTATTCTGATTTTCTATACGCAATTGATGGAAAAGTAATTAAATCAGGAATTTATCCACCGGTTTGTGTTTTATACAAAACAGCTTCATGTGAATATCAAAAAGATGGTCATACACAACGTTTATTTGTTCCTGGTAAAACTGGAAAACTGAAAAACAAATTGATTCACGATGATAGAAAATCTTTTTCTCATTGGATTCAATCACAGGTAAAATATGCTCGTTTAGAAGCCGAAAAATTGATTGAGATTCATAAAGAAGATCTATCAAAAAATGATAAAATTAGACTTAATTATAAATTAACGCCGATTCTAGTGTTCTTTTATTGTATTTTCGCAAAAGGTGGGATTAAAGAAGGTAAAGCCGGTTGGAAATATGCTTATCAACGCTTACTCGCTGAAATTATCCTACAATACTTTTTATTAGATTTGAAAAAATAATTCATGTATATCTTAGGAATTAATGCTTATCACGGTGATGCCTCAGCTGCATTACTTAAAGATGGCGAGGTTTTACTTGCCATTGAAGAAGAACGTCTAAACAGAAAAAAACACTGTGCTGGGTTTCCCGTTTTAGCCATTCAAGCTTGTCTAAAACAAGAAGGCCTAACGATTTCAGATATTGACCATATCGCAATTTCAACTGATCCTTCGGCTAATTTAAAAGAAAAAGTATTATATAGTTTAACCCGCATTACTAAGATTCATAAAATGTTGCGTGATAGACTTTCAAAAGTTACTAAAACCAGAGATTTACGATCTGATTTAGCGTTTCATTTGGGAATAGAAAAAACACAAATAAAAGCAGAAATTCATAACGTAGAACACCACTTGGCTCACATGGCTTCTGCTTATTTTTCATCACCATTTAAAGAGTCAATTGTTTTGTCTTTAGATGGCATGGGAGATTTCGTTTCTGCAAAATGGGGCTTAGGAAAGAATGGAAAATTCAGTGATGATGATCAAGTTGAGTATCCACATTCTATCGGATATTTGTATACAGCAACAACACAATTTTTAGGTTTTCCTTATTATGGTGATGAAGGAAAAGTAATGGGATTGGCTCCTTATGGAGAGCCAAAATTTCTTGAAGAATTTCGAAAAATTATTACAACTGATTCTAAAACAATAGGTTATAAGCTCAATTTGGATTATTTCTTACATCATTCACAAGGAATTGAAATGCAATGGGATGATGGTCAGCCTACAATTGGAAGAATGTATTCTGATAAATTTATTGAAGTGTTTGGTCCTGCAAGAGAATATGGTTCTGAGTACACTCAACACTATATCGACATTGCGGCATCGATGCAAAGAAGAGTCGAAGAAGTCTGTTTGGAGATGATTCAAAAGCTTTCAGATAAATATAAATCCAAAACGATTTGTTTAGCAGGTGGTGTTGTTCTTAATTCAGTAATGAATGGAAAAATACGCTTAGAAACTTCAGTTCGAAATATTTATATTCATCCAAATGCTGGAGATGGTGGTACAAGTCTTGGTTCAGCTCAATATGTCTATCATCAATTATTAAACCAACCAGTAAAACAAAGCATTGAACATGCGTATTTAGGTTTAGAATATTCTGATTCACAAATTAAGGAAGCCTTAATTAAATTAGGGATTAATGAATTTGATTATTTGCCAGAACAAGAATTGTTTGATAGCACTGCAAAAGCTATCTCAGAAGGAAAAGTCGTTGGTTGGTTTCAAGGGAGAATGGAATGGGGACCAAGAGCTTTAGGTTCAAGAAGTATCGTTGCAGATCCTAGAAGAACTGATATGAAAGACATTTTGAATGAGCGTATTAAAAAACGCGAAAAATTCAGACCGTTTGCACCATCTTTACTAGATTCTGCGATTTCTGACTATTTTGAACAAGATTATCCTGCTCCAACCATGTTAATGGTGTATCAAGTTAAAGAAGAAAAAAGAACTGTTTTACCAGCAATTACTCATGTTGATGGAAGTGGACGTTTACAAACAGTTCATAAAGAACATCATCCAAGATATTATGGTTTAATAGAAGCATTTGGCAAATTAACTGGAGTTCCGGTTGTTTTGAATACTTCTTTTAATGAAAATGAACCGGTTGTTTGTACGCCTGAAGATGCAATTGATTGTTTTCTTCGAACAAAAATGGATGTTTTAGCGATAGGCAATTATTTCATTAGCAAAGAGTAAAATTTAGATTGTAAGCTAAAGGAAAATTAAAGAACACATGAATATTTTAGGTATCTCTTGTTATTACCATGATGCAGCTGCTGCACTTATTCAAGATGGAAAAATTGTTGCTGCCGCTCAAGAAGAGCGATTTACTCGTAAAAAACATGATGCTGATTTTCCAATAAATGCTATTGAATATTGTCTCAAACAAGGAAAGATTCAGCATAAAGATGTTGATTTAGTATGTTTTTATGATAAACCCTTTTTAAAGTTTGAACGGATTTTAGAAACGTATTTAGGTTTTGTTCCAAAAGGAATTCAGTCGGCATGGAAAGCCTTGCCGATTTGGATTAAAGATAAATTGTGGATTTCTGATTTAATTCAAAAACAACTTGGTACAGATGTTAAGGTAATTTATCCAGAACATCATGAATCTCATGCGGCTTCTGCTTTTTATCCATCACCTTTTGAATCGGCGGCGGTTTTAACTATTGATGGCGTTGGTGAATGGGCTACAAGTTCAATCGGATTTGGACATCAAAATAAACTAAATTTAACACATGAGTTACATTTTCCACATTCATTAGGATTATTGTACAGCGCATTTACGTATTACACAGGGTTTAAAGTAAATTCAGGTGAATATAAAGTAATGGGTTTAGCGCCTTATGGAACTCCGAAATATGCTCAAAAAATCTATGATCATCTTATTGATTTAAAAGAAGATGGCTCATTTATTATGAATATGAAATATTTCGATTTTGCAGCAGGTCTAAAAATGACTTCATCAAAAATGGATGTTTTATTTGAAGGTCCGCCTAGAAAACCGGAAACGAAATTGGGTCAGCGGGAAATGGATTTAGCTGCTTCTGTACAAGTTGTTACAGAAGAAATAATGCTTAGAATGACTAAAAATGCTGTAAAAGAAACCGGCTCTAGAAATGTTTGTCTAGCTGGTGGAGTTGCGCTAAACTGTGTTGGTAATGGTAAAATTCTAAAATCTGGCATTGTAGATAACTTATGGATTCAACCTGCAGCAGGTGACGCAGGAGGAGCATTGGGCGCTGCTTTAATTGGTTGGTACCAATATTCAGGAAAAGAAAGAATTATTGAAAAGAATAATCCGAATTCAAATTCTGTTTCTGATTCCATGAAAGGCAGTTATTTAGGTCCGGAATTTTCAAATGAAGAAATTCAAAAATGGCTTAATGAGGAATCGATTCCGTTTACATTTGAAGACGACTCTCGATTATTCAATATTGTTTCTCAATTATTAAGTGATGGAAACGTTGTTGGTTGGTTCAATGGACGTATGGAATTTGGCCCAAGAGCATTAGGCGGACGATCAATACTTGGAGATCCACGCTCAGATGAAATGCAAAAGACTTTAAATCTGAAAATTAAATATCGTGAAAGTTTCAGACCGTTTGCACCAAGTGTTTTAGCGGAACATGTAGCAGATGTTTTTGAACTAGATTCAGAATCACCCTATATGCTTATTGTAGCGCCATTAAAAAAAGAACGTTGTTACAATGTTGAAGAGGGCAAAGATGGAATGGAAAAATTATATCAAAAACGTTCGGATTTACCGTCAGTAACGCATGTTGATTATTCAGCTCGAGTGCAAACAGTTCATAAAGAAACGAATCCTCGTTATCATGCGCTAATTTCTTCATTTTATGAAAAAACGGGAGTTCCTGTCTTAATTAATACGAGTTTTAATGTTCGTGGAGAACCGATAGTTTGTACGCCTCAAGAAGCATTTACCTGTTTTATGCGTACGGAAATGGACATTTTGGTTTTAGAAAATTGCATTTTGTATAAAAAAGACCAAAAAACAGTTGTAAAAGATGATAGCTGGAAACAAGAATTTGCATTGGATTAATTGAGTATGTTAAAAGCTTTATTAAAAGAAATAGATGCTTCCCCCAAAAATGTTAAGCAATTTGCATGGTTATTTGCTTTTATAGGAATAATTATAATCCCGGGAATCATTTGGTATAAACATGATGGTGTAATTGGTGAAGCCGGAATTTTAGCTTTTGGAATTGGAACGCTATTTTTATTGATTGGATTAATTCGGTTTCAAATCTTAAATCCGTTTTACAAAGCTTGGATGTTATTGGCTTTAGTTTTAGGATTAGTAATGACAAAAGTAATAATAACTATTGTTTATTATCTAGTTATGACTCCAATTGGTTTGGTAAAACGAAGCGATTTAAATAAATCAATGCACTTAAAATTTATTAAAAGTGATGATTCTTATTGGGTAAAAAAAGAAGTAAATGATGATCCAAAACGTTTAGAGCGATTATTTTAATGAAGATAGTAATGTTAGTCGATCGTTGGAGTAATGGAGGAGTCCCAACAGTAATGTCTGATTTAAGTATTAAATTACAAGCCTTAGGTCATGAAGTTAATTGGATTTTTTACTATTTAGGAAATCCTGAAAATACATCAATACCTCAAATTGAATTAAACGCCAGATATAGTGGAGATCTAAAAGCTCTATTGGCATTAAAATCGCATTTGCAAAAATTAAATCCAGATGTAATTCACGATCATTTTGGCGGAATTTGGGCGAGTGGATATTTGTTTTCAAAATGGAGGAAAAAAGCCATTCTTCATTATCATAATGAATTTAATGTTGTTCCAGATAGCCCTGATGAAAGGAGACTTCTTAAAGAAAGTTTATTCAAGAATATTTTAATGAAGCGTTATAGAAAAATAGTTGCAGTAAGCGAACATAACGCAAAAACAATCAAATCCTTTTTGAAAAAAGAGCATCAAATATGTGTAATTCCTAATTCTGTTTCAAATCCCCAATTTATATCTCCAAAAGTGAAAAACGAAACACTTACAATTGGATTTTTAGGAAGAGTCGTTTTTGAAAAAGGTGTTGATACATTATTAGAAGCTGTTGCTTTGCTTCCAAAGTCCATTACAGTAAATGTGTTAATAGCAGGAAATGGTGATCAGTCGTATTTAGAATCTCTGAATAACATCATTAAAAAACATAAGCTTAAAACAATTCAATTTCTTGGAAGAGTTTCTGATAAAGATGATTTTTTTAGGAAAATTGATGGTATGTATTTTGGTTCAAGGCAAGAACCCTTTGGTTTAACCATGCTAGAATCTTGGAATTATCAAACTCCGATTATTGGGTTTTACCCTGAGAACGGAGGAGGACCTTATGAAATATTTAAAGAGGGAACCAAATCTGGTGGACACTTATTATCAAGTCGAAGTAGTACAGCCTTGTCTTTATTAATTAAGGATATTGTTGAAAATCGCGATTGGATTACTAAAAAGACAGAAGGAATTGATAAAAAGCTAAGTCCATATTTAATAGAAACAATACTGCCTAAATGGATTGAATTATACGATTCTATTTAGAAATAGTAGTATTGATCGATCTTAAAAATAGTCTTTCAATAAAATAATCAGAGATCATTTACGATTTGAATGGGTAAAAAAAACAAAACAACTTTAGTAATTAAATTATTCAGAAACGTTGAATCGTAATTCAGATAAAACTAAACTATCTGTCGTTTGTAATTCAACTCGCCAAAAACCTATTCGTAGATTTGAGTTTGAATAGGTTCTCCAATTTGAAGAATTACCAATCTTTACCGGAACTTCAGATATTAACTCATCATTTAAATACCATTTGAAACTTAAATCGGTTAGTCCATTTGAATTATAAACACGAGCAAAAACCCAAGCTTTATTATTCTCTAAAGAGAAAGAAGAAACAGGTTCAAAAGGTTCTCTTTCAATGACATCACGACATAAAATGAATTCAGAAACTTTAAGAATTACAGTATCTTGAACTGCCTGAGCTTTTATAAATAACGCCGAATTAAAGCTAAAGGCTACTAATAAAAAGAAAAATTTATTCACACGAAAACTGATTAATGAAACCAAACATACTCAAAGTTATTGATGTTTATCCATACAAAAGAGACGAAAATGAAATAAAATTTTTGCTTTGTCTCCGAAAAATGACGAAAGTCTATGGTGGACAATGGCGTATGATAGGTGGGAAAATTAAAGAAAATGAGCTTGCTTGGCAGGCAGCTTTGAGAGAGTTTAAAGAAGAAACACAAATGAGCCCAAAAATTTTTTGGTGTGTGCCAACATTAAATACCTATTTTGATTTTAAGCGAAATGAACTCATGCAGATTCCTGCTTTTGCAATTGAAGTAGATTCAAAAAGTGAACCAATTTTAGATGATGAGCATTCAGAATGTGTTTGGATAGTAATAGATCAATTAGACAAGTTTCCTATTTGGCCAGAGCAAGAAAGAATAATCAGGGTAATTCATGAAATTATTTCTCGAGATCAAATAGTTAATGATTGGATTGTGGATTATGAATTATAAAACTCAATTAAATAATCGTACAAAATTGTCTTATTTATAAGAGAATCTTTTGAAAAACCGTATATTTGCTATCGTCAACCCAAGAAAAACACATTATCATGATTGTCTTAGTCATTAACTGCGGAAGCTCGTCCATTAAATACCAACTCATTGAAACTGAATCAAAAAAGAAACTCATTTCAGGATTAGTTGAGCGAATTGGAGCAGTTACATCTATTATAAAACACGAAATTCCGGGATTAAAACCCATTAAACTTACTTTAGGTTTAGAAAATCACACAGCTGCTTTAACAGAAATAATGAATTTCTTAAAAAACAATGAATATGGAGTAATTAACTCTTTAGATGATATTAAAGCAGTAGGGCATAGAGTTGTTCATGGTGGTGAGACATTTAAAGATTCTGTTTTAATTGATGATGATGTAATCCATGCTATTGAAGACGCAGTTGATTTGGCACCATTACATAATCCTCCAAATTTAAAAGGGATAGAAGCCGCAAAAAGAGCAATGCCAAACATTCCTCATGTTGCCGTTTTTGACACTGCATTTCATCATACACTTCCAGCTGAAGCATATTTATATGCAATCCCCAATCGTTTGTATCGTCGTTATAAAATTAGACGATATGGCTTCCATGGAACATCACATTATTATGTTTCAAGACGCTATTTTGCTTTAAATGATATTAGTCGCGAAAATTCCAAAATCATTTCTTGTCATTTAGGAAATGGATCCTCCGTTTGTGCTATTAAAAATGGTAATTCTATTGATACAAGCATGGGATTTACACCTTTAGCAGGTTTAGCAATGGGAACTCGAACCGGAGACATTGATCCATCAATTTTATTTTATCTAATTGAAAAAGAAGAGTTATCACTTAAAAGTTTACATGAGTTATTAAATCGACATAGTGGTCTTTTAGGTTTAAGTGGATATGCAGCAGATATGCGTGATTTAATCACAGAAATGAAAAATGGTGACTATCGTTGTAAACAAGCCGTTGATGTGTATTGTTATAGAATAAAACAATACATCGGAAGTTATATGGCTGCACTAAATGGATGTGATTCAATCATTTTTACTGCTGGTATCGGTGAAAATTCTGCACTAATCCGGGAACTTGTTCTTGAAAATATGGATCATATGGGTATTATATTAGACAAAGACGCAAATAATGCCGCTGTTGGAAATGGAGAACAGCTAATTAGTACTCCTGAATCAAAAATTAAAGTTTATGTAATTCCAACAAATGAGGAATTAGTGATAGCTTTAGATGCAGCAAAAATTGCTCTTGCCGCTAATCAATCACCTTGGATCTAAACTCAATATCAAAACAAGTGATAAAAAGATATCTTCTTTTTATTTTTCTTCTTTTAGGTACAACCTGTACATCATCTCGTTGGATTGTTGAAGATAGTTATGTTGCTGACCAATCGACTGCTAAAATTCTGGAAAAGTCTTTAATTGTAAACTTTAACAGTATTACAAATAACCCAAACCCGATTCTAAACTTTTCTTTAAAGGAAGTAAACAAAACAAAGTTTCAGCAAAAGATATTAACTAGAAGATATATTCAACAATATAGACCTCGTTGGATGTGGTTTATTGCTGGTTTAGGAATTTCTGGATCCATGTTTTATTATGCAAATTTTATGGATTTGAATGGAGCAGAAAGTAATCAGACAGCTCAAATTTTATTGAATATTGCAAGCACAGGTGTGTTTGTAGGTAATTTTTACCTTCAAAAACCAGTTGGTGAACCTTTGCGAACAGAGGAAACTCGTTTACTATCGAATACAGGAACAGTAGTTAAAAATGATACGATTCCTGCAATTTCAAGGGCTGATGAAAATGTTAAAGTTAATATATATTACAAAAATCAATTATGGCTATTTAACAAAGAATTTTCAATTAAAGATTCCAAAATTGAAATTGATTTATTTAGATATATTCAGATAAATCCGTTAAAATTAGAGGGTGACGAACAAATTATCGCCGATGTTGAATATAGTGGATCCTTTCAAGAATTCTTTATTCCTTTAAATACTTTCCTTGTTCCTTATGTAAGTCTAAAAAAAACAGGTATTGTATATAATAAGCCAAGTGATTCTAGGCAAGATCAAATAACAAGCGCACAAGAACGTACAATTTATCCTTTACAATCAGAAGAATTAGCAGGATGGTATAGAGTTCAATTTGGCCCAACAACTGCATTTGTGGAAAAGTCAAAAGCTGAAGTAGTTTGGGCTCAACCAGGACTTGCTCCTGAAAAATTTGTAACAGCTGATCAAAAAGTAGCGGGAATTGGAAATCTAGATAATATAGAAATCGAAATTCCATTAGAAACTAGAAGACCAAGAAATCCTCGCGCATTATTAATTGGAAATAGAAGAAACGATGCAATTTCGTCTCGCGATGATTTAAGAGCTTTCAAATCGTACTTAATTCAGACATTTGGTTATGAAACTGATGAAATTGTGAACACAAATCAATTGTCGTTCGATGAATTTAAAACGATAATTAGGAATTTTAGGGATTCTGGTCCGCATCAAGAAATAACTATTTTTTATTCTGGTAATTTTGATGATTCATCGGAACCTATGCTTCAGTTTTTTAATAAGTCAAGTGTAAATTCTATTCCTTTAAAAACGTTTTTAAATCAATTATCACTTGCAAGAGGAGTGAATTATAGAGTAATTATTGAAGCACCTTTTAGTGCTATTCAATTATCAAGTATGGTTTTAAAGGATAAAATTGATAGAGAAGTGCAGGTTTTTCTAAGTGGTAATGATAAAAGTTTTGTCTGGTTTTCAACAAATCCAGGACAATCTTCAGCGCCATTATTGTTTAATCAAAGTAATGAGGATTTTACCTATTCGGCTTTTAACTATAATTTACTAGCAGCACTTAAAAACGGCTTACGCACACATGTTGATATCAAAAGTTATTTAGATAGAGAACTTAATTTCATTTCAAGAAAAGATTTTAATCGCTCGCAAGAAAGTCTTTTATATGTAAAAAAATCTTTTAATTTATTGGAATGAACCCGGCGTATCTCTTTGTAATTATATCAGTTCTTTGTTCAGTTAGTGTTGCTCATGTTTTACGTTATGCAAAAAAGCATTTTTCATCTGTAATTGTTGTCTTAACTGTTAATTATGCCATAGCAGCACTTGTTGCTTCATTTCAAGCAAATTTAGAAGGCTTAAGTATTTTTACTTTGATTAGTGGTTGTATAACAGGAATATTGTTTATTGCAAACTTTTATATCTACGCTGAAAGTGTTAAAGAAAATGGAATAGGAGCATCAGTAGCTGCAATGAGGACTTCTTTAATTATCCCGGTCGGTTCATCGGTTCTTTTATTTAATGAAACACTTGAACTTCGTGAAATTCTTGCAGGCATTATCATTGTATTATCTTTATATCTACTACAAAATAAAGTTTTGAAAACATCGACAACAGAACAGAAAAATAGATCTTGGCTTCTGATTGTATTATTTGTTTTATCAGGCTTGGCTGATTTTTCCGCGAAAGTATTCCATGAAAGCAAATCTGGTTTAGAGAATCCGTACACCTTTATGTTTATTGTATTTACGGTTTCATTTATCACAGGTCTCTTTTTTTTAATAAAAGAGAAAAGAAAAATTCAACAAAGAGAAATCCTTACAGGGGTTGCTCTTGGAATCCCAAATTTATTTTCTAGTATTTTCCTAATTCAAGCATTATCACAATTACCGGCTGTAATTGTTTACCCGTTTGCAAATATTGCAGTAATCATATTCGGAACCTTGTTAGGTTATTTTTATTGGAAAGATAAACTACAACAAAAACAATGGCTTGGAATCGGTTTAGCCGTTTCAGCCTTAATCATTCTAATTCGTTAAATATTATGACAGTTTTAGAAAAATTAGCACTTAATGCTAAAACCTCTTTAAAAAAAGTTGTCTTACCAGAAGCAAACGACGAAAGAACTTTACGAGCTGCTTCTCATTTACATCATGAATTATTAGCAAATCCAATCTTAATTGGAGTTGAAAGTGATATTCAAAAATTAGCTGAATCAAAAGACATCAATATTGGTGGAATTGAAATTCAGAATCCTGAAAAAAGTCCTTTTTTCCAAGAAGCAGCAACTCATTTATTTGAACGAAGAAAAGTAAAAGGAATGACTCTTTCTCAAGCTGAAGATTTAGTTAAAACACCATTATACTTTGCTGCAGCATTATTAGCTCTAAATAAAGCTGATACTTGTGTTACAGGAGCAGTTCACACAACAGGTGATGTTTTGCGTTCTGCTTTGTTTACAATTGGTTTAAAACCAGGTTCTAAAGTAATTTCAAGTATTTTCTTGATGACCTTACAAGATGGTCGAACATTAACTTTTGGAGATTGTGCGGTTGTTCCATATCCCGATGTGAATCAACTAGCAACAATAGCTAAAGATTCTGCTGAATCTCATAGAAAATTAGTTGGTGAAGAACCAAAAGTTGCTATGCTTTCTTTCTCTACAAAAGGAAGCGCAGCTCATCCAAATGTTGAACTTGTTACTGAAGCATACAACAAAGTAAAAGCAGAAAATCCAGATTTATTGGTTGATGGTGAATTGCAGTTTGATGCAGCTTTTGTTCCTGCAATTGGTGCAAAAAAAGCGCCTAACTCAAATGTAGCAGGGCAGGCTAATGTATTTATTTTCCCAAATTTAGATGCTGGAAATATTGGATATAAATTAACCGAACGATTAGCAGGCGCTCAAGCTACAGGTCCAATAATTCAAGGTTTAGCAAAACCTATGATGGATTTATCTAGAGGTGCAAGTTGGAAAGATATTGTAAATACTTCACTTGTTAGTATTGCTTTAGTTTAAATTGTTAATTTTTAGAATTAAGAAAAGCGTCAATTCAGTTTTCTGTCTGACGCTTTTTTATTTTAAAACATTGAATTGGAGCAAATATCTTTATTTAAGCCAAAAATAGTATTTGAATACTCATCGTATGTAAAATCATTGTTATAAGTCAATAGATTGAAAATCCAATTTAAACTATTATCAAACAAACTTACTTTTTGATTTCTTCTGTTTCTAATGATTGAAATGGGTTAATTATTTTTTAAAACAGCGAAGATATCATCCAGTATTCGAGAAATCTCGAGCATTCTTAATTGTGTACTAAACATTGTATTTCAAACAAGAACTCTCGATTAAATGAAAACTCTCATTATTTCGAAACTAAGACTTCATATTGCCAAGGTTCAAAATTTACATCCCAACCTAGAGTAGTTTCCATTTCATAATTGCCGAAATAATTCGAATATGTTTTTTCAGTAAAGACTGATTTATCAAATTGCTTAGATATTTTCTTATTGGATAGATTAATAAAAACAAAGACTTCGTTCTGATCTTTTTTACGTTTAAAAACGATTACATTCTTATCAGAAACAGATAAAATCTCTAAATCACTTCCAAATTCACCATTAAATAAAGCAGAATTTTCTTTTTTTAAAGTAAATAATTTAGTGAATAAAACTCTATTTGGATGCTCTTTCCATTCAATTGGATCTTTTTCGAAAAATGCTAAGCGTTTATCTAAACCTGCTTCATCACCGCTATATAAAAGAGGCATTCCGGGTAAAGTTGCGCTTAAGACAATTAAGGCAGAAGCTGCATCGCCCATTCGTTCTTGAATTGTTCCATTCCACGAATTTTCATCATGGTTATCAACAAATCGCATTCTGTAAGCAGCTTTATCAAAGCGATGATTTTCCTTTTCAATTAACTCAATTAAGTCGTTTACATTTTTATTTCCTTTGGCAATTTCATTAAAATAGTGATGCATTTCCCAGCCATAACTCATATCAAATGCTTTCGCATGATGTTCTTCTTGTTCAGCTTCTGCAAGCATGAAAACGGGTTTAATTGAATCTAGCTGCTTTCTTGCATCATTCCAAAATTCGGTTGGAACTTCACCTGCAACATCACAACGATATCCATCAATATCAAATTCTTTCACCCAATATGCTAGAGCATCGATCATAGCAGTTCTCAATTCTGTATTGTCATAATTCAGATCTATAACATCGGCCCAATCTTCAACAGGAGGGATGTACTCACCCTTATCATTTTTAGTATAAAATTCAGGGTTCGTTTTTACCCATACATTATCCCAAGACGTATGATTGGCAACCCAATCGATAATCACGTACATTCCTTTATCATGAATTGCATTAACTAAATCCTGAAAATCTTGTTTAGTTCCATAATCGGGATGAACGTCTTTATAATCTTTTACAGCATAATAACTACCAAGAGATCCTTTGCGATTTAATTCCCCAATTTCATGAATGGGCATTAACCAAATTATCCCCACATTCATTTCTTTAAGCTCATCTAATCTTTTTTCAATGGCTTTAAACGTTCCTTCTTCTGAAAACTGACGAATATTTAGTTCATAAATACTTAGGTTTTTAGACCATTCTGGCGTTGAATGTTCTATTTTTATTGGTTTTGATATTTCATTTTTTGAGCAGGAAAAAACAAATAAAACCAAAAGTAAAATGGAAAGATTAAAACGTATCATAGTAATAGAATTAAGGTGAAAAGCTTCTTATTTTGAGTTTATTGAAGCATTTCAATATTACTAAGATGCAATATTTCCATTCGTTTTGAAGAGTCAAAGCGTGTCATTTATTGTAACAAGAGAAGAATTCATTTAAATGCTGATTTCTTGAAATGATCTATTAAAACAAGCGATAATTCTATTGCCTTTCTATTAGACGAGGGAATAACAATAGGTAGGTTTATTAATTACTTGAGTTCGGAATATGGATACTTTGTAAAATAGAATAAGTTTAAAAATACATTCTGAAACTGCTTCCTCCAACCAAAAACTTGCCACTTTAGTTAAACTAATTAGTTAATGGTTTGACGGTGGTCTGCTTAACATGTATTAATAGTAGATCAATATTGTAATGAATTATGTCTAAAGTTTTATAAGTGCCAATTGCTATTAAATTTTGCCCTATGATTCAAAATCTTCATTTACACACGTTCCTTAGGGAAAAAGCAAGAAAACAGCCTTAAATTATGAAAACTTCTTATCCCGAAAATTCAGTTTGAAATTTTATAAATGTAAAGGCAAAAAAAAGTCTTAGAAGGAGAGACCAACTAAGACTTTACTTAATTCAATTCAAATTTTTTATAAATAATTATGGGCTAACTAGGCTTATGGTAAAATTGAAATACAATGGATTACCGATTTTGTTTTCAAAAGCATAAGGATCATCACCAAATGAACCTCTGAAGAAATCTTTTCCATCAGCAACATGATCAACATTAAAACTATATCCAATTCGGTAACCTGCTTGTACACCTAACCAAATAAATCCAACAACTTGGCGCTCATAAATGGCTCTAACTCGAATTTCACCTCGACGTAATTCTAAGTTATCAAAGTTCCAATTTACATTATTTCCGTTGTTTAAACGGTAACTTTGCCCTTGGAGTTCATAACCAAAAAATAACATGTTTCTTGGATTAATCGTGTATCTCAAGTGAGCGCGAGCTGGAGCTAAAACCTCAGCTCCCCATTTTAAACTTGGATGTGTCCAGTTATATAAAACGATCGGAATATAATTTAACTCTCCAGCTCTATATGTTTGAGCAAATCCAATACCCCACATTAAACGATCAGATGATTTCCAACCATAAATTGCAGCCGCTGAATATTTCAAATATTTAGGATTTTGTAGCTTTGTCAATTCATAATCACCATTTAAATCCATAGAACCTTGAAAAATCAAGAAGTTTTTTTCATTAAACGGTTTGAATATTGTGGTGTTTAAACCAAGGGTATGGTGAGTGGCATTGGCAAGAACCTGATTAAAATCATTTTCATAAGTAGATTTAGTTGAAGCAAAAGTAGTTCCTTGATAGTTGAAACCTAATTGAACAATTAAACTATTTCGTGAATAAACAGGAATATTAGCAGCTAATTGAAATCCATGAGTTAATGTAGTATTCATGGTTTCAGCAGGTGTGTTATTTACCGCGCCTGATTGAATTTTATAAGGTCCTTGCGCATCGTATCCCATCAAAATTAATTTTTGTGGACTTAAACCGATTACTTTAGACGTTGCATAACGTTTAGCCGCTTCATCAGCAAAATCTAAATCGTCATACTGCGAAAAATCATCTTCCTCTGTTTCTTGAGCTTTCAAAAAAGAAGGTGCTACAAGAAGTAGAATATTGAAGGTGAAGAGTAAAACTAACTTACTCATGAATTAACCTTTTTTCTTGATTATTAAACGTTTCCATTCATCGGTTCTACCAAAAGTTTGAATTCCGATAAATCCTCTAATATCAAGAGTATTGTCATCTTTTAATTTAATGATACAACTGTAGTTATTTCCGTTTTCAGGATCGTAAATAGTTCCTTCTTCCCAAACTCCATCACCTTTAAATACGAAATCTTTGAGCATTCTATAACCTCTTAGTGGAGTAGAGCGAAGTGATACATCAGGATTGTTTTTATCTACTTTAGGTTCGCCGGTATTTGGATCTTTTGGTTCTTTTAGCCAAACAATTCTTCCAAAGTATTTATCTCCAATTTTATCAATTTTAACACGAGCTTTACCGTTGCTTGGTTCCCAGACTCCCAAAAGTGCATCGCCATCATTTTGGGCAGAAACACTGAAAGTTAAAAGTAGCATTAATGAAAATAAATTTAGTGCAAAGAGCTTATTAAAGACGTTTTTCATATCAAATGTTAATTTAGGTTATTTGTTTGTGTAGTGAATTTCAAATTCAAAAGTACCTTCAAGACGAATTGAAGTTTCTTCTGAATCATTGATAAAATCAGGATCTAAAACCAGATAGAAAGACTTACCCAACAAATAGCTTGATAAGTTTTTGTCGTTGGAAGTAGTTAATTGCTGATTTAAGCTTGTTGGTATCGTTGGGTTTATTACCCCAATAGAAATCAATGGCTGATTTGATGAACCAATTTGTAGCGTAATTGATTGCAAATTGTCAGCTGGAACAGTTGTGGAATCTGTAACAATAGATGCATTTTTTAATTTCACATCTTTAATTTCAAATCCCTCACCAATTTCTTTAGATAAATCGATGCTTAATTCTGCTGTTGCAGAATTTGGACCTGAGTAAATAGGAGCTTCGAACTCAAAGTTGATATTGCTAAGTGTAATCGTTTTAAGATCTGTTTTTGTTGAACAGCTAATTAAAACAGCTAGATATAAAAATAGTAGGGAATAACGCTGTATCGTTTTCATTCGTGAGTTTTGTTGTTTGTGAGTAGTGTTTTAGAGGTGCACTCAAAAATATTTCAAATCCAGCTCTCGCTTCATGATTAATATTTTGGATAAGTATAAATTAAAGTTTATGATATGCGCAATATGGATAACTAAATGTTAATCTTATGTTAATTTCGTTTTAATCTTATTCTAATGTCATTTGTTGCAAAATAGAAATGCTAACGAGGTGTTTTAATAAACGAGTTACAGTTTAAATTGAGATTGATTTGTTTTTATTAAACAAACTCTAAAGAGGCTAGTTTTAGACATTTTTAACTCCATTTATCTACTTTAGATTGATTAAAATCATATAAATAAATTTTTAAATGACCTTTATTCTACTGAGAAATAGCGAATTACGTGGATAGTAATTTAATATTAATTGATGTTTCACTCGTTTTTAGGTAAATCAGACTAAGATTAATGCATCCAATATTGATTTGAACTTAGGTCTGTAATAAAATGGCAATGCAAACAATAGTTTTAAGAATGATTCAAATTACACCTTTTGGTGTATTGATAAGTAATCTAAGATTACTTTCATTTGTGATAACAAACTAATAATAGCGATTATATGAAATTACTTGTTTTCCTTTTTTTACTACTACCATTATCCGCTTTTGCTCAACCTGCTTGGTTTTTAGAGACTTCAACTCCTGATTTTAAAAATGATAAAGAAATTTCTTTTACAGCAGCAGCTACAAGTGCTGAGTCAAAAGAATTAGCGATTGCAAATGCTACATTATCTTTTCAAACTGAGTTGAATAAGATAAGAAGTTCATTTTATGCTTTTGTTTACAGAGATGTAAAAGCTGAAGGTTTTGATTTTAATAAAGATGATTCTGTAAGTGAGAGTGATTTTTTAAAAAAATGTTACCCGATGCTGCTAAATTATTCTCTACCATCACCCAAATGTGATAAAGTAGAAGTTACTTCTGTAAATGGAGAATATCGGGCTTACGTGCGGTTTAAGGTTAATCGCTTGGAGTTGGCAAAATCTGTAATGAATTTTATTATTGGAGATTTGGGTTCAGGGATATATACACCTTTCAGGCAGTCTTATGCGTATCAAAACTATTTTTATTAATCGTTTTTGATCAGATTTGCTTATCAATAGTTTTGAAAAAAAATGTAAGCTATTCATCAAATATTAAGTAATAACAATATCTCTTTTTAAAACCAAGTCTATATTTATTAACAAAAAATAAGTTAATGAAAATGGACTATTTGGTTTTATGTATTCAACTTTTTAAGCAGTTGAGCTCACTCTAATAAGTGTATTACTTTGAAATAATCGTCGATTGCACTCGATTTGAAAGAGTGTTAATCGACAAATTCGACTTTTGGGAGTAAACAAAAGTGTTCAGTTTAAATGGGTTTAGTTTATCAAGTGATTTTGAATAAGTAAGAATTAGGGGGTGTTTTTAAAATGTGCAATTTCAAAATGCAACTTTCTGATTCTCTTTTTTTTAACTGATATTTCAGTAACTGAAATACAAGTCATATTTTAATAAAAGCTTTATTTTGGAGTGGTACAGTTTTTTTTGGAGGTAATACTAAGTCATTCTTAGTTTTTTAATAAGTTTTAATTCGTCTTCTTGAATTAAGACTCTTTTGTACTCGAATAAAGTGAGTCTATCCACACGATTACCATATTCTATTGGAATAAGAAGGATTTAAGTAACATCTTTGAGTGTTATTTTTATTAAGATTCAGTCCATATAGTGGTTGAATTTCCGTATTTTACGAATGAAACAGCAATTTTACCCCTAAAGAGAAGAATGAGCGACACACAAACAATTGATAAAATGGTATCACAACCGTACAAATATGGTTTTGTTACTGATATAGAATATGATTATTTCCCAAAGGGATTAAATGAAGATGTAGTTAAAGCAATTTGGGAGATTCGTAAAGAACCCGAATTTATGTTAGAATTTAGATTAAAAGCCTATCGTAATTGGTTGAAAATGGTTGAACCTAAACATTGGGCAAACTTGAAAATTCACAATATTAATTATGACGAGATTACTTATTACTCAGCGCCTAAAGTAAAACCTCAATTAAATAGTTTAGACGAAGTAGATCCAATTTTATTAGAAACTTACGAAAAATTGGGCATTCCACTTGGTGAGCAAAAACGTTTAGCAAATGTAGCTGTTGATGCAGTATTTGATTCAGTTTCTGTTGCAACTACTTTCAGATCGAAATTAAAAGAAGCTGGCGTTATTTTCTGTTCTATTAGCGAAGCACTTCGCGAATATCCTGAATTAGTTCAAAAATATTTAGGTTCTGTTGTTCCAACGAATGATAATTTTTTTGCAGCATTAAATTCAGCTGTTTTTTCTGATGGTTCGTTTGTTTTTGTCCCAAAAGGCGTTAAGTGTCCTATGGAATTATCAACCTATTTCAGAATTAACAATGAAGAATCTGGACAGTTTGAACGTACTTTAATTATTGCAGAAGAATACGCAAGTGTAAGTTATTTAGAAGGTTGTACAGCGCCTCAGTTTAGTACAAACTTGTTACATGCCGCTGTAGTTGAGTTAGTTGCTTTAGATCATGCAGACATCAAATATTCTACTGTTCAAAATTGGTATGCTGGTGATGAAGATGGAAAAGGTGGAATTTATAATTTCGTAACCAAACGTGGAATTTGTAAAGGTGATTACTCAAAAATCTCTTGGACTCAAGTTGAAACTGGCTCTGCAATTACTTGGAAATATCCTTCAGTAATCTTAAAAGGGGATAACAGTATTGGCGAATTTTATTCTGTTGCATTGACCAACAAAATGCAACAAGCTGATACCGGAACAAAAATGATTCACCTTGGAAAAAACACGAGTTCAACGATTATTTCAAAAGGTATTTCTGCTGGAAAATCGAATAATAGTTATCGTGGCCAAGTGAAAATCGGTGCAAAAGCATTTGGTTCTAGAAATTATTCCCAATGTGATTCCATGTTGATTGGAAATGAATGTGGCGCTCATACTTTCCCTTATATCGAGCAAAACAATTCAAAATCAAGTATTGAGCACGAAGCTACGACTTCTAGAGTTGGTGAAGATCAAATTTTCTACCTCAAACAAAGAGGTTTGTCTGAAGAAGATGCTATTTCCATGATTATCAATGGTTTCTGTAAAGATGTATTTGCTGAGTTACCCATGGAATTTGCTGTAGAAGCGCAGAAATTACTCGGAATTAAATTAGAAGGAAGTGTTGGATAGCTTCAAATAAAACTTAGTTTTTTTTGGATTTACAATGATTGTATTTTTAGCTAAATAGAATGTTAATGACAATGTTTATACAAAAATAAACTTCCAACTCTTCCAAATTCTTAAAGAAAACTGAATTCATTGTTAGAAATAGTGCAACATTCGGTGATCTTGAATAAAATGATTATAAAACAAATAAAAACAATAACGAAAGAAATATAAACGTGTTAGAAATTAAAAATCTTCATGCCAAAATTGAAGGCGAAGACATCGAAATCTTAAAAGGAATTAACCTTGTTATCAATAAAGGTGAAAAACATGCTATCATGGGTCCAAATGGTGGCGGTAAAAGTACTTTATCAAAAGTAATTACTGGTCATCCAGCTTATGAAGTAACTGAAGGCGAAATATTATTCAACGGTGTTGATATTCTTGAGATGGATCCTGAAGATCGTGCTCGTTTAGGTTTATTCCTTGCGTTTCAATATCCAGTTGAAGTTCCTGGTGTTTCTAATGCTACATTTTTGCGCATGGCTTACAATGCGATTCAAAAATCAAACGGTAATGAAGAATTAGATCCTTTAGAATTTGATGATTATGTTCGCGAGCAATTAAAAGTTGTTGAAATGGATCCTTCATTTCTTGATCGTTCTGTAAACGCTGGATTCTCTGGTGGCGAGAAAAAAAGAAATGAAATTCTTCAAATGGCAGTTCTTCAACCAAAAATGGCTGTTTTAGATGAAACAGATTCCGGTTTAGATATTGATGCTCTACGTATCGTTGCTGATGGAATTAATAAATTATTTACAGCTGATAAAGCAGTATTAATGATTACTCACTATCAAAGAATGTTGAATTACATTGAACCTGATTTCGTTCATGTATTAGTAAAAGGACGTATCGTTAAATCTGGTGGAAAAGAATTAGCGCTTGAATTAGAAGAGCGTGGTTACGATTGGATTCTAGCTGATATCCCTGTTAATGGAGCAGTAAAGTAATGACACAGGAAACAAATCAATTTACAGAAAATCTGAAGAAAGCGTTTGCAGCACAAACGTTTAATCAAGATTATCTAACAAGTTTCCGAGAAGCTTCTCTGGAAAAATTAGCTGGAATTCCATTACCAACAGTAAAGCATGAAGAATGGAAATTCGTAAATCTAAAAGGAATTTTTCGTTCTGAGTTTAAACCTGTAAACGGTACAAAAACTGTTGATGTAAGTGCATATTTACTTCCTGAATCAGCTGAGACGACTTTAGTTTTCGTTAATGGTGAATACAGACCTGAGCAATCTAAAATTGGTAAATTGCCAATTGGTGCTGTTATTCAGACCTTTGATAAAGCAGAAGAAAAACAAATGCATGAATTAGAAACGCATTTAGGTGCTTTTCAAACTGCTGAAGAAGATATTTTCACGACAATAAACAATAGTTTCGTTGATAATGGTGTATTTATCTACATCCCAAAAGAAACTAAAATTGAATCACCGATTCACATTTTAAATATTGTTACAGAAGAAGCGAAGAATGCATTAATTACTTCTCGCTGCTTAGTTTGTGCTGACAAATTCTCTAAAGCTACTTTAGTTGAAAACTTTATTGCTATTGGTGATGCAGAATATTTGAATATTCCTGTTACTGAGCTAAGTATTGCAGAAGGAGCTTCCTTAAAGCATTATCGCGTTCAAAGAGATAGCAAAAAAGCGTATCACGTTAATAGAATTGGTACTCAGTTAGAGAAAAACAGTCATTACGAATCGTATTCTATTCATTTTGGTTCTAAATTATCCCGTTCTGATGTTCGTGCTAATTTAGCTGGTAGCGAAGCTGATTGTACTTTAGACGGACTTGTACTTCTTTCAGATGAGCAAGAGTCTGATACGCACACTGTAATGCATCATCAACAACCTCATTGTACTTCTCATCAATTACACAAAGTAATTGTAGACGATAAAGCGCATTCTGTATTTAATGGAAAAATCTGGGTTGACAAAATCGCTCAAAAAACAGATTCATTTCAGGAAAACAGAAACATCATTTTATCAGATTTTGCACGAGTTGACACAAAACCTCAATTAGAAATTTTTGCTGATGATGTTAAATGTTCACATGGTGCAACAGTAGGACAAATGGACGATGAAGAATTGTTCTATTTAAAATCTCGTGGATTAAATGAAACTTCTGCAAAAGAACTACTGATGTATGGTTTTGCGCTAGAAGTAATTGAAAACATTGAAATAAAATCTTTGAAAAAACAATTAAGTGATGTCGTTTCTGAATTCGCACAGCGCTTAATTGAGCCAACACACGCATGAGTCAAACCGAAAACGTAATTCTTCAATCTTCATTATCAGATACAGATATCCTGAAAATTCGGGAAGAGTTTCCAATATTAAGTCGTGAAGTTTACAGAAGACCATTAGTTTATTTTGATAACGGGGCATCAGCACAGATGCCTCGTGCTGTCTTTGAACGAATTAAAGCTTATCACAGCAATGAACATGCAAATGTTCACCGTGGAGTTCATTATTTGAGTCAAACAGCTACCGATTCCTATGAAAAAGTTCGAGGAATGGTGCAAAACTTTATTAATGCCAAACAAGAAGAAGAAATTGTTTGGACAAGCGGTACAACTGATGCAATAAACATGGTTGCTGCTTCATTGGCTCAGTTTTATTTTCAAGAAGGAGATGAAATTCTTCTTACTGAAATGGAACATCACGCAAATATTGTTTCTTGGCAGATTCATGCCGTTCCAAAAGGGGTGAAAATCAAGGTTATTCCAGTTTTGGATAATGGCGAATTAGACATGGTCGCTTTTGAAAACTTGTTAACTGATAAAGTTAAATTAGTTTCCCTGATTCACATCTCGAATGTATTGGGAACTATAAATCCTGCAAAAGAGATTATTCAAAAAGCTCATGCAAAAGGAATTCCAGTCTTATTAGATGGTGCTCAATCAGCGCCGCACACAAAAGTTGACGTTCAAGATTTAGATTGCGACTTTTTCGTTTTTTCAGCTCATAAATTATTCGGCCCAACTGGTGTTGGAGTTCTTTATGGTAAACGTGAGTGGTTAGAAAAAATGCCTCCAGTTAGAGGTGGTGGAGACATGATTCGTGAAGTTAGTTTTGAAAAAACTACGTATAACGAAGTTCCGTTTAAATTTGAGGCAGGAACTCCTAACATAATAGGAGTCATTGCCTTAGGTGAAGCAATTCAATTTGTAGAATCTATAGGAATTCAAAAAATGGAAGCTTACGAACACGAATTATTAGCATATGCAACCGAAGAATTACAAAAACTAGATGGTGTAAGTATTCTAGGAACTGCAAAACAAAAAGCATCCATAATTTCCTTCTTAATGGGAGATATTCATCCACATGATATCGGAACTATTTTAGATATGGAAGGCGTTGCCATTCGTGCAGGACATCATTGTGCACAACCACTGATGACTCGTTTTGGAATACCTGCTTCTAGCAGAGCATCATTTGCGGTTTATAATACACCTCAAGAAATTGATGTACTTATTAATGCTATCAAGAAAGTTCAAGAGATTTTCGCATGAGTATTCATTCAATCTATAACGATCAAATTACCTATCACAGTAAAAATCCCAAAAACTTTGGTGTGATGGAGAATCCTGATGTCACGTTCAAAGGACATAATCCACTTTGCGGAGATAGTTTTGAGTTTTATTTGAAATTAGACGCCGAGAAAAAAGTAGACAAGATCATGTTTACGGGAAAAGGATGCGCTATTTCAATGGCATCTGCATCAATGATGACAAAACTCGCTATTGGTAAGACAGAAAAAGAGGTGGACATGCTTGTGAAAGAATTTCAAGCAATGACTACTGGAAAACTAGATGTAGATACACAAGAAAATCATCTTGGACACTTAACGGTTTTCAAAAGTATAAAAGACTTTCCTGTGCGCATAAAATGTGCAAATTTACCGTGGCATACGCTTAATTCAGCAATGCACGGCCAACATATTGCTTCAACCGAAACAGAATAAAAGGTTAAAAACATGCCAAAAATTGCAGAAATCGAACGTACTCCCAATCCAAACGCAATGCGTTTTGTATTAAAAGAGCCTATTACACGTGGCGTAACAAGAGCGTATGATAATGTGGAACAAGTAAAAGAAGACGATTCTTTTGCAAAAGCAGTATTTGAAATTCCTCATGTAATTTCATTGTATTACGTAGATCGATACGTAACAGTAACTCAAGATGGACATGCTGAGTGGAGTGAATTATTAAGACAATTAGCGCCTCCAATTCGCGAAGCAGAAGCTCAATTTGACTTAGCAGAAGACAAATCCGTGCATTTTAGCGATGAAGCTAAAAATAGTTCTGATCCAAGATTGGTTCAAATCAATGAAATGCTCGATCAACAAGTTAGACCATATTTACTTGCTGATGGTGGCGGATTGCAAGTTTTAGGCTTAGAAGACAATGTATTGAAAGTTCATTATCAAGGTGCTTGTGGAACTTGCCCAACATCTACAACAGGAACCTTATTTGCTATTGAGAGCATGGTTCGCAGGATTGATCCTGAAATCATGATTGAAGCAGTATAAATCATTCTAATTTTTAATTATAAATTTTGAATTTTTAATTAAAATGAAAAATCATATCTAAATAAATTCATCTTTTTTGGATTAAAAATGCTTGAATACAAGCAGAAATAAGAGCTTATTATGGCGATTACGGTAACAGAACGTGCGGCAGAAAGAATTCGCGAAATTCGTGATACTAAAGGTTTGTCTCTCGAAACACCACTTCGAATTAAAGTTGTTGGTGGTGGTTGTTCAGGCTTAACCTATGCATTTGATTTTGATACAGATGAGGAACATGTTGGTCAACACGATCAAAAATTTGAAGATCATGGAATTCCTATTGTCGTTGATATGCGAAGTTTTCTTTACATCGCTGGAACAGAATTAGATTTTACAGATGGTTTAAAAGGCAAAGGATTTCATTTTAATAATCCAAACGCTTCAAGAACTTGTTCTTGTGGCGAATCGTTCTCTGTTTAAATCAGCTTTTTTATGTCTTCCTCCAAAAGGAAAACGGAAAAATTGAAAAGACTTGGAGCGGAGGGAGAGGAATACTAAGAACTAGAATAAAAAACTCGAACTCCAAATCATCAAATTTCCTAATTGCCGAAGATTGAATTCATAAAAGCAAACGCTGAAATTAATTGAGATGTATAGAGAGTTCAATTAAAGAGTTTACTCGGAAAAGTAGTTTTTAGCAAAATATCCGTCGAATTCGTAGGATTTGGAAAGGTATAAACTAAAAGAATCGACTATTTGGATTGGACTCATTAAATAATAAAATAGGAAAGTAATATCATCACATGGATGCCCTAATTGATAATAAAGTTGCTAAATCTGGTTTAATTACCTTTGACTTAGAAGTATTTTATCCGAAATCACAGATTGTTGAATTAGACATTGCTCCATTTTTGTTTCATGGATTAGTACTCAAAGAAAAAGAATATCGTGAGCATTTAAACAATTTGGATTGGAGTATTTATTCAGACAAAATAATTGCAGTTCACTGTTCAAAAGACGCCATTTTAGCTCCGTGGTCCTTCATGCTTGTTGTTCAATATGCATCTGGTTTTGCAAAAAGAGTGTTAAAAGGAAACAAAGATGTTGTGAAAAATGTGCTTTATTATGAAGCATTGCAACAAATTGACTGGACTCAATACAACGAAAAACGAGTTTTATTAAAAGGTTGTGGCGATAAAGGAGTTTCAGATGAATTCTACGCTTATGCAACTGAAAAAATGATTCACGCAGGTGTAAGTCGCCTTATGTATGGCGAAGCATGCTCGTTTGTACCTGTTTATAGAAAATAAGAAATGAAAAAAAGTACGGTTTTAGTTACAGGAGCAAGTCGTGGAATTGGATTTACAATTGCCGAAAAATTGCTCGAATCAGGGTTTAAGGTAATTGGAGTTGGTAAAAGTGAATCAATAAGTTCAACTTTTGTACATGAAAATTACTCCGGAATTTCTTGTGATCTTTCAAGTAAATCAGATCTTGAACAAAAATTAAAGCCTTTATTTGAATCTGAAAACTGTCCAGATGTATTAATTAACAATGCAGGAATTGCAGAACCGTGTTCGTTTGATGTAAGTGATCAGGAGTGGGATATTCAATGGGACAGAACACTTCAAGTTAATTTGAATACACCTGTTCAGTTGATAAAATGGGCAATTCCGATGTGGGAAAAGCGAAAAAAAGGAATTCATATTGTAATTTCATCAAGAGCTGCTTACAGAGGTGAGACAGAACAATATGCTTCGTATGCTGCTTCAAAGAGTGGAATAATTGGCGTTAGTAAAACTATTGCACGTGGTTTTGGCGAGCGAGGAATTACTTCTTTTGCGGTTGCTCCTGGATTCACCATGACAGATATGCTTAAAGAAGCCATCCCGGTTTATGGTGAAGATTATATGAAACGTGAAAATGTATTGGGTGAAATTGCACCGACTGATGATGTAGCAGATTTATGCGTTTTGTTATCACAAGGAAAATTAAAACACATGACAGGGCAGACGTTTCATATCAATAGTGGTTCTTATATGCTTTAAATGTCTTAGCATTTATTATTTAAAGTGTCTGATTTAAGATTCCACATGATTTTTTGTTTATAATGAAATTGACTGAATGCAAATAATTCTGAGAATGATAAAATTAGATTTGCAGTAAAGTCTAAATAATCTATATAACTGAGTTTTGGTTAAGATTAATCATTTATAATTGAGAATAATGAAGTTTATTTTTTTTTCATGAAATCCCCCCAGCCCCCTTTAAATTCCTTGCTTTTTTTTTAGCATATTAGTTTTGGGTTAAAGGGGGAGTTTTCTTTCTTTTTAAATCGAACTCGGGTAATTAACTAATTTTCTTGTAATTAAATCTTCAAAAAAGTAATAAACTATGTCGGAACTCACGGATCGAAAAAAAGCACATGTTGAGCTAACAGCTTCTGGAAAAGCGAGTTATGATTATTCTACTGGTTTAGAATCGGTACATTTTAGACATGAAGCTTTACCTGAATTGAATCTAATTGAGATTTCAACAGAATCGAATTTATTGAATCGAAATTTTTCGATGCCTCTGTTTATTTCGAGTATGACGGGCGGTTATCATGGTGCAATAGCTGTAAATGAATGGATAGCAGCAGCTTGTGAACGATGGAATCTTCCGTTTGGAGTTGGGAGTCAGCGAGCTATGTTAGTTGACCCAGAACAAACTAAGTCGTTTAGTATTGTTCGAAAAACGGCGCCAAGTGCATTTATTGCTTCAAATATTGGAGCCTGCCAATTAATAAAAGACACAGAATTAGCAGATATTCAACGAATAATTGATTGTATTGAAGCTAATGCTTTAATTATTCACTTGAATCCACTTCAAGAATTGATGCAAGTGAATGGCGATACAGATTTCAAGGGGATTTTAAAACAAATTGAGTTTCTTTGTAGTAGCTTAACTATTCCAGTTATTGTAAAAGAAACAGGAGCCGGAATTCATCAAAAAACAGCACAAAAATTAGTTGATGTTGGCGTTCAAGTCATTGATATAGCTGGTGCTGGTGGAACAAGTTGGGCTAAAGTTGAAAACTTAAGAAAGATTGAATCTGAACAGGAGAGTCCGTTTAATAATTGGGGAATTCCTTTAAAAGATTGTTTGGATTCGTTCAATGGAAGAAATAAAAATGAGTATCAATTAGTCGCTTCTGGTGGAATTAAAAACGCAATGGATAGCGCAAAATCGATTGCTTTGGGCGCAGATTTTACAGCTACGGCTCAGCCAATAATTAAAGCTTTGATTGATGGAGGAGAAGAAGCATTGGAAAATTTGTTGCAAAAATGGCATCAAGAACTTAAAATGATTTTACTTTTAACGGGATGTGGAAGTGTTCAAGAGTTGAGTCGAGATAATTTATTGATTCTTTAAAATTAGCACTGTGAATATTTTTTTATAAGTGTAGATTCCGTGTTTGCAATTTTTGAAAAATCCTCATTAATGATGAAATAGGTCAGTTTTTTCGAATTGAAAGTAAAAGCGTTGTGCAGAATTCATATTGATTTGCATACTTCTGAATTCGTTCATCATGAAATCCCCCCAACCCCCATTAAATTTCTTTCATCTTTTTTAGCATTTTTAGTCTGAGCTAAAAGGGGGAGTTTTGCTCTAAGATGCAAATGACAATCTGTTGAAAAACCGAAAAAACTCACAACTAATTTCTTTCGTCTTTTATATCATTTTTGGTCTGATCTGAAAGGGGGAGTTTTGATTTAAGATGTAAATGACATTCTGTTGAAAAATCGAAAAAACTCACAACTAATTTCTTTCGTCTTTTATATCATTTTTGGTCTGATCTGAAAGAGGGAGTTTTGCTCTAAGAAGCAAATGACATTCTGTTGAAAAACCGAAAAAACTCACAACTAATTTCTTTCGTCTTTTATATCATTTTTGGTCTGATCTGAAAGGGGGAGTTTTTTTGTGATTCGTTAATATCTCACTTCTTTTTAGCATCCATTACTTTAATATAATTAATCAAAAGCTGTCTAATATCGTTCTCTTTTGGATTATCGGGGTCAGCATCAACATTTAAATACTTGAAATCTTTTAACCAATCAAAATTTGCTTCTTTTCCAGATGACATAAAATCGGTAAGAACAACTTTATATGACATCTTTTTTGAGAGTTTTTTTCCATTTATAAAATACTCTTGATTTTCAATGTTAATTCCTGAAGTTTGTAAATATCCACCAATCCCAATATTCGTTTTAAGACCGATATTCAACATTTTTTCTAATTCAGATCCTGTCATTGTAGTTGTGACAATTTTACCACCATAGGGCAAAATTCTAAAAATATCAGTAAGTGTTATAATTCCTGTAAGTTTATCATCAATACGAATTGAACCACTGTTTAAAAAAGCTATATCTGCATTTTTTGAGGCATATTTCATTGCATTTGCAATTAATTTCCCCAAATTAGTTTGTTTAAATCGAACACTACTTTCAAGTCCATCTAAAATACTATCCGATTTTGTAACTACTTTATCGTTTTCAAACCCAAGTCTTTCCATATTATTCTGTGCAATTGAAAGCCACTTTTGAACCACTTCATTCGTTTTATTCTGAAAAGGAATTTGGTCTGTAACTTGTTTCAACTCTGATTGAACGCTTACTTTTTTTGTTTGAAAATTATAGTTGAATTTATGAATATAAATCGATTTTGCATTCGCATCCGCTTTCGTCACTTTATTAAACTCTGTGTTTATTTCCATGTTTGTGTGATCATGTCCGCCCATAATTAAAGGAACGGAAGGGTAGAGCTCTGCTAATTTCTTATCATCAGAAGCTTCTAAGTGAGTAAGAAAAACTGTTATATCAGATTCGTTTTGAACTCTTGGGAAAACTTGTTTTATTGATTCAAAAGGATCTTCGTATTTAACATAACTTGCTTTATTAAAGGGAAGAGTTGCTGAAAGGATTCCTAGTTTTAGACTTTGACCAGTTTGATTAGTTAACGTCTGTATAAAGTATTCGGAAACAAGTTCATATCCATTTTGAACTTGTTTTCCAAATGGGGTTCTATTGTCAACGCTTTTAGTATTAGCACTTGTCCAACTAAATGAAGAAGCATTCATTCTATAACGTAAAGATTTTTCAGGGATATCGAATTCGTGATTGCCAAAAGTAACTAAATCAATTCCAGCTGCATTCATTGATTCCACTACATGTAAACCGTAAATTCGTTCACCTAGTTCTTCACTTTTTAAAGTCCCAATGAAAGAAGGGCTTAAAAAGTCTCCGGCTAAGACAGTAAAAACGGGTTTGCCAGAAACTTTTAGAGAATCGATCAACCAAGCAACTCGAGCGAGCCCTCCATTTTTTCCATTATTGATAGGGGCAATTTCATAAACATCGTTAAGTTGAACAATATAAAATTCAAAATCATTTTGTTTTGGTGAACATGAGACAAGTATAAATGAGATAAAAAGTAAAAAAAAACATGTTTTTGTGATCATTTTTTATTCTTCTGAAATGAAATAGATATCGTTTATAAATTTACGGTTTAATTTTGTTTTCAATAAACTCGAATCTTTTATTGAGATTTATAAAGTAATCACTTAAAACGGTGAGTAACTCAAAATTAGACTTCACCATCTATTCAACATCATGTTGATAAATTGAATGTGAATTTCAATTGATATTCATTTTAATCTCCTATTAAATAGTGAAATTAACTCAAAAATTGAGGTATATGATTTCTATCCATATTAATTGAACAGACTTCTGAATGTCAATAGTTTTGATTTGCCCTCGTCAATAATCTGCGAACCCAACGAAACGTTTGATTAAAACGATTTTTTAGAATAAATAGATTTACTGAAATCCGAAATGCAGCAAATGAATCTTCAATGGTCTATTAGGTTTGTTGGCAATATAAAATACAAACTGTAAGATATTAAATATTAACCATTTACTATTGCCCAAATCTTAGCATATTAACAAACTATTAAAGTTTAGTATTGAACTAAGTCAAAGAAGTAAAATGAGTATATTTGGCAATCAAAAAGGGTTTGAATGAGATCGTCTGTGTTATAAGCAATCTGAAAACAGGATAACCCAAAATCAACCTTAAACACCATATAAAATAAACATGAAGTTAAGTTCAACAATTAACTTAAAATCATTACTTGCTCTATGTAGCATACTTTTATCATTCTCATTAACAACTATATCAGCGCAAGGTATTACAACATCTTCAGTTAGTGGAATTGTTATGACCGCTGATGGTGAAGAATTAGCAGGGGCAAATGTCATTGCAATTCATACTCCAACAGGTACAAAATATGGAGCGGCAACAACAGCAAATGGCGAATTTAGAATTCCTAACATGCGAGTTGGTGGTCCTTATCGATTTACAGCAAGTTATATTGGTTTTGAAAATCAGGTAATAGAAGGAATTACATTGAGTTTAGGTAATACTGAACGTGTGAAATTCACTTTACAAGTAGACGATTTAGCATTGGATGAAATTGTAGTTTCAGTTACTGGTTATGAAGACAAATTATTCAATTCTGATAAAACGGGAGCCGGTAATAACGTTGATCCAACAAAATTAACAGCATTGCCAACCATTTCAAGAAGTGTAAATGACTTTACTCGTGTGGTTCCACAAAGTAATGGAACAAGTTTCGCTGGGCGTGATAATCGTTTCAATAATTACACAATTGATGGAAGTATCTATAATAATAACTTCGGTTTAGGAGAAGCACAGTTTGCAGGTTCTAATCCAATTAGCTTAGATGCTATTGAAGAAATTCAAATTAATTTAGCACCATTCGATGTCCGTTTAGGAAGTTTTACAGGTGCAAGTGTTAATGCTGTTACAAAAAGTGGTTCCAATACATTTAAAGCTACAGGTTACACCTATTATAGAAATCAAGATTACCAAGGCTTAAAAATTGGTGAAACTGAATTTGAAGTAACGGATTCTTACAATCAAATTTTTGGTATTTCAGTTGGTGGTCCGATAATTAAAGACAAATTATTCTTCTTTATGTCAGTTGAACAAGAAGAAGCATCAGCGCCTGGCGATAATCGTTTAGCGGCAACTGCAACAAATCCTGCAGATGGTTTAACTGTTTCTCGTGTAACTAGAGATCAAGCTGAGTTTGTTCGTGCACAACTAAAATCCATTTATGGATATGAAACAGGTGATTATGAGAATATTTCTTTTGCAAATGAAGCTCTTCGTTTCAACATGCGTTTAGATTGGAATATTAATGATCGCCACAAAGCTATGTTCCGTTACAATCGTTTTAGCAGTGTTCAAGATCAGTTAGTGAACGGTAACTCCATTAGAGGGTTTCCTAGTGCTGATAGATATAGAAACACCAATCGTTTTGGCCCTGAAGCATTAACTTTTGCGAACACTCATTATTCAGTAGATAACATTATTGAGTCCTATGTTGCTGAGTTAAACTCAAACTTAGATTCAAATATTTACAACAGTTTGAATGTTTCGTTTAACTCAGTTACTGATCCTAAAAGAAGTGTTCCAGGTGGTCAAACTTTCCCAATGATTGAAGTAATTCAAAAAGACGGAACTGGTGTTGATCAGTACTTTTTAAGTGCAGGTAACGAATTATTTACTGTTGGTAACTTATTAGAAAATGATGTATTTAGCATTACTAATAGTACAATTATCTCATTAAATCAACATACCATTACAGCTGGTTTAAGTTATGAGTATATGTCGTTTGCCAATGCCTTTAATCCAGTTTGGAACTCATGGTATCGTTATGCTTCGTATGATGATTTTGTTGCTTCCGTTATTAACAAAGATTTAGCTGTTTTACCATCTCACTTTGCAGTTGGTTATTCTTATGATGCAGCTAAGCCAAATGCACTTCCATTAGATGAAGTGAATTTCTCTCAGTTTGGTTTTTATGTTCAAGATGAATTCCAAATTAATAAAGACATTAAAGTCTACGCTGGATTACGTATGGATTTACCAATGTATCCAAACGATTTACCGAGAAACGAATTAGTTGAGAACTTAAATCTTAACATTCCAAATCCAAGAAATACATCAGAAACTATTTCTCCTGATGTTAGCAAATTACCTGGCGTGAATCCTTTATTCTCACCAAGACTTGGTTTTAACTGGGATGTAAAAGGAGATAGAAGTATTCAAGTTCGTGGTGGTACAGGCTTATTCTCAGGTCGTTTACCTTTTGTTTGGATTTCAAACCAAGCGAATGCAAATGGTGTAACTCGTGGTCAAGTTGGTTTATATGCATCTGATTGGGGCGTAAATGGCAATCCTGCATGGACTGGTTTCCAAGCAGATCCAAATGTATATCGTCCAGATCCCGCAACAGTTAGTGCTGTTGTTCCATCACAAGTAAATATTACTGCTGAAGATTTTGCTTTACCACAAGTTTGGAGAACAAATTTAGCTGCCGATTTCAAATTACCTTATGAAGTTAGAGCAACTGTCGAAGGGATTTATTCTAAAGATTATAATTCTCCATTATCTGTTAATTTAGCTAATCAAGCTACTGGTAGTGTTGCAAAAATTGGAGGAAACGAGTACCCATTGTATTCAGCTTCTGTTCCAGGAAATCCAACAGGATCTTCATTACGTGAGATTTATTATTTAACCAATATTGACATGGGATCTTATGCATCTTTGACATTAGAATTGGAAAAATATTGGGATTTCGGCTTGTACACTCGTTTTGCTTATACAAGAAGTCAGGCTCGTGATTATGGCTTAATTGGCGGTTCACAAGCACAATCTTTATGGCCTGATGCTGTTGCATTCGATCGTAATAATCCTGAAGAAGGGTTCTCTCGTTTTGATCAACCAAATCGTATCATTGCTGAAGTTAGTTTTAATTCAAGCTCATTAAATTTCATACCAGAAGCCTTAAACACAAATATCTCCTTAATTTATGTTGGTGGTGAAGCTGGACGTTTCAGCTATACCTACTCAGGTAATTTTGGTGATGGTTCAGGTGTTCGTTTAATGTACATTCCAAAAAATGAAGCAGATGCTCAATTAGTTGATATCGTTTCTGGTGGAAATGTTGTAATGACTGCTGCTGAACAATATGTTGCTTTAGACAAATACATTAAACAAGATTCCTATTTAAGTGAAAACAGAGGGTCAATTTCTGAGCGTAATGGTGGTATTTTACCATGGTTACATCGTTTTGATGTTCGAATTGCTCAAAATATTGGACTTTCAAAATTCAAAGAACATAAATTTCAATTAACCTTTGATATCTTAAACTTCGGCAATATGATTAATGACGAATGGGGTGTTACAACAACATTTGCTCAAAGAAATCTGTTGAACTACCGTGGTGTTGATGCGAATGGAAACGCTCAGTTTACACTGAATTATGTTCCAGGAACTAGTGATGTTCCAACAGAAACCTCTCGTTCAATTTTTGATCTTAATCAAACTTGGAGAGCTCAAATCGGATTCCGTTATTTATTTAACTAATCTGATTTTAGTTTAAGAATCTACAAAGCCCCCAATTATCTAAGATAAATGGGGGCTTTTTTTATATTTTGATTCGAGACTGAAGTCTCGGATTAACAAGCAAAAAAGAGACTTAGTCTCAATTTAAATTTATAGCGACAGCGTCCTCGCTGGTGCTTTATAACAAAGAGTAAGCGTCTTCGCTTACAACAACAACAAAATTCGAAACTCTGCAAAACTCGAAATTCAGCGTTTAGAACTCTAGTAGTGCTTTTGCCAAATTCTGAGTTAGAAATGGATGTCAGCGAAGACGCTGTCGCTAGGTTTTTTGTTTAATCTAAGTTTAATTCCACATCAGTAAACTCAAACGTATTCCCATTAAACAAGCCTTTATCACTCAATTTCAAAGCAGGAATCACCAATAAAGCCATAAAAGACAAACTCATAAAAGGCGCTCGGAGTTTACTTCCTAATTCTTTAGCTCTGCGGTCTAATACAATATACTTTTGAGCCACAGATTCCGCGGATTCATTGGTCATTATTCCTGCAATTGGCAAAGGCAATACTAATTTTTCATTTTTATTAGATAAGGATATTCCGCCTTTGTTCTCAATTATTGCGTTTACCGCTTCACAAATATCTTCGTCATTTGTACCAACAACAACAATATTATGACAATCATGAGCAACACAAGAAGCAATTGCACCTGATGTTAATCCAAAGTTTTTGATTAAAGCGGTGGCAATAGGAGTGTCATTATAGCGATTGACAACCGCAATTTTCAAAATATCATGTTCAGTAGTAGCGTGAACTCTTTCTGAAATGAATTCATTCGTAATCAAATATCCATCTAAAGCTTCAATAATTCTAACGTGATTTGACTTAATATCGAGTTTAAATTCAGATGGGGATTTAAATGAACAATTAAATTGATTGATAATTGGAGCAGGCGTTGAAGTTAAATTTGATTTTCCATATTCTGATACACAAGTCCCTTTAATAAATGTCTTTAATATGTTGAAGTCACTTAAATTATCAACTTGAATGAAATCAGCTGAATCGCCAACTCTCAATTGCCCTACTTCTAAATTATAATGATCAATTACATTGATGGAAGCTGCACGAATTACATCAAAAAGATTATAACCTTTTTTTACAGCACGTTTTACGTGATCATTGATGTGTGATTCTAACAAATTATCGGGATGTTTGTCATCACAGCAAAACATAATTTGGTCTGGAAATTCAGCCATTAAAGGAATCAATGTTTCGAAATTTCTTGCTGCACTTCCTTCACGAATCATAATTTTTACGCCTTGAAGTAATTTTTCTCTAGCTTCATCATATTCAAAACATTCGTGATCGGTTGTAATACCTGCTTTGAAATATGTTTTCATTTCGTCACCTTTTAAACCAGGCGCATGTCCATCAATAGGTTTCTGATGTTTTTTTGCAACTTCTATTTTTTCTAAAACGTGTTTATCCTGATAAATAACTCCTGGGAAATTCATCATTTCCGCCATGTAAACAATTTCTGGTTTAGCTAATAAATAGTCTAAATCCTGAGCTGTAATTTCAGCGCCGGCGGTTTCGAATTTTGTAGCAGGAACACAAGATGGCGCACCAAAATAAAAATAGAAAGGAGTGTGTTTGGCATTTTCAAGCATAAACTCAACGCCATCAATTCCAAGAACATTAGCAATTTCATGTGGATCCGAAATGGTTGCAACTGTTCCATGAGTGACCGCAATACGGGCAAATTCGGACGGAATAAGCATGCTCGATTCAACATGAACATGAGCATCAATAAAGCCTGGAAGGAGATATGTATTTGGTTTATGATCGGTTTCGTTTATTTCTAAAATCTTTCCGTTTTCTATGGATAGTTCGACTGCTTTGATTTGGCGATTGTGAACATCAACGAGATTGGAAAGAATAGTTGTAATTTGTGGCATCCTTATAATAGATCTATGTTTTCTTTGGGAAAAGATAAGTCTAATTATATTAAAATGAGTAAGGATGAATGAAATGAGACTGTGACGGTGCCACAATCATAGCGACAGCGTCCTCGCTGGTGCTTAATAAAAATGAGTAAGCGTCCACGCTTACAACAAAATTTTGAAGCTCTGAATAACAAGAAAATAAGTGTTTAAAAACTCTAGTTGTGCTTATGCTAAGTTCTGTGTTTAAATAAGGATGTCAGCGAAGACGCTGACGTTTTATATTTAGGCACCTGCGAGGACGCAGTCGCCATGGTTCAATGTTTAAAAAACATAGCGACAGCGTCCTCGCTGGTGCTTCATAATAAATGAGTAAGCGTCCACGCTTACAACAAAATTAAAATCTCAGCAAAACTCGAAATTGAGCGTTTGGAACTCTACGAGTGCTTTTGCCAAGTTCTGAGTTTAAAAAAGGATGTCAGCGAAGACGCTGACGTTTATTTTTTAGGCACCTGCGAGGACGCAGTCGCCATGATTCCTACAACAAAAAAAGGAGAGCTTTTGGCTCTCCTTTACGAAATAAATTCAAAATTTTACTTCTTAATCTCGAAGTCAATTGTACTTTCTTCTTTTCCTACTTTGTACTGGATTTGATATTTACCGACTTCTAGAAATTCTTTCTTTCCGTCTTTTTCATTCATTACTAAATCCCAATCATATTCATTATATCCTGGTTTGGAATCAATTTTCCAAGATTTTAAAGTTTTCGGCTTTTTGTCTGTTGTTAGAACTTTAATTTCAACAGATGCGGATTCTGCAGTGTAATATGGAAGTGTTACTTTTGGCATAAATGCAGGTGTGAATTTATTTCTTTCTACACCCCATCGACTCGAAAATCTTACTGATTCCACTTTATAAGCATAAATCTTAGAATCAAGTCCTGCTTTTGCGATCTGACGAATTGGATCTAAATCCATCACATAAATACTTCTTCCATGAGTTGCAATCACCAACTCCGATTCACGAACTTGTTCAATCATATCATAAACCGCCACATTCGGAATCGAGTTTGGCATTGATTGCCAAGTTTTTCCTTTGTCAAAACTCATGAATCCACCATGATCTGAACCTGCAAAAAGCATATCTGGATTTTTAGAATCTTGCAATACAATGTTTATTGGCTGATGGGGAAGACCTTCGCTAATTTTTGTCCATGTTTTTCCTTTATCGGTTGTCATGTAGGCATAAGCTGCAAAATGATCGTAGCGATAACCTGTTAAGGAAACAAAAGCTGTGTTTTTGTCATGAGATGAAACCGTGATTTTGCTCACCCACATTTTTTCAGGTAAACCATTGTTCATTTTATTCCAAGTTGCACCACCGTTTTCACTTAAGTACACATTTCCATCATCAGTTCCGACCCAAAGGAATCCAAACTCAAATGGAGATTCAGCAATGGAAGTAATAGTTGAATAAGGAACATTTCCTTGTGGCGAATAATTCGTCGTTAAATTAGGGCTGATTTCAGTAAATGAAGTTCCGCGGTTCATACTTCTCATTAACATTTGAGAACCCATGTAAATAACATCCGGGTTGTGTGAGCTTAAAATTACAGGCGTATTCCAGTTAAAGCGATAGGCAGGTTTGCCTATATCGTGTCGTGGTGTAATGTATTCACGCTCATTTTTGGTTAAATCAATACGATAATAGTTGCCGAATTGAAATCCTGTGTAAATTAACTTGTTATTTGATGGATTCACTGCAACGTGCATTCCATCGCCACCGATTAAGCGTTCCCAATTGTCAGACTTATTCGGAACACTTTTCGAAGAACCATAAAACACTCCATTATCTTGAAGTCCACCGTAAATATTGTAGGTTTTAGCCTGATCAACATTTACTGTATAAAATTGTCCAACAGGAATATTGTTTTGATGATTCCATGTTTTAGTTCCATCAAAACTTGTGTAAATACCACCATCATTTCCTAGTAAAATATGATCTCCATCGTTAGGGTTTATCCATAATGCCTGATGATCTACGTGAACTCCAGAATGATCAACTCGTTTCCAAGTTTTTCCACCATCTTTTGAGTTTAACATCGGAACGCCTAAAACATACACATCATTATCATTGGATGGATTTACTCTGATTTCACCAAAATAATAACCATAAGTGAAATAAACACCGTCTAATTCATACGAATTAACTTTATTCCAGTTTGCTCCAGCATCATCTGTACGATAAACTTCTGCACCTGAAACTTTTGTTTCAAACAAAGCATCATTCGCATTTCCACCATAATTGGCAATGTCTTTTCCTGAATACAAGCCTGCTTTCACATCTTTTTTGATTTGTTCTGCAGAGTATTTTTCAGGGTAATTATTATCTTTTAAATAAGTCGCTAATTTTTTATCATCTAATTTATCAATATCAGAAGCAGACATTTTTTCAAAATCGACAGCGTATAATTTGTCTTTATCTTTTTTGACGTCAGTTTTTGTTTCTTCTAAATTGTCGATTAGCGCATAAACGATATCAGGATTTGTTGGGCTGATATCTAAACCAATTCTTCCAGTAAATTTTCCAGTTGGCAAACCTTGTATTTGTTTCGTCCACGTTTTTCCACCATCAATAGATTTATATATTGCAGAACCGTTTCCGCTACCATCAAAATTCCAAGCTTGACGAATTCTTTGCCAACTTGCAGCGTAAAGAATGTTTGGGTTTTTAGGATTTACCACTAAATCAATAACGCCTGTGCTGTCATTAATAAACAATGTTCTTTCCCAAGTTTTACCACCATCAGTCGTTTTGTAAACTCCACGTTCGCCACCAGTTGAATACAAAGGTCCAATTGATGCAACCCAAACGGTATTGTTATCAGTTGGATGCATTACAATTCTTCCGATGTGTTGTGAGTTTCCTAAACCCATGAATTCCCAAGTATTTCCTTCGTCGGTTGTTTTATAAACTCCACTTCCAGCATAACTTGAGCGAGATGAGTTTTTTTCTCCTGTTCCAACCCAAATGATTTTTTCATCAGTAGGAGATAAGGCTATGTCACCGATTCCTAAAGCATCAATATGATCAAAAATGGGTTTAAAACTTGCGCCATAATTTTCTGTGACAAAAACGCCACCTGATGCGAAACTTGCATAATATTTTTTTGGATTTTTAGTAACAGCAAAGTCACTTACGCGTCCACTCATTACCACCGGACCAACAGATCGAGGTGATAACTGATTGAATAAACTATTTATTTGAATGGTTTCTTGTTTAGAAAATCCATTCAAATAATCGTCTGATTTACTCGCATGCTGAGCATCGGTTCGTTGAGTTCCCCATGTAAAAAGGAGGGAAAGCGAAATTACAGAAAGGGCAGTAGAATGCTTCATAGAATTGTATTTCGTTTAATGAAAACTGAGTTTATAACTTTTCCAAGTTATCGGAACTGAATTGCCAATCAAAATTGTAAGCTTTAAAAATTTTCATATCTCGTTTATGAATTAAGATTTGATTCTAAATTATCAAAGCAATTAAAGTGCTAATTGAAAACTAAACAACACTTTGAAAAGAAGAATTGAATAATTACGTTTAGAACAGACTTTTTCGATTGGTATTTTGAACTGAGATAGTATAAAAAATAGGTGTGGGAATTCTCAAAAAGTTGTAAATGTGAAGTTAAATCAGCAAAATAAAACAAAAAGTCGTCTCTTAAGTTTATAGCGCCAGCGACCTCGCTGGTGCTTCACAAAAATGAGTAAGCGTTCTCGCTTACAACAAAACAAAAACTCAGAACAAAGCTTTAGCACTAAATGAAGTTTCGAGTTTTGCGTGGTTCTGCGTTTAAATGGATGTCAGCGTGGACGCTGACTTTAATATTATAAGCACCTGCGAGGACGCAGTCGCTATGTTTTTTCGTTTCGCTTCCAAAAAAAAAGCCCAATATTATAGCGCCAGCGTCCTCGCTGGTGCTTCATAAAAAAGAGTAAGCGTCTTCGCTTACAACACAACAAAACTCAGAACTAAGTATTCGCTTTAATGAAATTTCGAGTTTTGCATCGTTCTGCGATTAAATGGATGTCAGCGTGGACGCTGACTTTAATGTTATAAGCACCTGCGAGGACGCAGTCGCTATGTTTTTTCGTTTCGCTTCCAAAAAAAAGCCCAATATTATAGCGCCAGCGTCTTCGCTGGTGCTTCAAAAAAAAGAGTAAGCGTCCTCGCTTACAACAAATCAAAACTCAGAACTAAGTATTCGCTTTAATGAAATTTCGAGTTTTGCATCGTTCTGCGATTAAATGGATGTCAGCGAGGACGCTGACTTTAATATCATAATCACCTGCGAGGACGCTTCACTATGTCTTAAACAAAAAAAAGCCGTCTCTTAAATCAAAAGATTTTAGAGACGGCTTAAAAACAAGAACTAAAAAATGATTTTTAGTTCATTACTTTAAACGTCTTTACTGCAGACGAACTTGCTTTCTTATCACCAGCAAAGTTTTCTTTTTTAGCAGGATATTTTACGCCATTGTAATCAGTCCAATCCAAGAAATTTTCAGTTACCATCATAGCTTCACCACTCATTGGATTCACTTGAGAGTACATTAATTTTGCAGGTAGATTGGTTTTTGCGTCTAATAAGATTGAATATTGTTGTTCTGAATTCACAGAAATTTTTAAATAGTCAACTCCATCAACAGCTTCTTTTCCAGTATAAACCGCATCAAGACTCATGAAATTCATTGCAAGAAACAATGGATTACGTTGAATGTCAGCTTTCATCATACTGATTTGTTGTGGTGGTAAAGGCTGAGAATTTGGTCCCATTGCCATACTTCCTGTGCTTCCTTCAATCGTCATTGTCATTTCACCTTGAGGCGCAGAAATAACAATAGTTAAGTTTTCAGGGAAAGTTACTGTCGATTTTGTTCCCATCGTCATGGATCCGCCTGGAATTCGCTCATTAAACTGAGTGGTTTCACTTTCTGCTTCAAATCCTGAAACAGAAGTTGTAGAACCTAAAATCGCTTTAGACATTTTGCCTAATAACTCTTTTGCTTTTCCAGCATCACCTTTAACTTCAGCTTTTTCCATTCCTGGAATTGGAATCGTAATGTCAATTTCATTTACTTTTCCGAAGCGATTTAATTGATCACCGATTTCGTTTTTGTTACCAACTACTAAGATTTCAAGCATATCTGGTTTTAGATATTTCTTAGCAACGCGTTGAATATCAGCAACACTCGCTTTTTTCACGCCATCTATGTAGCGATCGAAAGCATCGGAAGGCTGACCCAAGAAATCATTACTCAATTTTTCATACAAGATTTTAGCTGGACTATCGTAACGGAAAACAGTAGAATTTAAGATTCTGTTTTTAGCATCTTCTAATTCTTTTTCAGTTACCGCTTCATCTTGAAGGCGTTTAATTTGAACAATAATCGCATCAATGGCATCAGCTGTTGTTTCACTTTTTGTCATAACACCTGCGTAAAAACGACCTTCGTAAGAAATGTTTCCTTCAACAGCGCCATAAACACCATAAGCAAGACCCAAATCAGTACGAACAGATTGCATCAAACGGCCAGAAAAACCACCAGAAAGAATTTCGTTCATTAATTGAAGACTCGGATAATCATCGTTTCTTTTGGTTGCTAAATGACCCAAAAATACAGCAGACTGATTCACATCTTCTTTATTAATAAAGTTGATGCTTTTCTTGAATGTGTACTTAATTTCAGGATAATTTGGCTTGTTTTGTTTTCCTTTAGGAATGGATTTTAATGCTTTTTCGATTTTCTTTTTCATGTCTTTTGCATCAAAATCGCCAATTACAGCAACGTACATGTTTGAACCAACAAATACTGATTTATGAATAGCAATCAAATCTTCGCGTGTTACTGCATCGATGGTTGCCATTTCTGTCATGCGTCCATAAACTGAATTCGGACCATAAATTAAACGCTCAAATTCACGATCTGCTATGGATTGAGCATCTTCATTTCTTCTAGAAATAGCTGATTTTGTTTGTTTTTTATCTAATTCAATTTTGTCTTCTGGGAATGCTGGGTTTTTAATCAGATCAACAAAGACAGGAATTAATGCATCAAAATCTTCTTTTAATACACTCATTGAAGCACCACTCGATGCAAATCCCATTGATGTTTCAATCGAAGCAGCTTTGTTTTCAAGCATTTCATTGAGTTTATCAGCAGGGTACTTTTTAGTTCCACCAGAACGCATTACCGTTCCTGCGATTCCTGCAGCACCAACTTTATCATCAGAAGTGAAAATATCACCACCATAAATTGTAGCACGAACTGAAATAAGAGGTAACTCTTTGTTTTCAACCAAATAATAACGGATTCCGTTTTTACCGGTGAATTGAGTGATTTTAGGAATATTTATTTTCCCGATTTCAGGGAATGTTAACTGATCATGTTTTTTTTGTGCGGAAACTGAAAAGGAAAGAGATAATCCGACCGTTAAAAACAGTAAAAAACGAAATGATTTCATACGTGATGTTAATTTAATTGCTCTCATTATTTCGCCTCCGCAGTTTCAGTTGCAGCAGGTTTTTGAAGAATTCCTACTGTGCGATTCGATTTAATAAGATAGGTTTGAGCAACACGTTGAATATCTTCTAGCGTAACTGCTTGCAATTCATCGGTTTCTTTGATGAATGCTCTCCAGTCGCCATAACGAATTTCTGCAGTTGCTAAAGAAATAGCTAAGTTCATATTTGAACCTAAAGATCTGATTTTAGAAGCACGAGCATTTGTTTTAGCACGAACTAATTCTTCTTCTTTAATATCGCCATTTTTAACTTTTTCAATTTCTTCAGCAATTACGTCTTCAATCTGAGTTAACTCAACGCCTTGATTTGGAATAGCGTAGGTTAGAAAAAGAGGAGAGAAGCGGTCGCCTGGAAAACCATTAAAAGCACCAACAGTTAAAGCTAATTGTTTTTCCTCAACTATTGTTTTGTATAAACGAGAAGTACGTCCACCTGATAAAATAGAACTCATCAAATCTAAGGCTTTAGAATCTTCGTGATTAAAACCAACAGTATGATAACCTTGTATGTACCAAGGCTGCGTATTTTCTTCAATTATAAAACGACGCTCGCCACGTTGTTTAGTTTCTTTAGTCATTACTTTTGGAACAGGATTTCCCGCAGGAATGTCACCAAAGTAGGTTTCAGCTAATTTTTTAATTTGATCAGGATAAACATCTCCTGCAACAGCAATAACTAAATTTGAAGGAACATAATAGGTTTTGAAAAAATCTTTTGCATCTTCAACAGTAGTTGCTTCAATATCTGAAGGCCAGCCAATTCCAGAAACACCGTAAGGATGTGATGTAAAAGCCACAGCTAAGAACTCTTCAATTAAACGACCAAGTGGTGAAGAATCTGTTCTCATGCGACGCTCTTCTTTAACAACATCTTTTTCAACGAAGAACTCACGGAAAACAGGATCTTTGAAACGTTCAGCTTCTAAATTAAACCATAATTCAGCTTTATTTGATGGTAAACTATAATAGTACATCGTTTGATCTGAGCCGGTAGAAGCATTTAAACCAACGCCACCTTCACGGTCAATAATTTGTGAAAACTCATTGTTTACAACAAATTGTTTTGCAGAATCT
>Ga0100402_1000323_pt1 | contig 56182 bp, 51 predicted proteins | sample CryGeyme20150102_FD_80419 | JGI IMG/M metagenome (GOLD analysis project Ga0100402, IMG submission 80419) | Groundwater microbial communities from Crystal Geyser aquifers in Utah, USA - Crystal Geyser metaG 2015-0102 | ecosystem: Environmental > Aquatic > Deep subsurface > Groundwater | place... | reverse complement strand
CGATCGGTGATCCTTGACCGGCTGGGCGATCGGCTGGCCGCGGCTTTGTTGGTTGATGGTGTGCTGGACGATCTGCTGGTGGCGCCGCCTGACGATGTGCCTGTGCCCGGAGCGATTTATCGCGCAGTGGTCGATCGGCCGATGAAAGGGCAGGGCGGGGCAATCCTGCGGCTGCCGGACGGTCGGGGATATTTGAAATCGGCCAAGGGCCTGGCCCCTGGCACGACGATGCTGGTGCAAGTGACCGGCTTTGCGGTTGAGGGCAAGGCAGTGCCGGTCAGTGATCGTGTGCTGTTCAAAAGCCGCTATGCCATTGTCACGCCCGATGCGCCAGGCATCAACATCTCGCGCAGCATCAAGGATGATGCGCGGCGCGACGAATTGCTTTTGTTGGCGCATGAGGCGATGGGTGAGGCAGGGCGCACCGGGCTAATCCTGCGCTCGGCCGCCATGGATGCCCCGGACGATTCTCTGGCTGAAGACATAATCGCCATGGCCGATCTGGCTGCTGCGATCATGGGTGACACCACGGGTGATCCCGAATTGCTGGTCGATGGGCCAGATCCCCACACCTTGGCCTGGCGCGAATGGCCCGAACCTGATTCGATTTCCACCAAGGATAGCGGATTTTCTGACCAGGGCGTGGACGCCATGATCGACGCGCTGCTCCAACCGCGGGTCGCCTTGCGGGAGGGGGACATGTTCATCGAACCAACCCGGGCGCTGGTCGCTGTCGATGTGAATACCGGGGCCGACACGTCGCTTGCGGCAGGGCTCAAGGCGAATATCGCGGCCGTTCGGGCATTGCCGGCGCAGTTGCGCTGTCGTGGGTTGGGTGGTCAGATCCTGCTGGATCTGGCGCCAATGGCCAAGAAAGACCGCCGGGGGTTTGAACAGGTTCTGCGCGCTGCGTTCCGGTCTGACCCCGTGGAAACGATCCTTGCAGGTTGGACACCCTTGGGCTGCTATGAATTGCAGCGCAAGCGTGACCGTCTGCCACTGTAACGGAGGCACCCATGGCCTGTCCGATCTGCGACCGTGAAACAGACCCGAAATACCGCCCCTTCTGTTCGCGCCGCTGTGCCGATGTTGACCTTGGCAAGTGGCTCAGCGGGTCTTACGCCATTCCCGCCGATGATCCTGATGACATGGATGACGCCGACCGCGCACCGTCGGGCGGCGGTGAGACGCCCCATTAGGCCAAGTTGGCGATGATCCCGCGCAACGTGTCGATGCCCAAACTCCTTTCCGATGAGGTGATCACGATCTCGGGATAGGCCGCCGGATGGCGGGCCAGCATGACACGCGTGCGTTCGATCGCGGCGTCAAGGTCGGATGTGGCGGGTTTGTCTGCCTTGGTCAGAACCGCCTGGAATGTGACGGCTGACTTGTCGAGCAACGTCATGATCTCGTCATCGACGTCCTTTGCACCGTGGCGCCCGTCGATCAAAAGAAACACCCGTCGCAGGGTGGCACGGCCCGACAGATATGATTTCATCAACTGCTGCCATTTTTCCACCGTCTTTACCGGGGCTTTGGCAAAGCCATACCCCGGCAGGTCGACCAGATAATCATCGTCGCCGCAGGTAAAAAAGTTGATCTCCTGTGTCCGTCCCGGTGTGTTTGATGCCCGCGCCAGCGCCTTGCGCCCGGTCAGGGCATTGATCAGTGTCGATTTCCCGACGTTCGAGCGGCCTGCAAAACAGACTTCACGCCGGTCGGCGGGGGGCATACCGTCCATTGCGACGACGCCTTTGAGAAAAAGAGTCTCGCGTGCGAACAAGAGGCGACCGGCCTCGCGGGCGGAGTCTTCGATTTCGGCAATTGGAAACACCAGCTTCATCGCGCGACACCGACGCAAAGCGTAGTGCCTTGCGTGTCATCTGCGCGGCGATGCCCCCCGAATCCGCAGGACAGACGGGGATATTCGAGGGGGCGCATCATTTCTTCACAGGTTTCTTTGGATCACCGGCAGGCAGCGCCTTGCGGCGCTTGAACCCGCCGATGATGTTGCCGAACACATCCGGCTTATAGCCTTGGCTCCGCATGATGGCATATTGTTGCATGAAGGTGATCGTGTTGTTGGTGATCCAATACAGCACCAAACCGCTGGCAAAGCTGCCCAGCATGAACATGAAGACCCATGGCATCCATGCGAATATCATTTTTTGTGTTGGGTCTGCCGGTGCTGGGTTCAACTTTTGTTGAAGCCACATAGAGATCCCAAGCAGGATTGGCAGGACACCCAGAGAGAAGATAAAGAAAATCGAGCCCTGCTCTGGCGTTGCCCAGGGCAGCAGGCCGAAGAGGTTCAGAATGCTGCTGGGGTCTGGTGCGGACAGGTCGCGGATCCAGCCGAGCCATGGGGCGTGACGCAACTCTATGGTGACGAAGATCACCTTGTACAGCGAAAAGAAGATCGGAATCTGCAAGAGAATCGGCAGACAGCCGGATGCCGGGTTCACTTTGTTCTTCTTGTAGAGCTCCATCATTCCGACCTGAAGTTTTTGTCGGTCGCCGCCCGCCTTTTCTTTCATGGCCTCCATCTCGGGCTGCAATTCCTTCATCTTGGCCATCGAGACGTAGGATTTATAGGCCAGCGGCAACAACAGCGCCTTTAGGAAGAAGGTCAGCGCAATGATTGACCATCCCATATTGCCGATCAGGGCGTTCAACCAGTGCAGCACGAAAAAGATCGGCTTGGTCAGGAAGAAAAACCAGCCCCAGTCAATGGAATCAAGGAAACCGGCAACGCCGCCTTCATTTTGATAGGTGCGGATCGTGTCCCATTCCTTGGCGCCGGCAAACATCATTGTGCTGCTGCTGGCTGATGTCCCCGGCGCTATGTCCATTGGCGCAAGGCGTGCCTCGGTCAAGTAAATGTCGGCCGCAGCGTTGTATTTTGCGACGGACGTGAAGGGCGTGCCAGGCTGGGGAATCAGCGACGTCATCCAATATTTATCCGTAAAGCCGACCCAACCATTCTGACCCACATTGACAACGTCCGAATTTGCCCCCCAACGCTCATCACTGGGCTGACTGGTCATGTCCTTATAGTCTATTTCCTGCAACTTGCCGTCCGACATACGAACGACGCCTTCGTGCAGAATAAAGAATTTGGCAAGATTCGGTGGCATACCCTGGCGGGAAATCGTGCCATAGGGTGCCAAACGCACGGCAGACCCGGTCATGTTTTCGACGGTTTGCGTGATATTGAACATGAATTTTTCGTCAATCGCAACGTCGCGCCGAAAGACAAGACCTTTGCCGTTGTCCCAAGACAGCTGGACAGGGCTGTCAACGGCAAGCACAGTTCCGCCTGTCTGAGTCCAGACCGTGTTCGCGCCCGGCACGTCCTCAAAGTTCAGCGTACCACCGGGAGCCCAGCCAAAGGTTGCGTAGTACGGGTGGGAGGCACCCACTGGGTTCAGCAAGGTTACCAGTGGCGCTTCCGGCGACAATGTTTCGCGATAGGTTGTCAGGGCAAGTGTATCGATGCGCCCGCCCAGAAGAGACATCGAGCCGACAAGGCTGGGTGTTTCCACCGAAATGCGCGGGATTTCTGCCCCGGCCACCATCAACCCGCCGGGGATTGCGGCCTGAACCGGGCTTCCCGCAGCTACAGGAACGCCGGGCCCTGTTTCGGCGCTTTCGGTGACCACGATCGAATTCGGATCACGCACTGGATCTTCCGGCGGGAAAAGCACGAACCAGGCCAAGATCACCAGAAAACTGAGCGCCGTGGCAAGGATGAGATTCTTGTTCTGATCGTCCATTCGATAGAGCCGCCTGTGCATTTTTCTTCAGCCCGGTTCAACAGGGCGCACAGTCAAAGGTCAAGCCGTTTTGCCGATCCCTTGCCCTGGGGGACGCTACGCCGCGGGAATTTGCCCGTACCCAAGGGTTGACCATGCGGGTCGTCGGGCAGATGCCCCACGCCGCGCCGCACAAGCCATGACTGAAGAGCAGAGCCCGGCATTGGGCGGGCGATCGCGTAACCTTGCACATGGCCGCAGCCCAGTTGTGCGAGTGTCGAGAATTCGCCGGGTGTTTCGACCCCCTCCGCTAGAACATCGACGCCCAGCTGTTGTGCCATGGTCAGGATTGCTGAGATCATCGCGTGTTGATCCCTGTCCCTGTCGACGCAAGTGACCAGTGACCTGTCGATCTTGATCCGATTCACGCCAAAGCGACGGATCCCATTGATCGATGCGCTGCCGGTCCCGAAATCGTCGAGGTCGAGAAAACAGCCGAGCCGCCTGAGGGCCAGAAGGTTGCGGCCGATCACAGCGTCGGGATCAATGCAAGCGACAACGGTTTCCAATACTTCGAGGCCCAGTCGGGTGGCTGGCAGGCCGTGCCGATCCAGCGCCCAGCTTATTCTGTCGGTCAGGGTGGGGTCTGTCAAATCCTCGGTGCCAAGGTTGACTGACACCCGGGGCACATCAACTCCGGCGCTGTCCCAGGCCACAAGTTGTTCGAGCGATTGAGCCAATATGGTATCCGTCAGTTTCGATGACAGTCCATCGGCCAGAATGGCAGGCAGAAACGCGGCCGGTGTCAGGGTGCCGCGATCAGTGTGCTTCCAGCGCGCCAATGCCTCTACCCCGGTCAGCGCACCGGTGTCTGCGCAGATCTGTGGTTGATACCAGGGCAAGATATCGCCGTTCGTCAGGGCGGCGCCGATTGTGTCTGCGGCACCTCCCGGTTTTGGCAGTTCAGCGGCGCTGGATACCATTGTGCGATCGAAGGACCGGATCGCGCGTGGGGCGTCGCGCTGTGCGGTCTGAAGCGCCAGTTCGGCGGCTTGCAACAGCCCCGGTGCGTCGGGGCCAGTTGCAAGCCGCGCGGTTACACAAAACCCTATGGATGCCGTTAGAAGCAGGCGCAAGCCATCGACGGCCACCGGGCGCATTATCGCTGTTTGCAGCCGCAGCGTTGTTTGGATCGCGGTTTCCAGATCAATTCGGGCACTATGCGCAAAATAGAGGCCAAAACGGCCATCTGCCAAATCGGCCAAGGTGTCATTGTGGCGGATTTCACCCTGCAACCGTTCGGCAATGCGCCGGGTGATCAAGGCGGCGGCGCGTTTGCCGTGGCGTTGCGCCAGCTCGGTTTGATCGTCCAGCTGCAAGACGATGCACAGCGCCTGACCTGTGCGGTCAGCTCTATCTGCGTCGGCTTCGATCCGGGTCAGCAGGGTGGCGCGGTCGACCGGTTGGGCCAGTTGCACGGTGGCAAGGCTGTGCAGATGAAATGTACCGCTGCGGCTGGCTGTGCCCAGCAGAAACGCCAGTCCCACCGCCGTGGTGAACAGCACCCCTTCAACCCCACTGAGCGCCGCCGAAACCACCAGCAGCACGGCGTACCCCAACCCAAGCAGAGCCGGTGAAAGACCGTTGCGCCGGGCGCGGATCAGAAATTTTTGTATCAGCATCGCCATCCCCCGCGGCACCGGACCTCGAACACTGGCTAGGGCAGTTAGGTGGCGGGCAGGTTAATTTTGGCGGGCAAATTGTACAGAATTTTAATCAAACGTATTTGTTTCGTTCCTCGCGTCCCGCAGATTTTTGCCTCGCAGCTGATCGGCATAGCTTTGATTCGCTGTCGTGCAGCCCATCCGTGCTGATGCACAGATCGCAATCAAGGGTCAGACAGCATTGGATAAATACCGCGCCGACACGTCCAGGGCGGGGCCAAAAGGGGGCAGGAGCTCCCGAGATGCGTCATCAGCGCCACATGGTAACGCCCGCACCATCGAGGCGATTAACGGCTGTGGCGCGCAAGCTGATCTGTTTTTTGCCAAAGGCGTCGGTCAAGACAAGTTCGGATCCGCGCAACGACCAGCGGGTGATTCCGAACAGGTCACCGAAACAGCCCTGCATCTGCACTGTGGCAGGCGAATCTGATGTGCGTGGTGACGACAGATTGGCGCGGCATTCGCGATTGTCAGGGCTGGTGACACGCCACTGACCCGCATAATCGCCTGCTGAATTGGGGACAGCGGGCGCGGCACCCCCCACGATGGCCCCCAACAACCCGCCAGTGTTGACCGAAACCGAGCTGCTTTCTGTCACGGTCCGGGTCGTGTTGCCTTGGACAGTTGTGGTCGTGGCGCTGATGCTATCGGAAATCTGCGCAGGGGCCGCCGCCACGGGAAGGACAGCGTTTTGCGGCACGGGCGCGGCAGCGGGGGCCGGCGTGTCACATGCAGACAGAACGGAAATCATCAATACAAACGACAAAATTGGAAAATGCATAAAGCCTCCGGCAATTGATTTTTTGTGTTTCTAAGCAGCGCATAAAAAAGTTGTCAATATGATCTGGCAGTGTGTTGCCAGGCGCCGTCATTCGCCGAAACCGTTGGATTTCCACCCTCCGCGATCAGCTCCGCGCTGTGCGAGAGTAACCTGGTGTCGCTTTGTGTGTCGTCTTGCCAGAGCCTTCAAAGCTTGACCATTCCATCCCGGATGATCACATCTCCCCCACGCTTTGCGCTTTTCAGGACAAGGTCGGGCATGAGGAACATTCACAACGGCGGCCAAACATTCTGAGTCAGCTTCATCAGAACGCGACGACAACGCCCAAGGTGTGTGCGCCCAGTCAGGCCAGCGATGATTGCGGGGCCGCACTTGCGGAACGCTTCGGGGTGACCGCGTTGAGGCTGCACAAATGGCGCTGGAACGACAGCGGCAAAAAGCCGCAGCCTACTGCGACAAGACAATACCCGTGAGGATGGCCGCCTTTGTCATCCGCGGTCATCCGCGCGGGCGCACGAATACCGGCCGACCCGGTGTCGAGGCTTCGGGGTCAAAACCATAGCCCCCGACATTGAACGCCTCAATCGCATGTTCTTCATGCACTCCGGTTTGCAAAACCCATCGGGCCATCGCGCCTCGCGCGCGCTTTGCGGAAATTCCGATGACCCGGCGGATACCGCCCCGATCTTCCTCAAAGCGTGGACTGACGAAGGCCAATTCTCCGAGGACAGACCGGTCAACGGCCTTGCTGTATTCTTCCGAGGCGAGATTGAGAATGACGTTCGTTCCCAGTTGGTTGGCGTCCTGCGCGACAGCCTCGGCAATCTTGGTCCCCCAAAATCTGTAAAGCGTGCCCGCAGAATGCCCCGGGCATTTTCGGCCCATTTCCATTCGATAAGGACGCACCGCATCCATCGGCCGCAAAAGGCCGTAGAGACCTGACAATATGCGCAACCTAAGCGAAGCCGCCGTGAGCGCGGCGTCATCGAGGGTGGCAAAGTCAAGCTCTCGGTAAACATCACCGTCAAACATTAGGCCCGCTGCACAATCCGCATCGCGCGACCAATCGGCAAACCGCGCCCGGTTGAGTTCGGCAATCGCGGATGACACGTTCATCAGCCGACAGATTTCAACGTCCGACCACCGCCGGGCAACGGTTACAATCTCTTCGGCCTGATCGAGAAAGCGTGCGGTCGTGGCGGCGTGCCCTTCTGCCCTTTTCTCATTCAGGTTTTTTGCAGGCGACAACAAAATAAGCACCGAGCGGCCTCCGTCTTTGGTGAACTGACGAGAAAATAGTTTTGGGTCCCGGCCGCAGATGTCGGCCCGATCTTTTGCCATGGCAATGCGCCTGGGACAACCTGTCACTGCAGTCAAGACCGCCATATATGGCGCGGCTTTGATCGCGGGCAATTCTGAGCCTGCCATCGAACGGGCATTTGGTGGGGCCGTCAACCTGGCTGATGAAACCACAAAAAAGTATCGGATCCCATTTTGGCCAAGACTGGCAAGTGCCGCCTGGGGGCCGGGGTCAACCCGCCTGCAACACATCCAGAAAGGCAGACCCGAAACGTTCGGCCTTTTGTTGGGTCATGCCCGGCGCGCGTTCCATGTCAGACAGTGATCCGGGCCGCCGTTCAGCGATCCACTTCAATGTGGCGGTGGTACAGGACAATGGCTTGGCTATGCCGTCTTGGCCGCGCGCCAACCGCATCTGCGCTGCGTTCAATGCGTCGAATACCGCCGCCGCGTCACGCCCGGCCAGTTTGCGCCGGGCCGGATGCATGGGCGGCGGGGCGTCACCGGTGATGACCTGAAGAAAGGTGGCGCCATACCGCTCCAGCTTGGTCGCACCTACGCCGGTGATCCCCGCCATCTGGTCCAGCGTTGCGGGCCGCCGCTCGGCCATTTCCAAAAGGGTGCGGTCGGCAAAGATCACATAGGCTGGCACGCGCTGCGCCTCGGCCAGGGCGCGGCGTTTCGCCTTCAGCGCGGACAGCAGCGGCGCGTCTTCGTCGTTGACAAGGGTTTTCACCGCCGGCCGGGCCGATTGCGCCGCCTTGATGACATCGCGGCGCAACTGAACGCTGGCCTCGCCGCGCAGGATCGGGCGTGCACCTTGCGTCAGCCGCAATGCGCCGTGACGGTCGGGGTCGGGGCGCACCAGATCGCGGCCCATCATCTGGCGAAAGATCGCCTGCCACTGCGATTTCGAATAGGCCTTGCCCACCCCGAAGGTGGGCAATCGGTCATGGCCGCGCTGGCGGATCTTGTCGGTGGCATTGCCCATCACGATGTCGGTCAGATGCCCGGCGCCGAACCACTCATCGGTGCGCAGAATGGCCGACAGCGCCATCCGCACGGCTGTTGTGCCGTCAAACACGTCCGGTGCCTTGTCGCACAGGTCGCAGTTGCCGCAGGGGTCGCTTTCTTCGCCAAAATAGGCCAGTAAAAGCTGCCGCCGGCATCCCAGCGCCTCGGCCAGCCCCAGCAGCGCGTTCAATCGCCCATGATCGGCGCCCTTGCGGTCGGACGGGGCGAGGCCTTCGTCGATCTGGGTGCGGCGCAGGCGAATGTCGTCGGGGCCATACAACGTCAGTGTTTCGGCGGGTGCCCCGTCGCGCCCGGCGCGGCCGATCTCCTGATAATAACTTTCGATGCTCTTCGGCAGGTCGGCATGGGCGACCCAGCGGATGTCGGGCTTGTCCACCCCCATGCCAAAGGCAACCGTGGCGGTGACGATCAGCCCGTCCTCTTGCGAGAACCGCCGCTCGACGTCGCGCCGCTCGTCCGGGTCCATCGCACCGTGATAGTGACAGGCGCTGTGCCCCTCGGCGCGCAGGGCGGCGGCCAGATCGGCGGTCTTGGCGCGCGAGGCACAATAGACGATGCCCGATTGCCCGCGCCGGGCTCCCGCATAGGCGAGGATCTGACGGCGTGGCCCGTCCTTGGGGGCAAAGGCCAGATGGATGTTGGGCCGGTCGAATCCGCCCATGAACAGCCGTGGCGCCACTCCGTCGAACAGTCGCTGCACGATTTCCGCGCGGGTTTCTTCGTCCGCCGTGGCGGTGAACGCGGCCAGCGGCACATCCAGTGCCCGCCGCAACCCGCCGATGGCCAGATAATCGGGGCGAAAATCATGCCCCCACTGCGACACGCAATGCGCCTCGTCCACGGCGATCAGTCCGACGCCGATGCGGCGCAGCAACGCCGCCGTGCCGCCCAGCGCCAAACGCTCGGGCGCCATATACAGCAGCTTCATCTCGCCCGCCTGCAACGCCGCGAACACCGCGTCTGTTTCTTCTTCGGTATTGCCCGACGTCAGCGCCCCGGCGTTCACCCCCGCCTCACGCAGCCCGCGCACCTGATCGCGCATCAGGGCAATCAGCGGCGAAATCACCACCGTCACGCCGTCACGGCACAGCGCCGGCAACTGGAAACACAACGATTTGCCCCCGCCCGTGGGCATGATCGCCAGGGTGTTCTCGCCGGCCGTCACAGCGTCCACAATCTCGGCCTGGCCGGGACGAAACGCCGGAAAGCCGAACACCGACGACAAAAGGGTCAAAGCCTGGGTCATTTACCGCACATGTTTTTGTTCAACTGCTCTGCAACAGGACATTCCCACATGAAGAATCGGTAGACAAGACGTGGCGCCAGGGCCGCACGCCTCCGGCGGGAGTATTTTTTCAAAGAAGAAGCCTACGTTGTTTCTTCTTTGTCCAAAAACTCCGGGGGTTTGGGGGCTGGCCCCCAATCGACGCTTCAGTAAAACACCGCCGCGTTGTTCAGCAACACGATCCGCAATGCATAGATCCCGATCAGCACGACAAGCGGGGCAAGGTCGATACCGCCCATATCGGGCAGCACCCGCCGGATCGGTCCGTAAATCGGCTCCAACATGCGGTTCAGGCCGTACCAGATCTGCGCGACGATCGGCTGGCGCAGGTTGAGCACCTGAAAATTGATCAGCCACGACATGATGATATGGGCGATCATGATGAACCAGACCACATCGAGGATCAGCATCAGGATTTGAAAAATCGAGGTCATGGGCCACCTGCAGTTATGCGATTGACCGATACCTAGTGATCGCACGCTGCAAGGGCAAGCGGGCGACGCCACGTCGCGGGTTGACCTTTGCATCACCCGGTCAAACATTCCGCCTGAAGGAGCCCGCCCATGTATCCCGTGATCCGTCTCGCCAAGGAGCTGCTGATCCATCGCAACGCCCCGCGTCTGGGCCTGTTCGACAGCCATGTGTCGCAGCATATCTGTTGGCCTTGGGACATTGACGTTTGGATGGAGCTGAACAACGGCCGCACCCTGACGTTGTACGATTTCGGCCGCATGGTGCTGTTTCAGCGCACGGGTGTCATCGGCGTGATGCGGGCGCGGCGCTGGGCGGGCACTGTTGCGGGGTCTTCGGTGCGCTATCGGCGGCGGGTGCGGATGTTTCACCGGGTGGAAATGCGCACGCGCATCGTTGGATGGGACGCGCGTTTCCTTTACATTGAACAATCCATGTGGCGCGAGGGCGAATGCACGTCGCAGGCCCTGCTGCGCAATGCGGTCACCGGGGCCGGACAGGGCATGATCCCGATGGCTGAGGTGGCGCAGGCGATGGGTGTCGATCCCGTCAGCCCTGCCTTGCCCGCCTGGGTGCAGGCCTGGATCGCCGCCGAGGCGCAGCGCCCCTGGCCACCTGCCGCTTGACACGGCGCCGGTCACACAGCCATTGCACGGCGCGGGTATTCGGGGTTTGATCCGCGCTACGGCAAGGGGGGCCCATGGCCGAGATTTCCAATCGCAAGCGCATCTGGGGCTGGTTCTTTTTCGACTGGGCAAGCCAGCCGTACAACACCCTGCTGCTGACCTTCATTTTCGGCCCCTATATCAACGAGGTGCTGGGTGATGGCACCATCGCACAATCGGCCTGGGGCTTTGGCATTGGCGCAGCGGGTCTGGTAATTGCCCTGTTGGCGCCTTTCTTCGGCGCGCTGGCCGACACGTCGGGCAACCGGGTGCGGTGGATCTGGGGGTTTTCGGTGCTGTATGTCATCGGGTCTGCCGGGTTGTGGTATGCGGCGCCGGATGATTTCAACCTGCTGCTCACCATGGTGTGCTTTGCCATCGGCCTGATCGGGATGGAGCTTGCGACGATCTTCACCAATTCCATGTTGCCCGAACTGGGCAGCCGGGCCGAGATCGGCCGCATTTCCGGCAATGGCTGGGCTTTCGGCTATGTCGGGGGGCTGGTCAGCCTGGTTATCATGTTGGTGTTTTTCGCCGAAAGCGGTGCAACGGGCGAAACCTTTGTGGGTCTTGCCCCGCCTTTCGGGCTGGATCCCGGCGCGCGCGAAGGCACGCGGTTTGTCGGGCCGCTGACGGCTGTCTGGTATGCGGTGTTCATGATCCCGTTTTTTCTTTACGTCCGTGATCCGCGCGGCGTCAAGGCGCCGCCGGGGGCGGTGCGCCGCGCCCTGCGCGGTTTGATCGGGACAGTGCAAAGCCTGCCCGCACGACGCAGCTTCTTTGCCTATCTGGTGTCGTCCATGCTGTACCGCGATGCGCTGAACGGCATGTATGTGTTCGGCGGTATCTATGCCGCCGGCGTTCTGGGGTGGAGCGTGGTGGACACCGGTATTTTCGGCATCATCGCGATCATCGCCGGGGCAGTGTTCGCCTGGATCGGCGGCCATGCCGACAGCGCCTTTGGCCCCAAGCCGGTGATCGTGTCGTGCATCCTTGTGCTGACCCTGGCGGCGGTCGGAGTGGTGATGGTGTCGCCCACATCTTTGTTCGGGGTGGCGGTGGCACCGGGGTCGGGCGCGCCGGACATTGCGTTCATGGTGCTGGGCGCGGTGATCGGCGCGGCGGGCGGCGCGCTGCAATCGGCCAGCCGCACAATGTTGGTTCGCCAGGCCCGGCCCGAACGGATGACCGAGGCGTTCGGGCTGTACGCGCTTGCGGGCAAGGCCACGTCGTTCCTGGCGCCGCTGTTGATCGGCACCGTTACCTATGCCAGCGGGTCGCAACAGATCGGCGTGTCGCCGCTGATCGGGCTTTTCGTGTTGGGGCTTTTTCTGCTAGTCTGGGTAAAACCCGACGGAGATCGAGCCGTATGAAACCTCTCAAAGCCTTTGCCTGTCTGACGCTGTTGGCCGGGCTGGCCGCCTGCGGCGGGGCCGAACGGCCAGGTTCCGCCTTGCCCATGCCGATTTCCACCGCTGATATGGCCATGCGCAACGCCATCGCAAAGCAAATCTTCGGGGCCGAACAATTTGCCTCGCCACAATCGACGGCGCCGCTGGGATCGTATGCCAAGGGTTGCCTTGCCGGGGCTGTGCAACTGGCCGAGACCGGCCCCAGCTGGCAGGCCATGCGCCTGAGCCGCAACCGCAACTGGGGCCATCCCGAAATGGTTGCCTATCTGCAACGGCTGTCGGGCCAGGCGGCGCAACTGCCCGGATGGAACGGTCTTTATGTGGGCGACATCAGTCAGCCGCGGGGCGGGCCGATGCTGACTGGCCACGCCAGCCACCAGATCGGGCTGGACGCCGACATCTGGCTGCTGCCCGCCACCCGTCTGAACCTGTCAGTGGCCGAGCGCGAGGCGATCTCGTCCAGCTCGATGCAGCGGGCAGGGGGGGCTTATGTAAACGACAAGTGGACGCGCCAGCATCATGACCTGGTCAAGGCGGCGGCAAGCGACCCGAATGTCGCGCGCATATTCATCTTTCCGGGCGCAAAGGTGCAGATGTGCAGGGATGAAACCGGCGATCGTGCCTGGCTGAACAAGGTGCGCCCCTGGTATGGCCACCATTACCATTTTCATGTGCGGCTGAAATGCCCGCGCGGCGCGGCGGGCTGTGTCGATCAGGATGCGCAACCGGCGGGGGATGGCTGTGCCGATGCCCAGGCTTGGGTGAACAATATCCTCAACCCACCGCCGCCTGACCCGAACGCACCGAAACCCCGGCCCAAGCGTGAATTGACGCTGGCCGATCTTCCGGGACAATGCCAATCCGTCGTTTCGCGCTGATCCTTGCGCTGATTGCGGTCGGGTGTGGCGGTGCGGTTCGGGCCCCCGGCGCCGAGTTGCTGTCGCGCTTTGTCTGGCGATCAGACGATCCGTTGCATGGCGGATTTTCCGGGCTGGTCCTTGCAGCGGATGGCATTGACTTTGTTGCGATTTCGGACCGGGGGCAGATCGCCGGCGGCCAGTTGCAACGCAGCGGTGATGCGATCACCGGTGTGACGCTGGCGCGGTTCGAGCGGCTGCGCGACCCGAATGGCCGCCCGGTGGGTAAAAAGGCGCAAGACGCCGAAGGTTTGGCGCGCGCACCCGACGGTAAATTGTTCGTGTCCTTTGAAGGACAGCACCGCGTTTGGTGCTACGGCGGATTTGGCACGGCGGCAGAGGCCCTGCCCCCCCACGAACGGTTTCGGGAGATGCCGGCCAATGCCGGGCTTGAGGCGTTGGCGATCGACAGCGCCGGGATGCTGTACACCTTGCCCGAACGTTCTGGCGCACCGACCCGGCCGTTTCCGCTGTATCGTTTTGACGGTGTGCGCTGGTCGATCCCCTGGCGTCTGCCGCGGCGGGGCCGCTACCTGGCCGTTGGGGCCGATTTTGGGCCGGATGGCAGGTTTTACCTGTTGGAGCGGGATTTCAATGGGCTGTTGGGCTTCTCCAGTCGGGTGCGCCGGTTCACGTTGGGCCCTGAAGGGGCGCTGACCGAAGAGACGCTGCTGACCACGCGCAATCTGCGTCATGGCAACCTTGAGGGGTTGTCGGTGTGGCGCGACGGGGCGGGTGAAATCCGGCTGACCATGGTGGCCGATGACAATTTCAGTTTTTTCCAGCAGACCGAGATCGTCGAATACCGCATCACGGAATAGCTTGTGCAGGCTGTGCGGCGGCGGTAACAGCGCGCGTCGCCCGGTGGCGGCCAAGTGTCCGAACCCCTTGTCAAAACGGAAGTCCTGATGAAACGTATCCTTCCCGGCATCATCGCCATGGCCGCCATCGTGCTGGCCAGCAATATCCTTGTGCAATTCCTTTGGGGCAACTGGCTGACCCTGGGTGCCTTCACCTATCCGCTGGCGTTTCTGGTGACCGACGTCATGAACCGTGTCTATGGGGCCGCCGTGGCGCGGCGTGTGGTGTTCGCCGGTTTTGTCACCGGCGTGATCTGTTCGCTGATCGGCACCCAGATCATCGGTGAATTCGGCCCTCTGGTGACCTGGCGAATCGCGGTCGGTTCGGGGCTGGCGTTCCTCACTGCGCAGCTTGTCGACATCGCCGTGTTCAACCGGCTGCGCGCCGGCGGCTGGTGGCGGGCGCCGCTGGCCTCGACCGTAGTCGGATCGGCGCTAGACACTGCCTTGTTTTTTAGCATCGCGTTTTCCGGTGCGTTGGGTTTCATCGAACCGGGCAACGATGTGTCCTGGGCGAACGAAATGGTGCCGCTTCTGGGCCTTGGGCCGGTGGCGCCGCTGTGGGTTTCGCTGGCCGTGGCGGATTGGAGTGTGAAGCTTGCCCTTGCCTTGATCGCTCTGGTGCCTTTCCGCATTATTGTCGGGCGGCTGGCCCCACGGGTGGCGTAAAAACAATTGACATGCACCAGATATGTGCCACTTTCAGATTATCGGCAATCATTGAAAGGAGGTGGTCTAGTGTCTAGAATGATCCAGGAGATCGAGGTCGGAACAGTCATGGGGGCCGTCGCCCGAGGGCAATCCTGAGGGCAGCACAACCGTGATTGGGTTTCCACTCTAACCGAACCCATCTCCGCAGCATTCGAAGGGCCACCGTCAACCGGTGGCCCTTTTCGCATCTGATAGGCAGTTGAAACTTGGCCGCTGTCCCGTTATCTGCCTGCAATGGCAAAGCCCAAGGACAACCCCAATTACAAGGTTATCGCCGAGAACCGGCGGGCACGGCATGACTATGCCATCGAGGATGATATCGAGGTGGGTATCGTGCTGATGGGGTCAGAGGTGAAAAGCCTGCGGGTGAACAGCGCCAACATCGCCGAAAGCTATGCCGAGGTGAAGGATGGCGAGTTGTGGCTGGTCAACAGCTATATCGCGCCGTACCTGCCCGCCAAAACCTGGGGGCACGAGGACCGGCGCCGCCGCAAGCTGTTGGCGCGCAACAAGGAACTGAGCCGGATGTGGAACGACACCCAGCGCAAGGGGATGACCCTGGTGCCGCTGGTGATGTATTTCAACCACAAGGGTTTTGTGAAGCTGAAGATCGGCATCGCCAAGGGCAAACAGAATCACGACAAGCGCGCCGATGCCGCCAAGGCCGACTGGCAGCGCCAGAAGGCCCGCCTGATGCGCCAGAACGGCTGAGTGTGATCCAGCGGAGGCGCTGACGCGCCGATCCATGTTTTGCCGGCGCTTGTGGCGGGCGGCCGTGCCTTAATTCCTGGCGCGCGTGCTGATTGCGGTCTGCGCCTTCGGCGAGAGTATTTTCAGCAAGAAGAAGCGGGGCCCGCGGCCTCGGATGGCGGGCGGGGCCTCTTGTCTTGTGGTGGCTGGGCAGCTAGTCAGGCAAAGGTTTTCCATGAGGTGATCTGCATGGCCTATGACGACCCCACGACGCTGGTGTCCACCGAATGGCTGGGCCGGCATCTGAAGGATCCCGATTTGCGGATCCTCGATGCCAGTTGGTATCTGCCGGAGATGGGCCGTGACGGGAAGGTTGAATATGACACCGCCCATATCCCCGGTGCGCGGTTTGTCAGCGCCGAGGATGTCAGCGATGCCAGCGCCGGTCTGCCGAATACCGTGCCGCCAGTGGAAAAGTTTGTCAGCCGGATGCGCCGGATGGGCGTGGGCGACGGGCATCAGGTGGTGATCTATGACGGGGCGGGGTTGTTTTCGGCCGCACGGCTGTGGTGGCTGTTCCGCCTGATGGGCAAGACCGATGTGGCGGTTCTGGACGGTGGGTTCGCCAAGTGGCAGACCGAGCAGCGCCCGGTCGAGGATCTGTCGCCGGTGCTGCGTGACCGCCACATCACGGTGACGCGGCAGAACCATCTGTTGCGCGATGTGACCGAGGTGGCGGCGGCCAGCAAGCTGGGCGAACATCAGATCGTCGATGCCCGTGCCGCCGAACGTTTTGCCGGGGTGGCGCCCGAGCCGCGGCCGGGATTGCGGGCGGGGCATATCCCGGGGTCGCGCAACCTGCCTTACAAGATGCTGCTGAACGCCGATGGCACGATGAAGGCACCGGATGCCCTGCGCGCCGCTTTCGCGGCGGCGGGGGTGGATCTGGCGCGGCCGATCATCACGACCTGCGGGTCTGGGGTGACAGCGGCGATTCTGTCCTTGGCGCTTGAGCTGCTGGGTCACCGCGATCACGGGCTTTACGACGGCTCATGGGCCGAATGGGGCATGTACAACGACCTTAAGGTCGCCACCGGAGAGAATTGATGCTTGAGATGTTGAAGGCGCAGCCCGCCGATAAAATTCTGGCTCTGATGCAGGCCTTCCGCGATGATCCGCGCACCGACAAGATCGACCTGGGGGTAGGCGTTTACAAGAATGCCGAGGGCCACACGCCGGTGATGCGCGCCGTCAAGGCCGCCGAGCGGCGGCTGGTCGAAACGCAGGACACCAAGGCCTATACAGGGCTGCTGGGTGATCCGGCTTACAGCGATGCCATGCGCGAGATGATTCTGGGCGATGCGGTGGCGGCCGACCGGGTGTCCTGTGCCGCGACGCCCGGTGGCACCGGGGCGATCCGGCAGGCGCTGGAGCTGATAAAGATGGCCGCGCCCGAGGCGACGGTGTGGTTGTCGGCGCCGACCTGGCCGAACCATCCGTCGATCATCAAATATCTCGGCATGAAGATGGCCGAGTACCGGTATTTCGATGATGCCACGCGGGATGTGGATTTTGCGGGGATGATGGCCGATCTGGATCGGATTGCAGAGGGCGACGTGGTGCTGTTGCACGGGTGTTGCCACAACCCCACGGGTGCCAACCTGACACTGGAGCAGTGGCAGGTGGTGTCGGATCACCTGAACGCCAAGGGGGCGATCCCGTTTATCGACATTGCCTATCAGGGGTTCGGGGACGGGTTGGATGCCGATGCGGCGGGCACCCGGCTGATGGCGCGCAATGCGTCGCAGATGTTGATCGCGGCGAGTTGCTCGAAGAACTTCGGCATTTACCGCGAACGCACCGGCCTGGTCATGGCGATTGCCGACAACGCCGCGATGAAGCCGGTGACACAGGGCACGCTGGCCTATCTGAATCGCCAGAACTATAGCTTTCCGCCTGACCATGGGGCGCGGGTTGTGACGATGATTCTGAACGATCCGGAATTGCGCGCCGACTGGATGGCCGAACTTGAGGAGGTGCGGCTGGGCATGTTGTCCCTGCGCAAACATTTGGCTGAAGAGTTGCGGCAACGGTCGAACTCGGACAGGTTCGATTTTATCGCCGATCATCGCGGCATGTTTTCGCGGCTTGGCGCGACACCGGAACAGGTGGAAAAGATGCGCGCCGACGATGGCATCTACATGATCGGTGACAGCCGGATCAACATTGCCGGCTTGAACGCCAGGACGATCCCGGTTCTGGCGCAGGCGATCATCGACGCCGGGGTTTAACTCCAGGGGCGGGGTGTTTCGGCATATCCGATGTACAGCGGATGTTTCGGATGCCCCGCCTTGGACAGGCCCAGGTGGAACAGCGGCCGGTCGGTGGCGCGCAACAGCGTTTCCACCTGTGCCCCCCGGTTCAGGAACGCGCCGTGGGTGCCCCAGGCGCACAGCACGGCATCGGCCCACAGCGCGGCCTCGCGGATCGCGGCATCGTTGGCCAGGCCCACGGGTTCGGGCGCGGCGCGCATTCCCTTCGGGTCGGTGTCGCGCCAGGCAAAGATGTTGGTGACGCGGAACGCGCCATAGCCCAGCACCCGCGCGCGGCGTTCACAGCGTTCGACGGTGGGGTCGTTCTGCACTTCGGTGGCGGTGGACGGGTTCAGCATCACGAAGGTGATCTTCGGCCCTGTCCCGTCCCACACCCGCATCAGATCATAGCGATAGTGTTCGCAGGGCGAATAGGTGGCGATGCTGGCGGCGTCGCCTTTCAGGTGCTGCCGGACGATCACGCCGCGAAAACGCGGCTGGGATGCAATTCGCCCGCACGATAGATGCCCACGGCCACGGCGCGGCCTTCAAGGCTGGCCCAGGCCTCGTCGCCATATTCGGCGTCGGACGACATCACCATGCCGGGGTTGCCGTTGCGCAGTTTCGCAGCGCCCTCTGGGGTGCAGCGCACCTCGGGCAGATCCTCAAGCCCCTGTTCCAAGGGACGCAGCCAGGTGTCCAGCGCGGGGGTATGCGCCAATTGCTCCAACAGCTCCAGCGACAGGCCGTCATCGGCCTCGAACGGCCCCGACCAGACCCGGCGCAACGACACGACGTGACCGTAGCAGCCCAGCGCCGCCCCCAGATCGCGTGCGATCGACCGGACATAACCGCCTTTGCCACACACCATCTCAAGCTCGACATGATCAGGATCGGGGCGCGACAGGAAGTTCAGCTCTTCGACAAACAGCGGACGCGCGGCGATTTGCATCGTTTCACCGTCGCGGGCACGTTTATAGGCACGCTCGCCGTCGATTTTCACGGCGGAAAACTGCGGCGGCACCTGCATGATGTCACCGGTCAGCGGCAGAAGGGCCTTGATGATTTGCCCATCGGTGGGCCGCAAATCGGATTGCGCGATCACCTCGCCTTCGGCGTCGTCGGTGTTGGTGGCCTGGCCCAGACGCACGGTGAACCGATAGGCCTTCATCGCGTCGGTGATGTAGGGCACGGTTTTCGTCGCCTCGCCCAGGGCGACCGCCAGAACGCCGGTGGCGTCCGGGTCAAGTGTGCCGGCATGGCCCGCCTTTTTCGCGTCGAACGCCCAGCGCACCTTGTTGACCACGGCGGTTGACGTCAGCCCCGCCGGTTTGTCGATCACCACCCAGCCCGAAATGTCGCGACCTTTGCGTTTGCCCATGCCCTGTGTTCCTTCATTGCCAGCGCCGGGGCGTACAGCGCCCGGCGCGATTGGTCAATTCATCGGTTGCACGGTGCCCAGAATTGGGCCCATCGGAAACCCGCCATCGTTGCGCCCCAGGTGCGGCGCGTACAGGCGTGAAACATTGCCGTCGAGATACAGCGCGTTGGGTGTGTTGAACGCATCGCGAAACAGCCGTCCGAACTGGTGAAAGTTTACGGCGCGGTCGGAAATCGCGATCACCACCTCGCGCCCGTCCGCCGACACGCCCACCCCGTTGCGGATGTAACGCGATGTGCCCTCCGCAAGAAACCGGGGGTGCAGCGCGCCGTCAATCACCAGCATCGGGCCGGATTGCGTGGCATGATCGCATTTGGCGGGTGATTCGGCAAAGCTGCGGCTTTCGATCACCGCCGCGCTTGCCCCGGTGATGCAGAACACCCCGTTGGGCAACAGGCCAAAGTTGCCCGGCCCATCGGCGGTGACAACGCGCATGTGCTGATCGCCATCCTCGATGTACAAGCCCACCGGCGCGCGGTCGGCGTGGTACATGCCCGCGTTCATCGCCACGCCAAGCGTCTTGCCCTCGGCGTTCAGGGCGCGTTCGATGTTTCGAAAGCTGCCGTAGGGTTTGCCTGTTTCATCGCGCAGCCAGAGGCGCAGGGGGTCTTTGGCCATGTCGATACGACAATAGGTGAACGGAGCGCCGTCAAAGTCGATCTTGTCACAGACGGGCGCTGCCTGCGCCGCCAGCGGCCACAAAAGCAGCAGCGCCAGCAGTCGTGCCATCATGCGTCATCCTTGGGGGTGTCAAGATCGCGCTTCACCTCGTCGCGCTCCAACAGGGCGCGGGTCTGGTCCATCCGGTCGAAGGTGTCGTCGATCAGGAACCGCAGTTCGGGCGAATTGCGCAGCGTCATTTCGCGGTTCAGCGCCCGCCGCAATTCGAACGCGTTGCGCTTCAGCGCCTGGATCGCCTGTTCCTTGCCCTTGCCGCCCAGCGGCAGGACAAACACGGTGGCCACCCGCAGATCCGGCGATGTGCGCACCTCGGATACGGTGATCGACATGCGGTTCAACTCAGGGTCGTGGATTGCCCCCTGGGTCAGCAGATCGGACAAAATGCGCCGGATCAGTTCGCCCACGCGAAGCTGCCGTTGCGAGGGGCCCGCGCCCCCGGGAAATCGTTTGTTCGCCATATGCCTGATCTAGGCGCGATCGGGCCCCCGTGCAACACCCGTGCAACACCCGTGCAACAAGGGCTTTGCGCCGCGCGGGGGCTGGGCTAGACCGGGCGCAGCGTCGGACAGGGGGGCACCATGGCGAAAACCACAGGAATTGCGATCACCGGCGTGTCGGGGCGCATGGGGCAAATGTTGGCCCGGATGGTGGCCGACAGTGACGCCCTGCACCTTGCCGCTGCGCTGGAACGCCCCGAACATCCTTGGCTGGGCCGTGATCTGGGGGTGGCGCTGGGCGGGGTCGACACCGGCGTGATCGTCACTGACGATGCGGCGGCGGTCTTTGCGGTGGTGGATGCGGTGGTGGATTTCACCGCCCCCGCGGCCTCGGTCGGCTTTGCGTCTCTGGCGGGGCAGGCGGGCATCGTGCACGTCATCGGCACCACCGGCCTGAGCGAGGATGACATCGCCGCCATCGACATCGCCGCGCAGGTCACCCCGATCATCCGCGCCGGCAACATGAGCCTGGGGGTCAACCTGTTGACACAACTCGTGAAACAGGTCGCCGCCGCGTTGGACGAAAGTTATGACATCGAAGTGATCGAGGCGCACCATCGCCACAAGGTCGACGCGCCATCAGGCACCGCGCTGATGCTTGGGCAGGCGGCGGCGGACGGGCGGTGTGTGGCGCTGAGCGATGTGGCGGACCGGGGCCGCGACGGTATCACCGGCCCGCGCAAAACCGGCGCCATCGGGTTTTCCGCGATCCGGGGGGGCGACATCATCGGTGAACACGACGTGATGTTCGCTGCGGCGGGCGAAATCATCACCCTCAGCCATCGTGCCACAGATCGGTCGCTGTTCGCGCGCGGCGCGCTCAAGGCGGCCTTGTGGGGGCAGGGCCAGCCGCCGGGGCACTATGACATGCTGGATGTACTGGGGCTGAAGTGATCCGAACCGGCCCTTGCCGGGTATAGGTTACGACAGCCCAAGTGACAGGCGGAGCCGACATATGACGATTTGTTCAAATATCCTTGCGACCGCCACCGTTGTGGTGACGCTGGGCACCTCGGCGGTCGCCCAGGGGTTTCAGGTGGTAACCGACGAAACACGCTTTGTTCAGCTGGTGGATGGGCGACAATTGACGCGCCTTGGAATCCAGCTCAATGTTTCGCCCAATGGCGGTATTCAGGGCCGCGCCTTCGGCATGAAGGTTACAGGCTCGTGGACTTGGCAAGGCAACTATTTTTGCCGCGAAATGTCCTATGGCGCATCATCGCTGCCAATGAATTGCCAAGAGGTATTGCTCAGCGGGGATACCATCCGCTTTGTCGCCGACCAAGGCACAGGTGACAGCGCCGATTTGCGTCTGCGCTGACCCACTCGGTCAGAAATCTATGGCGATACCCTTTTTCTCCCAATCGCCAAAGCGCACAGGTTCGGGCCCGTTGCGCCCGCCCAGTTCAGCAGGCAGGTCCAGTGGCCTGGCCTTGGCGCGGCGTTCTTCCGCCTCGGCCAATGCGCGGCGGGCGGCGGGGGGCAGATCGGGCTGGTCGGTCATGGCGGTCTCTTGTCGGTTGTTCTGGGACTTGCCTTGATATACGCCGCGCGTCAGCGTTCTCAACCCGGCAAAGGACAGATCATGGCCAATTCCCCCGATGCGCCCCGCGCCGCGGCCCTGACCCTGCTGATGGGGGTGACAGAGGATCACCGCCTGCTGTCCGAACTCTTGCCCCGGGTCATGTCCCCACTGGCCCCTGCCGATCGGGCCCGGGCCCAGCGTCTGGCCACCGGCACCCTGCGCTGGATGGATCGGGCCGACCGCGCCTTGGGTCCGTTCCTGCGGATGAAACCCTGGCCGCGCACCCACAATGCCCTGCGCCTTGCCCTTTACGAGATATTCGTCGAAGGCGCGGCTGATCATGGCGCGGTGAACGCTGCTGTAGATCTGGTGCGCGCCGCGCCGGACACGGCGCCGCAGGCGGGGTTGGCCAATGCCGTGTTGCGCAACGTGATCCGCAAGGGCGGATGGGACGCCCTGCCGCTGCCGCGTCTTCCCAAATGGCTGCGTAAACCCCTGATCGACGATTTCGGCAAGGACCGCGTTCTGGCGATGGAGGCCGCCTTTGCCAAGGGCGCCGCCACCGACCTCACGCCGAAGGATGGCGATGCCACGGCTCTTGCCGCGCGCCTGGACGGGCTCGTCCTGCCCACAGGCTCGGTCCGGCTGGCCGGGGCGGGCCAGGTCTCGGCGCTGCCCGGCTACGACACCGGTGATTGGTGGGTGCAGGATGCCGCCGCCGCCTTGCCGGTCCGCCTGCTGAACGCGCAACCCGGCGAACGGGTGCTTGATCTGTGTGCCGCGCCGGGCGGCAAGACGATGCAACTGTCCGCCACCGGTGCCGATGTCACCGCGCTGGACAATTCCGAACCACGCATGGCGCGGCTGCACGAAAACCTCGCCCGCACCGGCCTGACCGCCCACACCCTTGTGGCCGATGCCCTGACCTTTGCCGCAGATATGCCTTTTGATGCGATTCTGCTTGATGCGCCCTGTTCGGCCACCGGCACCATCCGTCGCCATCCCGATCTGCCACAGGCCAAGGACGGCAGCGAATTTCCCGCTTTGTTCAAACTGCAATCCGGCATGATCGACGCCGCCTTGCGCCTGCTGAAGCCCGGTGGACGGTTGGTCTATTGCACCTGCTCGCTGTTGATCGACGAAGGTGAAGAACAGGTGCGCGATGCCTGTGCGCGCCACCCCGGCCTGGCCCTCTGCGCGCTTGACCATCCCGCGATCGAGGACCGCTGGCGCGTTCCCGAAGGTCTGCGCATCACCCCCGACCAATGGCCCGACCTCGGCCATCTCGACGGCTTCTTCATAACCGCCCTGCGCAAACCCGGCTGACCGCCCCTCTCTTTCTTGCCTGAAATACCTCGGGGTCCGGGGCAGCGCCCCGGGGTTTGGCCAAAGCTGATCAGTTTTGCGATGACACACCGCCCGCTGCGGCGTATGCTGACCACAACTACAGACCCCGCAGCACGGCGAGGCAAGACAGGCACGTGTCCCAAATCGAAACCTGGAAGGTGCGCAAGACGCGCTGGATGAACCGCCTTCGCGCGCGCCTCAGCACCCTGAGCGCGCCGGCCACCGGTCTGACCAGCCAACCAGAACCGCGTACCATCGGCAGTTTTGCCCGTGGGCGGCAGATTTCCACCGGCAACTTCCTGTTCGCCGGCTATCTGATCGAGGCGCCGGATCTGGCGATCTGGGATTTGCCGATGCCCGATCCGGCGTTCGAGCAGGAATTGCACGGCTTCACCTGGATCGACGATCTGGCCGCCGTCGGCGATGGATCGGCAAATCATCGCCAGCGCGCCTGGACCCATGCCTGGATCGCGCGGTTCGGTCGCGGTCGCGGGCCGGGCTGGACGCCCGATCTGACCGGGCGGCGTCTGATCCGCTGGATCCACCACGCCGTGACCCTGCTGAATGGTGCCGACAGGGCCACGTCCGACGCGTTCTTCCGCAGCCTTGCCCAGCAGACGAACTTTCTGTCGCACCGCTGGGCCGCCGCCGCGCCGGGGTTGGCGCGGTTCGAGGCGTTGACCGGGCTGATTTATGCCGGGATCGCGCTGTCGGGGATGGAACGGCACATTGCCCCGGCTGTGCGCGCGCTGGGCCGCGAATGTGCGGCGCAGATCGACGACCAGGGCGGCATCCCCACCCGCAACCCCGAAGAGCTGATGGAGGTGTTCACCTTGCTGTCCTGGGCCGCCGCCGGGCTGCGGGAAACCGGGCGCACGCCGGGCGTGGCCCATCTGGCCGCGCTGGAACGGATCGCGCCCAGTTTGCGGGCCCTGCGCCACGCCGATGGCGGCCTGGCGCGGTTCCATGGTGGCGGGCGCGGCGCCGACGGGCGGCTGGACCAGGCACTGGCCGCGTCCGAGGTGAAGGCCCCGCGCCGGGCCGGTCTGGCCATGGGCTTTGCCCGGTTGGGCCATGGGCGCACGACGCTGATCGTCGATGTCGCCTCGCCGCCAGTGCGCGAGGCCAGCGCCCAGGGCCACGCCAGCACCCTGGCGTTCGAATTGACATCGGGGCGGCGGCCGCTGATCGTGAACTGCGGTTCGGGGCGCACCTTCGGCGAAAAATGGCGCCGGGCCGGGCGCGCGACGCCTTCGCATTCCACCTTGGCGATCGACGGGTATTCTTCGGCCCGGCTGGGGGGGGCGGGGTTGCTGTCGGGGCAAGATGCCGAACTTTTGGTGGATGCCCCGCGCGACGTGCGGATGGAGGAACGCCACAGCGATCTTTCGGGCGGGTTGGTCGCGGGGCATGATGGATACCTTGTCACCCACGGGTTGACCCATGTGCGCCAACTGTACCTCAGCTTTGACGGGCGCGGGGTGCATGGCGAAGACGTTTTGGCGACTGTCGAAAAAACCGACGAGCGGCAATTCGACCGGGCGCTGGACCGCAGCGAACTGAAAGGCATCGCCTTCAAGGTGCGGTTCCATCTGCACCCGGATGTTGATGCCGAACTGGACATGGGCGGCGCTGCGGTGTCCATGGCGCTGAAAAGCGGCGAAATCTGGGTGTTCCGGCACAGTGGCGATGCCCGTCTCAGCCTGGAACCGTCGGTCTATCTGGAGCGTGGCCGTCTGGCGCCGCGCGCCACACGGCAGATCGTATTGTCGGCGATTGCGGTGGATTATGCCACGCGGGTCTCCTGGACGCTTGCCAAGGCTCAGGATACGCCCGATACGATCCGCGACCTTGCGCGCGACGATCCGGCGTTCGAGGGGATGACGCAGACGTAAAGGAACACCCATGACCCAAACACAGCCCATCCACCGTGCCCTTTTGTCGGTTTCCGACAAGACTGGCCTTGTCGCTCTGGCCCGCGCCCTTTCGGCGCAGGGGGTCGAGCTGTTGTCGACCGGCGGGTCGGCGGCGGCGCTGCGCGCGGCGGGCCTGACGGTGCGCGACGTGGCCGAGGTGACCGGGTTTCCCGAGATGATGGATGGCCGGGTCAAAACGCTGCACCCGATGGTGCATGGCGGGCTGTTGGCGCTGCGCGACGATGCCGGTCATGTGGCGGCAATGGACCAGCACGGTATCACCCCCATCGACCTGTTGGTCGTCAATCTGTACCCGTTCGAGGAAACTGTGGCCAAGGGCGCCGATTATGCCACCTGTGTCGAAAATATCGACATCGGCGGCCCGGCGATGATCCGCGCCGCAGCCAAGAACCACGGGTTTGTCACCACGATCGTGGATGTACAGGATTACGACACCCTGCTGGCCGAACTGGCCGAACACGGCGGCACGACCTATGGGTTCCGCCAGAAAATGGCGCAGATCGCCTATGGCCGCACCGCCGCCTATGACGCGGCGGTCAGCACCTGGATGGCTGGCGCGCTGGGCGATCCGACACCGCGCCGGGTGGCGGTGGCGGGCACGCTGGCGCAGGTGATGCGCTATGGCGAGAACCCGCATCAGGGCGCGGCCTTTTATACTGACGGATCAGGGCGGCCCGGCGTGGCAACAGCGGTGCAGCATCAGGGCAAGGAACTGTCCTACAACAACATCAACGACACCGACGCGGCGTTCGAGTTGATTTCCGAGTTTGCCGGCGCCGGTCCGGCCTGTGCGATCATCAAACACGCCAACCCCTGTGGCGTGGCGACCGGCGCGACCCTGGCCGAGGCGTATCAGAAGGCGTTCGATTGTGACCGCACAAGTGCCTTTGGCGGGATCATCGCGCTGAACCATCCCCTGGATGCGGCCACGGCCGAATTGATCAGCGGTATTTTCACCGAAGTGGTGATCGCGCCCGGGGCAGATGACGGCGCCATGAGTATTTTTGCAAAGAAGAAAAACCTGCGGTTGCTGACCACCTCTGGTCTGGCCGATCCGGCCCTGGCCGGGCGGGTGATCAAACAGGTGTCAGGCGGGTTTCTGGTGCAGGACAAGGACACGGGACATATTGCCGCAGACGAACTGCGCGTGGTCACCCGGCGCCGGCCAAGCGCGGCCGAGCTGGCCGATCTGCTGTTTGCCTGGACCATCGCCAAACATGTGAAATCCAACGCTATCGTCTATGCCAATGGCGGCGCGACCGTTGGCATCGGTGCCGGCCAGATGAGCCGGGTTGACAGCACCCGCATTGCCGCGCGCAAGGCGCAGGATATGGCCGAAGTGCTGGGCCTGGCCACGCCGCTGACCCAAGGTTCGGTTGCGGCGTCGGATGCGTTCTTTCCCTTTCCCGACGGATTGCTGACGCTGGCCGAGGCGGGGGCGACGGCGGTGATCCAGCCGGGCGGTTCGATGCGCGATGATTCCGTGATCGCGGCGGCGGACGAGGCGGGCCTGGCGATGGTGTTTACCGATATGCGGCATTTCCGGCACTGAGATGGGCAGGCTGTACAAGACCGCTGCCATCGTTTTCGTGATTGATCAGATCACCAAGGTCATCGTCGTGCACCTGATGAATCTGGCGTCTGTCGGGTCGATCGACGTGCTGCCGCCCTGGCTGAACCTGCGGATGGCCTGGAATCGGGGCGTGAACTTTGGTCTGTTCGCCAGTGACGGGAACATCATGCGCTGGGTGCTGGTGGCGGTGGCTCTGGCAATCACCGTCTGGGTCGTCGTCTGGATGCGGCGTGACAGGCCCGGCCGCTGGGGGCTGATTTCGGCCGGGTTGCTGGTGGGCGGCGCGTTGGGCAATGTGGTGGATAGGGTGCTGTACGGCGCGGTGGCGGATTTTCTGAACATGTCATGCTGTGGCTTTGAGAACCCCTATGCGTTCAACGTGGCCGACATTTCGATCTTTGCCGGGGCGATCGGCCTGGTGCTGTTCACCGGACGCGAGGCGAAGGGTGGCAAGCGGGCGGTGAAACCCCGTGGAAAAGGGCCGTGACGGCCCGTCTGCGATGGGGTACACCATGCAACAGACGTTGAAGGAGGCGCGGATGGCGGGCGCAGCGTGGAGCAAGACAGTGGCGGGCCTGGCCGCCCTCGGGTTTTTGGCCGCCTGCGGGGGCGCGTCCGAGCCTAACCTGCTGAACATCACAAAAACCGGCAACGGCCCGGATGAGTTTGCCATCCTGCCCACCAAGACCTTGCAGGCGCCGAGTGATTACGCGGCTTTGCCGACGCCCACCCCGGGCGGCATCAATCTGAGCGATCCGACGCCCGAGGCCGATGCCGTGGCCGCGCTGGGCGGTAACCCCGCGCGGCTGGCGGGGGGCGGTGTGCAGGATCCCGCGCTGGTTGGCCACGCCACCCGGTTCGGCGTGCAACCGGGCATCCGCCAGGATCTTGCCGCGGTCGATCTGCAATACCGGCGCGACAATGACGGGCGATTGTTGGAGCGGATATTCAACGTAAACGTCTATTTCAAGGCCTATCGCAAATTCGAGCTGGACCAGTATGCCGAACTGGAACGGTTCCGCCGTGCCGGTGTGCGCACCCCCGCCGTGCCGCCCGATCCAGCCCAGTGAGGGTTGTTTGACGGGCGGCTCACGTCACCGTGGGCGGGGTTGAACGGCGCCGCACTTGGCACACATACGTCACATGACCTGCCTGAAGGAGCCTCCATGCGTCGCCTTGCCCGTGTCCTTGCCACCCTCGCCCTGTCATTTACCCCGCTTGTCGCTTTTGCCGACAACCTGACCGCCTTTACCCTGGACAACGGTATGGAGGTCGTGGTGCTGGAAGACCACCGCGCGCCGGTCGTTGTGCATATGGTTTGGTACAAGGTGGGCGCGGCGGACGAAGCGCCCGGTGTTTCGGGCATTGCGCATTATCTTGAACATCTGATGTTCAAGGGCACCGACAATCTGGCGCCGGGCGAGTTTTCCAAGGTGGTCGCAGCAAATGGCGGATCTGACAACGCCTTCACCAGCCAAGACTACACCGCCTATTTCCAACGCGTTGCGTCCAATCGGCTTGAGTTGATGATGCAGATGGAATCGGACCGGATGCGCGATCTGGTGCTGGACGGAACCGACATTCTGACCGAACGCCAAGTGGTTCTGGAAGAGCGCAACCAGCGCACCGAAAGTGACCCCGGCGCGTTGTTTTCGGAACAGCGCAACGCGGCGCAGTACCAGAATCATCCCTATGGCATCCCGATCATCGGCTGGAAGCACGAGATGGCGTCGCTGACGCTGGACGACGCCTTGTCATTCTATCGCACCTATTACGCCCCGAATAACGCAATTTTGATCGTGGCGGGCGATGTCGATCCGACAGAGGTGAAAGCCCTGGCCGAGCAATATTATGGTGTGCTGGCCCCCAGCGAAAACCTGCCCCCCCGCCTGCGTCCACAGGAACCGCCACAGCTGGCCGAGCGACGGTTGGTGTTCGAGGATCCGCGCGTTGCACAACCTTATGTGATCCGCAGCTATCTGGCGCCCGAGCGGGATGCCGGCGATCAGGAAAAGGCCGCCGCGCTGACCTTGCTGGCCGAGGTTCTGGGTGGGTCGTCGCAGACCAGCGAACTGGGCCGCCGCTTGCAATTCGAGGAGAAGACCGCGCTGTACACCTCGTCGTTCTACAGTGGCGTGTCACTGGATACCACGACGTTCGGTGTGGTGATCGTGCCGGCCCCCGGTGTGACGCTGCAACAGGCCGAAGACGCGCTGGACGTTGAAATTGCCGCGTTTCTGGAGCGTGGGGTGGATGCCGCGCAACTGGACCGGATCAAGATGGAACTGCGCGCCGCGCTGATCTATGCCAAAGACTCGGTGCAATCGCGCGCCCGCGCCTATGGCATGGCCCTGACCAGCGGTCTGACGCTGGACGATGTTGCGGCCTGGCCCGAGATTCTGCAATCCATCACGCCCGAACAGATCATCATCGCCGGGCGCGAGGTGTTCAACCGCAACAATGCCGTGACAGGCTGGCTGACCGCGCCCGTCGGTGAGATGTCCGTGCCCGAGGTATCGCAATGATCCGTTTTGCCGTCGTTCTTGCCGGGTTTGTCCTGGCCGCCCTGCCATTGCGCGCGGCGGTGACCATCGAAGAGGTCACCTCGCCCGGCGGCATCACGGCCTGGCTGGTGCAGGAACCGACGATTCCTTTCACCGCGCTGGAAATCCGTTTCCGGGGCGGCGCGGGGGTGGAACCCGCCGACAAGCGCGGCGGGGTCAACCTGATGATGGCGACGCTTGAGGAAGGGGCGGGCGATCTGGACGCGCAAGCGTTCGCCGCTGCCGGCGAAGCGCTTGCCGCCAGTTTCAGCTTCGCCGCCTATAATGATTCGGTGTCGGTTTCGGCGCAATTCCTGACTGAAAATCGTGATGCGGCTGCGGCTTTGCTGCGCAAGGCGCTGATCGAACCGCGATTCGAGCCCGTCGCGATCGACCGGGTGCGCGATCAGGTGTTGTCGGGGCTGCGCTCAAACGCCACCGATCCGGGCGAAATCGCCAGCGCCACCCAGTCGGCTCTCGCCTGGGGTGGCCATCCCTATGGATCTGACAAAAGCGGCACGATTGAAACCGTGTCGGCGCTGACGCGCGATGACGTGGCACAGGCGCACCGTGACGTTCTGGTGCGCGACCGGATGTTTGTGGCCGCCGTCGGTGACATCACGCCCGAGGCTCTGGGCCGACTACTCGACGATCTGTTGGGCGATCTGCCGCAATCCGGCGCGGCTTTGCCGGGGCCGGCCACCTGGAAATTGCCCGGCGGGATCAGCGTTGTGCCGTTCGACACCCCGCAATCGGTGATCTTGTTCGGCCACGAAGGCATCTACCGCGACGATCCTGATTTCTTTGCCGCATTTGTTGCGAACCAGATCTTTGGCGACGGTGGCTTTTCCAGCCGGCTGATGACCGAGGTGCGGGAAAAGCGGGGGCTGACCTATGGGATCGGCACCTATCTGGCGACCTATGACAACGGCGCGGCGGTTTTGGGACAGGCCAGCACGGTGAACGCGCGGGCGGCCGAAACTGTGGATGTGGTGCGCGCCGAATGGGCCCGGCTTGCCGACAATGGCGTGACGGCTGAGGAACTGGACGCCGCCAAGACCTATCTGACCGGCGCCTATCCGCTGCGGTTCGATGGCAACAGCCGTATTGCGGGCCAGTTGGTGGGGATGCAGATGGAAGGCTTGCCGATAGATTACATCGTCACCCGCAACGACAAGGTGAACGCCGTGACGCTTGCGGATGTGAACCGGGTTGTGAAGCGGGTGTACCGCCCTGCGTATCTGCACTTTGTCATCGTTGGACAGCCTGAAGGCGTCGAACCGACCAACTGAGCTGTTTTGGCGATGGCCAAATCAAAGGCGGGCGTGCTATCTTTGGTGTTATGCCCGCAATCAAACCCAACATAGGCGACTCCCGCCCGATCATTCGGCAACTGGACGAGGCGGCGATCAACCGTATCGCGGCAGGCGAGGTTGTGGAACGCCCCGCCTCGGCGGTGAAGGAACTGATCGAGAACGCGCTGGATGCAGGGGCGCGGCGGGTTGATGTCGCCTATGCGGATGGCGGCAAGACCCTGATCCGCGTCACTGATGACGGCTGCGGGATCGAGGCCGACGCCCTGCTGCTGGCCCTGTCGCGCCATGCCACGTCAAAGATCGACGGGTCCGATCTGTTGAATATCCACACCTTCGGGTTTCGCGGTGAGGCTCTGCCAAGTCTGGGCGCGGTGGGGCGGCTGACCCTGACATCGCGCGTTGCGGGGGCCGATGCGGCCAGCCTGCGGGTCAGTGGCGGGCAGGCCGATCCGGTGCGCCCGGCGGCTTTGGGCGGCGGTACGGTGGCGGAATTGCGCGATCTGTTCCATGCCACCCCGGCGCGCCTGAAATTCATGCGCAGCGACCGCGCCGAGGCGCAGGCAATTGGCGATGTGGTGAAACGTCTGGCCATGGCCGAACCTTTCGTCAGTTTCACGTTGCGCGATGTGTCGGGGGGCGGTGAAGGGCGCGTGATGTTGCGCGCCGACGCTGGCACCGGTGATCTGTTTGATGCGCTGCATTCCCGGCTTGCCCGCATCATAGGTGCGGATTTTGCCGAAAACGCGCTGCGGATCGAGGCCGAGCGCGAAGGCTTTGCCCTGACCGGCTATGCCGCCTTGCCCACCTATTCGCGCGGATCGGCCACGACGCAGTTCCTGTATGTCAACGGCCGACCGGTGCGTGACAAGCTGTTGTATGGTGCCCTGCGCGCCGCCTATAACGATTTCCTGTCGCGTGACAGGCATCCGGCGGCGGTGCTGTTTCTGGACTGCGACCCACAGTTGGTGGACGTGAACGTGCACCCGGCGAAATCCGAGGTGCGGTTCCGTGATCCGGGCCTGCCCAGGGGGCTGATCGTGTCGGCGCTGCGGCACGGGCTGGCGCAGGCGGGGCATCGCGCATCATCCACGGTGGCGGGGGCGACGCTGGGCGCGATGCGCCCCGAACCGGCCCACCCGTCCTTTCGCTATCAGATGGAGCGGCCTGCACCGGGGGCCTTGCGCGCCGCCCACGCCGCACAGGCGCCAGCCTTTGCCGAGGCCATGCCGGTCATGGCGCGTGCCCCCGAGCCAGCCCCCGACCCTGCCTCCGAACCCGCCGCCGAATCCGAAGAGCGGCGCGAATACCCATTGGGCGCGGCACGCGGGCAGGTGCATGAGAATTACATCATCGCCCAGACCGCCGATGGCATGGTGATCGTCGATCAGCACGCCGCCCATGAACGGCTGGTCTATGAGAAACTCAAACGCCAGATGGCCGAAAATGCGGTTGCCGCGCAGGCCCTGCTGATCCCCGAGATTGTTGAGCTGTCCGACGTTGAGGCCGCCCGTCTGTTGGACATGGCGCCCGAGCTGGCACAGCTGGGGTTGACGCTGGAACCCTTCGGCGGGGGGGCGGTTGCGGTGCGCGAAACTCCGGCAATCCTTGGCCCGGTGAATGCCGGGGCGATGCTGCGCGACATTCTGGACGAACTGGACGATCTGGGGGACAGCAGCGCCCTGCAAACCCGGATCGAGGCGGTGCTCAGCCGCATTGCCTGTCACGGGTCGGTCCGGTCAGGGCGCTGGATGCGGGTCGAAGAGATGAACGCCCTGTTGCGCGAAATGGAGGCAACGCCGCATTCCGGCCAATGCAACCACGGCCGCCCCACCTATGTGGAACTGAAACTGGCCGATATCGAGCGGCTGTTCGGACGCACATGATTTCGGTGGGGGCGGCGACGCTGAATCTCAACGATCCCCTCACGCTTGCCGGGGCAATCGCCGCAATGGTCGCGCTTGCGGTGCTGGCCCTGTTGCTGGTCGTGTTGCGCCGCGCCCGGCGCACCGCCGATCTGATGGCGCCTTTGGCACAACAGTTGCAGTTCATGAACGCCCGCGTGCAGGCGCTGGGCGACGGACAACAGCAGTTGTCGGGCGGCCTAAGCGGCGTGGCCGAGGCACAGGCGGCGGCACAGGCCCGGATGTTGCACCTGATGGAAACGCGCCTGGCCGAGGTGACGGCGCGGATGGCCGAAAACCTGCACGGCAGCGCCAACCGCACCGCGCAGTCGTTGGGCGAATTGCAGCAGCGTCTGATGACCATCGACAAGGCGCAGGCAAATATTGAAAAGCTGTCGGGTAACGTATTGTCATTGCAGGACATCCTGAGCAACAAGCAGACCCGCGGCGCATTCGGGGAAATCCAGCTGCACGATATTCTGGCCAAGGCTTTGCCGCGCGACAGCTATACTTGGCAGGCCACGCTGAGCAACGGGCGACGCGCCGATTGCCTGATCCACCTGCCCAGCCCCACGGGGCCGATCGTGATAGATTCAAAGTTCCCGCTGGATGCTTACGAGGCGCTTCGCCGGGGCGGCACGGATCATGAAATGCGCGCGGCGGTGGCCGGGATGCGCACAGCGGTACGCGCGCACATCCGGGCGATTTCCGAGAAATACATCCTTGAGGGCGAAACCGCCGATGGCGCGCTGATGTTCCTGCCGTCCGAGGCCGTCTATGCCGAGTTGCATGGCAATTTCCCTGAACTGGTGCGCGAAGGGTTCGCCGCGCGGGTCTGGATCGTGTCACCCACAACCTGCATGGCAACGCTGCACACGATGCGTGCTATCCTGAAAGATGCGCGGATGCGTGAACAGGCGGGCGCGATCCGCAAGACGTTGCGGCAACTGCACCGCGATGTGGAAATGGTGGTCGAGCGGGTGGACAAGCTGAACACCCATTTCAACCAGGCCCGCGCCGATTTGGACGGCATCGGCACCGCCGCCGAACGGGCAGGCAAACGCGCCGCGCGGCTGGACAACTTCGATTTTGAAGATGTGGCGGTGGACGAGGCTGTTGCGGTCCTGCCTTTGGGCCGTATCACCCGCCCCGAAGAAACCCCGACGTAATGCCGCGTCAGGTGCTGGTGCAGATGAGTATTTTTGGCAAGAAGAAGCCGGAGCCGGTTTGCGCTCGGCGGACCGGGGTCAGATCCGCAGGAAAGGTTGGGCAATTCGCGGAATCAGGCTGTTGAACTTCAGGGGTGCGTCGGTGGCGGCCAGGCAAATGCAGGCGGCACCGGGTTCGGCCACCGGCGTGTGCTGCATCTGCTGATCTGCGATTTCGATGTCGCCCCGCCCGAAACGATCGGTTTCGTCGCGGAAGGCACCCTGAAGGACCAGTGTCATTTCGGTGCCGCGGTGGCCGTGATCGGGAATGTGGGTGCCCCCCGGTATGTACAGCAACCGGGCCGTAGCCGCCCCAGACGTGGCAAGCCGCGCCTGACGCACCCCGCCCCCCATGGGGCGCCACCTGACTGCTGACAAATCACTGCCCGCATAGTCGTGCAGGGGGGTGGGGAACACATTGCCGGCTCTGTTGCGCGAAACTTTCGGCGGCTCTTTCGGGCCTTCGGCAATCAGTTTGAGGGTGTTGACCAGTGCATCCGACGCCACCGATGCGGCGGGTCCGCTGTCCAGCAGGCAACCGCCCACAGTTTCAAAGCTGCCGAGGCGGGCGCGACATTCGTCACACAGGCTTATGTGGGTGGCCACGACAAGATTGAACGCCTCTGGCAATGCGCCAGCGGCATATCCGATCAGCAACTGATCACTGAGGTGGTGGTTGATCTGTCCCATATCTGCGGTATTCCGTTCACTGCATGGCATGGCGCAGCCGTTCGAGCGCCAGCCGAATTCTGGATTTGATGGTGCCGAGCGGCAGCCCTGTTTCTTCGGCAATTTCCGAATGGCTGAGGTCGGCGAAATAGGCTCTTTCAATGAGTATGCGTTGTTTTTCAGGTAGTTGCGCCAAGGCGATGGCCAGTTTCCTGGTGTCTTGTTGCAGGGCCAGAACATCTGTCTGGTCCGGCTCTTCCTCGGGGCCCCATGTCACTTCTTCGGGTTCGGGTCGGCGTTGTTTACGCAGCGCGTCGATGCGTTTGTTGCGCGCGATGGTGAATATCCAGGTGGAAACACCGGCGCGCGACCCGTCGAACAGGTGCGCCTTGTGCCAGACGGTCGCCATCACCTCTTGGGTGCATTCCTCGGCCAAAGGTTCGGAGGCGCCAGAGCGGATCAGGAAGCCTTTCACCCGAGGGGCAAAATGGGCGAACAGGGCGGCGAAGGCGTTTTGGTCACGATGGGTGTGCACGCGCTGTAGATGCGCGGCCCAGTCTGTGTCAGGGATCGTCTGGGTCATCGTGGTGTCATATGCTCCGGGCTTGGGCCTGCCACGCAACGGGCCTGTGCCACCCCTGGGGGGCGGTGCGGCATTCGTATCATGATCTATTACATCCGGGAACATGCAACAATTACGGCGCAAGATCACAGGTGGATCACCGCCACTGGCAATTTCCTTTAATCTGTTGGATGACCGGGCGCGTATAGGGACATATCGCAACACCGGGGGTTCCATGCCGTTCGAGACAGCCAATAACGCAAGACAAAAAGTGGCCGTGATCGGCGCGGGCATTTCCGGCCTCGGCGCTGCGCATCTGCTGGCCGACCGGCATCAGGTCGTTCTGTTCGAAGCGGCGCCGCGTCTGGGCGGCCATGCGCGCACGGTCATCGCCGGAAAACGCGGCGATCAGCCGGTGGATACCGGTTTCATCGTGTTCAACCGGGTGAATTATCCGCATATGGTGCAACTGTTCGAAGACCTGGATGTGCCGGTGGCCGACAGCAACATGAGCTTTGGCGCGTCGATCAGGGGGGGCGCTTTGGAATATGCGTTGCGCAGCGTGGGGTCGGTGTTCGTGCAGAAACGCAATGCGGTGAACCCGGCGTTCCTGCGGATGCTGTGGGACATCAACCGGTTCAACACCCACGCTGTGCGCCTGGCGAATGATCCGGGGATGACGATCGGCGGTTTTCTCGACAGGCTGGGCACCGGGGCGTGGTTTCGTGATTATTACATACTGCCGCTTTCGGGTGCGATCTGGTCAACCCCGACGCGGGGGATACTGGAGTTTCCGGCCCAGGCGATGATCCGGTTCTTCCAGAACCACGCCCTGTTGTCGGCCACGGGCCAGCATCAGTGGTACACTGTGCAGGGCGGATCGGTGGAATATGTGCGCCGGTTGGCCGCCTCACTTGCGCGGCGCGGGGTCGATATCCGCCTGTCAGCACCGGTGCAGCAGGTGACGCGCGATGCCGCCGGGGTTGTTGTCAAGGCGCAGGGGGGGGCAGAAGAGCGTTTCGATCAGGTGATCCTGGCCACCCATTCCGACGACAGCCTGGCGATGTTGGGCGATCTGTCGACGGCCGAGCGTGCGGCGCTGGGCGCGGTGCGGTATCAGCCCAATCAGGTGGTTCTGCATTGTGACGAAACAGTGATGCCCCGGCGCCGGGGGGCCTGGGCCAGCTGGGTCTATACCGAACCGGCGGGGGCGCGCGATGATGCCATTGCCTTGACCTATTGGATGAATTCGCTGCAACCTATCCCGAAGGACGACCCATTGTTCGTGACCCTGAACAGCACCCGTGCCATTGATCCGGCGAAGATTTACGATCAGGTGGAATTCAGCCATCCGGTCTATGATCTTGCGGCATTGGCGGCACAACAGGCCGTGCGCCGGTTCAACGGCACGCGCAACACCTGGTTTTGCGGGGCATGGATGCGCAACGGATTTCACGAAGACGGGCTGGCCAGCGCGGTGGATGTGGCCGCCGGGATTGCCCGGGCCAGTGCCGTGGCGGCATGACACCGCGGGTGGATCATATCGAGGGGCTGACGTTCCACGGGCGGCGCGGTGCGGTGGAAAACACATTCCGCTATTCCATCGACTATGTTCTGTTGCAGCCCGGGGTGGATTGCGACGCGCCGGGCCTGTTTGCGCGCAACCGGGCGGGGCTGTTTTCGTTGCACGATGTTGACCATGGCGGCGCGCCGGGGCAGGGGCGGGGCGTGGCCTGGGTGCGCGATGTGCTGGCCGAACACGGGCTGGATATGACCGGGCGGGTTGAACTGCTGGCCCAACCGCGGGTGATGGGGCATGTGTTCAACCCGGTCTCGTTCTGGTTGATCCACGGCGCCGAAGGGGCTCTGCGCGTCGTGATTGCCGAGGTCAGCAACACCTTTGGCGACCGCCATTCCTATTTGTGCCACCACCCCGATCTGCGGCCGATCACCCGCGAAGATACGTTGGAGGCGGTGAAGATCTTTCATGTCTCGCCGTTTCAACCGGTGACGGGGGGCTATACCTTTCGGTTTGACATCGCCGATGACCGGGTCGGCGTCTGGATCGACTATCGCACCGGAGATGAGCGGTTGTATGCCACGCTGACGGGCCGGCGCACCCCGCTGCGCAATGCCACGATCCTGCGGGCCTGTCTGCGCCGGCCGTTCGGGTCACGCCGGGTGCTGACGCTGATCCATTGGCAGGCGCTGAAGCTGTGGTGGAAGGGGGCGCGCTTTCGTCCGCGGCCCAAACCGCCGGTGGACGAGATCAGCCGATGAATGCGGGGCTGGCCCGCTATTCGATTTTTGCGGCGATGTTGGCGATGGCGGGGTTGCCGATTTATATCCACGCTCCGAAATTCTATGTTGACAGTTTCGGGGTAGGTCTGGCGGCGCTTGGCGGGGTTCTGGCGGCGCTGCGGTTGATCGACGTGGTGCAAGACCCGGCGTTGGGCTGGCTGGCGCATCGGCTTCGGCGCTGGCGCGCCTGGTCGGTGGCGGCGGGTGGGGCGCTGATGGCGCTGTCCATGGTCGGGCTGTTTGGCATGGCGCCGATGCTGCCGCCGCTGGCCTGGTTTGCGCTGTGCCTGACCGGGCTGTTCAGCGGGTTCAGTTTTCTGACGATCACGTTTTATTCCCAAGGCGTGCAGCGCGCCGTTGATCTGGGCACGGGGGGGCATGTGCGCCTTGCTGCCTGGCGCGAAACCGGGGCCTTGCTGGGTGTGTGTGCGGCTGCGGTGGCGCCGACGCTGCTGGCCGGGACGGGGGCGCCGTTCGGGCTGTTCGCGCTGGGTTTTGTCGGGCTGGTCGTTGTGGCGCTGTGGGCGATGCGGCGCGAATGGGTGGGCGGGCCGGTGGCAGCGGGGGAAACCGGGCTGGGCCTTGTGTTGGGCGACGGTGCGGCGCGGCGGCTGCTGTTGATCGCACTGATCAACGCGACGCCGGTCGCCGTGACCTCGACGCTGTTCTTGTTTTTCGTGGAAAGCCGGTTGCAGGCACCGGGCGCCGAGGGGCCGCTTTTGCTGTTGTTCTTCCTGTCGGCGGCGGTGTCGGCGCCGGTGTGGGGGCGGCTGGCGGCGCGGTTCGGGGAAAAGGCGGCGTTGCTGGCGGGGATGGTTCTTTCCATCGTCAGTTTCGGCTTTGCGGCGTTGCTGGGGGCGGGCGATACGGCGGCCTTTGCGGTGATCTGTTTCGCTTCGGGCGTGGCGCTGGGTGCTGACATGACGCTGCTGCCGGCGATCTTTGCGGCGCGGCTGGCCCGCATCGCACCGAACCCGGAACAGGGGTTCGGCCTGTGGTCGTTCGTCACCAAGGTGACGCTTGCGGTGGCGGCGGTTGTATTGTTGCCGCTGCTTGACCTGTCGGGGTTTCAGCCGGGCCTGCAAAACACCGATGGCGCGCTTTTCACGCTGACGGCTCTATATGCTGGGGTGCCATGCGTCCTGAAGCTGGGCGCGTTGGCCTTGCTGGCGTTTACGCGGATCGAAAGAGGCTGAAAGATGGACATTTTTGTTTCCGTCCTGCTGGGCTTTGCCCTGTTTGGGTTGATATTCGTTCTGCGCCAGAAATTTGCCGGATTCCCGGGCCAGACCCTGACCGATTACGAGGATCAGGGCCCGGAATTTGATGTCCGCAAGCACCTGAGCGGGCCTTTGCGTTGTGAGGGTTTGATTTACGGACCGCTTGGGCGTGTCACCTCGCGCTTTACCGCCGATATGCTGGGCACATGGGATGGCAACAGCGGCACCCTGGCCGAAACCTTTCGCTATGACAGCGGCGCGGTGCAGCAGCGGGCCTGGCATCTGGAGCTGGATAAAAACAATCGTATCATTGCCCGGGCAGATGACGTGATCGGCGCTGGCCGGGGTGGACAATCCGGGCCAGCGGTGCAGTTGTGCTATGACATACGCCTGCCGGAAGAGGCGGGTGGGCATGTTCTGAACGTGGTGGACTGGATGTATATCGTGGATCGCAAGACGATCATCAACCGTAGCCAATTTCGCAAATACGGGATCAAGGTGGCCGAACTGGTGGCGACGATCCGACCGAGAGACATGACATGAGACAATGGCAAGGCAAACGGTACTGGCTGGTGGGCGCATCCGAAGGGTTGGGCGCCGCTCTGGCGCAAAAGCTCAGCCGCGCGGGGGCCGAGGTGATCCTCAGCGCCCGGTCGGCAGAGCGGCTGGCCGAGGTGGCGGCGGGCCTGCCCGGCAAGGTACAGGTTGTGCCCTGTGACGTGTCCAGCGACGACAGCGTGGCGCAGGCTGCGGCCAAGGTGGGCGCGGTGGACGGCGTGGTGTACCTTGCCGGTGTGTATTGGCCCCAGCGATCCCAGGGCTGGGATGCGGCTCAGGTGACGGCGATGTGCGATGTCAACTTCACCGGCTGTGCGCGGGTGCTGGGCCAGGTTGTGCCGGGCATGGTGGCGCGGGATGCGGGGCATATCGTGCTGACCGGATCGTTGTCGGGGTTTCGCGGGCTGCCCGGCGCGGTGGGTTATGGCGCATCGAAGGCGGCGGTGATGTATCTGGCCGAAGGGATGTATGGCGAATTGCGCAACACCGGGGTGGATGTGCAACTGGCCAATCCGGGGTTCATCAAGACCCGGCTGACCGACAAGAACGATTTTTCGATGCCCTTCATCATGACGCCCGAACAGGCTGCGCAACAGATGTTCGAGCATATGCAGGGCGACCGTTTCGCCAAAAGTTTTCCTTTCGGGTTCAGCTTGCTGTTCCGGTTCAGCCGGTTCTGGCCGGGTTGGCTGTATCACAGCGTGTTCCGTTGAGGCGGCGGTCTGACCTCAGCCGTCAGATATGCGTTCGGGCAAAGGCCCTGTCGGCGCGTTCAAGATGCGGCAGCGCGTTGAACGTGTCCAACAGCAGGGAATTTCCACCCTTCACATAGCGGTGGACCGACGTGTTGTTGATCTGCAACAGGATATTGGCATAACTCGCCACCTCCAGGCGCAGCAGAACCCGCATCGCCATGCCGATCAGCCCGCCGGAGGTGACCAGCATCACCCGCCCGCCCAGTTTTTCGGCATGGGCGATGATCGCGCGCACGCGGCCTTCGAAGGCGGCGAAAGATTCCAGATCGCTGTGCAGGCGCCCGGCCTCCCATGCGGTCATCAGTTGCGGCATGTGGTGCAGGAAATCGTCGCGGTTCAGCGGCATAGGCACGGCGTGGCTGTCCCGCAGTGACGTGGCCAGACCGTAATAGTCCAGTTCGTTCAGGCGGGCATCCTGGTGAAATTCGCTGCCGAGGCATCCGGCGATGGCGGTGGCGGTGTCGCGCTGTCGGTTCAGGGTGCCGCAGATCAGGTGATCGAACCGCTGGCCGGTGTCACGCAGGTGTTCGCCCAGCCACAGCGCCTGCTGTCGCCCCAGATCGGACAGGCGGTCATACCCCGTCTCATCTGCCGCGCCGGCATTGGCCTGTCCGTGGCGCACAAGTGTGATTTCGACCATTGCCGCACTCCTTCATCCGCGTGATGTGGCCCAACGGCGGCGGATGTGCAACATCGGTTTCCGATGGGCGCAGTGCGGGGCGCAAATGGCGGGCGCTGCGTCGCGCGCGGTTCTCGCCATGACGCCCGCGTGCCGCTAGTCTGGCCCCGAACCCGCCGAACCGGAGCCTGTGCCATGTCCAACCCACTGCGTTTCACCCTTGACGGTCAACCGGTCGAGGCCGCCCCGTTCGAGACGATCTGGGCGGTGGCAAAACGCCTGGGCACGACGATTCCGCACCTGTGTCACCGGGATGAACCGGGGTATCGCGCCGACGGCAACTGCCGCGCCTGCATGGTCGCCATCGAGGGTGAACGCACGCTGGCCGCCTCCTGCGTGCGACTGCCGACCGAGGGGATGGTCGTTTCGTCGCAGGGCGAACGGGAAATCCGCGCGCGCAAGATGGTGATGGAACTGTTGGTCGCGGATCAACCCGCGCCCGAGGTTGCGCACGATAAATCCGCCCCCCTGTGGAAAATGGCAAAGATGCAGGGCGTGACCGACAGCCGCTTTCCAAGGCTGGAACCGGGGCGCATCCCGCTGTTGGACGATTCGCACATCGCCATGGCGGTGAACATGGATGCCTGTATCCAGTGCGGGCTGTGCGTGCGCGCCTGCCGCGAGGTTCAGGTGAACGACGTGATCGGCATGGCGGGCCGGGGGCACGATGCCTTTCCGGTGTTCGACATGGCCGATCCCATGGGCGAATCGACCTGTGTCGCCTGTGGCGAATGTGTGCAGGCCTGTCCGACCGGCGCGCTGATGCCGGCCTTGGTGGTGAACGCCGGACAGGTGGGTGACCGGGCGGATTTCGACACCGAAACCAAATCCATCTGCCCGTTCTGCGGTGTCGGGTGTCAGGTTTCGGTCAAGGTCAAGGATGGGCGCGTCAAATATGTCGAGGGCATCAATGGCCCCGCCAATGAGGGCCGTCTGTGCGTCAAGGGACGGTTCGGGTTCGACTATATCCACCATGCGCACCGCCTGACAAAGCCGCTGATCCGCCGCGAGGATGCCCCCGACAAGGGGCTGAACGTCGACCCCGCCAACCCCTGGACCCATTTCCGCGAGGCAACCTGGGACGAGGCGCTGGAAAAGGCGGGCGCCGGGCTGGTCGATCTGCGCAGTTACTATGGCGGCAAGGCGGTATCGGGGTTTGGCAGTGCCAAGTGCACCAACGAAGAGGCGTATCTGTTTCAAAAGTTGATCCGTCAGGGGTTTGGCCACAACAACGTAGATCACTGCACCCGGTTGTGCCATGCCTCATCGGTGGCCGCCTTGATGGAAAACATCGGCAGCGGCGCCGTAACCGCCACGTTCAACGAAATCGAAAATGCTGATGTGGCCATCGTGATCGGCGCCAACCCGGCCGAAAATCACCCCGTCGCCGCGACGTTCTTCAAACAGTTCGCCAAACGCGGTGGCAAGTTGATGGTGATGGACCCGCGGGGGCAGGCCCTGAAACGCCATGCGTCGCATATGTTGCAATTCCGGCCCGGCACCGATGTGGCGTTGTTGAACGCGATCATGAACGTGATCGTCGAGGAAAAGCTGTACGACCGGCAGTATATCGAAGGCTTTACCGAGGGGTTCTTTGAGTTCCGCGACCACATCCGCGCCTTCACCCCGGACCGCATGGCCGAGCTGTGCGGAGTTGACGCCGAAACGATCCGCGATGTGGCGCGCACCTTTGCCGGGGCGCGGTGCGCGATGATCTTCTGGGGCATGGGCATTTCGCAGCATATCCATGGCACCGACAACGCGCGGTGTCTGATCTCGCTGGCGCTTTTGTGCGGTCAGATCGGGCGGCCGGGCACCGGGCTGCACCCGCTGCGGGGGCAGAACAATGTGCAGGGCGCGTCGGATGCGGGGCTGATCCCGCAATTCCTGCCCGATTATCAATCCGTGGCTGACCTCGAGGTGCGCGAATTGTTCCGCCACATCTGGAAAGGCGCGCAGATCCAGGCGGCGCCTGGCCTGACCGTGGTGGAAATCATTGATGCCATGTATCGCGGCGAAATCAAGGGCATGTATATTCTGGGCGAGAACCCGGCCATGTCCGACCCCGACGTGGAACATGCCCGCGATGCCCTTGCCAAGTTGGATCACCTGGTGGTGCAGGACATCTTTTTGACCGAGACCGCGAACTATGCCGATGTCATCCTGCCCGCCGCCGCCTTTCCCGAAAAGTCGGGCACGGTGACCAACACCAACCGGCAGGTGCAGATGGCCCGGGCTGCTGTCACACCGCCGGGCGAGGCGCGCGAGGATTGGCGCGTGATCGTCGATCTTGCGCGGCGTATCGGGCTGGACTGGGATTATGACGGCCCGCGCTCGGTGTTTGACGAGATGAAGATGTCGATGCGCAGCCTGCATCACATCACCTGGAACCGGCTGGAAAACGAGGGGGCCGTCACTTATCCCAGCCTGTCGAACGACGATCCGGGGCAGGCGGTGATGTTCGGTGACGGATTTCCGCGCCGGGCGGGGCGGGCCAAATTCACCCCTGCCCGTGTCACCCCCCCCGCCGAAGTGCCCAGCGAGGATTACCCGATGATCCTGACCACCGGGCGGCAGTTGGAACACTGGCACACCGGCACCATGACCCGCCGCGCCAGCGTGCTGGACGCGATGGAGCCCGAGGCCAACTGTTCGCTGCACCCGGCCACCCTGCGCAGGCTGGGTGTGGCCGCCGGTGAACATGTGCGCCTGACCACACGGCGCGGCAGCCTCACCGTGATGGCCCGCGCCGACCGCGCGGTGGCCGAAGACATGGTGTTCCTGCCGTTCGCCTATGTCGAGGCGGCAGCGAACATCCTGACCAATTCGGCCCTCGACCCTTGGGGCAAGATCCCCGAGTTCAAGTATTCGGCAGTGCGGGTCGAGAAACCGGTGGCGGATATGGTGGCGGAATAGGCGCGACACCCGCAAGGGGCCGTTGTCCTCGCATCACGATCGACAGCGGGCGTTTGTCCCCGCTGCGGGGTGAGCCGGATTGGCATTTTTCCGGACGGGCACCGGAACGCTTTGACCTTGGCGCTTTTTGTGCCACGGTAAAAAATAGAGCTCCGCAAAGGGGCCGGCGCGCCAAGCGCCACGTTGGGAGGATTGAATTTGACCGATCGAACGGGCGTGCCCGATCCCGTGCTGCATTCCATGCCCGCCCTTCTGGCGCGCAACGTCGCCCGGTTTGGTGCCAAGCCGGCCTATCGTGAAAAGGAATTCGGGATCTGGCAAAGCTGGACCTGGAGCGAGACCGCCGAAGAGATCGAGGCCCTGGCGCTGGGCCTGATGGATATGGGGCTGTGCGCAGGTGAGCATGTGGCGATCATTGGGCGCAACCGTCCGGCGCTGTACTGGTCTTTCGTGGCGATCCAGTCGGCGGGTGCCATCCCGGTGCCGCTTTACCAGGATGCGGCTGCTGAGGAAATCGCCTATGCTCTGGATCATTGCGGCGCGGTTTTTGCGATTTGCGGCGATCAGGAGCAGGTGGACAAGGTACACGAGGTGCAGGACCGCCTGCCGGCTCTGCGCAAGCTGATCTATCTCGAAGCGCGGGGGATGCGGCGGTATGACCATGCCGCGCTGACCGCCTATGGCGATGTACAGGCGCAGGGCCGGACGCGGCGTGGAGCCTTGCAGGGGCGATTGCAGGCGGTGGCCGATGCGGTGACATATGACGATACCTGTGTGATGCTGTACACCAGCGGCACCACGGGCCGGCCCAAGGGCGTGGTGCTGAGCAACCGGAACATCATCGAAACCAGCAAGAATTCCAGTGCATTCGATCACCTGCGCGCTGACGATGAAATTCTGGCCTATCTGCCCATGGCCTGGGTGGGTGATTTCATCTTTTCCATCGGTCAGGCCTATTGGACCGGTTTCTGTGTGAACTGCCCCGAGTCGGCAGATACGATGATGACCGACCTGCGCGAAATCGGGCCGACCTATTATTTTGCCCCGCCGCGGGTATTCGAGACGCAGCTGACCAATGTGATGATCCGCATGGAAGACGCCAGCCGGTTCAAGAAGTGGCTGTTTGACCGGCTCATGGCGCTGGCGCGGCGCGTTGGCCCCGACATCCTCGACCGGCGCCCGGTCGCGGCGATGGATCGGCTGTTGTACCGGCTGGGCGAGGTGTTGGTTTACGGGCCGCTGAAGAACACCCTTGGGTTCAGCCGGGTGCGGGTGGGATACACAGCGGGCGAGGCGATCGGGCCGGAAATCTTTGATTTCTACCGCGCGCTGGGGATCAATCTGAAACAACTCTACGGCCAGACCGAGGCGAGTGTGTTCATCACCCAGCAGCCCGATGGCGAGGTGCGCAGCGATACCGTGGGGGTGCCGTCGCCGGGCGTGGAGCTCAGGATCGCCGAGGACGGCGAGGTGTTCTATCGCTCGCCCGGTACATTCGTGCGGTATTATAAAAACGATGCCAGCACGGCCAGCACAAAGGATGCAGAAGGCTGGGTGGCCACCGGCGACGCCGGGTTCATCGAAGAGGGCACCGGGCACCTGCGGATCATCGACCGGGCCAAGGATGTGGGCAGGATGGCCTCAGGCGCGCTGTTCGCGCCTAAATATGTCGAGAACAAGCTGAAGTTTTTTCCCAACATCCTCGAGGCGGTGGTGTTTGGCGCCGGGCGCGAGATGTGCGTGGCGTTTCTCAACATCGACCTGACCGCGGTGGGCAACTGGGCCGAGCGCAACAATATCGCCTATGCGAGTTATCAGGAATTGAGCCAGCATCCACAGGTTCTGGCCACCATTGGCGCCCATGTGGCCGAGGTGAACCGGTCGATCGCCGACGATGACATGCTGTCGGGGTGCCAGGTGCACCGGTTCCTCGTACTGCACAAGGAGCTGGACGCCGACGATGGCGAAATGACCCGCACCCGCAAGGTGCGGCGGGGGGTGATCGGTGAGAAATACGCCGATCTGATCGACGCGCTGTTTGGTGGGAAATCGGAGATCTATACCGAAACCGAGGTGACCTATGAAGATGGCCGCAAGGGCAAGATCCGCGCGACCCTGATCCTTCAGGATGCGGTGGTGGTGGGTGATGCAACCCGGATGGCGGCACAGTGACGGGGGCGGCGCTGGCCCTGCGGGCGACGCCCCGCCCACCGTCCCATGGGTGGGCGCCCGGCGATCGGGTGGGCAGGATTTGAGTATTTTGCGCAAGAAGAAGCCGGGAGGCGCGGTGTGAAGGACGACTCGTATGTGACGTCCGATGGGCGCACCATTGGCGGTGTATTGATGGACCTGCGCAGGATCACCCTTCGGTTCGGCGGGGTCGAGGCGATAAAGGATATTTCCTTTGACATTCGCGAGGGCGAGATCCGCGCGATCATCGGGCCCAACGGTGCGGGCAAGTCGAGCATGTTGAACGTGATCAGTGGCTTTTATGTGCCGCAAGAGGGCGAGGTATGGTTTCGCGGGGCGCGGCGGCCGCCGATGAAGCCGTTTCAGGTGGCCCGCCAGGGAATCGCCCGGACGTTCCAGAACATCGCCCTGTTCGAGGGAATGACCGTGCTGGACAACGTGATGACCGGGCGGCTGACGCAGATGAAGGCCTCGATGCTGTCCGAGGCGATCTGGTGGGGCAAGGCGCAGCGCGAGGAGTTGGCCAACCGTGAGCGGGTCGAGAGGGTGATCGACTTTCTCGAAATCCAGCACATCCGCAAGACGCCGGTGGGGCGGCTGCCTTATGGGTTGAAAAAGCGGGTGGAACTGGCCCGCGCCCTGGCCGCCCAGCCCAGGCTGTTGCTGCTGGACGAGCCGATGGCGGGGATGAACGTCGAGGAAAAGGAGGACATGAGCCGCTTCATCCTGGATGTGAACGATGAATTCGGCACCACCATTGCATTGATCGAGCATGACATGGGGGTGGTGATGGATTTGTCGGACCGGGTTGTCGTCATGGATTACGGGCGCAAGATCGGCGATGGCACGCCGCACGAGGTGCGCAACAATCAGGAGGTGATCGACGCCTATCTGGGGGTGGCCCATGACTGAGGCGGGGCGGTTTTGGGGCAGTGCGGTTCTGGCGTTCTGCGCCCTTTGTGCCGGGCGCATGGCCGCGGCCGAGGGGCGGCTGGCCGACAGTTGGCTGGTGATGGTCAAAGCCTGTGTCGGGCTGGCCGAAGCCGGGAGCCGCGACGTGTTCGCGGGCTGGGACATCGCGTTTGACGGCGGCGGGGTTTGCAATGGCGATCCGGCCTGCGAGGATGACGCCATGACCTTCATCGCGCCCGTACCCTTTGGCACGGGGGCCGTAACGGTGCGGGTGGGCGATGCCGATTGGGTGGGGCGGCGGTATTTTGGGCGTGACCCGGTGGAGACGGTCGTGGGTTCGTTCCCGGCCCATGTGTTTTGCACCAGCGCTGAGGGCGTGCGGCACACGACCGTCGATCTGGGGCGGGTTCACAGGGCCTGGGTGGTGAGGCAGCGCGCCCAAGCGCGGTTGTTTCCCGCCGAAACCTATGTGAGCGTGGAGGCCGGGCCCTATGTGGGCTGCGGGTACGATGGGCGGCTGTTTCTTGTGGAATTCTCGCTGGCGCGACCCGGGCCCGCCGTCGTGCGGATGAATTATCCGACCCGCACCAATGCCGCGCCGGAAACGCCGATGACCTGTGGGGGAGTGACAAGCTGATGCCGGATCAGGTGCTGTTCGCCATCGAGGTGACGTTGAACGGGCTTATGGCCGGGGTGTTGTATGCGTTGGTGGCGTTGGGGTTTGTGCTGATTTTCAAGGCGTCGGGCATCTTCAACTATGCCCAGGGGGTCATGGCGCTGTTTGCGGCGCTGACCCTGGTGGGAATCATGGACGGGCAGGTTCCCTTTGCCCATCTGATCAACGTGGTGTTCGGCACCAACGTCCACCATTTCGGCTGGACGGTGCCGGCGCTGTTGGCGATTGCGCTGACGATGGTGGTGATGGTCGGCTTTGCCTGGGCCGTGAACCGGCTGGTGCTGCGGCATCTGGTGAATCAGGTGCCGATCATCCTGTTCATGGCAACCATCGGTCTGGCCTATTTCCTTGAGGGGCTGGGCGACATGATGTGGGGGGCGGACATCAAGAAGCTGGATGTCGGTTTGCCACAGGGGATCAACGGGTGGATCGACAGCACGACGTTCGATGCCTTCGGTTACGGGTTTTTCATCGACAACTTGGACATTGTGGCGACGCTGATCGCGGCGATTTTGGTGACGGGGTTGGTGCTGTTTTCGCAATATACCAAGCAGGGGCGCGCCTTGCGTGCCGTGGCCGATGACCATCAGGCGGCGTTGTCAGTGGGGATTTCGCTGAGCTTTATCTGGGTATTGGTGTGGTCGATCGCGGGGTTTGTGGCGCTGGTGGCGGGGATCATGTGGGGCGCGAAATCGGGGGTGCAGTTTTCGCTGAGCCTGATCGCGCTGAAGGCTTTGCCGGTGCTGATGCTGGGTGGGTTTACCAGCATTCCGGGGGCGATTGTCGGCGGTTTGATCATTGGGATGGGCGAAAAGCTGTTCGAGTTTCTTGTCGGGGCGCCCTATCTGGGAGGCGCGACCGAGATCTGGTTCGCCTATGTTCTGGCCTTGGTGTTTCTGGTTTTCCGTCCACAAGGGCTGTTCGGGGAGAAGATCATTGAGCGGGTGTGAGCGGGTTCAACCTTGGGTCTGGCGGTATTGGGCGATGACGATTGCCGCCAAAAGGGTGACCCCGAGTGTCATTGACAGCATAGCCGGGATACCCATGGCATATACCAGCCCGCCCCCTGCAACAGGTGGCAGGGTGCAGCGGGTGAGCAGGGCGATGATTTCGGGTGCGGTGCCGGGGCGCTTTGATGTGGCTTCTTCCGCTTCAGGCACCTCTTCGAGGATGGCCTGTTTTGCGGCGTGGAATTCGGTTTCGGTCAGGATGCCTTCGGCACGCAGGCGCGAGAGGGTTTCGATTTTCTTGACGAGAGGCATGGCGGCGGCTTTCGCGTTGGGATGGCCCTACGCTGGGCGGGAAAGTGGGCGGAATCGGGGCGGCACGTTGTCAAAATGTTTATTAGTTAACAGTGGTTTAACCGAATTTGGATGGCATCGGTTTCGGCTGTGCGACCGCGTGTCGCTGCGCGCCACGACACCCGCCCACCCGAAACCACGCCTTGGTGGCGGACCAAAAGGGGCACGCGATGCTGTATCGTGAGGCGGGCGATTTCAAGACGTCCTATGCGCAGGACAATCAGACTTTTCCGCTGAAGCTGGATCGGTTTGGTTATTACTGCATTCTGGGTGTGGCGGTTTTCGTCATCCCGTTCGTGATCAACGATTACTGGGTGAACGCGGTGTTTCTGCCGTTTTTGATCTATGCAATTGCGGCGATCGGGCTGAATATCCTGGTGGGGTATTGCGGACAGTTGTCCCTGGGCACCGGGGGGTTCATGGCGGTGGGGGCCTATGCCTGTTACAAGCTGATGACGGCATTTCCCGAGATCAGCATATTGGTACATGTTTTGTTGGCGGGCGGAATAACGGCGGCGGTGGGGGTGGTGTTCGGCCTGCCCAGTCTGCGGATCAAGGGGTTTTACCTGGCGGTGGCGACCCTCGCAGCGCAGTTTTTTCTGGTCTGGTTGTTCAACCGGGTCGCCTGGTTTTACAACTATTCGGCCTCGGGTCAGATTTCGGCGCCCGAGCGGGCCGTGTTGGGGGTGAACATCACCGGCGCCAATGTCGAACCCTGGGCGGCCTATCTGTTTTGCCTGGCGTTTCTGGTGGCCAGCGCGTGGATCGCGCGCAATCTGACACGGGGGGCGACGGGGCGGCGCTGGATGGCGATCCGCGACATGGACATTGCCGCCGAGATCATCGGGGTGAATCCGCTGCGTGCCAAGTTGAGCGCTTTTGCGGTGTCGTCGTTTTTTGTCGGGATCGCAGGGGCGTTGTTCTTTGCCGTTTATCTGGGCGCTGTCGAGGTGGGCGAAGCGTTCGGCATCCAGAAGAGTTTTCTGGTGTTGTTCATGGTGATCATCGGTGGGCTGGGGTCGATCTTTGGCAGCTTTGCCGGGGCGGCGTTCATGGTGCTGTTGCCGGTATTTCTGAAGAACGCGCTGGTGGGTGGTCTTGGCTGGCCAACGGATCTGGCGACGCATCTGGAGATCATGATCGTCGGCGCGTTGATCATAATATTTTTGATCGTGGAACCGCACGGATTTGCGCAGCTGTGGCGAATCACCAAGGAGAAATTGCGATTGTGGCCGTTTCCGCATTAGTGGCGACCATGGCGCGGGGAGGTGGGCGAAAACCCATCCCATATACGGGCCGGACTGTCCGGCGAAACCGATCAACGGGAGGAACGACATGAAACTGAAATTTGCAGCTGTTGCTCTGGGCGCGCTTTTGGCGGCGGGTCCGGTTCTGGCCGAGCTGGTGTTTCCCGATCTCAGCTATCGCACCGGGCCCTATGCGGCGAACGTGATTCCGTTTTCCGATGGGTATCAGGATTATTTCACCCTGGTAAACGAACGGGATGGCGGCATCGGTGGTGTCAAGGCGCGGGTTCTGGAGTGCGAGACCGGCTATAACACCGAGAAGGGTGTGGAATGTTATGAGGCGACGAAGGGCGAAGGCGCACTGATCTATCAACCACTGAGCACGGGCATCACCTATCAGGTCATTCCCAAGGCCAGCGCCGATGGTATTCCGGTGCATTCCATGGGCTATGGTCGCACCTCCGCCAAGAACGGCCGCGTGTTCGAGTGGGTGTTCAACTATCCCGCCAACTATTGGGACGGGGCGTCGATCGCCGTGAATCACCTGTTGGACCAGAACGCCGGTGATCTGTCGGGCAAGACGATTGCGTTGGTCTATCATAACAGCGCCTATGGCAAAGAGCCGATCCGCACGCTGGAAGAGTTGGCCAAGAAGCACGGGTTCACCCTGAGCCTGCTGCCCGTGGATCATCCGGGGCAGGAGCAGAAATCGCAGTGGTTGCAAATTCGCCAGCAGCGGCCCGATTATGTGTTGATGTGGGGCTGGGGCGTGATGAACCAGGTGGCGATTCAGGAAGCGGCCAATATCCGGTTTCCCATGGAAAATTTCATCGGCATCTGGTGGTCGGGGTCGGAAAATGACGTGCGACCGGTGGGCGCGCGCGCCAATGGCTACAAGGCGCTGAACATGCATGCGGTTGGGGCTGATTTTCCTGTGTTTGCCGACATGCAAAAGTACGTCATGGATGCAGGCAAGGCGGCGGGTGCGGGCGATCAGATGGGCACCGTGCTGTACAACCGGGGCATGTATGCGGCGATGCTGGCCGTCGAAGCGGCCAAGACGGCGCAACAGATCCATGGCACGCCCGACATCACCGCCGCGATGATGCGCGACGGGATGGAGACGTTGGTGATCGATGCGGCCAAGATGGGTTCGCTGGGCCTGGCCGGATTTGGGCCGGAGTTTGCGGTGAGTTGTGAAAACCACGGCGGCAATGGATTTGGCACCGTGACGCAGTGGGATGCGGCGGCCGGTATCTGGACCCAGATTACCGATTATGTCCAGTCCGATCAGCAGGTGATCGGCATGTTGGTGGCCGAGGACTCGGCGGCCTATGCGGCCGAGAACGGGATAACCGGGCGCTGCGACTGAGGTGAAAGGCGGCCCGGCCTGCCCTGTGGGGCGGCCGGGCTGTGAGTATTTTTGCAAAGAAGAAGCTGGGCCGGTCGAAATTGGATTTCTGTCGTTCCGGGTGGGCGCGTGGCTGCGCGGAGGATGTGGAATGCGGGATGATGCCGACGAGACCCTGTTGGAGATCAACAACATCGAGGTGATCTATAACCATGTGATTCTCGTGCTGAAAGGGGTCAGCCTGAAGGTGCCCAAAGGCGGCATCACCGCGCTTTTGGGTGGCAACGGGGCGGGCAAGACCACGACGCTGAAGGCGATTTCCAATTTGCTGAAGTCCGAGCGGGGCGAGGTGACCAAGGGCAGCATCCAGTATCGCGGGCAGCGGGTGCAGGATCTGTCGCCCGCTGACATGGTGCAGCGCGGCGTGATCCAGGTGATGGAGGGCCGCCATTGTTTCGAACATCTGACGGTGGAGGAAAACCTGCTGACCGGTGCCTATACCCGGCGTGACGGGGGCGCGGCGGTGGCGGCGGACCTGGAAATGGTGTACCAGTATTTCCCGCGTCTGCGCGAGCGGCGCAAATCCCAGGCGGGCTATACCAGCGGTGGCGAACAACAGATGTGCGCCATCGGTCGTGCGCTGATGAGCCGCCCTGAGACGATCCTGTTGGACGAGCCCAGCATGGGCCTCGCGCCGCAGCTGGTGGAGGAGATTTTCGGTATCGTGAAAGATCTCAACGAACGTGAAGCGGTGTCGTTTCTGTTGGCCGAGCAGAACACGAATGTGGCGCTGCGGTTTGCCCATTACGGCTATATCCTCGAATCGGGCCGGGTGGTGATGGATGGCCCGGCGGCCGATTTGCGGGAAAATCCCGATGTGAAAGAGTTTTATCTGGGCATGTCGGATGACGGGCGCAAATCGTTCCGCGACGTGCGCAGCTATCGGCGGCGCAAGCGGTGGCTGGCCTGACGGCTGGGTATTTTCGACAGAATCTGCGGGGCCATGGTCACGGTTATCGGATAACGGCGCGCGGTTTTTGTATAGCCCCGCGCCTGTCCTGCTTTTGGAGGCATGATGACACATTTCGACTCTCTTGAAACCCGCAGTGCGGCCCAGCGGGCGTTGGCGCAGGATCGGGCCCTGGTCGCCCAGGTGGCGCGGGCGCGGGCCCTGCCCGGTTATGCCGGTTTGCCCGAGGTGGCGTCGCGCGCCGATCTCACGGCGCTGCCGGTGTTGCGCAAAAGCGATCTGGCGGCAGCGCAAGGGCCGGGGGCGCCATTGGGCGGTTATGCCGGGGCGCTGGCCGGGTTCGACCATGTATTCCAGTCGCCCGGGCCGATTTATGAGCCGGGCAAGATGGCAGCCGATTGGTGGCGCGTGGGGCGATTTCTGCACGCCTGCGGCATTGGGCGTGGCGACATCGTGCAGAATTGTTTTTCTTATCATCTGACGCCTGCCGGGATGATCTTTGAATCGGGTGCACGGGCGGTGGGGGCGACGGTTCTGCCGGCTGGCACCGGGCAGAGCGAATTGCAGGTGCGTGCGGCGCATGATCTGGGCGTGACCTGTTATGCTGGTACGCCCGACTATCTGAAGGTGCTGCTTGAGGCGGCGGATGCGGCGGGGCTGGCTCTGTCGATCAGCAGGGCGGTGGTCAGTGGCGGTGCGCTGTTTCCGTCGCTGCGGACGTATTACAAGGACCGGGGCATCGCCTGTCTGCAATGCTATGCCACTGCCGATCTGGGTTTGATCGCCTATGAATCCCCCGCGATGGAGGGTATGATCGTGGATGAAGGCGTGATTGTCGAAATCGTCACGCCCGGCACCGGTGCCCCGGTGCCGGGTGGCCAGGTGGGTGAGGTGGTGGTGACCACGTTGAACCCCGACTATCCGCTGATCCGGTTTGCCACGGGTGACCTGAGTGCGGTTCTTCCCGGCAGCTCGCCCTGTGGGCGCACCAACATGCGCATCAAGGGGTGGATGGGCCGGGCCGACCAGACCACCAAGATCAAGGGCATGTTCGTGCGCCCCGAACAGGTGGCACAACTGGTGGCGCGCCATCCCGGCGTGCGGCGCGCCCGGGTGATCGCCGAGCGGACCGGGGAACAGGATGTGATGACCGTTTGTTTCGAGTGTGACGGTGGCGACGAGACGGTGCTGGGGGCCAGCGTTTCAGAGGTGTTGAAGTTGCGCGGTGTGGTGCGGATCGTGGCGCCGGGCAGTCTGCCCAATGATGGCCTGGTGATCGAGGACCGGCGTAAATACGACTGAGAAATTCAGGAAAGGACCGATGGAATGGGTATGAGAGTTTTGGCAAAGGTGGCCGTTCTGGCCGTCTTGGCGGGTGGCCCGGCCTTGGCCGAGGATATTGCCCTGGTCATTGGCAACCGCAACTACAGCGATCTTGACCGTGTGACGGGGGCCGACCGCGTGGTGGATGCCGCCGCCGCCTTGCGCGCCCGTGACATTGCCGTGATTTCAGGCAAAAACGTGACGCTGGATGACATGCGCGCGCTGGTTGGTCAGTTCGAACAGATGGCGCCCAACGCCGATGCCTTGCTGGTGGTTCTGGCCGGGCGGTTCGTGCAGGGCGGCAACGACACGTTTTTCCTGCCGACAGACAGTGATGTGCCGGGTCTGACGGGCCTGCCGGGGCAATCCTTGCCGCTGTCATCGGTGTTGCAGATCCTGTCGTTGGCACCGGGCGAGGCGTTTCTTGCCCTGGCCGAGGATGGCGCGGGCGCGCAACGGGGTCCGTTCCTGCGCGATGGCATCGGCGATCTGACGATCCCCCAGGGTGTGACTGTGCTGCGCGCCGCGCCCGCCCCGATGGCCGGGCTGCTGAGCGATGTGCTGGCGGTGGACGATGCGCCGGTGCAGGGGCAAGACGGGGTGGCGCTGTCAGGGTATCTGCCGGCAGGGCATGGTTTCTTGCGCAGTGATGAGGCGGGCGATTCAGCCGCCCTTGCCACAGCCGTGGCCGAAACCCAGCGCGAACGCGCGCGGGCTGATGCCGCCGAACGCCGCACCCAACTGGCCGAACAGACCGCCCGCGCCGCGCGTGACGGCCTGGATCGGGCCGAGGCCGCGCTGTGGGCGGCGACGCAGGAACAGGACACGGCCAGCAGTTATCAACGCTATGTCGCGGTGTTTCCCGATGGCCCACACGCCGCCGAGGCCCGCCGCCTGAGTGGCGAAATCAGCGCCGAACCGTTCCGCCAGGCGCGGCTGGCCGAAGAGGCGCTGTCGCTGAGCCGCGACCAGCGCCGGGCGATCCAGGGCAACCTGACCGCGCTGGGGTTCAACACCCGGGGGGTCGATGGCATTTTCGGGGCTGGCACACGCACCGCGATCGGCAATTGGCAGGTCAGTGTGGGGCGGACGAAAACCGGTTATCTCGATGCAGCCGAGGTGAGGGCGCTGGCACAGCAGGCGGCCGACGTCGAGGCCGCGCGTCGGGCCGAGGAAGAGGCCCGTACGGCCGCGATTCTGCGCGCCGACAACGCGTTTTGGCTTCAGCAGGGGTCGGGGCGCACCGAAGATGGGATGCGCGCCTATCTCTCGCAGTATCCCAAAGGTCAGTGGGCAAGCGTCGCGCGCGATCGTCTGGCCGTCATTGACCAGCAGCGCCGCGCCGAGGAGGAGGCGCGCCTGGAAGAGGAACGCCGTCGCGAAGATGATGCGTGGTGGGACCGGACCGGAGCGAAGGGCAGCGAACAGGGGCTGCGCGCCTATCTCGAACGCTATCCCACCGGGCGCTGGTCAGACACGGCGCGCGCCGCCTTGGCCAACTTTGCCCCATCTCTCGACCAGAATGACGAGCGGGCTTGGCAGCGTGCCCAGAGCGCCGGCACCGTTGATGCCTATCGCGGCTATCTCGACGCTTTTCCGCGCGGCGCTTTTTCTGCCAAAGCAAAGACGCGGATTAACCGTCTGACAGCCGAAAATGACGGCGCAGCCGCTGCCGCCGAGCAAGCGCTGGGCCTCAACCGCCCGATGCGACAGGCGGTTGAGGATCGGTTGGCGGGGCTGGGACTGGACCCCGGCCAGGTCGATGGCGAATTCGACAATGCCACCCGTCGTGCCCTGCGCCAATATCAGCAGAGCGCCGGTTTGCCCGTCACCGGCTTTGTCAGTCAGGAATTGGTCGTGAAACTGTTGACTGATTCGGTTCTGGATCTTCTGCGGCGGTAACCCCGGCACAACGGAAAAGCCGCCCGTGACACACACGGGCGGCTTTTCTGTCTCAACCGTTCGGGCCTTATCAGCCCTGACGGGCCTTGAACCGACGCTGCGTCTTGTTGATCACATAAACGCGACCCTTGCGACGGACCACGCGGCAATCGCGGTGGCGGCTCTTCAGCGAGCGGAGCGAGTTGCGGACTTTCATGGTCCCTCTCCTCATAACGCGGCGCTGGCGCGCCAGTTTCAGTTGCCGGTTGCCCGGTGCGAATTCATGGTGGGCGATACTGGGATCGAACCAGTGACCCCTTCGATGTCAACGAAGTGCTCTACCGCTGAGCTAATCACCCATGAAACCCCATTTCTGGCCCGACCCAAAGGGCCGGGGATGCAGGAAAACCCCACATCGGTTCGCGGTCTATAAAAGGAGTCGGGAAACTGTTCAAGGGCTTTTGGCATTGCTGTTTTTTGCCCTATAACGATTTCAATCGGGGAGGGGCGCGTTTGGACGGATCGTTTCAGCTTTTCATGCCGCAGCAGCGTACGACCAGCGTTGTCTTTGCGTCGCCCCATTCAGGCAAGGATTATCCGGATCATATGCTGCGCCGATCGGTTCTGGACCGTGCCGCGATCCGGTCATCCGAGGACGCCTTCGTGGATCGTCTGTTCGACCTGGCGCCGGTGGCGGGCGCGCCGTTTCTGGTGGCCACGGCACCGCGCGCCTATGTTGATCTGAACCGCGCCTGCGACGAACTGGATCCGGCGCTGATCGAGGG
>Ga0100402_1000317_pt1 | contig 56622 bp, 31 predicted proteins | sample CryGeyme20150102_FD_80419 | JGI IMG/M metagenome (GOLD analysis project Ga0100402, IMG submission 80419) | Groundwater microbial communities from Crystal Geyser aquifers in Utah, USA - Crystal Geyser metaG 2015-0102 | ecosystem: Environmental > Aquatic > Deep subsurface > Groundwater | place... | reverse complement strand
TATTAGAGTAAATATTATGACTAGAGACTATAGTGTGGATAGGAAGCAGGCATAGGCACACGACCTAATAGAGTAAGACCTAACTCCTGAGTCCTATGGCAGTCCACCTGGGCTTAATTTGGTACCACTACTAGTCTAGTATTGACAGCTCAAGTCCAGCCAACTCTAATTATTTTTCTACTACTACTACTACTACTACTACTACTACTACTACTACTACTACTACTACTACTACTACTACTAGCTTGGAGCTGTCGTTCCATTGGCCGCTCCAGTAGTACTATCACAGTAGCTGTCGTTCCAGTGGTAGTACCAGTATTGGCTCCTATCTAGGTTTTCTGACCAAGCGAAATTCAGTGAGGTCAGGTCGCCTTGGTGTAATGTGTCTCCTTCACTCGTCATTTAGACTGCCAAGAAGTACTCGTTCCAATTTTTAATGATTATCATGAGACAGGACTTTTGGACACAAACAATGGGGGACAATAAAGCTAGCGTGACATAGGTTTTTAGGATGACTGTAAAGTACTTTGGAGCTCTTGGTCACTCATTACATATTCCTTCATGTATTATTATTATGTACTATTACTTGACTATCATGAGGCTGGACTTTTCCACACAAACAATGGGGGACAATAAAGATGTCCAGTGTTACTCCTCTCCCAAAAGATTTTCTTCAATTGCTATCCCAAAGCAGCAAATTTTTTTTCCAATTCTTCATTTTTAAACTTGTCCATTTGACTGGGGAATTCCACATTGAAAAACTGTGCCACTTGTGTCCTGAAGAGGTCTGTAGGGTTTTTGGTGTACTTGGCCAGACGGAATTGATCATAAGTGCAGACAAGGTGGAGGATATTCATTGGAAAATTTGGATTCTTTACGCTAAGCAGCACCTTCTTTAATTGCCTGAGTAGAGTATCAAGCTGGTTGACAGGAACTGTTGCAATAATATCCCAGTCTCCTAAAGTATAGTCTTCATCATCCTGAACCTTGAAAAAATTACCCAGTTGCTGACGAGTTCCACTCTTTATGATTTCATGCTGTGTCTGTTCCACTGTGAGGAGAGGAATCGAGGCCTTAAAGCATGCAGGTAAAGTTTTTCTTCGAGTAGATTTTGCTACAGGCCTTTGTTCTTTAGTGTGGCGAGGACACTCCTCAAGGTCAGGCCTGGACCCTGCTCTTGCTTGGTTTCCGTGGGCTGGAGAAGCACCCAGACCAGTACGGGTAGATGGTTCTGTCTTTGTTTTGGGATGGAGACGGCCCTTACCTTCGGAACTTGCAAAGAAACCAGCGGCCGCCTCAGTCCCAGACCAGGATCCTTTGTTTGTTTGACGTCGCTTGACTGAAGCAGCATAGCCAAAACTAACACGAGTAGATGGCGCTACCTTGGTTTGGGAGTTTGAATGACTTGGAAAAGGCTGCCGATTGGTAACGGTAGCCTTTGTTGTACCACTGTCGGTCTTTCTGGTCGCTCGTTCTGACCGTTCTTGTGCTTTTGGCTTCTTATCGTCATCCACCGAGCCAACGGCATCCATGCTTTGGATGGCAGGCAAATTCCTTTGTCCCACGCTTGGTGCAACGTCCTTGGACCCGTGGAGCTGTTCTGGCAAGCAATTGACGCTTGCTTTACGAGACGCTTCAAGGGCACTCCCTTCCTTTGCTTTTTCCACCTTCAGCTTAAGCCATTCAATTACGCAAGCTTTTGCATGCTTTTGTTCCTCGAACTTCACCTTGAGTTCCTCGAGTTGCTCTAAAGACTTGACAATGTTGCTCTTCTCCTCGTTCAACTGATGCATACTTTGGCTCAGAAACATCAACACCGGATCTTGTTGCTCAACAGACTCGTGATGATCCTGGTGAGTGTTAGTGCCGTCTTGGGAAAGGTCATTAATGTCATCGAGACCATTGTTGTCGTCGTCCCGAGAGAGGCCATTGTTGTCATCGTCGTCATCGTGCGAGAAGTCATTGTTGTTCCCATCACTGGTGGTGATGTCGGCGATGTAGCTCCCGTCTTCGAGCTTTCGTTTTACAGGATAAGAAGGGCGGCTCATTGTTCGGAAATAATTGGCAATGAAGGTTGACAGTTGATAGAGTAATACGTAATACGTATTGCTTGAGTTGCTAATGAGATGAGAGTTGCTAAAGTCGGGAGGGGGGATAATTGAATAATAATAATATTTTTGTGCTGTTGTGCGTGTGGCTCGTGTGCCACATGCTGGGTTACTAGGTGAAATGAATTCCTTTCAGACCCACATCACTCTCTATGGTACTAATGGTTACTACTAGAGTAGTAGTATGGTAGTATTCTGTCATGGTAGTAAACCTTTGTTGCATGCGTCTACCAGGTACATGGTTGCATATGCACGCAGGTTCCAGTTGTTAAGTACAGCAGTCTTGACTTTTTTTTAAAAAATTCACTAGATTACTGCTACCGTTGTACCAGTGGTACTGGTACCGAACAACGCTTACCAGTACTCTAGCTACTCCTCCTCGGAGTAGCTACCACTACTGTAGGGAGGAGGGGGAACTACCAGGTTAACTCTTCCAGTCACATACACACACAACCAATTCAAACTAGTAAGACCGAATAGTATGGTATTTGAGTACTGTACCTTGTAGTAGATACTACTAGTGGTCCCGTCGTAGCTTAGCTACTACTGTACTAGCTACTACTAGTACTACTGAGATTCTACTACTATGCTTGTACCTGGTAGACTAGACTACCTGGTACTAGAAAAAGAGATGATGTGCCATGAATAGATGATGTACTCAAATACGTAATTTGATGTACTCAAATACGTAATTTAATAAGTACTTAAACGTACGAGTGGTACCATAGTAGATACGAAAAGACGGTTGGGGCGACAAAAGATCGTTGGGTGACGAAAGGGGGAATATAAAAAAGGGGGGAATAGAAAAAAGGGGGGCGAAAAAAGAGCAGGAGCTGGAAAAAGAGCAGGAGATGGAAAAAAAAAAGAGCAGGAGATGGAAAAAGAGCAGGAGATGGAAAAAGAGCAGGAGCTGGAAAAAAAAGATTTGGGGGCGACCGGAAGACTTACGTGGTACTATTAGGCCTTAGTAGTAGTAGTAGTGGTAGTACTGTACTACCAGGTACAACACAAATACTTCCGCCAAATCTTCCTGTTTGCTTTTAAGTACCATCATCATTAAGCATTAAGCATTGTTAAGCATTAGTAAGCATCAAGTGGACTACTTACTAGACTACTTGGATGTTTACTTTCATGCAATTTTTGTATTTGAACGTGTCAACGTTTCAACCGTAATGTTTTTGTAGTCGGGTACCACCATGACAACGAGCGCCAACACTTCACTGCCTGGATTGACCCGGAAAGATACAAATGAATCCATTGATCCTCGAACTCTAGGAGCTCCCTCATCAGCGGTGCGTCGGAAACGTCGATCCTCCAAACCACAACAGCAAGCACATGCCAACGATCCAAACATCATCACTACAACTGCCAATACAGGAATATCGAGCGAATCCTATAGCAGCAGCAGCATCAGCAGCATCAGCAGCATTATCAATGATACTAATCATAGTAATGATAACGACAGTTTCACGAGTGATGCATCTCGTTGGAATAATGAATCGGTCAAATTCAGTGCCAAGAATTTTGTCAGGTCGAATCGTTTTTCGGAAACAACAGCAAACACTTCAACAAAATCAACACCATCGTCATCGTCATCGTCATCGTCATCATCATTATTGGAATCTCATTACCGTTTGAACAAATTGATTGGTGAAGGTGGTTTTGGTGAAGTGTATTCCTGTCAACACCTTGCCACAAAAGAAAACAGAGCCGTAAAAGTTATGGAAAAATCGTTTGGTAGTAGTACCAAACACGAGCAAAGTATCAATGAAAGCATCATGAGAGAATACAATATTCTCAGAGAGCTAGATCATCCAAAGTACGTACTGTACATGGCTTTTATGTTTGCCTGATCCAAATTCGCTGCACGCTGCACTCACTCACAGTCTCGCTACTCGCTACATTTGTTCACACTTCACACAATTCGCAGTATCTTGAAGGTGTACGAAATGTACGAAACAAAGCATCATTTTTTCATTGTAACGGATTTGTATTCCGGTGGTGATCTGTTTTCCGAATTGGAAGACTTTGGTGTTTTCGATGACGACGATGCTGCAGATCTAATGAATACGATGTTGACCTGCATGAATTACTGTCACCAGCGTGGTTTGGTACACTTGGATTTGAAACCAGAAAATGTTCTACTGCCTGGTCGGCAACAACAACAACAACAACAACAAAAAGGTTACAGAGATTTTACCAACGTAAAAATTATAGATTTTGGACTTGCACAGTACCAGGACGACAACAAAAAATTAACAAGTTTAGAAGGTTCATCGTACTACATGTCTCCGCAAGTTGTAAAGCGGTGCTACAAGGGAGACAAAGCCGATGTTTGGTCCTGCGGTGTGGTCTGCCACGTTATGATGACAGGATACGCACCCTTCGATGGTCCCAAATATAAAGACATCCTCAAAGCCATTGTAGAGGGAAAATTTCATTTGAATGATCCAGAATGGGATGACGCTACAGAAGAAGCCAAGGTACTACGTACAACAACAAATTTGCGAGGCATGCGCTAGAATTCCTTGAGTTACTAACATTACTTTTATTTCTTTTTGGCGTTTTCAGGACTTCATCACATACTGCCTAACCTACAACGAAGACGAGCGTCCTTCGGCGTACGATGCACTACAGCATCCATTTCTGAAAAACATGCGTCAAAGAAGAAGCAGAAGCAGAAGCGATAGCAGGCAACACAAATTAGCACGCGAGTCTCTGCAAAATTTAATAGCCTTTAGTAGCGGTCATTCCAAGCTCAAACAGGCAACCTGCGCAATTATGGCGTCGCAGCTTTTGAACCAGGATGAAAAGGATGAAATTGATGCCGTCTTTCGCTCTTTTGACACCAGTTGTAACGGTCAGCTATCCAAAGAAGATTTGAAGCGCTGCCACGAACTCTACTTTGAGCAGGTCTTATCTGACGAGGACGTAGACAAGATATTTGAGCAAGTCAACTTTTCGTGCAGCGGGAACATTGAGTATTCTGAATTTACAATTGCCATTATGATGTCGCAAAATATGGTTGACGATGCAAAATTGAAGGCGGCATATAAAATCTTCGACAGCGGTGACAAAGGATTTATTTCTTCTGATGACATTAAGCGTGTTCTCCATTTAGATGATCAGCACGACGAATATTTGAGAAAGAAAATATTGCGGCAAGTTGACGCAGAAGAGTCGGGACGTATCTCCTTTGAGGAATTCAAAAAAATTATGCAATCAAGTGCATCCCTTCGAAAGCAGAAGGTGAGACACGGAAAGGCAATGGCAGTGCAGAGAACGCCGAGAAGAACGTCCTTTTCTTCGTCGGTTTCATCATCTATGGAGGTGAAGGTTGACATGAACGAACTGTTGAATGCATCACTAGTCAGTTCGATGGACCGGGGCGGCGACGCGGACGCGCACCCTCATCATCAGAGACAACTAAGTGGATCGTCTAATGCAATCCATCATACACCCATCACTTTTACTTCGCTTGGGAACCAGTTGAATGACTTGCAAGAAGGTGAACACGAAGATTACTCCAGTGGAGCCGATCTCAGTAGCGACAGCGATCTTTCAGATTCGGACGACGAAGACAACTAAACAAAAGGTTTGTTTTTGAAAGAACTTACATAAAATGTGAAGCTGCCGAATAGGGCAAAGCAAAACTACTCTTCGGATGATCAGGGCACCTTTGCGCGCTAACTGAAATAGTCTAACTTGCCTCAATGACACACACGGCCAAGAGAATTGCAATTTTAGGACAGTCTCTAGGCATGATGCCTAGGTCCGGCAGGGATAATCTCCCGGCGGGCTGGCCCAGATTAACAAAATAGGTTTATTTCGGGGCTGACCGATCAAACTCGTAGCCAAAGGCACGCTGCAGCTATTCATATTTTCGATATCAAACTAATCTTAATGACCGTTCGGGATTTGCATAACATGAATACTGCGATTTGCATAACACTAATAGTGCATCAATGTTATGCAAGAAATTGAGGGAGAATGCAAAGCTTTCTTTTTGTTACAAAAGATTGTGCTTATCTTATTACGGGTAATTTCTAACGAATAGAGTAGGATTGAATCCGGTAGTTATAAACAACAAGAAAAAGGTTCACCCCTTTCTCTTGATTCTTGTTGTTCAACTTTTTGAAATGTAAATGCGAATGACATTTGATTCGTTACGTGATGTGGGATTGTTGATGCAAGTTGTGCTTTATCCCAATACAAATTGAATAACATGAAATAGATCTGAATGAAAGGAAATGGATCTAACGTCGCTCTTCGTCCTGCTCAGCAGGAACTGGTCCATCAGTTTTAGCGTTGTTGGAGACTGATGGTTCTTGATATGAAATTTCGCACTCGCCACCGCCACTGGGAACTTGCAATACACAAGATTCAGCAATCGAACTTTCGTCGCCATCACCGTTGCGTCTTTCGTCGTATTTCCAGGTTTTGTTCTGGCGCATCCAAAACAGAATGGTAATGCCGACATAAATAAGTCCTGCAACACACCAAAATATACTTGCTGCCACGGCAGATTTAGCCATAGCAGGTGTCGTGGTATCGTATCGCAAGTAGCTAACAACAACGTTCACGAGTGCACCCCCCGCGAAAAGACCATCTCCGACAGCCAATGTCTTGCGTACGATATTGTCGTACGTGAGCAATAGTCGACTAAAGATGACAAATATTGTCTGTAAGAGAAAAAAATGGGTCGATAAGGAATGACAGGCATGAAAAGCATTTTTGTTTGAAAACATGGTAAATCCTCCCGCCATTACACCCGTGATGCCTGCTAGGACCATGACGACGTGAAATGCCAGTTTCTGTTGACAGCCATCCAGTATTCCAACCAACACCATGCAGAGTGCTGCGAAAATGTAAACCGTTTGATATTGTACGCCCCTAGCCTCTGGCGGGAAGTTTGTCCTCATATCATTATTACCGACAATGATACTCGAAATGTCATTGTTTTCGGAATTTTCTTCCCCTCCCAGGTTTTGGTCTTCCTCGCCCTGATTGTTATTCGCTTCATTTTGAGAAGGGTTTGGTCCCCCATTTCCTCCTCTCTTGCTGGCGTCCCAAGTCGTCTGGGTGTATCCCATGGTCGAAGCTGCCTCTTGCTCTTCTCCTGTGAGTTGATCCCAAAAGAGATTGAAAAATAATGGATCTTGATCTGCATTCCAAGTCTCTTCCGTATATCCAAGAGTAGTCGCAGCCTGTTGCACTTCTAGAGGCAATTGGTTCCACCATAGATTCTTGAAGTAGACATCATTATCTGCGGTGGGAGTTGCTCCTTCTTCTTGTTGTTGTTGATCCTCCACAGGTGCAAAAGTAGGGTTTTCGGTAGTACCAGAAGCAACAGCAAGAGATGGTGCCGGTGTAGTAGCCAGATTTTCTAGAAACTTTTCGACAAAGTTATTCCAAGTCATTTCGTTGTACCCGAACACCAAAATGGCAGCTTGTTGCTGTTCTGTCGTCAATTGATGCCAGTACAAACGGTCCGTGTAGACACTACCCGCCGCATCCCACGTTTGTTGATCATATCCCAACAACATAGCGGCTTCGCGAATGACGGGAGGCAACTCATCCCAATATTCCGTGTACCAATTGGTAGCTTCTTGTTCTTCTTCTTCTTCTACTTGTTGCAAATAGCGCGTTTCCCAAATATGGGTATCGGCTACCTTTTGTGTTCCGTCAGAGATTTCGTTGTCGTCGTTCCGAGCTTCAACGGCTGTTGTATTGTTCGTCTGGAACACTGGCATGCTGTTGCTTTCCGTAGCGCCACTAGAAGAAGTTGAGATAGTATTCTTCGTCTGAATACGTTGTAAATCTTGTACAGCCAAAACCAAAAACAAGATTGCTCCTACCAAGAACACCATTTTGGAAAGGAAAACTATGCAGAGCTCCCTTTTGGCTTCTTGTTCCTGTTCATAATCTCGATCATTCATCAATGCTTCTGTAGTAGACACGGTAGTATTGTTCTTGTCCGGATCCTTTCCTGCATACTGTCTTCCTTCCAACTCAGCGTAAGGATCCTCCAACAGATTGTTCACATCTCGAATGTTGGAATCTTCCTCCTCCTTCTCCTCCTCCTCGATGTCATCAGCGTCGACGTCGTCATCCTGATCCAACATGGAAGGAGCACCAGCACCAGTGTTGTACTTATCATTCATGATACGTTCACGGTCTGTTGATTGGTTGCCGTTAACGTACCCATCACCATCCACATTATCAATACCAGCATCTTCCAAAGATGTTTTGTTCTTACGGACATTTTTTCCTTTGGAAAACCACGGAAATCTTCGGTTATTGTTATTGTTGCTGTTATTGTTATTGTTACCGCGACTACTACTGTTTCGCATTTTCGGACTATCATCATCTGTAGCATCATCATCCTCGTCATTATCTCGGCCATCTTTGGTATTCAATTTGACAATGGCAATAGGATTTGAACTGGTAGTATTGCTAGTGGACAACGGTTCCAAATCATTATTGATACTACTGCCTCGTTGGGTAACAAAAATACTGTTGCTTCCAACAACTTCATAAGGACAAGTAGTATTAGTAGTCCCATCTTGCTGCTGCTGCTGCTGCTGCTGTTCCTTTTCGGTCGCTGCCTTCCACCCCTTCTTTTTAGGAAATCGCAACGGCATTGGATGAGAGTTTTGCCGTTCTGGATACTCTTCTTCTTCTTGATGCTGTTGCGCTGTTGCTGCTGTTGTTGTTGTTGCTTCCCGTTTGGTAGACTTGTATTGTAGTGCAGTAATACTCGAGGAGATTAGAATATACTTGTGTATTTCTGCTACTAAAAACGAAAACAAAGGCTACAAGTTACAAGTAGCTACTAAATGTAGTAGTAGTTGTTGTAGTACTAGTAGTAGTAGTCGTAATCGTACTAGAGTAGTAGTAGAAGTAGAGACTAGCTAATAATTAATTCAATTCCTGCGAAAGATTTCACATGCGCCGACGTGACCAAAATTGGTTGTCTTCTGGCTCGAACGTTTAAGGATTGCCAAAATTTCGTTTCTGTTGGACCGACTTGACTTTCGCACACACTCCGAACCATTTTTTACTACTACTACTACCTGGGTCTACTCTAGTAGTAGAGTACGAGATACAAGTATCTACAGTACTAGTAGACTAGTAGTGGACGCGATCCGAGTTTAAAACAAATAACTCGCACCCACTAACGTGGGCATAGTAAGGTACTGGTAGAGTACGGGAGGACTCGAGTGGTCTTGCTGCAAGGACGGTTTTACTAGTATCCTACTCGTACTCATTTCACTCCTCGGTGTGGAAGAGTTTTAATCTTCGAGTTCATTTTTGAAGTTCACTTTCATTTTTGAAGTTCACTTTTATTTTTGAAGTTCACTTTCATTTTTGAAGTTCACTTTCACTGGGTTAGATTACGATATTCACGTGCGTTAGGTTAGATTATATATGCTGTAATTATCAAGTATGCGTTGAGTGTAAACTTGAATCTTGAAGTTAATACCTGGTACCCAACGTGCGTTAGGTTAGATTATATATGCTGTAATTATCAAGTATGCGTTGAGTGTAAACTTGAATCTTGAAGTTAATACCTGGTACCACAAAACGGTAAGCTTTATTTACACTTTAATCTTCAGGTTGTTAAATCAAAATAGTGTCTTTTATATATTTGCGTAGTTAACTATAGCGAGATTATAAACTAGTACCAGGTACTAGTACGAGGGAGTACTTAAGTAGACTACTACTAGTAATAGTTTGGTAACTGGTACAGTACTTCCAGTACGAGTAGACACCAAGTGGAATTATTGTTGTTTCTTGAGTTCCGTTGGTACACTGGTACTATCGTAGTAATTTTTTAACAACGTTAGCTAGCGCGAAGTTGTGTAAGTAGCCGGCCGAGTGCACTCCGAAAACCAACAATCACATTTTAATTCAAATCTAACTGTAACCCAGTAACGAGCTTCAAAGAAAGAAACCAGCAAAAACTTTACCAGTAGTTACTACTGTAGTAGTAGATTACTAGTACTAGAAATAAATAAATAAATTTTCTACTAACCACGACGAAACAATCAACAATCAACAAGCACCTGGTACCAAGTGCCAGATAACTTTTCTTTTGAGTACTGAAATTAATACTCATACTCGTAGTTGCAAGGAAGGTATACCATGGCCACTTCGAATAGTACTACTAGTAGCCGAACCGGTAGAAGTCCTTTCCGGGAAACCCATGGTGATAGTCCGAACCGACACGCTACTACTGCAGGAGGAGGAAGCAACAAAACAACACCTTCGTGGTTTGTAGCATCAGATTCAGAACAAGAACATTTTCATCGCCCCAGTCATAAAAACGAAACAGGATTCGTAGATGAAGATCATGTTGTTGACGAGAATATCAGCAATATCAACAACTGCAACGGCAACGACAACGGCAGCAACAATAATGTGCTGTCTATAAAACCTTGCACTACCAAACCACTACGAAGCAGTTCACATTCACCGACCACCAAACACGGCCAGCAACGATCTTCGTCGTTATCAAAGAATGTTTTTTACTCGTCTTCCAAAGCTAAATCCATGGATGCTTCCATGATGTTCAAGATTCCTTCTGCTGCTGATGATTATGATTCTGACCATGACCATGACGATCGGAAAGAAGACGGTGACGTGATGACGACAAAAGATCAATCACTCAACACAGCCAATAACAATACTACTAGTACTCCCGTTGCTGCTGCTACAAGTTGTGGCGACCAGACACAGCTCATTCCAGAAGTTGCTTCTAATTTTTCTTCCGAAAATCCTTTTGATGGATTGCTGTCGACCCCAACCCCGATGTTTCATGCTGTGCAAGAAGAGGAATTTGTTGTTGTAGTTGTTGAACAAACAGTTCCTACCACAAGCGATCATAAGCAATCTCAACTACTAGTACAAGCCCATGATGGAGAAAGTATTTGTCCTTCCACTGCTACAACGGTTGTGGCGGATAATACTACCACTAATCTTTACATTCGGAATCCTTTTGAGGCTGCCATGCTTATGCATCAAGAACATTTACAACAACAAGAACAAGAAGAATTGGCAAACATGTCCTCTGGTGATGTGATGGAAGGATTGATTGGAGAGGATACGATGGAAGGCGATGATAATGATAATGATTACGTAGTGCCACCTGTACCATATGCTATCAAGGACCAGAATGAAGGTAACATCCAGAAAGAAGGTGATGAAGAAGAAGAAGAGAGCGAGACGGACCCGCTTACAGAAACGTCGTCGTCCGACGAAGATGCAGACGAGCCTGGCTTAGAAAAGGAGAAATCAAGCCCCGCTTCACTGAACGTAGAAAGTACCAAAGTTGAAGGAGAACAACAGGAACAAGAATTGAATAATCAAATGAAACCCAATAGCCGTCATGACGACGACGATGCAACTGATCCAGCTGTTGCTGTCATGACACCTCCAAGAAGAAAGAGTCCTTCGTTGTCAAATGTTCTCTCTTCAACATCAGTTCCTACATCAGTTCCTACGACACCTAAAGAGCGGTACTTGATGGCCGTACAGCAAACAACCTCGAACACATGCATCAATAAGGAGGAAGCTGTCACGACGCCCATGTCTCCAAAGGATCGATACTTGATGGCCATTCAGCAAACAACAGCAACACCGACTGCAGACAATACCAACAAGGCAATCACGATGCACATTTCTCCAATCGCCTCTAAAATCACAGAACAGCAGCAGAAGCAGCAACAAGATCTCTCCTCCTCAATTTCCAATGCCTCTTATTCCACTAGTTTTGATCGTCAGAGTCGTCGCAGTACAAGAAGTACAAACGAGTTTGGTTTACAAAAAAAAACTAGTAATCGATTTGCTGCGCTTTCTCCTACGGTGGCGTCCATTTTGAGGGAAGCTGTGGGTGTAACAGAAGAGGAAATATCTCTTGTGCACGCCAGCAGCGGTATGAATAACGTACGCGGGCGTGATCGTAGACGAAATGATGATAAGTATGAAGGTTTCGGTAGTCCCACCCATTCCACCTATCAACACGACGAGTCTACGGAAGGTCTTCCTGTCAAGAAACAAGTGGAGCTAGGTGCAAGCGAAACGTCTCCGGCAAAATCATATCTACAATTGGATTTGAATGGTACTTCCTCGAATCCCAGTTTTATTGATTCCGTCACCGAAAGACAGCCTACTAATAGCAAGAGTCCAGACGCCAACGATAACAAAAACAAGACAAGCAGCCACAATGCTAGCCGAAATCCTATCGAGACTCTGCGTGCTTCTCTTGCCATGATTTGGAGAAGCAATAGGCTAAAACCAGATGCAGACGCTGAGAAAGCAAAAAATCAGGACAGTTACAATTCGGCACCTAAGAAAGAGGGTATTTCTACAATTGCCAGCGCAAGTTACGACGCTGGCTGCTGCAAGGCTCCAAGTACGCTCGCATTCTCGACAGACAGTACCATGAATACCTTGCGATCTAGTCTTATGACAATTTGGAAAAGTAAACCCAACCTGGCAGCTTTGGAATCTGAGGTGGTTGACCTAGAGACCCAAAGTCAACATCTCCAGAAAGAACGTTCCCAGCATAGGAGCGACTTTAGAAGTCTTCCTATGGGAGCTCAATATTTGACGTCTTCGCAAGCAAGACAACCATCCTACGATCAAAACAGAAACATGGACACTCTTCTCTGTAGAGGTGTTGGCAGTTATGATTCCATTGAAGATGCACAAAACAAAATGATATTTGATGTGTCGAAACCTCGAATGACGCATATTGATACCAGGGTAACCGACGACTCGTTCATCGACACAGCTTTGCAACCGCGACATGTCAATGATGGCGACTTGTCTTCCTCGCACAGAACAGTTGAAATCAAAAAGTGGCAACCTTCAGAGCAGGAACGGAGCGAACATGACACAATGGTCCGAGCTATCTTGGAACGACCGTCGTTGATTGAAAATTCTGATCTGGAACCGCAGCAAAAAAAGTCATGGGACTGGTCGCAGGTCCGAAAGTGGACTCTGGTCACATTTGTTATGCTACTTTTTACCGGAATTATTGCTGGTTGCTTGGCATGCGGTTTCAGTGGCAAGTGCCTCCACCGCCAGGCTTCCCAGTTACCATCGGAAGAACCCGAAGAAGTCAAACCATTAGTCCTTGCGCTACCCGAGTACACGCTGAAGTCTATGCAATCCTTGCACTCAGCCCAAGCAAAAGCATACCTATGGTTGGAGGATGACCCTAACCGCAACACATACAGTGAGCAAAGAATGCTCCAGCGATACGCTCTTGCTACGTTGTATTATTCAACCAAATTGGTTCAGAACTGGACTGCGTCGACTTCGTGGCTATCATATGACATTCATGAATGCTACTGGTTCTCATCGTACGAAGGCATTGATATTTGTGCAGGTGATGAGTTCAAGCATCTCGTGCTCACGAACAATAACTTACGTGGGAACCTTCCGAAAGAGTTGGCCTTGTTGACTTCTCTGGTTGAAATTGATCTTTCCCGCAACGTCCTTCTTGGTCGTATCCCTACTGAGATAGCTACAGTTTCCTCTTTAGAACGCCTTTGGCTGGAGAAGAATGACTTGAATGGTGATATCCCCAAAGAATTGGCATTACTTACCAGTTTGACAAGTTTAAGTCTCGCAACGAACGACTTGAAATCTTCTGTTCCCTCCGAACTAGCAATGCTTACAAATATGAAAGACATGCGGCTTTTTTACAATTTGCTAAGCGGGGAGCTTCCAAGTGAGCTCGGCTTGATGAGCAATCTTGAGCTCTTGGACGTTGATGTCAATAAGCTCTCGGGTATGATTCCAACCGAGCTAGGCCTGCTGTCGAATCTAAAAGAATTGTGGCTGGACTGGAATTCGTTCGTAGGGCCCATTCCAACTCAGCTCGGATACTTGGAGAGTCTTGTCAAGTTGTATCTCGGCAGAGCATTTGTGGAGAGCAGTCTCCGAGATGATGGCTGGAAAGCATCTGGGTATTATAGTATTCCATCTGAGTTGGGTCTCATGATTAGTCTAGAGGAGTTGTATCTCGACAATAACGGTTTGACAGGACTCGTCCCTACCGAGTTGGCGGGCCTGTCTAAGTTGCAAACCATGACCCTTGACAGTAATCATATCACAGACTCCATCAGCCCAGGCATTTGCAGTTTGTTTAGTGGCGAGCTAGAGTCTGTTTCTATTGATTGCTCTGATATTATTTGTAACTGTGGGTGTACGTGTGTTTAATCATGCAAGGAAAACAGCATTATATATATGTTTAGGTTAATAGGCACATTACTCTGGTATATCTTTCACTCGCTGCAGAGATGTTCTGGTAGTGGTTCAGTGCGGATGGTCCTGGTGCAAAACCAGACCAGTATTTAAATAACAATTTAAACGGTTCTCACCAAATCTGTCCAATGTGTGAAGCAAAGACATCGGTGGGTGCGTTGTTGGAGACCTGTATTTCTAAACCATGTTTGAATACTCCAGGAGGTCGTCTTTCTTCAATGTTGATGCTCAATCTTGCTGCTAGCTAGACGATACTAAAAGGACGGACTATACTATAAGACACTAAAACACTTGTACGCAGATGTTTGAACACTAGCTAGAATCGATTAATATTTCTAGCACCAGATTATTGACACGAATTTAAACACTAGCTAGAATCGATTAATATTTCTAGCACCAGATTATTGACACGAATTTATGTATTTCATTTATGTCGGCACAGTTACGCTGGGCATTATCATCGTTCTGTGTATGTTCCAAACAAGTCAACCTCTTCTGAAGCTGCCTTTCTTCACTTTATGTAATTTTATGCCGACCATTTGCAGCCTTGCCAAATCGAAGCGACATTACAAACAGATTTTCTGGTAGCAGCTTCATCATGGCTTGCTGCCTTGGAAAACGATTGGACAGATGTATCTGACATACTAGTGTTGACACTAGTAGTATTAGAGACTGAGTAGCCACTGTTGCCCGTACTGGTCATACTCGGAGATGGTGAAGCAGAGTCGACACCGTGAGACTCGACTTGTGCCATGATGGCCATGATTTGTCGCAGCACCATATCATCTTTGTATTGGGTTTGCAAATGATTAGAGACCTCTTTCCATGCCGCTTGATATCGACGTCGCAACTCAACTTCTTGGGCATGGGCTTTGATCGTTTGACCCCATTCCTCGCGACTCTCGGACAAGACAACATGACTCTCAGCCAGAACAAGTCGCGAATCGTCCCATTTCTTTTGGAGCTCATTTGTGAGTTGCTGCAATTCTTGACAAAGATTGTTATTTGTGCTGTTTTCATTGCTAAGACGGGCATTCTCTGCCATTAGGCGTGCATTTTCTTCACGCAAGTTGGCAATTTCATTTTTCGTGTCTTTTAAGAGAGCATTTGATTGGTCATTGAAAGTTTGGATGGCATTCGATGTGGCTTCCTTCTCCTCTCGAACAAAAGTCAAGTTGGTTTGAGGGTTGGATTCTGTGTTGCTATCATTATTTGTTGTTTGCAAAGAATCCGGTGTTGTTCCAATATAGTTCGCCACTTCTTCCCCTTCAGTACTTGCACTTGATACTCTGTCATGAGCAATTCCGGATTTTGCTCCAGGTTCTACTTTAGGTTCTGCTTCAGGTTTTGTCTCAGATTCTGCTCCAGGTTCTGCTCCAGGTTCTGTTTCAGGTTCTGCTTCAGGTTCTGCTTCAGGTTTTGTTTCAAGTTTTGTTTCAGGTTTTGTTTCAGATTCTGCTTGTTCTTTTGTTTCATTCATCTCCATTTGTGTATCTTTCTTTGATTTTTTTTGACGCAAACTTTGTTGTGGTCGTGGCTTTGTTTTTTTTATCTCCTGAGCAAACCCTAGAACATCTAAAATAGTATCTGATGTTGTGTGATCGAGAATGCTCACTCCTGAATCTCCATTATTGGCAGTACTTTCGTTGCTAAAGTCATTTTTGAATGGCATGTCTTTCAGAACTTTAGAACTCTTACTTTCACCGCTGGCCTGACTCTGGGCTTCATTCAGGAGTGTCTGCAAATGATCCAAGAATTCTTCCACTCGTTGTTCTTTTTCTTTTTCATTCTCAGCGTCGGTTGTTTGCATAGTCTCAGTCTCAGTCTCAGCAGTCTTTTCAGATTCGAATACATTCGGCTTGTTGTCGAATTCGATCGTACTGTAGTTAGTGTTGTTGCCTTCGGATGCCGTGTAGAAGGAATGGCGATTGGAGATTGGTGTAGTCATTTTCTCGTCAAGGGATACGATACTGATTACTGATTACTGATTACTGATTACTGATTACTGATGACGAATACTGGCTAGTAGCGTCACGATGAACTGATGAATGAAGGTATGCTACTAGATATCACTCTTTACTTTCTCTGGCCAAGATGTTTGCAATGAGAGCGATTTCTGTTTGACTTTTTTTGGTACGACTTGAAAAAGTTAAGGAGTACCGTACTTGTATGCGATTTCATTGCTCTTATTTTTGAGGTATTGTGTATTGATTATTGATACTAATAAATCGCTGAACTGGAAAAAAATGTGAAGACTGATCTATGCATCGCTGATGAAATACCACCCGGCGTAGAGGCTATGATAGTGAATTGTGCGTGAATGAAACATCTGCTTATGGACTTCACATCTATCGCCAGCCACCCCCCTCCCACACTGAATTCCCCATCCTGCTAGTCTAGTCTAGAGTAGCTCCGGCTCCCTCTACTACTACTACTAGTCTACTACTAGTTCTACTACTACTACTACTAGTAGCTACTGTAGCTAGTACAGGACTCTAGGTCTAGTTCTGTAGTGGAGCAAGCAGCTCACGAAGACCTGGCCGAAGACTACTCTCTGGCTGGAAGCTGGTGGCTACAGGGAGGAAGAAGTTTAGATGTAATATTATATCTTCAATGAATCAAGTTAGAATAGATGTTGCGAGAAAGAATGCCTCCAGAGCACACAGGAAGGAGCAAAGCAGTAGGTCAGAGCAGACTCTTCCGTCGGCGGCACCTCACCTCTCCCTTGCCAAGATTTGTGCCATACGCCATACGCCATACCACCCTAACCGGATGCGCAGGAAGCTCGTGTACAACCACCGCTACTCTTCACTTTCGGATACAGCAGGAGGGTAACTTCCGCTTTCGGCTAAGCTTTCATCAAACGTTTTGACGGGTATTTTCTTGACAACCTCCATGATTTCTTCGGCGCGGCAAATAGCCACAGAGGCAATCGTTTTGGCCAGATACACCACTACTTCTCGCGGGAGACATGCCAACAGAGCCTCGGCATTTTCTTCCGTCATGGGATATAGCGTCTTGTTATCTAGAATCATTCGCAATCCACGATCGCCAACCACACCGTATAAGAAAGCTCCCAATGGAGATTGTTTCACGTCAAAACTCGTTTCCGAACGCCGTCCACCGGTCAAAATTTGATAGACCAGCAAATCCAAATGGTTCTCCGTATCATCGACGAAATCGTCACTGGCATCGTCACCATCATCATCACCATCACCATCATCCTCATGGTTATCCAAAAAATACATGGATTGCTCATCGTCGTCGACCACTGGTAGTCCATCGTTAATGGATTGTGACTGGTGATGACGAGAGGGCAAATCTCCCACAAACAGCGACAAGGGTGCATCTCCACCGGTAAGTGCCGCGAAGGCTGCCAAGACGCTGGCTGACAGGAGCTTGGCACCTACGTATTTTTGGCCCATCAATAGGTTGGCATGGGCCTGTTCTGTTTTTTGCTGTATTTCACAAGATGATGGCACACCCTCGTAGGATGCAAAAATGCAAGTAGGATCGAGAAAATGGAAAAAGCCGTTCATTTTGTAAAGCGAATGCTGGAATTCCATAACCGTGAAGAGAAAGCTACTCCGGAGCGTGGTGTTGGTTTCGGTGAGCAAACTCCAGGTTTTGTCCAAAAAGTAGTAGATATCATCCGATCCAAAATTAGCAACGTCAGCATTGGCCATTATGGCACCTCTCTGAATGCTTTGTACCAATTCTTGTTGCGTCATTTTTAGGTCGAACGAAATGTTTGCTTTGGCCAAGTTATCATAAAGTTTTTCCATGTGTGATTTTGTTGTTGTCGTCGTTGTACCATCGTCGTTGTTGGGGTTGGTAAGGGTAGTAGTAGAAGTAGTTGGTTTGTTCCGAAAAGGAATGGTAGCGGCAATGCAAACTGCAATTTTGGCACATTCTTGTACGGTCAAATGTTCTTTTAAACTGCGTACGGCCAGAACCGCACTTAGAAATTCGTTAATCCCATCTTGACTGGTAATTTCCTGTCCACGTTGTTCGTAACCAAAAATGGTTTCAACGAGACACAGCATTGGATCTTGCTGACAGGACTGGTGTGACCGACAGGTCATGCTCCTTATCATTCCATTTGTGTCATCTGTCTCGTCTTTTTCCATTTGAAAGCATCCGGACAGTGCCAGTTCCTGTTGTGGACTGAGCGTTTGATCGACACTGTGATAAATAGCATCGTGAAAAAGGGCTGCCAAAATGGCCAGTGGATCTGTAAAGTCTTGTGATATATCAAAGACGTGCTGAACGCTGTGATAATTTCGATTGTTTCCCGACATGCATTCATGAATCAAAACACTTATTTGCTCCAATTTCCGATTGGTAACATTCTTGGCCTTCAAATCGTGTAGACACTCCCGAAGTGTCACGAACAGTCTCGATACGTAGGTTCTAGGTTTGTTGTTGGCCACGACGTGTTGATTCAAATCGCGAAAACTCGTCAGTGTTGTGGCATCTAACATTTGGAAGAGTCGTCTTCGCGATGTCCTGGTCGATGCTCGTCGCAGTGATGAAGTTGAATATTCATTGATATTGTCATTTTGTTCTTGTCGATCACTACTAATGCTATCACCAGGAGTACTACTGTTGCTGATGTTGCCTCTATTGCAACTCGTAGTAGTAGTTCCGAAATGTTTGCCTTCTTCCGTGTTCGCAACATCATGACTAGCAGTTGTTTGTGTTTGTCGGAGACCTTCCAAATTAGATATAGAATCATGATGACTATCATCATCATGATGACTATCATCATCATGATGACTATCATCATTGTTGTTGTAATTGCTATTCTGCTGTTGTTGCTCTCGCAGTGAGTTGGATCGATTGCTTGCACGCTGCACACGCAACTTTCTGGGAATCCGACTACTACTACTACTACTACTACTACTAGTAGTAGTATTTGTAGTAGGAGTAGCAGCAGCAGCAGCAGCAGCAGCAGCAGCAGTAGTAGTAGTAGTAGCAGCAGCAGCAGGATCAATAATAGTACTTGTTGGTGGTATTGTTGTTTGTCTGGCCAAAGTGGAACCATCGTAATATCTTGGATTTCTGCGGTTTGCTCGTTTTGCTACATTATTGACAATATCGTTCAGATCAGCTGTAAGGGATCTTGATATACCACCATTTGCACCAACACCACCAGCAGCAGCAGCAGGAGTAGTCGTAGTAGTAGTAGAACGAGTAAGTCTACTATTGACTGCAGTAGTAGCAGTTGAAGTAGCACGACCGGTCTTCTCGCGAATGCTCCCCAGAGCATTGCTGCTACCAGTAGTGGCCGTTCTACGAAATGATGCATCACCCTTGGGATTCTTGCATTTGGCTAAACCCGATGCCTGCGCCTGTGCCTTTGTTATCGTGCCAACCATTGTCACAAGTTACGTGAAAATTATTACGTACGAGTAAATAATGATAATATGAGGCTTGCACGTTGCACCTTTCTTCTTGTTTCTCCCCACGCAAGTGCTCGTAGCACGTAGCAATAGTTGTAAGTCGCAGGTTGTAGTAGCACTACTAGTACTAGTAGTAATAGTAGACTAGTAGTAGTCAGTCGTAGTGATAAGCTCAACTTTGTCTCTCTCTTTATTGTCGCAAAAAGATTTTCTCGAGACAGACCAAATAAATGAAAGTAATAAATAAAAAAATGTGAAGTTACTACTAAAATGAGATCAATGGAGAATAGTAGTAGAATTTAAAAAGTAGCTACAGCAGTAGTCTATTAAACAAGAGGAGTCGTCAAAATAAATAAAAGCACCACTAGTAGTACTGTAGTCGACTCTTCTCTACGTAGTACGGTAGTAGAAAAGTAAGTAGGTCTATTAGTAGACCCCCACCCCCACCCCTGCCTTATTAGGAGGTCCAGACCGGAAGGAACACTCAATGTCCACGCCTTTTTTTGTTACCATTATTTTGATGTGCCAGTAGTAGTAAGTTAAGTACTACTACTACTACTAGTCTACTACAGTAGTAGGGATACTAGACTAGTAGTAGTCTACGTAGTCTACTCGCAGTAGAGTAGTAATAAAGAAGTTTGCATGCACGATGAGCCGGACGGAACGGAAAAACAAGGTTAAACCCAAAAATGCATGCAGTTCCAGTAGTATTTTCTTAAATAGGAGGGAGAAAACTATTCAGCGGGACTGGAGTTCGACAATGAAAAAATAAATAAAGGAGTATGTGTGAGTAGACTACCTGGTACCCGCTGCTGTACAACTCGTTCACATCCAGTCTGTTCCTGGTACGTAAGCCAAAAAGCTCTCACGAGGTTGCACAGTATATTTGCACTTCATAAAGCTCGAGTTGCCAGTTGGATAGTAGTATTACTCTGCCAGTAGTTTACTAGACTACTCTAGTAGTCTAGTCAACGAAGAAGATCTGTTGGAGGATCACAAGGAAGAAACAACTAGTTCTAATAACAAGAAGCAAAAAAAAATACACTAGATTTCTTAGTTTGCACTTTGCACCACTACTCGTCACAAGCTTCCTTAATAGCCTATCTTTTCTTACATAACAAAACACAGACAAAGGCAAAATCTTACCAGTAGCTCTCAAACTCACTGATTTGAGTCTACATATATTATTCAGCAATCAGTAATATTTTACGTCCTTTACATACTACGTCCTCTCTATAAAAATGAGCAACCCGGCTGCTGCGAATGATGAGTCCGCGAAACAGACAACACCAACTGTCGACTCCGCAAAACCTAAAACAGAACCTACCACTACTGCTGCTGCTGCTGCTGCTGCTACTATTGCTAATTCTTCCTCCCTTCTTGACAGCCTCTTGATAACACCCAAGGACAAAACTGCGACCGAAGCAGGCTACGGAGTCATCTGCAATGATCCATCGGGTCTTTGCTTGAGTGTCACGGGAGCTTTTCTTGACATTAAAACAAATGGCAGAACAAGAACATTACACAACATGGATGATGCTGTCAATAGTGGGGTATATACCAGTCTGACCCGATTGGCACAGCAATTGCAGCATACCGCAACCTCGACTACTACTAACACTACAGCAACCTCGACTTCTACAGCTCCTGCTGCTGCTATTAAGAGTACTGCAACCGCTGCTGCTGCTGCTGCTGCTGATACTAATAATAATACCACTGCTGCTGCTACTACGTCAGACGAAACAAGCAACGGTAATAGTAATGTATCAGCCGCAACAGCAACATCAGTAACAACCACTACAACAACAGCAGCAACAACAACAACGGTTCCACCTCCTCCTCTCATTACCATTGAAACGGATGACTCTATTATTCTGGTCAAGGAGTACGATGGACATGCCATTGCTATAAAAGTTCCAGCTGGCTCTACTACTACTCCTACTTCTACTGCTGTTGCAAACAATGCCAACATTCATACGAATGTGAACTCTACCAGCAACAACAACAATCATAACCATCGAATCATGAACAGTGCTGCTGCTGCTGCTGCTGCGAAGGAAAACGAAAGCGAAAACAATACTGGTGGCAACAAGTCCTTGGCAAGTACCATTAGTGGCAGTGGTAATGGTACCGATCCTTCTTCTTCCTCCTCGGGTCAGAATACTGCATCTTCCAAATAATACGTATGATCTCTCCTCTTATTTTCAAAAAGAATTAACATACTACTGTCATGTAATAAAAATGTATATGGGTGTTTATAGTGAAGTGTGTGTTGCTATTTGCTATGACTGGCAAGTATTTCAAGTAGTAGTTTCCCGTATTTGGGAGTAGGACGGAAGCTCATTCTATATTCTTTTCATTTCTGCCTACTCAATTGATTCCTTGCTTTCTTGCTGCGCCCAAGGGTGGTGTAGCATTTCGAGAGAGATGAAGACTTGGACATGGTAGCTTTGTTGCATTTGTTTCCAATTTTCTATCTGCTCTTCACTTTAATGGCTAGAGTTGTGCTGATAGGAAGAGCTATTGGACTTTACTAGAGTAGTACTCCTCTACTAGTAGTAGTTAGTAGTCCTAATTAGAGTTGAGAGTTAAGGTTGAACAATGCTAAATTCGTCTGTCCACCAACCCATCACGGTACGTACTTCAACATGTGATTATCAATACTTGATATCTCACAACAACTAAATAACTTGAGAATTTACTACTACTAGCTAGTACCTGGTAGTACTGATACCTGGTAAAGTAGCAGGGAGGGAAATACGCAGAAGACCACGAGGAGGCACCAATCAGTGATAACCGATGTTTTTTTTCTTTCCTTCTGGAGCCTGCCAGCGCTCGTTTATTAGGTGCAGCGATGAACTAGACTAACTACTATCATCGTTTAATCTACATCATCATTCCTCTTCGGAGAAAGGAATGTTTCTCTTTACACTTATCATATTCGCATTCGTATATTAATAACTACTGTTGTGTATATTATCAATTCGTATACAGTATATGTATCTTAACTGATATCATAATATTATCATATTATTACACAGTGACGAGTACACAATTATAGTATTATAACAATCTTGAATCAGCATGAGTGATTCTAGCATTGCCAGCGACAGCGGGAACAATAACGGTCAAGGTGGCGGCTCTTCCACTACCAACAACAACAACGACAACAACAACAATACCAAGGGCAGCTACAGTAATGGAAAACGTACCTGGGATGAAAGCTATCAAGCTCTGGTCAAGTTCAAGGAAAAGAATGGACACTGTTTGGTGCCTATACACAGCCACAAGGAAGATCCAGCACTTGGTGGATGGATTCACCGTAAGTAGTCTTTGCGTATTAACGTATTTGCGTACTAGTACTAGTACTACTATTGTCGTGTGATTGTTTTATCTTTTATCGTCCTTGTCTGAAACGTTTGTATTTGGGTGTGTGGCTTGATGGCTTGATTCATCCTCCTCCTTTTCTCACCTGTGAAAATGTGCCTGTACTTCTATATTCTATAATATACTACTTTTATTATTCCTGTAACCTATAACACAGATCAACGAAGTAAAAAGCACAAACTCACAGAATCACAGCGACAACGTTTGGATGATATTGGTTTTGTGTGGCAGGTCCGACAACGTAATAAGGAATGGAAAGAAAGTATTGACAAATTAAAAGCCTTTCGAGACGTTCACGGCAACTGTGATGTACCCCGGGATTATCCAGCCGATCAGGCCTTGGCCGATTTTGTACAAGATCAGCGTACCAAATATCAGAAGGGGCAATTGAGTGGACGTCGACAAAACCAATTGGAAGATATTGGTCTCGTAATTAATGTGCAAGAACCAGATGATGGGCGTTATTACCACAATGGTAATGCTGAGGCAAAGAAAGACGCGAAAAAAGTTGTGGTTCTTGGCGATCCGTACGATCCGGATACTCCCCTGGAAGATCATGACGATGATGGATCCGATGTCGATGCCAATGCCGACATGGAAGACAATGAAGAACAAAGTGACGATAATGACGACGACGACGAAGAAGAAGAAGAAGAGGAGGGGGACGCGATATCAGTGGTGGAATTGGACGAAACATTTCAGAGGAACTACGAAAAATTGAAAGAATTCCATTCCAAACACGGACACTGTCGGGTCAAGCTTTTTGGACATTCTCTGGGATCTTGGGTTTCATCTCTGAGGCGCAAGTATGAAGATGATCCCGAGTACGGCATCTCGGTCGAATGTCAGTTATTGCTCGACGAAATCGATTTTGATTACAACGGACCCAAGATTAGTACCAGTAGTACAACCACCACCACCACTGCGACTACTGCCGCCGCCAGCAACTGGCCTGCTCCATCTCTCGCCGGAATGAATAAAGACAACGGAAGAAACCGCAAAAGCAAAGGTAATGATGATGGTGACGAAGAAGACCGCGAAAGTGTCTCCGCTGCTGCATCATCCGATGGAGAAACAGAGAGTGATGATGCGAGCAGCAAGAGCGATCACGGCAGTGAGTCTGGGTCCTCTGATGGGTCGTCACTGGCCTCTTCTTCCGAGAGCGACACTTCTGACAGCGAAGATGATGACAACGACAATGGCGACGCCAAGAGCAAGAAACGGAAAAATCCATCGCATGCAAACAAGAAGCCGAGGAAGAAACCCAGAAATGGTGATGCTTCCACAGCTTGGAATGGAAGTCGAGACAAACGATTTATGGAGCACTACAATCAATTGTTAGAATTCAAAAGGATTCATGGGCATACCAGAGTACCGCAAAATTCGCAGTACAAGACGCTGGGAGGATGGGTCAACAACCTCCGAGTAATGCGAAATCGAAATCCCCAGGACGGGGTCCGTGCGGATCGAATCAAGTTACTTGACGACATTGGGTTCATTTGGGATGCCAGTGGTGGACGGCCGAGCAACGACATGCGATGGAACGAACAGTACCGATCTCTCCTGGCCTTTCACGCAGAATACGGCCATTGCCGAGTACCGCAAACGGGAAAGCACCGAAGTTTGGGAAGATGGGTGGCCACGCAACGGGCACAGTATAACAAGGACCCAGAAAGTGGTATCCGTTCGGACAGGTTGAAGCGTTTGAACGATATCGGGTTTACTTGGAACGCCAAGGGATTCAAGGGAAAGCACTTTTACAAGGAAAGACCACGGGACGACCAACCTTGCCACCAGAGTACCGGACGTGGTTCGAATAATGCAGCTGCAGCCGCCCAAATGGATTCGTCTGCTACCGAGTCAGACGGTGACGACATGTCGACCGTCACCAGCGAAGGAGAAAATGGCGCCGCATTGAATGCGGGAGAGGATCCTGAAAGCGAAACTTGTCAAAGGGGAGAAGGATGGCCCATTTATTACAACAAGCTGTTAGAGTTTCATTCCAAGAAGGGCCACGTAAGCGTACCGAACAGTAAAAAATATCGGAATCTTCGCGTGTGGTTGGACGGTCAACGGCAATTTTACAGCACCTGTACTGCCATTGACCATGACGAAGTTCGTCGCCGTCGACTGAAGGATGCTGGTTGTTCGTGGGCTATTTCCAAAGAAGAGAAAGACCAGTGGTATAAGGATTATAATAAGCTCGTAGAATTCCAAAGGGACCACGGTCATTGTTATGTTTCTTTGGTGGACGACAAGGACCTGCATACGTGGACCAAGGCACAGCGAAAGAACCGGAGCAGTTTGGACTCCAAACAGATCAAAGCTCTCGAGGGAATTGGGCTTAAGTGGGAAGACCAGCGAACCAAGACATCAACTTTGAACGATGTCAAGTGGGAGCAAACCTACCAGGAACTTATCGAATACCAAAGCAAGCACGGGAATTGCCTTGTTCCGCAGAAAGGCGAGAATAAGAGGCTCGGCAAATGGGTTGCCACTCAGGTACGACTGCGGTTGGAAACGTTTAGTCCATTTCGCTTCTACTATGTATTTATTATTTATCTAACCTTTTCTACCTTGTGTTTGTGGGCCAATAGCGGTTGACGTACAATAAAGACCCTAAAAAGGGCGGTATTCGTCCCGATCGATTGAAAAAGCTCAACGATATTGGCTTTGTATGGAATGCTCATCAATTTCGGGGCCGAAGGGGATCATTGGATGGAGAATTTGTTGGTGCAAATTTCGCTGCGAATCCCACCATTGGTCAGATCGAGCCTTTGGTAACGACGTTGATTAATGCCGTTCAAAAAGTTGATGCACCGGAAACCAAAGATGCACTCGTAGAATCCTGTCGTCGTGGCCTGGAAAGTATGATCGCCGAGACAGAAGAGCGTTTGTATTTGGTAAAGATGAAGGAATCTACCAAAAACAAAGAGGCGGCCGAAGGGCTGAGGTTCGAATCGCTTCCGCAGAAAGACCCTGAACTGACACAGAAAGATCCTCTGGTGGCTTCAATAGTATCAGAGGAGCTTGTTGATACAGCTGCAATAAAGCAGGAATTCTCGGCTTCAAGGAAAGGATCTGCAGAAATGGGACCAATGGAACCCCCGGTGCATCATCCTCCTTTAGGAGGAGCCAGAGAAAAGTATTCGTCGCTGGCTACTTCCATGTTGAAGGCGGGCCCACCTGCCTTGGGATGACTCCGCCTGGTGTTTCTTTCGGAGACGACCCTTCTGTTACATCTTTGAGTCGGAAATTAGAATAAAATAGCTAGAAACTAGCTACTAGGATGTTATTAGATGAACCGAAGAACATAGAATAGAGTAACATAGTACTAGCTACTAGTAGTAGACAGTCTACTCCGTATCATTGAAGGATACTCATCCTTTTATCTTTCTGGAGGCACGGTGGTCGCAATGACGTTGAATGGACTACTAGTACATGTAGTACGGTAGTAGCCTACTACTTTCACTCATACCTACCTTGGGAGCGAGTGGAGGTATTAGGAGTTTTTAAGCGAAGGCTCTCGTCCTCGTCCCAACCTCCAGGGGTCAGCTCACTGATGATGCCAGAAACGGAATTGTAAAATCCTGAGGTAGCCGGAGTACTTGAAACAATACCACCCGTAGAGGTTGTCGCGTGTCTGTTATTAGTAGGGGTCATCCTGTTAAAGTGGGTACCCGGTGTCAACTCACTTATGTCTGCAAAGCTCGACTGGGCGGATGGCGTGATGGGAACCCTGGGATAATACCCATGAAAGACTTCGTTGATGATACCATTAGTAGTAGAACGCAAGTTAGTTCCCGATGGTGTTCTTTTGACTGCCTTATGATATGGAGTGACGGAACTGTTTGCGGGGGTGAGTTCTCCCGTTAATGAGGAAGGAGTGATTGGCAGTTTCGCATTCTTCGTTTGCGTTTTGGCAAAGTTTGAATGTGCCGCCGGATTTACTTCAATGACAATTCCACCAGGAGACAGCATAGTTATGGCAGGTACTCTCGCCGTCGCCGCCGCCGTTGCTATCGCCACAGGAGGAGGGGTAGAGGTATCAAATGTTGGCGGGGTTGGTCCAAGTCGTCTCGCCATGGTTGGTAAACAATTCTTGGCTCGATCCTTCCATCTCAGCCGCGGAGCATTGCCGCTATTTCTATCGGGAGGTGGTGGTGGCATTGACTGTTGATGACCATTATTGGTAGTGGCAGCTGGAGTGTCCGGAGCTGTGCCAGGTGTCACGACAATGTCAGTTCCACCATTGTGAGTCGCTACCGACATGTTGGGTGTCACCAGAGGTGTCATCACAGACGTGTCGACACACACAGGTTTGCTGCTCGTGACGGGAGTAGCTGCAGTTGCTGTTGTTGCCACATCTTGCGATCCCGTTGGTACAAGCATTCCACCATGAGACTTGACAGAGGATAAAGTAGGATGTCTGTTGAGCATCGGAAACCTGTTGCGCGATTCTCGGGGTACAATTTTTCTTTGCGGGGGAGGAGGTGGGTCTTCATTGGTTTGTACTTTGGGTTCTGCCGAAGTACTGGGTGTAGCTACAGTGTCAAGATCATTTTCATCTTCACTATCTTCTGCATTTTGTTTCACGTGGTTCTCGTTTGTATTTTCGTTGTTGTTGTTTTCGTAAATTCTGTTGTCGTTGTTGTTGGTCGCGTGGTTGTAGCTCTTGACAACATCAGTCTTTTTTGGCTGCATTGATGGTCCCATACTATCTTTTTGGGTTTTAGCGGCAGCCACGATTTTTTTTCTTGAATCCATGCGTTCATTGCGCATTCGATTGCGCCAAGAACAAGGTTTTGCTTTGCCTGAATCCAGTAATGGTCGCGGAGCTCGAAAAAAAGGACGCCAGCCTTCTTCTCCTTCGTCTTTTTCGTCATCATTATGACCACTGTTTTCTTCTTCTTTTTCTTTCTCTAAACTTGTTTGAATATCTCTCATACTGCCCAGTATATTTTTGATTCCTTGTAAACCTGGTCGTTGCTGAGTTTTATTAGTATTCTCACTATCCCGAACAACCGTCTCATGCTTGTCACTATTGTCATTGTTGTTGCTGCTGCTGTTGTTTTCCTCCACCGAACAATTGGTAACTCCTGCGCCACTCAAATTTCTAGCAGCACGAGTTTCGTCTTGCAAAAGAAGGTTAGTAATACCGTGAAGAAAGGTAGATCCACGATTTGCTTTTGCTGTTGCTTGCGCATTTGCATCAGTGTGCCCAATGGTCCGATTATTACGCATAGATCCTCCTGTCCTCTTGTTTAAGTTGCTGATGCTGTTGACGGTATTGTTGTTTGAGTCTTCCTTATTAGTAGCTGTCGTTGCGGCGGCGGCAGCGGTGGCAGCTGCAGTGTTTGTAAAAGGTGTTTCAGTGAGACTGGAAGAGTCCAAATTGGCCCTAATTTGTTTGATTGTCGCTACTACCGCTGCAGTGTCAGAATTAATAGTAGCTGCCGTGATAGTGGAAGATGCTGCTATTGCTGTCACTGCCTGATGCTGTTTTTGCTTCTTACTTACAGCAGCCGTACTTGTAGTAGCATTAGTACCATGTTCTGATACAACAGCACCAGCTGCTGCAATTCGTCTGTGTCCAGAACTGTTGAGTGTATTTCTCCTAGCTGGCATCTTCCGAAAGGATTCTCTACAATGAGTACGTTCCGATCGAGAAAAAGAAGGTGCAACAGAGATAGCAGCAGTGGCAGCCGTATCGGTAGCAAAATTTCCTTGCTCTCTCCGAGGTAGTTTTCCCCTTCCACTTTCACCAATGGTAGTAGTAGCAACAGCAGCTGTAGTAGCAGCAGCTGTAGTGGTACTGTGATGATGAGATAATGATGATATTTGCTCAGGTTCGTTTTGCTTTAGAGCTTCCTCTACTTCATCATCCAGTACAGTATCGTCAATACTGATATCATCATAGTGTCCTTGTAAAAAAGAGGGGGGAGCAGCTGAGTTCAGCAGATTGCGAATGCTTGATTTTTTCCCCGCCTTTGACAGATTTACTTCCAGAGATGGCCCTCCCGTTCCTCCACTACCACCAATATCGCCAGTACCACCAGTACCACCAGTACCGCTACCAAGATGACGAAGGCTCCGACGTGCAGAAGTGGAAAAACCTGTTCGTTTGGAACGACTGGATTCAAGACTACCTCCAACACCCCCGTGCTTGTTGAAGGACAATTTTCGACCCTCTTCTCCTGCTCCTCCATGATGACATGGCATTTTTAGGTTTGTTTATTTGCGTATGTCAGTAGTTCAATGCCGTTCAACAGCAGGAAATCAACTCTTAATGATGAATAGAAGTGCAATACTCTATTATTCTAATAGAGTAGTCAGTTTAGTTCCCTTAATTAATGCTACTTGTACCAGTAGCTACTACTAGCTAGAACTACAGTAGTACCGTAGTAGTGCGTACAGTATGGTGGTGTTGTAGTAGTACCGGTATGCATTAGTAGTAGTACCAAGTACTCATAGTACTCCTACTACTAGCTACTCTCTCTAGTAGCTAGAGGTACTAGTAGTAGCAGCTACTGTAGTACCTGGTAGGACTAACTACAGTAGTAGTACCAGAAGCTTCTAGTACTACTCTCGTCCTTCTACTACTAGTACTAGTAGAGTAGGAGTACTGTCGTACCGGTAACTGTTAGCTACGACTACAATAATTACTATTAGTAGTACTGTAGTAGTTGTAGTATTACGGTACCAGACACTACGGCCCCGTACGATTTTGGTAGTCTAGTACAGGAGCGAGCGAGCTTGCAACTTCCGTGACGACTACATCCATTAATTAACTAACTTGAAGAGTTCGTTTGCCGGTCTTTTCTGGTTTTACTGGTACTACTACTACTACTAGTAGTAGTAACATATTATTCAAACCTTCATGTGGTGGGTGGGTCTTTGTTCGAAGAATGCCATTCAAATCATTTTTCGGAAAGCTCCAACTACTACTCCGAGTAGTGCTACTAGCTAGTAGGTACCCCCTGCTGCTGGTGCTGGTGCCAAGTATGTTACCGTAACAGTAGCGACTGCTACAGTAGCTACTAGTATTGTTTGTTATTTGTAACGTATGTTGTAAAATGAGACCAAGCACAAGGTCTTATTTTGGAGGTCATGGTGGTAAATCCTTATTATTGACTAGTTGTACCTGGTGGTAAAAGCAGCACGATTACGTACGTCTACTAGTAGTACTAGTACCTGGTACTGGTAGCCTACCGTACCATCAAATTTTGTCACGGGGCACCGGACATGATCCAGGTTTCAGTACAAGTCCACAAGAAAACCACAGTGCTAATTGACATACTTCAGTACCATACTCAGCCTTATTCATCAGTCAAAAATGAAGCAGCTTGTTTAATCACCAAGCTGAAAAATGAGCCCGGCACCGAATAATGAGTAGGATGTCTTCATTTTTTGAATAACAGGGAGGAGCAAATGACAGCCACTGGCTGGAGGAACGGCAGCCACGACAAGAGCCACTGGAACTACAGCCATGACCGCACTGGAGACAATGAACAGCCTCTGGAACCACTGTCATGACAGCTACACTGGCTGGAGACGATCGTCAACAGCCACTGGAGCCACCACTGCATTCTGGAACAAAGACAGAAGACACACTGCCACCTGGAAACGGAATGACGAACGACAGCTACGCGCTAGAGCCACTGGAATGATGAACGACAGCTACTGGAACCACTGGAATAACGAACAACAGCTACTGTAGCCACTGGAACGACAGCCACTAGTACTAGAGCCACTGGAACGTCGAATGACAGCTCCTTGGGAGCCACCACAGGAAAGTCGAACGACAGCTACTGGAGCTACTGAAGCCACTGAAGCCACTGGAGCGACGATCGACAGCTACTGGAGACACTGGAACTGGAACTACAGCCACTATAACTGGAGACTGGGGCCGATTGACAGCTGCTGGAGCCACCACGGGGGCACGACAGCTACTTTCTTCCCTCCTACTGTACTAACTACTGGTAGTAAACTACTAATTGTAGATGCACGTATCCTCCTAAGCACTAAAATCACAAGGGTATTAGCAGGCATTTAAGTAGTCTATCCCCACTGAATTTAGTGCACACATTTCGTGATTTACTCTACGTAGACCATACTACAACTACGAAGTACTTATAGTAATCATTACGGTAATACTCTACTAAAACTAAAACGCCAAGCAGTTTAATCCAATTTTTGTAGAAATAGAGAAATTACTGCCGTGCTTCCTTTCTATTATTTGTTACCACTCTTTACTGCTCTCAACATTCTGTGTCATGCATTGCCATTTTTTGAATTATTCAAGTGGCTCGCCGTAGATGTACTTGGCAAGGATGTAAAGGCGCTCATAAGCACTTTGGGTGATTGGTGCCGATCCATTTTTGTACTTGAAGGTGTGAGATTCAGTACACGCCAAGCGCCCATTATCCAGATTTGCGTTTTGCACAAAGAGGGTTTGAAGAGTATCTGTTTTATCAAATACGACCTCCGATTTGAAATCCGGCACCTTGTGAAAGCCAGTGGCGTCGAAAATGCAGAGAATCCATTCAAGAGGGTATTTCTCTTGATTCAAACCGAAAGGTTTGCCCACGTCTGCACTGGAAAAAATTCCACAACATTTGAAGAAAACCTTGAAGAAATCCTTGTACTCTTGAAGCGAATCCTTTCGTCCTGGCCAGGCAAGGCATCCACGTTGCTCTTGGTAGACGGTCATCATCAGAGGCTCCAACTGGTCCTGATGGCGTGGCCAACCAGCAGCACTGCCACCTCCAGCGATGTAATCGAGCGTCTTCATGGCAACCAGCCAAAGGCTAACCTCTTGCATTGCACGTCCAGCGATATGAATGCTTCGCGCAGACACTTTGGAAGCTCCGGATGGTGCCGATGAGTGATCATGAACTGTAGATTCCGCCATGGTACAAACGCCTGGAAAAATTTTTGGTTCGATTTTACTGACTACGCCAAGACTCTCCAAGAACTGCTGGGAAAGACACGCTGTTTATTAGCTGTAAAAAAGCATTGGTGAGGCGGAACGACCTTCATACCTGCAGGAAAGGGCAGCGATGGATTAGCAGCATTTTTTTTAATCCAATCTTCAGCGTTAGCACAATTCTCAATGAATTGATTAATTTGTTTCAGGGCCTTGTAATGAGAATGATTAGGGTTGCCATTGATATCAGCCTTGATGCGATTGAAGGCCGCAGCAGTTCCTTGCAGCCAGGTAAGCCGATTGGAGCAGTTAGTACCAAAACGATCAGGATTCTGTAAAAATTAAGAGAAAAAGAATGGCCAGCATGAATGAGAGTACCAGAGACGACGGCCTGGGCTTTCACGTCATAAGTCAACCCCGTCGCCCGTACGCTTTCACGTCATAATTCAACCCCGTCGTCCGTACGCTTTCACGTCATAAGCCAATCCCGTCGTCCGTGGACCGTTCTATGTCAACAAGCTTCTTCTATGGTTTTGAAAATAATTGATGCTGTAACTTGCGTCGATTCTTTTGTTTGTACTTACATGGTTTTGATTGGCAGTGGACATCTTGTACGAAAGGAAGGAATGGAATATGCGTTGTAGAAAGAGCAAAATAATAATGATTGTTGTTTTTGCGTGGTTGTTTTGTGTGTTTACTCTTTTTCGTTTTGGCTTGGATGATTTTTTATTTCTTTTGCTGCTGCATTGCATGCTCGCGAACTACAGGATACCAGTCGTGCGGGAGATATTTTCGGACGCTCGTGGGTTCTAAAATGACCTGTATCACAGTTGGAACCAAATCAATTTAAATCTTGGTTTGGGAAAACAAGACTTGTCGTCATTCAAGTTAGCCAACATTGGTTCCTCCTTTACCTTTGCCAAAGGTGATGTTATGATTTTGTCGGGATATTTGAGTGATCGAATCAGCAATCGCGAGTGCGTCGTGGTTCGTGGTTATGGGATATGCTGTCACGACCATGGGACCGGTTGTTACGGCGCGGGCGGACACAACAACGGATAGAAATAAAATATACTACGTAAGAATATTGTTTGCGGTTACTTTTATCAGCCCTGGTATTGGTAGTGTGTACTGCGTCTTGATGGCATCCTTGAGTGATCACACAGCACCCGAAGATCGAGCATCGGCAATGGGAGTCAACAAGCTGTGGATGGATTCGGGTTATGCCTTTGGTGGCCTACTTACCGGATGGATTGCCGATGCTTCTAGTGGAAGTTTTTTGTGAAAACGACCTCTGCTGTTGCTGGTTGCTGGCCTAGTGGTGGTCTTGCTAATTTTCAAATTCTAATATTTTACAGGGAACTACCAGGTCGGTCGACTATTGTTCCCAGTGATGACGACGACAACAACAAGGACATGGTTATTCGAACTGCCCTAAAAGTAGCATCACAATAATGCCTAGACTAGGAGCTCGTAAAAACGCGACCAAAACCAAGCGGAAAAGGGAAAAACACTTCGGTTGTGGTCGGCTGGTTCATTCGTTGGAGTAATGTGTAAGGGCAGGTATCATGGAACGAGTTCAGGAATAAACAAGGTGACCAACAGAGTAGACTAGTGTAATTTAGTAGGAATGTTTCGTTGGTTCAGGACAAGAATTAAGTGCTCTGATCTCCATTAATTGAAATTTCAAATATGTACTCCGTGGAGCCCGTGCGTCGCGTTGCATTATTTGGGCAGGTAGCTCCCACTGCCAGCGAGTAGTAGCTTTAGTTGAAAGCTACCATACACATACGTAGGATGTTATTACTACTATGAATACTAGAGGAGCTAGCTACTAGAGAGTCTCTACTGCTACAAGCTAGTTGTGGCTTCGTAGAGTAGTAGTTGTATCAGCAATAGTACTAGTACTAGCTACCAGAAATAATAATAATAGAAAGTAGTAGTCTACTACTACTACTTGTCTACTACTAGTAGTATTAGATCTAGTAGTAGGCGGCGGCAGTCTACCAGGAAACGAAATCCCAGAAGATCGCGCACAGTTTCGAAGAATAGGTACAGTAGTCGATGAATGCCCCGAACGAAATCCTTCTTGTTCGCACGTAAAGTTATTGTATGAGATAATACGCGTAAATATGCTTATCATTAACACCAGTCTGATACTGGTAAGATTTTCAGATAACACGAGGCACTGCCTGCCCCAACTGTAACTGTAACTGCACAACGAAAGAAAGAAAGCGGATGTACATGCGGAAAGAAAACTATGTTGAGTCCTTCAGCACTTGATAGCAAACGAATCTTGGAAAATGACTGACAGATCCAGATAATCTATCTGCATATCTGCAAGGCTAATAACGATGAAAAAATAAATAGAAGGAAGCAACCAATAGCTGACCGAAAACCGAAAAAAAAGTAGAAGTTTTCTCTTGTTGCGTCTGGTTTTGGGTTTTGACTCCTTGCGAAGTAGAGTACTCTACAGTAGCACTCACTCATTACTCATTGGACCAGTCAAGTATTCAAAGACGATTGTATAATTTATAATTTCATCCAACAAAAAAAAAACAAACGACAAGAACCATGGGAAACGATAAGAACCGATCTGGTCGAAGTGGAAATAAGGCTGGCGGTCTTGGACGTGCCAGTTCCATGAGGAATTTGGATTCTGGTGAAGATATGCATGGATTGGGACGAACGCGCTCCTCCAGTACGACACCCGATCGACGCAATCGAGATCGCAAGTCCTCGAGTCATCATCAAAAAAGCGGCGATAGAGGAGCAGAAGACAAGGCAAGTTCGCGAGGACCTCCACTCACCGATACCGACAGACGCGCTGGATTGCAACGTCAGGTCTCGGACAATAGCGACAGCATGGCCATGCTCCTCGGTTTGGCCAACAAGAAGAAACCTCGCAAGAAGAGTGGATCCGACTCTAGTAGCAGCAGCAGCAGCAGCAGCAGTGATGACAGTTCCATTTCGAGCAAGGCCAGTGCCAACAAGAAACCTGCGCCGTACAATCCCAACAAGAGCATACCAGCTGCAAATAAACAGACACAGGCGGCGACAGCGGCATCATTGAATCTCAGCAGCCATTCTGGCGAGAAGAGCTCTTTGGATACGGCTGGTGTGCGCCGTCCTTCTGGTGCATCTGCGAGCGATATGAAATTGACGTATCCCGCGACCTCCAAGAAAGACGTTCAAAAGAAAAAGAAACAACAAGAAACAGAGCCCAATACCTTCCCCGCACGACGTGATCTCCGCGAGGTCAATCAGAGCGAAAATCTCATGGACGTCGAAGCAGGACGGCTCAAGAAGAACCCCTTTGCACTCGGTTACAGCAACAAGAAGAAGCAGAAAAAGGCTGGAATGGTCGATGGTTGGGGAGACGCATCCAATAGCACCTCTGCTGCCACTTCCTTGCAATCTGGGGCGACGGGTACTCCTACTGCTGTTTCTACTAGTAGTGCGAAACGGAATACCATGCTTCGCAACAAGAGGAATCCCTACCTCAAAGCCAGTCCTTGGGAAAACTTTACCTTTTTCCTCAAGGATTCTTGTCTTTCTTTCAGAGATATAGTCTTTTCGAGATACGGCTTACTTGCCGTTGTCTGTGTCATGGTCGTGGTGATTGTTGTGCCCTTGGCGACAGCTACAACAACCGCGGTCAAAGCGAACTCATCTAGGTTGAATGTTCCCGTCGGTCACGAACCAGGACCGCTCAAGGCACCAACTGGCCATGACACCATTGAACAAGAGCGCACGGTTGTCTACCTCAAGCCGACCTTTTCGACGCGAGATGTCACGAAGCGATCCCAATTATTAGAACAGATCATCGGTGTCCATGGCATGAATTCCAATTCCACAGGTAGTGCTGCCAGTGCTAGAAAAGCAAAGGAATGGTTGGTCCGATACGATCCTGCGCGTATTGATTTCAAACAATCAGATTCAATGGAAGTCCTACAGCGATACGCTCTGGCTGTGCTCTTCTTTTCCACGCATCCAGGAACCTCGTCCAATCGTACCGTGTTTCACAGCGTTCCAGCAAGCAATGTTGACGGTTCGCAAGATTTGGAAGACGACATTGTATCGCGAGAACAGCAAGATGAACGCCGTACTGACTCCTACGGGACCAATTGGATGATGGATGAAAGTATTTGCACTTGGTCTGGCGTACAGTGTGCCGATCTACCCATGCCAAATGTTGTCGTTTATCTCAACATGTCTCACAGCATGTTGCAAGGAACGCTGCCGCCTGAACTGGCCTTACTCAAGGAACTCAAGCATATGGACTTTGGTCATAATGATCTACAGGGGAAGATACCCGAGATTTTTACGGAAAAACTTCCTTACCTGGAAGCTCTTTGGTTACAAGACAATCTCTTGACGGGAGTTCTTCCAGAAAACATTGGCAAATTGTCGCACTTGAGATATCTCAACCTGGCACAAAACAAGTTTAGTGGCAATATTCCAACGAGCATCAACCAACTCACCGAGTTGCAACTTCTCTATTTCCAAGAAAACCTTTTGAGCGGGCCAATTCCGTCACTAGAATCTTTGAATCAGCTTCGTAAGTGTTGATATGGCGTCGTTCCTTGGTTGTTGTCGATGGTATGAGCTTTGGCAGCGCACCGCTATAGCTGACACGTTGGTTTTTCTTTTTTGCAATTTTGTAGAATATTTGTATCTGAATCACAACGAATTTACAGGAGAGCTACCACCTGATATCTTCAAGATTAAATCTCTCGTTGATATTCGAATGGAATACAATGAGTTTGTGGGTACCCTCCCGACAGAATTGCGCCATCTCCACAATTTGGGTACGTTAATTGTTAATACATTCTGTTGGTAAGTTCTATCGCGTGTACCAAACTCACTTCTGCTTGTCTTTTTTTTAATTCCTGTTTGTATTAGAGGTTTTATCTTTGGGGAATAATGAACTTGAAGGAACAATTCCTGACATTTTCAAAAAGATGAAGCATTTGGTTGCTCTCGACTTGCACAAGAACAAGTTAGTGGGGAGACTACCTTCTTCCATTAGCCGTCTTCTTTCGCTCGAGCATCTATTGTTAGACCACAATGCTCTCACAGGCTGGCTGCCGACGACTCTCTTCAGTCTCGCGCGATTGAGAACAATGGTTCTTCATCACAACAAATTTTATGGTTCGATTCCTTGGGAGATTGGTGGTCTCGTGCAGTTGCACGATCTTTGGCTGGATCACAACGTAAGTTATTCAACGACGACAATGTCGACAAATATTGCTGCTTTCGTGCCTCACTCCTGTTCATAACGTTGAACAATTTGAATGGCCTTACATACCGCTGCACCCACCACCACCACCACTAAAACTGCCGCTACTACTATCATTACTACCAAACAGTCACTGACTGGGAAAATACCAGAAGAACTTGGAGAACTCGAAACCGTTGTGAATGTTTACCTTCACGAGAATGATCTGTCTGGTCCGCTTCCGTCCAAAATTGAACGAATGAAAAAGCTTGGTACGTGCTGCACGACTATCTCGCAACAAATTCTCGATTTAAGATTGTGGAGGTATTGCATACAACTTAGTAGACTGCCTCCCTCCACACGCACACACTCACCACTTCTTTTTTCTTCTTCTTCTTGGTTGTTTCTCTTTTTTTCCTTCTCAAAGCGTCGTTGCGCTTGTACCACAACAATTTGTCTGGTAGCGTCTCTGCCGACATGTGCCATCTCAAGACCCACAATAGCCTGAGTTACGTTGCCGCCGATTGTTCATCCAAAATCTCTTGTAAATGTTGCGACAAATGCTACTAGCTACTACTAGAAGTAGAGTAATAGCTGCCTTAACAGTATCTCGCTACAGTATAATTACGTGAGCACTCAACCAGGTGGGTTGATGCATTGCATTCTACCGCAAACGGGAAAGAATCGAAAAGCTGTTCTTTTCTTGGAACGTGTATCTACGATTACATATTAAAATAGCCCTGCAATTTTAGTGCCGAGCAGGGCGTTATGAATGAGCATATGAATAGCATGCGCAGTGTGCACTAAATTCCCAGGGGGTCCTCTACTTAAAAGCAGGTTTAAAATTGCCTTGTGATTTTAGTTCACACGACGAGACGAATATGAAATTCGTGCGCAGTGTTAAAAAATTGATGGGCTCTAGTAGTGTTAAAAGCAAGCTTAAAACAGCCTTCCAATTTTAGTGCACACCACCACATCAGGAGGTCCCAAATATGAATCTCGTGCGCAGTGTCTTGCACTAAATTTCCAGAGCTCCACTAGTCTAGTTAAAAGCCAGCTACTACTAGCTAGTAGCATTAAGTGGAAAACCCGGTCTCCCGTACTGCAGAGTTACCGCGAAATCCACTTACTAACTGTTGGCGAAAAAGCCTAACCCAGTGGTTATGGGTCCTACGTTTCAAGGCACTACTAGTAGTAGTATCTAGTAGTAGTTCTAGAACTGATATCAAGTATCAAGTAGTCTAGTGATATCAGAGTCCTCGCACCCTTACAGTAATATCTAATAATAAATACAAGTATCATCAAGTGACCATACAAAGTATAGACATAGTGTTTGAATTGTCTATTCAACATATTACTGTAAAAGCCAATAAGTGACAGGTCCACAGCAGGCAGTGAAACCAGTAGTGGGACCACAGCAGAGTCATCGCGCTCAACAATAAGCAGTGTGACGAATACAGTAATCTCACTGCAGACACCACAGGAAGGACTCCTTAAGCGCGAGACACACAGGAGCCCTTAACCAACAACAAGCATCGGTGTCTCCAGTAGAAGTAGTACCAGTATCTACTTCAGGAAAGTCAGCGGCTGAATCCCCCCTGAATTCCCATCGCGCTGTATTTTTACATACAGCATCAAAAGCAAAAAAGAAACGAAACGATTTCGCGAAGGAAATCTTTACTAGTAAAAAGCCAGGGTTTTAGCTTTTGCCTGAAAGACAGAGTTGCGCTTTTGAGTTGAAATTAGCTGAAAAACGCGAGAAGACCAAAAAGCAGAGTAATTTCTTAGTGAAGGAAATTTCTACTAAAAAAAGCAAGGTAAATACTTTTTGCCCGTGATAAAAAAGCACTCTGCTCACTGGCAATTGAGCATGCGTCAGTTTTGGCAAAAACACAATTCAAACACTAACAGCAACATAATCTTTTTAGATCTTCTTAAACTGAAGTTTCATCACCGACCCAATACTCATTACTCAATACTCAACACGTATAGGTTATCACAACTTGCGCCCAATTACTACTTGGAACCCATTACTAACAACTAACAATGAGTCATTCGAATAAAAATGAAATGAATAAAAATGAAATGGGCTTGATTGATGACGATGACGATTGGGCCATTAGAATGGATGGTGATGAGGGTCTCCAAGCCGACCAGGGCTCCCAAGAAGAAGAGGCAAGTAGTATTGGCACTGCCAGCTTTCACACATATCATAGCAAGGAGAGTGTGGATGCCTACTTTAACTTACAGAGTCTCATGGACACTGTGGCGACTGCTAATTCCCAGAAAGAGACACTGGGCTATTTCGGGAGCAAGCTGGCATTTGCGCATGCAAAAAGGGCTGAGATTAACAAGTGTTTAGACAAGGTAGCTGTCTTGACCAAAGTGCATGATGAACTCCTTGCAATTCCTGCAAGCGAAGCTCTCAAGCATCACTTTCAGGAAAACTGGCGCAGCAACTGGTACAACGCAGCAGAGACATTGAAGAGTCAACTCCATGAGCAGGATGGCATAGTGGAACTTGCCAACAAGGATTTTATGGAGCAAGAACAAAAGTTGATGCAAACCCTCAAAACCCCATCAAGCAAGCAGAAATTGTCTTTTCATGAAGCAAGCTCCAGTAACTTACCAGAACAAGAGTTTGAGAATCTTGCTGATGAAAAGACGTTTTCAGGTACTGAGCAGGATATGCCGGTCATTAAAAATTTAGAAGTTTTGGATGATGATAAGACACCTCAAGCACGAGGACGGTCAGATCCACCAGGACAAGCAGCCAAAACCACCAACTTTAGCACAGGAAAGACTGTTTCTACCATTCCACCTCGTCGCTTCATCCAAACTGATCCATCTCCAGGAAGTAAAACTACAAGTTCTTTTGCTGATGCTCTAGCCCCAAGAAGTAAAAATCCTTCCGATCCTCCTCTGGATCCATCCCCGGGAAGAAAATCAAATTTACCTCCTACTATTTCTCCAGCTTCAGGAAGCCATCTGAACACAGGACAGGCTCCTAGCAGTCTAAGCAACCAAAAAAAGACGAAAAAATACCAGCCAATAAGACCTGATCTAGTTTCAAGAAACACTCGCACCACGACTTTGCCTGACTTGAAGACCATTGCTCCCTTCACAAATGACCAGAAAGATCATGAAATTATGAAGAGTGGAACTCCTCGGGAACTGGGTAATTTTTTCAAGGTACAGGATTTTGAAGACTTCACTTTAGGAGACTGGGATGTCATTGCAACAATCCCTGTCAAAGATCTTGATATTCTACTCAGGCAGTTGAAGAAGGTGCTGATAAGCAAAAAAAATCCAAATTTTCCAAACAATATCAAAAAACTCCTCCACACTTATTATCAATTCCGTGGTGTCAAGTTCACCCAAAACCCTACAGACCTCTTCAGGGTACAGTTGGCACAGTTTTTCAATGTTGAATACCCCCAAGAAATGGAGAAGTGTAAAAATAAAGAATTGGAAGAAGCATTTGCTGCTTTGAATAACAATTGAAGGAAATCTGTTGGGAGAGGAGTAAGACTCCACATCTTTATTGTCCCCCTTTCTTTGTGTGATAAGTCCAGCCTCATGACAGTCAAATAATACATAATAATAATAATACATGAATGAATATGTAATGAATGTCCAAAGCTCACAAGTACTTTACAGTCATCCTGTAAACACATGTCACATACGTTAGGGTATATTCCATCCGTATAAACCCAGGAGATGATCAGTATGATTCAAGGGTTCCTTGAAACACCATTCCCTTGCAAGATCCTCTCCGTAGATCTGGGCTTGCTTTGTCTTGGGCTCCTTAAAAAAACGCATTACGCCTTTGAACCGTCGGTGCGCAAAGACTTGAATGCCGGCGGTTACAAATGAATAGAGAAGAAAGCTTTCGGGATTGTTTACAATATGATCCTTCAAATTTTCACCGCTTGTAAAGATTTCATACGGTCGTTGGAAATACGTGCGGGCCACGTTCGGACTTACAGCAGCAAAGCGATCGTTCATACCACCCCATCCACGACATCCAGTTACTAGAACGGAACCAAGTGGAGGCTCCAAAAGGCTCGCGAGCACTGGCTTGGGAAGAACATCTTTGAAGCCAATGTCATCACGCATTCGAAAATATACATCGTAAAAGGTCTCCAACGTTGGCTTCTGATCCTCTGGCAGGTCATTATTCTGTGCCAAAGCTGCGGTAGTGGCGCTTTCGATTTGTTTTTCTGCATAAAAGAGGCATCTCTGATAGGACTCATAAATACGAGGATGGTTCTCAGCCCTGTCCATTTGCTGATCAAAGGTTCGCATGAAGTGCTGTGCCTCGTACAGATGAATCAGGTACTGTTGGTGCACCTTGGGATTCTCCAGTCTGTCGTACAAGCCACCATCCTCCTCTGAGTGGGGCGACACCACGGTCACATTGGCTGCCTGTAGAGCAGCAACGGCGTCTTCTATTTTCTCAAAAAATGTATCCATTGCTTCCGGTTTCAGGTTACCAAAACCCTTGTTGGTGAAGGCTGATTCTCCGCCTGACAAGACTAATGCAACGTCGATGTCCCAACCAGATTTTAAAATAGGTCGGAAAAATCTACGAATTTTGCTCCGCAGTGCAAGACGCTCAAATTGTCCTGTAATGCACACAAAGGCTCTCTTGGTGTCCTTTAAGGGCGTCATGGGGATTGTACTAATAGATTGCATCGGTGTTAGTCCAATTTCACTAGTAGCTGTCACCTCTTCGTTTGTGTTGGGTCGAGGTGAATCGCCGTTTCGAGCAACATCCCAGTGGAAGTCTCTTTGTATAGTAATAAACATGTTTGTCTTTTTGTCTCTAGACGCACCGCTGAAGGTCGCCACGGCCTGCAGCTTTTTCGCAATCTCTTTGTTCATTCTCGTCATTTCTTCGGCAACTGCCGTAGGTAGCTTTGGAACAATATGTTGTTGAATCGCCTCTTTGTTGAATGTAGCGATGTCAATGGGTAAAGGCCATGGGATTCGACGGTGCTCCCATCCCAGTAGTGCATCAATACAATAACTAGGAGGAGTGGAAGAGAGAAAGTAAGTACGCATCGTCAATTCGAAGGCACTTTAAGACAATGTTCAGCTGAAACATTACATGTAGATGCTGGCTTACCTGGTCCATACATCGTCAAACTCATAATATTCTCGAAGATCACCTCGCAGCCGCAACAGTTGTTGGTCAAACAACCACAAGTTGGTATCAAAGACAGATCCACCAGGTCCACCATAGGCAAAAGTTGTAACATTCGGCAAAGCTTGTGTGGCAATGTCCGACCACAAGATATCGGATGTCCAAAAATCAGCTGTCCCTGTGCTTGGTGACTTCTTCGAAAACGTCTTGCCGTACCACGTAGTCATGCCTTGTGGTCTGTGATATGATAAGAGGCCCGTTAAAAAATCAGGAAGCCAGTATTGATCGTCATCCACAAAGAAAACAACATCCATTGGTTCCGTTCTGCGAAGTTCGCGCACGTGGAGGAATCTCGAAAAGGCATGCCAATTTTGGTCTTTTTGAATTATCTTCACATCGAGTGGGACACAATCCGAAAATTCTATCTTGGAAAAGGCTCCCACCGCCTCAACTACGGCTGGGTGCGTTTCGGGGCTGTTGCTGAGCAGATGAACAACTATTTGCCGATTTTGTGCCAAGTGCTGCTCCTGAAGCCATCGTAATTGGTCCTTGAGTAGATACACTCGATTCCAACACACAATGATGATATGAAAAGGAAGGTTGAGGCGTTCGGAGGGATCCAAGCTTTGGACATGCTCCAAATGAGCCACTCGGACTTCCTTCGGAACTTGAGCTATCGTCGACGCTGCGGGAGACCATTTATACTTGTACAAGGCCTGAGGAATGAAAGCAACTCTGTCTACTCCGGACAGCTCCAAAATACGGTAGACAAAGCCACGATCGGTGGCCTTTAGCAACCATGTATTGTCTTTGAACGTAAAGTCTCTGCGGCCAACATGGTTGAGGAGATGTGTCTTGAACGTTCTTGTATGACCAAATCGCCATGTTGGAGAATCTTTCCTAGGTTGAAATTCGGCTTTACCTATTTGAATTGATCTAGAAATAACCTTTGTTTGCTCCGAGTACTTGCCAGTATACGAGCCGTAAGTGACCCACGCACTTTGCTCCAAGTACTTTTGATTAATGACTTGCAAGGCTCTGGGAGTATTAAATTCATCGTCACCGTCCACAACCACGACCACATCATTCGCTTCCGCTCGGGCTTCGACCAGCCGAAATGCCCAGTACTTGGCACCACCAGGACCGGAGTGCTCGTTGGAGCGAAGACATAGCGTATTACCAACAAATTCCTGATCTTTCTTGGTTTCCACTGTCTCAGCGTAGGTTTTCATGGTTTCGACAGCCCATTGTTTAGCCATGTCATTGAATTCTTCCTCGGTCTTTTCGTAAGTAGCCATTTCAGAGGAGAGAACAGGCACGGAAAAGTCAAAGACACCATCCGTGCCACACAAGGCATCCAATGCCTCCTTGGACGATTCCGGTGTATCATCTCCACTGTTGGATCCATCCTGGTAGAGATATATTGTCAGATCATCTCTGGCATAATTTTGGCACTGAACGCTGCAGTACGACGCTTTTATTGTTTCCAAATCTAAATTGGCAAATGGCAAAAGGACGTGCATGTGGTGCCGTGCTGCATTTGGACAGGCAGGCCGTTGTTTGGAAAATCCCAAACCCAGCCGCGGTTTCATCCACTCTTCCACCTTGGGTTGGTTGGGAATGGAGCAAGGATCCAGTTCCAGAGGCGTCGAACAATTGCAAGATAAGGGTGCGTTCGAGAGTGATTCTTGGACAGGAGGAACATCGGTCAGTAGCTCCTGTCGATGAGGACCCTGCTGCGAGAGTTGTACCAAAAGCGGTGGTTTGTAATTCTTTTCCCGTACGTTGTAGTCGTCCGATTGTTGTTTGGCCCAAATTTTCAACGCGTGGACCTTGGTGCTCCATACTGGCAGTAAATTAGTTTGTTTGTACCTGGGAATGAACTTCCAATTTGGTTCCACACCCGGTAGATCTGTTTTTTCCCCGAGAAGTTTCTCCTGTTCTGGATCGACCGGTACAGGAGGGACATTCATGGTATTCGCTATTCCCGCCACTGGTGTTGTTTCGCGATCGTACAATCCGAGATTCATTTGATGCCTTTGATCCAATTTTCTCAAAACGGCAAACCATCGTCGACGTGCCGAATTGATTGGTAAAGATGGATGAGGTGCCCTGGCATAATTCCAGGGCGCATTGTCGCTGTGTTCCCACTGTGCAAAGTCGCGATACGGGGGTACTCCAAAAGGACTGGCGAGGCTTCTCTTGTGACTGGAGGCATAATATTGCGCTCCGATTCCTCCCGTATGTTCATCTTGTTCCGAGAGACAGGAATGATTGTAAAGCGGATTTTCGGTAAGAGGTTCTAGGAGAATTCCATTTTGAATGGTGTAGACTCGGTCCTTGACAATCATACTAACTCGTTTGCGAATGAACCGTGTAAAATGAAACAACAAACCACTGTCGCTTTCTGCTCCCTCAAAGTTCCACTTTAAAAGTTTGTGTACATCGTGTTTCTTATTCTTCCGTCCCATTGTTTTTAATGAAAACCAAAATTCGTCGTCGCCTTCCATCTGGTGTCCCCATCCCATGGTCTGATTGTACTTGGCAAATTTGACGGGATAATCCGAGAATATTTTGAGAAATTGTTTGTACAGATCCTTTCCTGGTCGCAAAATGAAGAAACTTCCTGATGCTGGAGTTGCCGAAATACTGAGAATAACATTTTCTTCGAGACGCAATGGAGTTTTCTTGCTGCTGTCGTCTGCTGTTACTATTGATCGAGTCGTTTCCTCTGCCTCTTCTTGCGTTTCTCTGGTCCAACTTGTTTCTGGATCTATCGGATCCGACAATTCGAAAAGGTAATCCAAATTGCAGTGTGGTGTAATATCGGCTTCCAGATACATGACACGAGTATACTTAGTAAAATCTAGGATTCGAAATTTTTCCAAAGCAATCGTCGAAAATGCATTCACAGCATCCAGAGACCCCAATGACGGAGTGGGTGGAACGTAGTACATTGTGACATTCATCTTGTTCCGTAGCAACTCATAATCTGATAATGGTAATTCTCCAAAAGCTTCGTTCATGTGTACCATAACAATCATGTCGGCGCGACTGCCACTGTCTCTTAACGTTTGAATACTAACCAGGACGTTGTACAAAAGTCCTCTGTATCCTGCCCTGGAACGTTCCGTGGTATTGTAAATAGTAGGAATCCCTCCCAACAAAAATGCATACGCCCACTTACGAACGTATGGCTTTTTCTTTGTCGATACTGCGATTTTCTTCTTTGGTCCCGCGAGAGGAGCTTTCTTCTTGATTGCCGCTGCTGGCGCTGGTGCTGCTGGTGCTGATGTTGTGACTTGCAGAGACTCCTTTTTTAGTGGTTCCTTTGCTTCGCTGATCTTCTGCTTGGCATTGTTGTTGGTAGACCTACTACTAGCACTAGCAATACCAGTACTACCAGTACTACTACTACTAGCAATACCAGTACCAGCACTAGCACTAGCAATACTCGTACTAGTACTGATGCCATCACTACCCAAAACTTGAGCAGATAGGTCACTGTCATTCGGGATGAACATGACCGAAATGCACACCGCAACAACTATTATCATAGTCAACAACAGCAGACATGTTGGTGAATAAAAAGATGTTTTGTTGGTTTTTTTCGTTCGACTGCTACTACTGATGGTAATGCTGGTGCCTTTCTTGTGTTTACCAGTGCCGTTGCCAATGCTGTTGCTAATAGGACTACTACTACTACCACTAGTAGTAGTAGTTGTACCAACACCAGCAACACCTGCGTGGCTGTGTTTGTGGGCTCGTTGATACATTATGCTGGATGCTGGTAGCTGGTATTCTTGTTATCGGTGTTCGAGTACTTCCTACAAGCAACTTCAGTTGGTGTAGCTTCCTTCTCTTGTGCACTTGCTGCTGTTACAAAAGTAAAAGATTTTGATAATAATATGTTGTGACTTGCCGTCCGCTACTACTACTACTCGTAGTAGACTACTACAGTAGCTAGCTACTACTACTACTACTACTAGTAGAGTAGGAGAGTAGCAGAGTTTCCTACCACTAAAAATTACTTAAAACCAGCTACAGTAGTCTACTCAGTAGACTACACTAGTCTAGTAATGCTACGAGTGCTGGTAGTAATTAGGTACTAGCTACTAGAGTACTAGTAGACTAGTAGGTAGTACTACCAGGTACAGTAGCTAAGTAGTGGTACCTGGTACTTTGCTGAAGAGCAATGACAAACAAGAAATTAAAAAAAATAATAATAACAATCGGAGCAATGTCATACTACTACTACTACTACTAGTGGTACCCCCAGCTACTCTAGTAGTACTCCGGCCGTAGTACTATCTGGTGTTAGTAGAGTAGCAGTACCTGGTACCTGCTAATAAAGAATCAATGGCCATGGTGGGGGTACGCCAACCACTTTTTATTAGAGTTAACTCAAACCCTTATGTTAGGACCGATAACTCCGCCGCGGCGGAGTTATTGGTCATAACTCAAACCAGCTCGAACGAATATTATTTTTTGGCTGGATCGTGAAATAATATTAAAAATACGTTTATTACTCGAGTACCAGTACTAGTAGCACATCTCTGAACCAATGAGAATAATAAGATGAAAAACGGAATAATCATATTAGTAGCTACCAGAGTGGTACTCTATAATTTATTTTTTGCCACGGGCAGCTTTGCCCATGGGGTGCGCGCTGGTACTACTAGTACCAGGTAGGTGTCCCTGTGCTTCATGGATAAAATGTCCGCTTGTGATCAACCATCACCTTTGGGGTTGCCAATGGTACGTACTACCGTAGTACCTACCAGGTACAGTACCTGGTACCATACCCTTCGGGCAACCTTCCGTTACCATGCTACTACTAGTAGTAGTACCTGGTAGATGCGTGAATAGGCTACCTTGGTACTATTGGACCTGTTACCAGGTACCAGGGTACCAGGGTACCGGTACAGTGTCCGCAAAAAAATTCGGCTTTCGAACTCTAATACAGAATCTTCTTTTCTTCTTCAGGTAGGGCCGAATTTCAATGAACCAGTCTTCACCGTAACAGGTACCATATGCGTTAGATGACTGTTTCCTTACGTCTCTTTTGCAAGTTCATGAAAACCCTTATACGAGCTTATAAGGCTCAATGGACAACAAAAGTAAAATTTCATTTGAAGTTAAAAAGAATCAGTCTACTGCCAGCTGCCAGAGGACATCAGAGACTTCAATCGAACTATATGATTTCCAAACAAGATCTCATAGGACTCATCTAGAAAAGGCCTTCATGCCCGCATCTTGCTTTTCCCAATGATACTAGTAGTATGGTACCACCAGTACTAAGGTACCCCTGGTACAGTAGTACAAGATACTCCGTACTAGCAGGTATCTGGTACCTGGTACCAGCAGGTTTTCCAGTACCAGTTTGGGAAAGGCTACCAGGTACTGTACCAGGGGTACCAGGTCTACTGATGAGTTTTTTGCAGTGGTTTCCGAATGAATCTTATTTGTTCCATGAATTGTGGCAAAGAGTTCTTGTGGAAGCTATTCCTTGTCTCATTATTCATTATTATTCGTTTACCTGTGGTCTGTGGTATTTGCATTTTGCATGAAAGAAAATTACAAAACATTGATAACTACAACACGCAAAGCGCTTACAAATTCCAAATAATTACAGATACACAATGACACCTATTCAAAACTGCATTGAATGGAATACAACTGCTGTGGCCTTGACAATTGCTGGTCGTAAAGAGGAAGCCGCGCGTACTATCAAGAAGTCCCTCAAGGTTTTGGAAACCCTCTTCTTCAATGACTCAAATCAGCAAATCGCTCATACTTCTTCTAGCTCCACAGCTCTACAACGACATAATCATCAGCAAGAATCGGTTATTGAGAGCATTCCCATCTTCAACAATGGACAAGAAGATGCCAATGCAAATTCTCCCAGCAATCTCTTCACATTGTTTCCACGCATGTTTCGTATTACCGAAGGTGCTGCCAACAGAATGACCATCTCCAAAATCTTGGTGGTTCTTCTTTACAACTTGGCAGTTAGCAGTCATGTGGATGCTGTAACTGGACAAGGAGTGCCTTGTCCTCTTCGTCTTAAACGAGTTCTGAAGCTTTACGAAACCGCCATGCGGGTAGCTGAGACCTCTTGGTCAACACAAGATGCGGATGAACTGCTGAGCATTCTTTTGGCATTGACAAGCAATGTAGGACACGTTCACTCACATCTACTGAACTTTCAGGAGACACGCGAATCTCTCGGATTACAGTTACACCTGTTGTCACGGACAGCCATCGCGAATCCACTGGCCATAGATGACTACGAAATATACTTTGAGTCTGTTTGCGTCTTTTTGGATGGACACGATTTATGCGTGGCACCAGCGGCTTAGCCCAACGAAAAAATCCTTTTGCTCAAATAATAACACATGTGCATCCAACACTCGCACAACACCGAATATTTGAATCGACCCGGGATGTGTTTGTTAATAATAAATTGTAAAAGTTCAGTCAATATTAAGATCTGTACAACAGTTCACTACAAGCGAGAGCCTTCACAATCGATACACGTACAAAAGGCAACAATAAGGAGGACCAAGACTGAGTTAACTAGCATAAGAAAAGCAACCGCGCTTCTTTCTCTCCTTACGCCACTTCTTTGGGTATAGAGGACGCTTCTCTGACAATTTGGCACACACGAAAAAGTACTCGGCAAACAGCCGTGTACGTCTGTATGGGTAAAAACAATATTTGTTATTGTTGCTACTAAGTATTATTTTAGAAAAAGAACCGCTAACGAATGGCAGTAGTTGTAATGATATTATTACAAGTGAAACTTTCTTCGAGTAACGTCCATTTCCTTGCGTTTATGAATCCACTCGTATTCTCCAAATTGGGTATCAAAAATACCTTCCTGAATCCATCGGAGCTTGAGCGTGAATCGTGGCCCCAGTTCCTGCAATCGAGTATTCACATTTGGCATAGGATTTGCCGCATCGTGTTTCTTGACGGCTTCTACGCGAGCAGCATTGGTCACTTCATCAAAAATGTACCGATGATGTCGAACGAATAAATAATCTCGTTGATTGTGAAACGTCACTACCTGTCGTCCCTCAAATTCGGCACTGTGTGGAAAAATGGATCCCAACAACCGACCAATCCGGTGTCCTAATCGAGTACCAAATCCGTGCAAATTCAGTTCCGGAACGTGATGTGTCGAACGTCCATGATTGGGAATTCGTTTGGATGTCACGACATTGCTGACCTTGAAGAAAGCGGTGGGTCCTCCCATACCACTGCTAAAGTGTCCATTGTGAACATCTCCTGTTGATGACGTTGTTGTTGATATTGCTGCTGTATTGTCGTCATTTTTACTGTCTTGTGGCTGGTAGTTGTTGTTGTCGTTCGTACTGTGACTTTTTTCGTCTCCACTCCCGGTCTCCGCCGCCGCCGCCGTGTTACTGGTTTCCGTCGTAGCAGTAGTTGTAGCCACAGCCACATGACTGATGGTTAATCCATTCACCTTTTTACTCTTTTCACTTAAAATCATGACGTGCGTAAATTGTCGATTTTGAGCAAACTGACAAATTTCTTTGACGGAAAACGATTTTCGCGGATAAAAGGCCAATCCTGGAATGAGCTGTTGCAGATCGGCAATAAAGTGAAAGGTATTTTGTGAGGGTCTGGGACGGGTCGTAATCAATACCTTGGGAGGTACCTCACCACTAAAGTAGGCGGCAAATTCATCTTCCGATTCGTCCATCATAACTTCCACGTCGTCCTCGGCTGAAACCATGGTAGGTTCCAATTCGCGAGTATTATCCAACGTTTTAGGAGTGTTTTTTACCGTGGTCTCTTCTTCGGTTCCCAGTGCTTGGGCTTCCTTATCTCGACGTTCCCGACGATTCGAATCCTTAACCTTTCGTTTCTGTTCCAAATATTTGCCGTACATTTCACTTCGCTTGAGCTTATTGCCAATGTGACTGGGATTGCGCATCATGGATGCAGCACCAGTGGTACTTTTGCTTGTAGTACCACCACGACCAGCAGTACCACCACCAGCACCACCAGCACCACTGCCTCCTTTATCCTTGTTGATCTTGGCCTTGTTAGTGGGCCGCTTGCCCTTCAGAGAAGGATCCACTCGTTTCTTTTTACCCATGATACCACTATAGTATAATACTTTATAAATTATGATCTTTCATCTACCAGGCTACTTTCTTTTTGACCTTTCAACTTTCAACTTTCAACAACTAAACAACTGGTCTTTTTCTGAGAATCGATTGGTTTTGAACAGTGAGAGAGGTCTGCTTTCGTCCGGATGAAAACATTTCCTTAGAGATAGAGTTTGAAATAGACTACAAGTACTACTACTACTACTAGCTAGTACTTAATAGAAGTGTACATTCGAAACAGTTGGCCTAGTCTTAGAGGTCTACTACTAGTCTTGCTAGAGTCTAGTCTAGTAAAAAAATTCTCAAGCAGCATGGTGCACTTGCCTGGAAACGAACGAGAACACTTTAGTTACACATTTTGCTAAGATGTAATTCGCTCCTTTAGTCTAGGTTGTGTGAGTGCTGTGATCAATCAATGTCTGCACAGGTCACAAACTCGTCGAAGATTATATTATATTCCCACAAAACGAACACAATTCATCTGGTGTTCTGGTCTTGCCTACTTTGTGTGCTTTGTGGCACTCGTCATTGATCAGAAACATATAAATAAATGATTTTAGGGACCACACAAACACGCATTGTACACGTCCATTTTTGTTTCTGGTCACAGGACGAATAAGAAGGGGAAAAAAGGAGAAACCATAGAATATGGACAGCTTTTTTGCGGTTTCCGAAGCGATCCAATCGCATCGGTGTCATCTTGCAAAGCGATCAAAGTGTTTGGTTGCTCTTCTCTTTCTTGTGCGCTGACCTTTCATCTGTTCCCCCCCCCCCCCCCATCCCAACAACAACAACTATCGGATGGGAACACCACAGACCATACTGGCCAGTCCGATACTGGTTGCCATCATGACGGAGGAACAGGTGATGAGCAATCCAAAAGCCGTAACAACGGCTTTTCTACGACTGTCCATTATCGTTTCGAGATATTGCAACAACCGCGCACTGTGACATGTCAATCCCAATGCCAAAACCAATCGAACTGGTTTGAGCAAACTTATGATAGCGTAAAATCTTGCGTACCAACCCAGGAATGCTTTCCACTGTCCCTGTACCAGGGGTGAAGCGCCCGTCTGCAAAAGAGGCATAATTTTTGATGATGAAATGTGTGTACGTACGTGTATGTGTGTGAGAGAGAGCAATAAAACTATTGGGAACCAATTCAAACACACAATACACACCAACAATCACAAACAAATAAACAGCAAGCGTAAATCCACGTCATCGTACATCGTACCTGTAGAGAAAATCCGTACCATGCCACACCGACAGCAATACTGGTAAATATGTTACCAATGAACGAATACGTGAGTGCCGTAGCCACACCATTTTCAGACATTATTTTTTGTTTCAAATTCAAAACAGTGGTCATTAGGGATTGGAGGTACATTTTGGCATCCAACAAGAACAAAACATGCGGTGACTGTTGTGTCGTTGTTGTTGTTGTTGCTGCTGCTGTTGATTTGGAGAACTTCCGAGCAGCATTACTATTACTATTAGTTTTGCTCATTGTAGTAGACGTAGACGTAGTCGTATCGACGGTACTCTCCACTAAAGTAGCGACTTGGAAAAGAGCACTGCAAGATGATTCGCAGGACGATAAAGAGAAAGCAAGTGGCGGCGGGAGAATTCGGTATCGGTATGTCAACAATGACTTGCTTGCTCTCACATGGGTGGTACTAGAAGTTGTCGTAATACTTCTTGCCGTTGTTGTTGTGGTTGTGGAAAATGATTGGACAAAGACGACGACGGAGGCAGGAAACAGTAAAAAGCATAGTACTAGTAAGATCAACGTGGCTGTTGTTGGCGAACGGATTCTAATCATCTTGCCTTAATACCTGGTATTTGATTCTTAGTTTTTAATAGAAGTTGTTCGTTACCAGGTACCCAGTACTTCCAAGAAAACTCAACAGAATTCTCAAGATGAGAGCGAGAGGAAAGCTCTGTTCTGTCCGCTACCGGGTACCTGGTACTAGTCCACTACTCCGAGTACTTGACTTGTACTCTACCTTGTAGGCCTAGGGTCTACTACTAGACTATTAGCCGAGAAATATGATGATGATGATGATGATGTATGCTACCTGGTACCAGTACCAGGGTACTAGACTACTACTCGAGTACCTGGTATCTCACTGGATTTCAAAAAAGTGATGGCGACTTTTTTGCGCTCAGTCATCATGAGTGACTGAAGAAAGGCTACTACCATACCTGGTACTTTAGCTGTCGTCGCTCCGATGAGCCGTTATCTTCTTGATGCTCTTTCTTTCTGTTTGAATTATTTAGCACCTGTACCTACGCCTGGTACTACTAAAAGCACAGTCATCATGAATGGCAAAAGACACATCATACCAGACAATCTGTTTTTGGTTGACGCGCCTGCTCGAGAATTCATCCTCAGAAGACGAACCAAAATACGGCAGTCTATTGCCACGAAATAACAAAAAAAATAATGATAGTCTAGTCGTATTGATACTGTACCAGCTAGAGTACACCAAACAAAAGGCGACATAGTTTTGATCTCGCTATTCTACTTGCTCAGTTTGGCGCCCGATGACAACATAGCTATTAGTAGCGACAGTGCAGCAGCCAGTAATAACGCACCCTTCACCAACCTTTAGTCCATTTTTTCTTTGTTTTGTATTTCAAGGTTTTATTGGGCGCAGTGAATAGAGGCTAGTAGGGTGTCAGAGCAAACAACAATGCCGATCCGACCAACTCTATCGCGGGATTCCTCAGCAAATATTCTCCAGTCTTTTAAAGGTCGACTACAGTACCGAAAATCGAATTTTCAAGAGGTAATAGTGGTGCAACGAACAGATCTAATGTAATGTTATGGAATCAAGCCCTAAAGTATATTACATTGCGTTGTCGCCAAATCACTCCCTTACCACACAGTGCTAAAAATATTTGACATTTGAAACATACAAATAGCAAATCACCAACCCACAGATTCTATTTTCTTTTTTGAGAGAATAAAGGGTCTCTTTGTTCAAGGCCTTTTTAGGACGCAGTGGAGAGAGGTTTGGAGAGAGGTTGGCGGGGCGTCAGAGCAAGCTTTTGACTTAGTGAAAGCCACCAACGCAGTTCCGATTGACTAGACTAGTCCGCGGGATTCCTCTTAGGAATTAAATATTCTCAAGTCGTCTCTGTAAACGTTCGGACCACAGCAGCAGAAAATCATTCTGAAGAGTTATAATCGCTGCAAAGAACAAGCCTAATGAAGTAGAATCGAATCAAGCCCTGACGTACAATACAGTGCGTTGTCGCCAATTCACTCCCTCCATAAAGATAAATTAAATATACTTGAACATATAATAGCGAACGCAGTACTACGTACTCGAGTATTTGATTAGTATTCAGTCGTTTTAGTAGCTTTTCTTTGAGTTGCCTTTAGGATTGACGGACAGTAATCATGTCGTGCATCGTTTGTTGGGTTGGTTGGCAGTCAAGAGCGTAATTTCTTAACCCATCCAAGCAGTCGTACGGAATCCTTCTCCAGCATAGACAGTGTTGGAAGCTCCGAGTTCATCTTCGATTCGGAGCAACTGGTTGTACTTGGCCAGACGCTCCGAACGGCAGGGAGCTCCAGTCTTGATCTGACCGGTGCAAAGACCGACGGCCAAATCAGCAATGTAGGTATCTTCCGTTTCTCCCGATCTGTGGGATGTCATGACACCCCATCCAGCTTGTTTGGCCATTTTCACAGCATCAATACTTTCCGTGACGGATCCAATCTGGTTGACCTTCAACAAAAGGCACGTGCAAGACTTTTCTTCAATGGCACGACCAATCTTTTCAATGTTGGTGACGGTCAAGTCGTCGCCCACAACTTGGAAGGTTTCACCGTTCTTGGCTGTGAACTTGGACCAATTCTCCCAATCATCTTCGTCGAAGGGATCCTCCACGGTAACTACAGGAAAGTCATTGGCCAAAGACTGGTAAAGATTTCCTAGCTCTTCACCAGAAACGACGTTTCCATCGTATTTGAAATCCAAGTCGTATCCGTCTTTGTCTCCCTTGACCTTGAATTCCGAGGCGGCAACATCCAGTCCAATCTTGCACTGTCCTTCGTATCCAGCCGCTTTGATGGCTTCCATGATGAGTTCGCATCCTTCACGATTATCACAGGGAGGAGCAAATCCACCTTCGTCACCAATTAGGGTAGCATCACCTCCAAACTTGGTCTTGATAATTTTTCCGAGATTATGGTAGACCTCACAGCCAATCTGCATGGCCTCGGCAAATGATTTGGCACCAGTAGGAATGACAAAGTATTCCTGAAAGGCCAATTTGTTTCCGGCGTGCGACCCACCATTGATAACGTTGAAACAGGGTACGGGCATGGTAAACTGATCGAGATTGTTGCCTGCCAAATCGGCAAAATGTCGGTAGAGTGGCACTCCCCGAGCAGCTGCTCCGGCCTTGGCAGCTGCCAAAGATACACCTAAAATGGCATTGGCTCCCATATTGGCCTTGTTGGGAGTTCCATCAATATCCAACATTTTCTGATCAATTTCTGATTGTGCCGCCGGATCCATTCCAATAACGGCAGGTCCTAAAATGTTGTCAACATTTTCAACAGCCTTGAGAACGCCCTTGCCCATGTACCTGGATCCACCGTCGCGCAATTCGACCGCTTCGTAGGCACCCGTCGAAGCACCGGACGGGACACTGGCAACAAAAAAGCTGTCATCGTCCAAAATCAATTTGACTTCCACGGTCGGATTTCCTCTGGAATCCAAAATTTCCCGTGCCTTGATGGATGCAATTTTAGCATTCGACGACAACGACGGTGCTGCCGCCATGTTTAAAACAGTAGCAGTAGCAGTAGAAGTGGTGGTGGTAGTAGTAGTAGCAATAGTAGGGAAGACAGCAGCAGATTGAAAACCAAAAGCAACAGAAACTGCAACAACAACAACAACAAAAAAGATAAGACAAGAGACGGTGGTTAGATTTCGAATTTCGAGATGAATGCAATCAGATGTCAGATGGACCAGTGTGCGTTTTGGTGGAGTTTACGTTTTACGTTTTACGTATTACAGCAAACAAAAACTTACCGATGGTGACGACAACAAGGGCAAAAAGAGAAAGAGGAGCGAATTGCATCATGGTAGCACTACTAGGCAGATTACTTTGCTGAAATTAAAGAAACAAGAAGTGTGGTAAAGGTAAAAGTAGATTCTGGATTGTGAATCTCTTCTGAATACTCGGAATTATGATCGAAAATTAAATAATTTTTGGGCAGTCTACTGTCTACTAGTCTAGTAGACTAGAAGTGTCGATCTTTATCGATAGTAAATGGATCTTTCTGGCCTGCGCTTGTCATCACAACAATTGATTGGATTGTTTGGCTGTTTGGTTGTTGGATGGTGTGTGAGGCGGCATGCGTAGTACAGTACTAGCTACTAGGAGGAGTAGCTAGAAGTACTCTATCCTTCAAATCCTCAATAATAATGACGTTCCGGAAAGATCGTATCTTTTCTTGAGTTTTTTCTTTTACACGCACACACTCTCAAAAAGACAAAAAACTCCACACACAAAAAATACTGAGTAGAATAGTATTTATTCTACCGTAGAGTAGTAGACTTCTCAAGCATGAACTACTCGAGTCCAGTCGAGTAATATGACCTACTGCCTACTGTATCTCCTGCGAATGAAGCCCTCCGGAGCTCCCCTGTACCGTGACTGTAGCTCATGACTCACAGTACTAGAAACACTGTACCACTGGTACTAACTCCAAGTTAATTAGGCTGTCCCAAATTTTAGACGTCTAACTATCCCCGTCACTTTAATTTTATTAGTACCCTTATCAGCTAATTGCATAACCGTCAGAGCATGGTGATGTGACAATGGATGCAGCCCATTGGAACTACTGGTGTGGTAGCAGTAATTATACTAAACTAGCTGTGCTGTTACCGGCTGTAGGGTACTATGTCGTAGAAGTCATTTGTAGTTTGGTACATAGTTAATACAAAAGATCTTCCATCTTCCACTGCATCT
>Ga0100402_1000313_pt1 | contig 56940 bp, 49 predicted proteins | sample CryGeyme20150102_FD_80419 | JGI IMG/M metagenome (GOLD analysis project Ga0100402, IMG submission 80419) | Groundwater microbial communities from Crystal Geyser aquifers in Utah, USA - Crystal Geyser metaG 2015-0102 | ecosystem: Environmental > Aquatic > Deep subsurface > Groundwater | place... | reverse complement strand
ATTACTTACGAGCGCAAAGAAACATGTTTAATTGAATTATTTAGCAATTACCCTGAAATCATGGAATTATTAAATAATATTCGTAATCAAAAGGGCAAATCCGCCAGATGTGTGAACGCTAGTCAACCTCTGCCAGCCCAGCATAGATTTTTTGATGCGGGTAATGATGAAGATAAACCATTAGAGAAAAATGATGGCAATGATGAATCAAACCTAATAGAAGGATCTAGGGATAACGATACTCAGATGCAATTTTTTTAAACTGGAAATAACTAGGGTCAACGAATCTACAGACAATATTCATTATTTGACTATGTAAAGTACCATCGACGACCCTAGCTAGATAGGATGAAACCTCATAACAAGGTTATCACCGTAACTTTATTAACTTTTATTCATGATCAAAAAATGAATCAAAAGACACTCCAATAGACTTCATCAACCAGTAACCTACCCAAGATAAAAACTGTTGTCTATAAAGAGCCGCTCTTTTGGTAGCTAATTGATAACTTTCTTCACCCATAAAATTAAAATGCCAATCTTCATAATATGATCGAATTTGTTGCTGTAATTTGGGTTCTCCAGATTCCCAAAGCCGTGCTGGCAAGATAACTAAATGAGCACCATCTGGAATCAAAAATCGCGCCTTTTCTTCGCATATCACCTTGACCGAACGCTTTGTCAGCGCAGTTAAAACTTGCATAGCCAAATCAATTTTATTTTCAAAATAGTAATATAGACCGCTTTTTTTGATACCTACTTGCTTCGCGCAAGTATCCATAGAAAATCCATGGTAGCCATGGTTGAGAAACCCAACCATAGCTACATGAATAATCCTATCATGAGTTGACCTTGGCGATTCATGTTTCATCGTAACCTCCTTGAATTCGATCTAAATATTTGCTGTGTACAAACCATGTAGATGTGGTCAATGCTATTATCAGCGCTCGCGTAATATTTAACACTCCTATGCTAGGACGCATAATTTGCACGGTCATAATCAAGTCCTCAAACTAAGAATTTACCAAAAATTAAAAGCATGAACTTAACAGCTCAATTTTTTAAGTTGAATTCCAACATTGAAACTTCGAATGACCATTCGAACGGTCGTTAAAACGCTTGAAGGGATGAATAAAAATCGATAGACTAAATGTATCCATTGTCAACTCCTTGGTGTTGGCCGTGGTAGGGTCAGTGAAAGTTTTGCAGAACTTTTCTGACCCGCTCATGATATTTTTACAAAATGTTATTAAAAAGCAATATCAATAACGTTTCTAGTATATCTAAAGGTTTTTGAAAAAACAATATTTTTTTAAAAAAAATATACGCTCTCGAATTAAATCCCTATCGATTATATTTGGGCTTAAAAATTTTAAATGAAAAGCTTAACCTTTAGACGACTAGCATAATCCTGCCAAGTTGTATCAAGCTGAGCGCACACCTGATAAACTCGCTCATTAACCGTAAATGCTATCTCTTGAGCATGCAACATCAATGGCACATGCGGTGCAACATTCAAATTCTGATCTAATTTTCGCTGACCGTATTTACTGTCACCTAACAATGGGTGTCCTTGCGACTGGCAGTGAACACGGACCTGATGTGTCCGGCCGGTGATTAATGCTACCTTCAACAAGCTCACTTGACTGCCGTAGTGTATGTCAAGAATCGTCGTCACCGCCGGCTTGCCTGAATTATCCACGCGAACTCTAACATCATTTTCATTATGGCTCGCTCTGGCTAAAGCCGCTGTTATCTTTCTATTGCTTTCAGGCCACGCCCCATGCACTAAGGCTAAATACTGTTTCGAAACTGCACTATTTTGCAATCGCCTTTGAAATGCTAACAATGAAGCTCGATTTTTTGCCAACACTAAACAACCGGTTGTCTCACGGTCAAGACGATGACCCAATTGTAAATATGCCAAATCATCACGCCATATTTTTAATTGATCGATTAATCCCTGTGCAATACCTGAACCAGAATGTACTGCGAAATTGCGGGGCTTATTAATAATCAAATAGTCATCATCTTCAAACAAGACGCTGTCGTTCAGAAGTCGCAGGCGCTCTAAGCTAAGCTGACTTGACTGCTTTTTAGTCTCTTGACAACGTAACGGCGGCACCCGCACTAAATCATTCATTTGTAAACGGTGACTAGGTTTAGAGCGCTTACTATTAATACGTACCTGTCCCGTGCGAATCACTTGATATAATTTACTTTTGGGCACCCCTTTACACAAAGATATTAAAAAATTATCTAATCTCTGCCCTGCATGATTAATATCAATGCTGATCATGCTTACTTTTGCCAGATCTGTCACGTTGTATCACCCTTAGTTTCCATGTATACTCCGCCATAGATTGATAGGTATCAATTTCAGGTGTTTTTGAGTGTAAATCAATTCAGTTATGAAACCCTGTAATGAGCCGGCAGACTAACACAGCTCATACTTAATCAACAACTATTATTTTGGTGCTGCAGTAATGCAGAAAAAGTATTAACGAAAATTTGTAAAGTGCTCACATCAAGGTGATGATCAGAAGTGAGTCAGTCCAAGCAAGGGCATGAGGAATAGTTAACTCGTTGCGTAAAAAAACTGAGAATTTTTTAAAAACATGAAAAAATTATTTGAAAATTTACATAATATGTTATGGACAGGTCTCTATTACACTGATTATATGCTTTGGTGGCACAAAAAAGGATGTCATCATGAATTCAAAATCAACAAAAAATCAATTATTAATCAACGCAGTACATGCAAAAGATGAAGTTAGGTTCGCTTTAGTTTATAACAATACCTTAGAAAATTTATATATAGATAAGCCTGGAAGCCAAAAGAAGGGTAATATTTATAAGGCCAGAGTTATTCGTCTTGAACCGAGCTTACAAGCTGCATTCGTCGATTATGGGGCTGAAAGGCATGGATTTCTGCCATTTAAAGAAATCGCTGAGGCTGTTTACCATGAGAAAGCAAAAAACATCTCAAGCAATAATTTAACTATTTCGGATGTGCTAGAAGAAAATCAAGAGCTACTCATCCAAATCGATAAAGAAGAGCGCGGAACTAAAGGGGCTGCTTTAACCACCCAGATTACCCTCGCTGGAAGCTATTTAGTCCTCATGCCTAATAATCCTAAAGCCGGCGGTATATCTAGACGTATCGAGGGTGATGAACGTAACGAACTACGCGATATTATTCAAAATTTACAAGCACCAGAGGGCATGGGCCTGATCGTGCGCACTGCGGGAGTTGGCAAGTCACAAGCAGAGTTACAATGGGATTTGGACATCTTATTGAGGCTTTGGAATGCTATCCAAAACGCTATTAAGGAGCGAAATTCTCCGACTCTTATTCACCAAGAAAGTGATATCATATCACGTGCGATACGCGATTATTTACGCAAAGACATTACCGAAATCGTGGTTGATAACCCTGAAGCTTACAATCAATGTAAAGATTATGTGGCTCAAATTCGCCCAGAATTTATTGAATGTCTGACACTTTATAATAAACCCACCCCACTCTTTACTCATTATAAAGTAGAGTCTCAAATTGAAACGGCTTTTCAAAGTCACGTTCGCTTACCTTCCGGAGGTTCTTTAGTCATTCAGCAAACTGAAGCTTTAGTAAGCATTGATGTAAACTCTGCACGTGATACTAAAGGAGGCAATATTGAACAAACTGCGTTCAACACGAATCGTGAAGCTGCGATCGAAATTGCTAGGCAACTACGGTTACGTGATTTGGGGGGCTTAATCGTTGCCGATTTTATTGACATGGTCGAAGCTGAACATCAACGTGAAATTGTCCATACTTTTCAAAATGAGGTTCAAATCGATAAAGCACGAGTCCAATTTGGACGTATTTCGAAGTTTGGCCTGCTAGAAATTTCTCGCCAGCGTTTACGGCCATCTCTATCAGAATATACTCAAATTATCTGCCCACGCTGTGAAGGCTTAGGTAACATAAGAAGTGTAGAATCGCTTAGCTTTTTAATTCTGCGCCTTGTCACAGAACATGCAATGAATAAAGTAACCGCTGAGATTAATGTGCAAGTACCAAATAATGTCGCCGCTTACCTTTGCAATGAGCAGCGCCGAGTATTAGAAACGCTGGAAACAAGCCATAGTGTTAAAATTTACATTATTCCAAATCCCTATTACGAGTTACCACAATACCAAATTGATACAGTCAAAGCTTCAAGCATTAGCCAAAGTAGCAAAAATCCAAGCTATGAGAAAATTTCTATCCCTGAAGATAAAATTGAGTTTCCTAGAGCAACTGACAATACCATCGACACTCCAGCTGTGAATATATTGCCGCTTGAGCGTCCTACGCATTTAACTGAAAAACCTAAAAGCTTAATCAAACGCTTAAGCCAACTATTATTTGGTGCTGAGCAAAATCAGCAACAACCTGCCAAAATTGAGGAAGATACTCCACCCCAAAATAAACCTAAGCGCCAACGTCATCAACAAAATAAACGTCAGACTCATTCTCGTCAAACCAACAAGTCGGCTCAGAGTCAAGCAACTCCCTCAACTGAGAAACATCATCCTAACCGAAAAACACCTGCTCAAAAAAAACAACCTTCTAAGGCAGTGAATCCTAAAAGAGGATCAAATAAAACGACTGTTGATGTGCCTATTGCTGTAGATATCATCGAAGAGAATGTTGTCAACAAGCGTTCACAAACAACAAATACCTCTCATTCAGTTTCAGAGAATGTTAATGTAGTGAAAACCCCCACTATCGAACCGGCTGAAAAAGTCAATCATGCTGACACACCTAGCTTTACTGATAACCCACCCAAAAATCACGTGATTATGATCGAAACAGGCTCAGGTGAAAATGAAACGGTTCAAATTGACCTGACCCACTCTAAACACGTTGTAATAAACGCGGAATCTTCTACAGTCGACGCTGAAACGCAAGCAGAAAAGCTAGCTAAACGTCGCAAAGCACAAGCTAAGCAATATGCTGAGCAACAAAATAAGCAAAAAGTTCATCGTCGTCGCAAATCGATGGCTGGTGACCCTGTAGCTAAAAATCAAGCTGCTCAGTCATCTGATAAAAAAGAACCGTTAGTATTCGTGGTGGACGAAGAAAAAAGCTAAACTCGCTAGGTCTGTTTTAAAGATTTAGTGTTAAGCCATCAAGCAATAGACTTCGCTTGATGGCGGCGATATTGATGTGTTGAATTCTGAGCTCAGTTATGAATTCAGTTTTAATGCGTTTTTAACGGCTTTTGAGTATCCTCAAAGTTATTTGCCTATTGCGCTCGCTTAAGTAATTAGACAGTCTCTTGGTTGCCTTGCAGATGATTCTAATAAAGTTAGAGCTTGTTCTTTATGTGCCGATGTGTTCCTTTACTCTAGATATCCTTTTCCTAAAACATATTGCCCAGCTGGGTCACTCCAAAGAACGGCTCGTTGTAACCATACTCGGGCAATATCAGTATCTTTTGCTACACCAAACGCATGCTTATTGACACCTTGGCTGTAAATAACCCAAAGACTAAACGCTGCTTGAGGGTGTTTTTTAGTTGCTGTCTGCGTTAATAATGCAAATGCTTTAGCAGGATCGGGTTGTATTAACTCTTCATAACTTGATTCATGCAAGCGCGCCAAAAGACACAATGCATCTTTATTGGCATAGTCAGCAATTGCTTTTTTCCAATAGAAACAACTTTGTTGAGCAAAGCCCATCGCCTTCCGGAGATTTCCTTGTTTTTAATAATGACTAGCGGCTCTATCAGCGAGAATTTCCATATCCAGTAGTAGTTGACTTATTCCCGATGACTCTATTTTCTCTAAATTTAAATACGCAATTAACGCTTCGGCTTCTTCCAATGGCAAAATAGGATAAGTCTTTTTAAATTGCTGGTAAGCGTCTTCCTCGCCCTTCAATATTTTTTATAAAGATTCTTGTAGGCTTTCACGCATCATTAATTTCCTACTATTTAACTACAATTTTATTAGGCATTAGCAGCATCTTTCATGTTGATAGCTTTTTGACAAATCACTATCTCCCTATGGTTGGGTTTCATAGAATGTCAATTATCGGCAAAATTATTGAGATATGATGCGAATTGTTAGTTAACAACGTAACAACTTTGAGATGTGAGATAGGAATCAAGCTTGACTCAGAATAGCACTGAATCAAGCTAAATATTATCTAAAAATCCACTCTGGTTTTTAAACACCGCCATAGGTTTATACTAAGGCTTCTAAAGCTGGCGTATACTCTTTGCCTAAATTACGAGCAACTGCTTCGATTGTTAAATGGTTTTTGTGTACGTTCAATCCATTGAGTAAGTGAGGATTATCTAACATAGCTTGTTTATAACCTTTATTCGCGATTTGCAGTGTGTAAGGTAAAGTCGCGTTATTCAACGCGTGAGTAGAGGTTTGGGCCACAGCTCCCGGCATATTCGCCACGCAATAATGAACAACACCTTCTTCAATATAAGTTGGATCAGCATGGGTGGTCGGCCTACTTGTTTCTATACACCCACCTTGATCAATCGCTACATCTACGATAACAGAACCTGGTTTCATTGACTGTAACAATTCTCTAGTGATAAGTTTTGGAGCCGCCGCTCCAGGAATTAAAACTGCACCGATCACTAAGTCAGCTATTGTCAAATAATACTCAAGCGCATCTTCGGTTGAATAAATGGTATTTAAACGTGCACCAAACACCATATTTAAATCACGCAAACGGTTAAGTGATTTTTCTAGCACAGTCACCCTAGCTTCCATTCCTAAAGCCATCCGAATTGCATTGGTTCCCACAATTCCTCCACCAATAACGACGACATTCGCCGGTGACACTCCAGGTACTCCTCCGAGCAAAAGCCCTCTTCCCCCTTGGGATATTTCTAGGCATCTAGCACCAGCCTGAATGGACATTCTCCCAGCCACTTCACTCATTGGTGTTAGCAAAGGCAATCCACCTTGCTCGTCAGTAACCGTTTCATAGGCTATAGCTGTACATCCAGACGCCATTAAAAGTTCTGTTTGCTGCAAATCGGGCGCAAGATGCAAATAAGTGAACAATATTTGACCTTCTCGTAACATTAAGCACTCATTTTTTTGGGGCTCTTTTACTTTTATAATCATATCTGCACAAGCAAACACATCAGCCGCAGTATTAACGATTTTTGCACCGACATTTTTATAATCATCATCTTGGTAACCAATCCCTGCACCAGCATAGGTTTCAACGACTACTTGATGGCCGTGATGCACTAACTCTCTAACGCTGCCCGGGGTTAACCCTACTCGGCTTTCTTGACTCTTAATTTCTTTGGGTACACCTATTAACATTCATTTTCTCCACATTTGACTAAAGCTTGTTCTAACTCAGGAATAATTTCGAATAAATCACCAATTAAATAATAATCAGCAACTTCTATGATGGGTGCCTTTGGGTCTTGATTAATTGCAACTATGATTCGGCTATCTTTTATACCAGCTAAATGCTGTATAGCACCCGAAATTCCTACAGCAATGTATAACTCAGGCGCGATAATTTTACCCGTTTGTCCAATCTGGTAGTCATTTGAAATATACTCTGCATCAACAGCCGCCCTTGTTGCGCCGATTGCTGCATTCAAACAGTCGGCTAAACGAAATAAAATTTGAAAGTTATCTCGGCTTCCTAAACCTCTACCCCCGCCAATAACAATTTTTGCGTCCGTTAGCTTGGGCCGATTGTTTTGATTCACATCAAACGACAAATGCGAGCTCGTACGGATATTTATATCTCCTAGAGGTATATATTCAGTTGCTGCTGTCACGTCAGCTGGTGGCTGACACTTAGAAAACCCTATAGGCCGAATTGTCATTACCTTACACGAGGCTGACGACTTGACTGTTTCGATAATATTTCCTGCATAGGACAAACGCTTAAACGTATTTGGTGTAACCACTTCAATGACTTCAGAAATTTGACAAGTATTTAACTTTGCAGCTAAGCGCGGCAAAATATTTTTACCAAAAGTATCAGCCAATGCTAATACGTATTGGTATTCTCCAAGCATTGGAAGTATTAGTGTGGAAATAATTTCAGCGGTAGGATATTCAAGTTGCTGATCATCAAATATAATAATTTTGGATACTGGGAAATTCTCTAACGCTTGCTTAACAAGACCCTCGCATTGATAACCGAATAAAGCGATGTGGACCTCAACATCATTACCAAACTGCTTAGCACAAGTGATACATTGAGCCAATTGTGAATGCAAAATTTGCCCATTGTGCTCGGCTATAATTATCGCTTTGTTCATAACACTTGCTCCTTGTGCTTAAGCAAAGAAACCAATTCATGTACAGAATCTACTTTTGTTCCAGCATTTCTTTGAGAGGGCTCCGATAACTCTGATATGCATAAGTCTTCATTTAGATTAAGCTCTAAATCGGCTAATGGTCGTGTGATCAAAGGCTTACTTTTCGCTTTAACAATATTTGGCAAGCTCGCGTAACGAGGTTCATTTAGACGTAAATCGACGGTCACTACTGCTGGCAATTGACAGCTGACCCCCTCTAAACCACTATCGATTTCTCTTATCACTCGCAGCTCTTTTCCCTCAAGCTCAATTACTGATGCAAAAGTCACTTGCGGCCAATCAAGCAAACTAGCAAGCATTTGGCCAACTTGACAATGATCTCCATCTGTGCTCTGTTTGCCCATTAATACCCAATCAATCTGATACTCAAGCACTAATTTGTGTAAAATTTTTGCAACAGATAATGGCTGCAACTTATGTTCCGATAAAATATGCAAGGCATGCTGAGCACCTAATGCTAAACCATGTCTTAAAACATTTTGGGCTGACTGATCACCAATTGTTACAAGATGAATATTGCCTATAGTGTGTTGCTCATGGATGCGAAGAGCCTGCTCAAGCGCGATTTCGTCAAATGGATTGATAGATTTTTTAATGTTTTTTGCTTTTATTGGACTTTTGACAACATCAATTGTGATGGCCACATATGGATCAATTACTTGTTTAACTGGAACCAAAATATTCATAAAAAAAGTTGCAACCCCATTATTAACTTAAAAATAAACATTTTTGCCTAAATAACAACAAGCAAAAAAACTCTGCTATCTTGACGTTTTCGACCGTAGAGGTCAAGATCTTATAAATTTCTAGTATGGAGAGTTTTATGGAACGACAAAAATCTGTAATTATGGCTGAAGTAATGACCCCAAATATGGCAAATTTCACCGGTAATGTCCACGGTGGATATCTACTTAGCTTTCTAGATAGAGTCGCATATGCCTGTGCTACGCGTTACTGTGGATATAATGTGGTCACCCTTTCTGTAGATCAAGTCGTCTTCAAAGAACCTATTCACGTAGGAGAGCTTGTAACATGTATGGCAATGGTTAATTATGTGGGCACAACTTCTATGGAAATTGGTATGAAAGTCCTTGCTGAAAACGTTAAAACTGGTGAGGTTCGACACACAAACACTTGTTATTTTACCATGGTTGCGGTCGATGAAAATGTGAAGCCAGTTGCAGTATCACCGCTAAAACTCACTGACCCTATTGAGAAACGCCGCTTGGCTGAAGCAAAACTACGTCGCGAACGACGATTGAAGTTTCGTCAAGAACATTTAGAGCGAAAATCAAATGAAGAATAGTTAAAAATCCTTCCATAAACATGGAAATTATGGTATACTGCCGAGCTAATCATTCAATTCATAACTACAAATAGTTAAGGAACTAAAATCATGCCTTTGCTGATTTCTAACATAGATAAAATAAAAAATCAAAAACAATATCCTTTGCGATCTAACTTTCCTATCTTTGCTAAAAATCGCTTAATAAATGGTAGCGAAGATTTCATATCAAAGAAAGTTAGCAGTCGCACTAAAGCAGTTAGCATAGACCCTGTTGATAATCGCTATGAAATTTCCAGCTTGGGTAATCAGTTGTTTGACAATTTAATTGTTAAACACTCTTTAAAATATTATTTGCACTTATATGAGAAGTTAGCCAATGTACCTGAAAAACAGGAAAAAATTCTAGAAATTTTGGCTAGCGAAAGCTACCTAAATTTAGAAGTTGCCGTTTCTATTGATAAAATAAAAGAACTTATTGCTGAAAAAGGCTATATCATTTTACCTTATGATTTTCATAAAGAAAAACACCGCGCTAGATTTCAAACTTTGGAAAACATATTAGAATTACGTCAAAAACTTATAAGTTCTGAAAACATTGATTCTTTTGATGTTACAGCACTTGAGCAAGAAATAAAATATGTGTTGTATTTTTTAGAAGAGCGCCATCATCCTGAATATATTAATTTAAATGAGATTCAAAATAAAAATTTGCAAGAGATTGTTAAAGCACATATTCAATACGAAAAAAGTAATGATTTTTACTTGCATTATTTGATTAAAGAATTCTTGGAACTTGTTAATAACAATAAAAACGATGAAGAAATCAAACGACAAATAGTCAGTTTACTAGAGATTGCTCCTGAAGACTTTCCTAGTACTCTAGATAAAAATTCCCTTGAAAATTACTTTAATAAAAAATTAGACCCTGAGGCCCTCAAAGAGTATCAACAACTTAAGCCTCCTACAAAAGCACTGGTTGAATGTTTATTTGATATCCGAAAATTCCTGACTAGCAGTGACTATAATGGTGAATATTTTGAGCTTGCAATGAAAGTCTGTATGCTTTCTGCAAAATTACTAGGGAGCGATGTTTCAACTGAAGTCCTTAATCATGAACTCGACACAATCAATACATTGATAAACAAGTTACCCGCTGAGAAAAGTGTTGCCAGTGATATTTTAAAATCTAAGATTGAACAGTTGAGTTTAACCTATGAACACTTTTTGGAAGCAAAAATTACCATCTTTAAAGATGCGTACCAATTTCTCAAGAGCTATCTATTACTTATAGATTCAAAAAATCCCTCAAATACTGTATCGATGCAGACAAAACCTTATGAATGTGTAAGTTTTATAAACCTTGTCTCAAAATTTAGTACGCTTATCGATAAAAATCTATCTCATGCTAGCTCTGAGGCTGATAAATCAGCTGCTTTTCTTGGTATCGATGATTTTATGGAACATTTCGAAGCTCTGAATATCAACATCGACAGTAAAAGTTTTACAATACAACGTTCAAGCATAGAAATTCAAAAACTCATGGAAAAATTTCGTGATCATTTGCTTTTTAAATCATTTGATCAATCCTCAGCTTTTTTTGATGAAATTAAAAAACTTTCAAATAAATTAACGAAAGACTTTGGACTGAAAAAAACCTCATATAAAACTGCTTCTCTCCCAAGTGCTCAATTATTTTTAAAAATCAATGAGTTGTTTTGTTTGCTTCCTATGGAACAAGCCATTATAAATGCTAAAGCCGATCTGCAAGCACAAGCAATAAATAGTGGAGAACGAAAAGAACAATGGGTTACATTTAAACAAAACATCTTAGGTGATCAATTATTTGATGACTTGATGTCTAAACATTTTTTATATTACTACTTAAATTTATATGAAAAATTAGATAAAAACCTTGTTGAACAGAAAAATATTCTAAATATATTAGCTGGGCCTGACTATTTAGATGCACATGAGTCAATATCTATTAATGATGCAACGCAATTAGCCTTAGAAAAAAATTATCAATTTTCATATGGTAACTCGGATAGTTTATTTGATTTAGCCAAATTTGAAACGATACAAAAATTAATAGAGTTCTATAATAATGCAAAACTAAATAAACCTAAAAATCTTGATAAGTTAAAGCAAGAAGTTAACTACATACTTTATTTCTTATTTGAGTGCCCTCATCCAGAATATATTAACTTTGACGCTATTAGCAATATTCAATTACGTGTGATTGCCACTAATTATTATCAAAAAGATAAAGCAAATAAAACTTTTTTAGGATGTTTAATTAAAAAACTACTAACTATAGATGAAATAAGTACACTTCTGACAAATGAAGACTACTTTAAATTAATAAAAATTATAGAAGGCATATTAGGGATTTCTATCCAAAAAGAGATTTTAGAGTTTCCTAGCCCAAGTGCTATTGAAGCCATTCTTGAAGAAAAATTTGAAAAATTGAACTTGAACTTTAATTTACATCAAAATTTACAGCCAAATGATAACGCTGATATTAACGATTTAGTTGAAAATTTAATTGACCTCTATATATGCTTATTAGTTAAGACTAATAACGATAGCAAATACCAGAAAATTTTTGAGTGTATCCGTGGTGCTGCTAGCGAATTAGGGTCTAACCTACGATTGAGTTTTCATGTGGTAAAAATAGATTCGATCATTAGTCAAATTAAAAATTCGGGGCTTCTAAAAAAAGATCAAGAAAATGACCGAATTGATAATTATTTAAACTCTAAAATAGCACAGATAAATTTTTTACAAGAGAACTTTTTTAAAGATAAAGTTACAGCCTTTGAACATGCTTATAAAATTCTTTTTGAATATTTTTTTCACCATGATTATCCACATCATTTGGAAACTTATTTAAGCAAAATACAAGACCAAGACCAGTATACTCAAGCTATAAAATTTGCAAATCTTATTGCGAAGCTTTCTAGCTTGTACAATCAAATAAATGATTCTCAAACACGTTCTAAAAATGGGAAAGCCATTTTTACTTTCAAACTAGAGGAACATTTCAATAAATTCAATCAACTAAACAAACAGCTCAGTCAAAATAAACTCTTACCTCAAGAAAAATATTTAGAGACTCAAAGAATAGTTGAGCAATTCTTCGATGAAGTTGACGGTAATATGTATAGCTTGCAGCAGCTTAATTTATCTAACGATATTGGATTAGTTCAAGCATCTTATGATCCTGCTTTGATACCTGAAATCAAACAACTATTGAATAGTGTAGCTGAAAGTTTCAATCTCGAAAATAAGAAACTAACAAATATCTATTCGACTGAAAAATTACTGAAGAAAATAAATAAATTGATTCGATCAATCCCTGTTGATGAAGCTATTGAAAGTGCTAAAGCTGATTTGGAAAAGTGGGCGAATAACTGCGAGATCCAAGCTAATCAAATTATTCCAACTGATGAAAAGATTTTAGAAGATGATGATAATTTACATGATCAACTTTTTTTCTCAGATAGCGCTAGAATAGAAAATACTGACAAAATTAGCCAATTGCTCATGGAGACAAATCAATCAGTGAGTTTATTATCTGAAGTCTCTGCGATACCACAAAACAAATCCGGGAAACCAGTCTCTCAACTTTCTGTTCAGAATGAAAACAAAGATTTATTGAGTAAATACTCATTGAAATATTATCTAAACATGTATCAAAGTTCTAACAATAACTCTATAGAGAGAAAAAAACTTTCATGTATTTTAGAGCATATGACAGATATAAGCGCTAATGAAATAACTATTGATAAATTAAATCAAATCATCAATAGTAAAGGTTATACATTCGCGCCTTATGATTTTTGTAAAAAAAGCCATCGAGCTAGGTTTGAAGCATTACATCAAATAATAAGCTTATATAGTAAAAATAGATTCAGTTTAGATAGTGATAGCTTGAGAAAAGAAATTAATTACATTCTATATTTTATAGAAGAACGTAACCATCCTGAACATATCGATCTTAGCTCTATTAGTAATAATGAATTACGAGAAATCGCTAATAATTATCGTTTTCATAACCATTATGATAAAATTCAAAAGATTGAACTACATTGCCTACTTAAGCAATTGTTAAACCTTGCCACAAAAAATGATACCCATTCTAAAATCCAATGTGAAAAATTAAAATCTAAAATTGCGAATTTATTAGATATTTCTGATCAATCTATTCCTAATACTTTAGATAAAGATGCTCTTCAAAAATACTTTAAAAAAGTGTTCGAGCGATTAGACATTGGAATTCCAACGCCTAAAGATCCTCAACAATACGATGCCAAAATCAATGCTCTTGTTGAAGAATTACTTGACATATCTGTCTTTTTATCCATCAATAATCATCACTCTTATCGTCACATTGGATCCCAGGCCCATGCGCTATCTGTAAAATTGCTCTATACCCGTGAACTATCTGAAAATCTAAACAATGACCTTAATCAAATTTGTAAGCAAATTAAACAACTAAAACATAACACCAATGGTAAAAAAGAAAATCTTGTTGATAAATTTTTGCTTTCTAAAATGAGTCAAATGGAAACGACTAGAGGAAAACTATTACAAGATAATACTTGGGCATTTAAAGATGCTTACCATGTTCTCAACGACTACATTGCTAAAGGAAAATTGCCTAGTGCTTCAGAAAGATATTTAGACAATCTATTTAATCATAAGCAATCGCCTAAAAATATGACCTTTAGAAAACTTATATTAAAACTTAACACATTCGTCGATCAAACAACTCGTTTTCGACCTGATGCTAAAACTGGTAAATACGCTTGTCCTTACGGCATGGATCGTTTCTTAGAAAAATTTGAAGCTTTAAATAGCAGCATCTCTGATGGGAGTTGCGCATCTAAAGATCAGTATTATCAGATTCAAAAATTAATGGAAGAATTCTGGGACTACACATGGCAACAAGTGAACATTCAACAGCGTTATGATTTACAAGATATTGATCCATCAATGCCGAATCAAGCCCTACTCAACACAACCTTTTTACGTGATATCAAAAAACTTTTAAATGATTTGTCAAGAGATTTTGGTTTAAATAATCGCAAAATAAAAAATACTCATCCAACTGAACAATTATTTATGAAAATCAATAAATTAATTAGCTTGCTTCCTAATACAGTTAATCAAAAGAAAGTTCGCTCACTATTTATTAATAAACGTAATGAATTAATTGGAACTCATGATGTTAGCTCAATACGACATTTGCCTGAACATTTAGTAGTTAACGTCAATGAAGCTCATTATTACTGCGGTGACGAAATCCAAAAAGTTTCTAGCTTGATGGAGCTCTATCGATGCTTGCAATCAGCTGTAAGTCAGTTTAGTAATGAAGATCGTATCGAAAACAATCTTGAATATTTAATGTCTAAAGTCGCTAAAGCAAGTGACATACAAGGATCTGATCCAAGGTTCGCGAATCTATTTAAAGAAATTGAAAACGAAAAGCATCGATTGGTACATGCAAGAAATGAAAAACGCATCAACGAAACTCAGTATTTCCAAGATTTGCAGCAATTGCGTGCTAAAATTTTATCTCACTTAGTTGCAGGTAATATTCCAGTGGCATCAATGAATCCTCTTAGCCAAGATTTGAATCCAACGGTCATGCAATTTAAGCGGGTTAAAAAAAGAAATACAGTTAGCCATTATAAACAACAGTATCGTAAGCAAAAAAAGGTTAGCACGACTGGTAGCTTTTTAGGTGCGTTATCTTTTGCTTTTGGACAGTTTGCGATGGCTTTTTTGGGACTGAGCATGACTCTTCCGGCAATTATGCCTGTTTGGCTTGCGATATCAATTATAGGGCTTGCGCTTACTTCAACAGCTATATCTCAGTATAAATTTGTATATAAAAGTGATCTATCTTTATTTAGTCAGCTTTTTATTTTCAAAGATATATGGTTAGGATATAAATCCTTTGCTGGGAAATCATTGATTACACTCACTTATGGTCTGTCTGCTCTGTTTTCACTAACCTTCGCAGTTGTAGTGATTTCATCATTCCCTCCTTTTGCTGCAGCAACAACTCCTATGCTCATTGCGCTCTTTGCATACAAGGGCTTCGCAGCCTTTACTGCATTTGCAACTTTTGTCAACATGACTTTATTTATGACTGTGTTTGTCGCCCAATTCTGGAACCGCGTCTTCAACGCACTTTCAAGCTGGTTTCCAGAAATTGCTGCAGCTAATGAGCGAGCAGAAGTGTTAGGAAAAAGTCTCGGATTTACAGGTTTAATGACTTCTTTAGGCCAAGGACTTGGGCGTTTTGTCTCTGTTGATTTATACAAGAACTTTTCTCAAAATGTATCGTGGTTATTTAACCGAGCTTATAATTACGTAAAAAATCCTACAGGTGATCCTAGCGCGCCAACTTTTGAGAAAGTTTGTAAAGGACTAGAAGATGTCTTAATGTTGCTCTATTCCGCTGGTATTTTATTAGGTGCTGGGTACTTATGTTACTTAAGTTGCACATCTTCAATTGCTGGTTGGGGTGGAATTTTCAACAGTCAACTGGTTGCTATAGGTCTGCCTATTTACTTTACGTCTACGATGACACTAGTAGTGGTAAAAATGGCGACTAACTTTATTAATACACTTTTCAATATTGATTCATTCTCAACACAATCTGTGTCATTAGCAAGAATGTTTAGCCAGTTAACAGTAGATATTACAGTACGCTTACCGATTTATACCATTTCTAAGCTATTCAATGCTTTTCAACGCACAGTCTCAGGTCAAATTTTCGGTGACTTATTTGGTGAATCCGGAGCTATCACTCGTTTCTGGGCTGACCCTAGCCAAAATATATATTCTGGCTATTACAATACTTACGAATTTGTATCGAGTGTTATCAATATTTGTTTTGAAACTGTTGTTATCTTTTTCAATGCAATGGCTTTCTCATCTCCGATTGCGTATGAAGCGATTTCAAATAGCTCTAAACCTAAAGCCACTATTGCTGCCGAAACTGCAGCCAATGTCACTAACTCAGCGGTTGCTAATGCTGGTGGTGCAAAAGCTCGCTTTGCGCTACTCACCCCCCACTATATACCTCAAGCAACAAAATTGATCAGTGACTTGGTCACTAAAGATGTGCATCAAGGCATAGTATTCGGTAAAGATGCTGATAACTTAGATCAACATGTGAACCATAAGAATTCAATGCCAACTTCAGAAGTAGATGCTAAAGTTAGTAAAGCGGATGTTCCATTGTATAAACAAACGACTGTTAAAAAGCCCAACTTAGCAGAGAAGCACTTTTTAGGTGGTTCTCAACCAGTTTGGGACAAGCGTAGAAACGTTGAGTTAGCATTTGATAGTGATTTTTATATTACAAGATCAGCATCTCAAAGCTCTCCAACAGCAGCATAATATGTTCTTCTGTCAAGCTATTGATGGTCAATCAATCTGAAAAGGAACAAAGACTAAATGATGACGCAGTATTCAAATCGCGTTATCATTTAGTCACAACTGTGATTTTATAATTGGAATTATGACAAAATTACTCTGTATATTCGGAACGCGGCCGGAAGCCATTAAAATGGCTCCAGTAATATCAAATTTACGCAAAATTTATGGTCAAAACATTCAAGTTTGTATAACAGCACAGCATCGAGAGATGCTTGACCAAGTCTTAAAAATATTCAAAATTGTTCCTAATTACGACTTAAATATCATGCAAGCCAATCAAACGCTTACCCAACTTTCTAGTCGTTTACTCGTTAAGCTTGAAGAAGTTTTAAAAATTGCCAAACCTGATCGTATTTTAGTCCATGGGGATACTACAACAACGTTTATTGCATCTCTTGCCGCTTTCTACCAACAAATTCCGGTTGCACATATCGAGGCAGGTTTACGAAGTGGTAACATTTATTCTCCTTGGCCTGAAGAAGCTAATCGACGCTTGAGTGGTATTTTAGCTGATTGTCATTTTGCGCCTACTCAAGTCGCAGCAGATAATTTATTACGTGAAGGCTACCACTCCCATCAAATTCATATCACCGGAAATACCGTCATTGATGCACTATTAATGACACAGCAATTGATTAATCAAAATACAGATTTACACAATCAATTTATCAAGCGATTTAATTTTATTGATCCTAATAAAAAATTATTACTGATTACAGGCCACCGGCGTGAAAGTTTTGGCAAAGGTTTTGAACAAATTTGTAATGCTTTAGCTAAAATTGCTCAACGAAAAGATATTCAACTCATCTATCCCGTCCACTTGAATCCAAATGTACAAAAACCAGTAAAACAATATCTCAGTAATTTCGATCATATTCACTTGATTGAGCCACTAGATTATTTACCATTCGTCTATTTAATGACTAAAGCACATATCATCTTAACCGACTCAGGAGGTATTCAAGAAGAAGCTCCTGCACTAGGCACTCCAGTGTTAGTGATGCGTGATGTAACTGAAAGACCCGAGGCTATTATTGCAGGCACAGCAAAACTGGTGGGATCAGATAGTGAAAAAATTTATTCCGCTGTAATTGAACTATTAGACAACTCAGAATCTTATCAGAATATGAGCCAGGCCCACAATCCCTATGGTGATGGAACTGCAAGCCAAAAAATATCAGCTATTATTCAGCAGTACCATCCTATTGACGTAAACACGGTTATCTCGTGAATCGATTTTTTCTTTACTTAATCACCATTCGATACCTAAAATTTAAGCAATTCGCTTGGCAATTATGGTACCGTTGCAGACCTAAAATAAAACTTAAGACAAAAATTGCCCCAGGTACTAATAACCCCAAGCATCAATGGTATTTTTCAGTTAACAGACCGAAAAAAATTAAAAAAAATAAATTTGAGTTTATAGGTTTTTCTGCTGATATTAGTCAACCAGAGTGCTGGAATAATTTTGAATACCCCAAATTGTGGCATTATCACATTCACTATTTTCACGACATACTTAACTATACGAGCTCATTGTCAGAAATAAATTGGCTTGACATTCTAATAAAATGGGCAAAATATAATCCCCCAATGACTAAAAATAGTTGGGAACCCTATCCATTATCTTTGCGAATTGTTAATTGGATTATCTGGGAACTACAAAACTCATTATTGCCTTCAGAATTAGTTAATCATTTATATAATCAATGCATAGCTTTAACTAAACAAATTGAATGGCACATTGATGCAAATCATTTATGGGCAAATGCTAAAGCACTAGTCTTCGCTGGTTGTTTCTTTAAAGATAGTGAACATTGGTACCAGCATGGTATGAATTTAATTAATCGAGAGCTACAAAAACAATTCTATCCTGACGGTGGCCATATTGAATTGTCGCCTATGTATCATGCGCTAATCACCAATGATCTATTAGAATTGATAGCCTTACATCGACTTTATGCAAAAGTTTATCCATCGCAGTGGACAATGCGCGTGAAGAGAATGTTGGCTTGGTGCCAAACTGTCACTCATCCTGACGGGGAGTATGGTTTTTTTAATGATTGTATTTTCAATATTGCGCCCACATACGAAAACTTAACAAAATTAGCAGCAAGCTTACAATTACATGTGACTAGCCCATCTAATTATGCGAGTGGTTATGTTAAACTGTCCGGCTCGAATTATACCCTTCTAGCAGATACTGCTGAAATAGGCTGTCATTACCAACCAGGCCATGCCCATGCAGATCACTTATGCTTTGAGCTATCGTATAATCACCAGAGAATCATCGTAAACTCGGGTATTTCAACTTACGAAAATCAACCTCTTCGTCATTGGCAACGTAGTACTAGTGCTCATAATACAGTTACTATCGATCATAAAAATTCATCCCAAATTTGGCATGCGTTTCGTTTAGCAAAGAGGGCAAAAATCATTAACCGACATTATTCAAAGAACTTAATAGCAGCCACTCATGACGGTTATTCTCGGCTGTTTCGTCCTGTTTACCACAGTCGTCAATGGCATTGCCAAGACCGCCAGATAGCAATCACCGATCATATTCAAGGTAAATCCACTCATACCATAGATTTGTATTGTTATTTCCACCCAGCATGCCAGTTAAAAATAGAGTTTAATAAAATTTATGTGTTTGTTGAAAAAACATGTGTGGCAACCTTAACATTCCCTGAGCATGCTGAGATTAAATTAAATACTGGCTATTGGTATCCTGATTTTGGTAAATCCCTTGCAAACCAAAATATACAAATTAATTTTTCTAAAATTTTATTACCTTACATTATTCATTGGGATATAGATATTCATGGAGGCTAAGTTTGCATATTTTATTCTTAAGTGACAACTTCCCCCCTGAAGTCAATGCTTGTGCCTCACGTGTTTTTGAACGTGCATGTTACTGGAGTCAATGGGGATATCAAGTGACCATTATTACTAGCGCACCAAATTTTCCTGAAGGAAAATTATTTCCAGGTTACAAAAACAAATGGTATCAAAAAGAATATATCCAAGGAATACACGTCATACGCGTCAAAACATTTATTGCTGCAAACCGCGGAGTATTTTTTAGAATTTTAGATTTTTTTTCTTATATGCTAATGGCTTTTTTGGCTGGGTTAAAACAAAAAAAAACTGATGTTGTTATTGCGACTTCCCCCCAGTTTTTTGCTGCAGTTGGAGGATGGATATTAGCTAAAGTCAAACGGGCGCCCTTCATTTTCGAACTCAGTGATTTATGGCCAGAGTCAATTACTGCAGTTGGCGCTATGCGCCCTTCTTTTGCATTAAGACAAATAGAACGTTTAGAATTAAAAATGTATCACCAAGCCAAGGCCATTATTGCACTGACGGCAGCATTCAAAACTAACTTAATTAACCGAGGAATTAACAGAGAAAAAATTCATGTCATCACTAACGGGGTCGATTTGACTCGCTTTGATCGTCAGCCAAAAAATCAATTTTTAATTGAAAAACATCAACTATCAAATCGTTTCATTATTGGGTATATCGGCACGATTGGAATGGCACATGATTTACAGCAAATGGTAACTGTTGCAGAAAAATGTCATAATAAAAATCTGCTCTTTATGTTTATAGGTGCTGGATCAGAGACAAACCAATTAATCGAAAGAATAAAAGATATTGAGAATATATTAATTTTGTCTAGACAACCAAAATCAGAAATCTCCAAATATTGGAGTGTGTGCGATATAGCACTTGTTCATTTAAAAAATGACCCTGCTTTTGCTCATGTTATACCTTCAAAAATCTTTGAAATCATGGGAATGGGGCTACCTATTTGTTGCATTGCGCCTGATGGTCAAGCGACTCAGTTAATTAAAAAAACCCAAGCAGGTATATGTTTGCCTTGTGAACAACACGACCTTATAGCTGAAAAATTATGCCAACTGTCTAAAGACCCAAAACAATTGGAAACTTGGGCAAATAATAGTTACCAAGCTCGCTTGAATTATACCCGAGAATTGCAAGCAAAAAAAATGTTAGCCGTGATTCAAGAAGTTTGCCAAAATGATTGTTGATATTTGAATCTTTTTTTGATTCGATATTAATATGATTTTCGCCTTAATGCAGTTTTATCTAAAATACTTGCTGAAATCTCTTCAATAGATTGATTAGTAGTATTAACAAAAGTAATTGACTCGCGAAGAAATAATTTTTCAATCTCAATTATTTCAAATTGACATTGATCAATAGACGCATAGTGACTATTGCGACGACGTTGATGCCTTATGTGCTGTAACCGTTGTGGATGTATTGTTAAACCAAAAAGTTTATCTTTGTGCGGCTGGAGCGCTCTAGGCAAACGTGTTAATGGAAAATCTTCTTCAGTTAATGGATAATTCGCGATGAATAAACCATAGTGTAACGCTAAATATATGCTAGTCGGTGTTTTGCCACAACGCGACACTCCGATTAAAATTAGCTCTGCGTTAGAATAATTTTGTAGTCCTACTCCGTCATCGCAATTTAATGCATAATTCACTGCTTCAATTCGACTATTATAACTTTGAATATTTTTCATACTATGGGTATGACCGACCAATTTTGATGATTGAATGCCCAATTCGTTTTCCATTTTAGGAATAAATGTTTTAAACATATCAAAGCATTTTCCATTGCAAGTACTGATCATTCGCTCAATATCAGGGTTGACAATCGATGTGAATATTAAAGGCTTAGTTTTAAAATCTGCTGCCATTTGATTTATTTGGTTCACCGTAGTTTCTGCTTTCTCTAAAGTATTCACAAAAGGGATAGTAAATTGTTTATATTCTAACCCCTGAAACTGCGATAATAGCGTATGTCCTAGGGTTTCAGCAGTAATGCCAGTATTGTCAGAAATAAAGAATACGATACGTTCATCAATAGTTTGCACAGTAGACCTTGAGTTTAATCTTCGTTAAGGAGATAATTATAACCTTTTTATAGACATTTGTACGTTGATGTATTTTTCTCCACGTTATATTTTTACATGGGTTTTATTTTGTCTAATGCGTATAGGCACATTATTGCCTATTTCTTGGCAGTTGGCTATTGGCCGATGGATTGGAACCATAAGCTATTATATCGCACCCTACCGTCGTACTATTGCAACAATTAATATTCAGCTTTGTTTTCCTGAACTATCAAAAAAACAGCAAAAACAGCTAATAAAAAAAAGCTTTGCTAGTGCTGGTGAGGGAATTATGGAAATTGCAATGGCATGGTGGCTCACCGATAAACGCTTGGAAAACCTTACTGAGTGGAGTGGCTGTGAATATTTTGATTCTGCAATAGCAACGGGTAGACCTGTTATTATTGCCGGAGCACATTTTACTTGTTTAGAAATAGCTGGTCGATTATTCGCTCAACGATATCAATATCAACTGATGCATAGACCTCATAAAAATCTGCTATTTAATGCAATGATGTCAAAGAAACGCAAAGCCAGTGCTAATTATGTGATTAACCGTGATGATATGCGAGGTATGATTCGTGCAATTAAGACAAAAATTCCAATGTGGTATGCCCCCGATCAAGACTATGGTGCCAAGCACAGTGTGTTCGCACCTTTTTTTGGCATTCCTGCAGCAAGTATTTACATATTATCACGCTTAGCTAAGCATACGAATGCTATCGTGATTCCGCTTGCTTATCATCGCAAATCCAAAGATATAGGCTATAAATTTCGGTTTGGTCCTATTTTCACAAATTATCCTAGTGGCAATTGGACAACTGACGCGACTCAGTATAATGATTTTTTAACCCAGGATTTACGTAGCGACCCTACGCAATACTTGTGGCAACATCGTCGATTCAAAACACGTCCACCGGGAGAAACAAAACTTTATCCAAGTAAGCGCCACCGGCGGCGGAGAAAAAGGTTTATTTACTTAAACTATAATCGTTTTAAAAATTATATAAGAAATTGCTTACATTATAAACAGAAATAGCCAACACTTTAGAAGTGAAACGTCTGCAATATATTTCAGAATTAAATTGCATATTTATTAAACAGAATATGACATAGTAGCAAATAATAGTTATTGGTTAGGAAATACGATAATGGAACATGAAACCTTCAAGATTGCTAAGCAACAAGCTGAAAAGCTTTTAACATCCCAGTCACAAGTGCTAGATATTGAGAAAGACTGGTATCACGCACGATTACGTGAAATTTTAGTTAAACTAGAAAATTTTAATCAAGAAATGCGAGCTCAATACGGCGAAACATTATCTGATATCCTAGAAATTAGCTCACTACCTTGCGATATTGGTGAGCTAGAGAAATTAATTAATCGCATTAAACAAACCTTACAGGCGGAAAAATCTAAATTTAAACTTTGTAAAAAAAACATCCGTCAACAAACCCATGACTGATTATAACCCTTGACACGAAATATGGGTTGAGGCAAAGTATATAATTATTTTCATGTGATACTTTTATGCATAAAATTGCACAACTTGCAACGGGTAATGAAATTATTCAAGGCGACTTGAATAACACCAATAGTTATAAAATCACTCAACTGTTGCACGATCACAACTTTATAACCGGCCAACAACTTATCGTAGGTGATAACCTATCTGAAATTATTGAAGCACTACGATATTTATTACATTCTCATGATGTAGTGATTACAATTGGTGGCTTAGGACCAACGAGTGATGATCTCACACGATTTGCAGTTGCGGAGGTGATGCAGTGTTCGCTTGTTCTCGATGAGACTAGCTGGCAAATGATTCAGAAAAAGCTCACAGGGTTTGGTTATACAGTCACTGAAAATAATCGTCAACAAGCTTTATTTCCTCAAAATAGTGATATTTTATTTAATCCCAATGGCACGGCTAATGGTTGTTATTGCCTATGGCAAAACAAGGTGATCATCATGCTTCCAGGGCCCCCAAATGAATGCTTGCCCCTATTTCAAGATTCGGTTTTACCGCGACTGAATCAATACTGTAAAAAGCACAATCTGCATCGTAACTACTGGTATCTATTTCAGGTCAGCGAAAGTATCATCGCTCACCAACTCACTGACTTGTTAAAAAATCAACCTGTAGAAATTGGCTATCGCGTCCATTACCCATATTTACAAGTAAAAATAGCAAGTGATGATAAAAAGCAACTAGAAACATTGACTTCTCAATTGGATTTATTCTTAGCAAGTTATATTGTTGGAAATGGCAAACAATTTGCAAGCACTCAACTAAAAGAAAGCCAATTGTGCTATCGAATTTTTGATCAAGCCACTCACGGCCACTTACAATCAATTTTAGTGACTCCAGAAACTTTTAAAAAATTCCAATTTGTTGTGAATGAAAAAGATGCTGATATCAGTTTTTCAGGTTTTGAAACTTATTGGCATGAATTAGATGTTAATGAACACAGTATCACTGTTAAACCAAAGAATAAACCGACAGCCGCTTTAAAAATTCCTCAACGTAAAGGAAAACCTCTTTACTTTGCAGTCGAAGCCCTTTGTGCGTATTTACTTGATAATTTTTTAGAAAATTAAATTTAATAGAAATAAAAAAAATTAGGTCCTATCTCGCTTGTTAACGTGATAGGACCTAAAGGAAGGTAATGAGTGCAAGTATTATTTAGCAGATAACGTATAAATAATACCGTTTCCTAAGCCTAGATAAGGACGATGCGCTTTCAATTTGAATGCACCACTATCATTCCCCATTTCTTGAGTATGCCCACAGAACAAATACCCGTTAGATAAGGTAAATTGTACTTGCATTGGTGATTTTGATAGGTGTTTACCAGCTAATTCATAATAAACTCTCATCCTCTCAACATCACTACTGTTTGGATAAACTCTTAGCGTTATAGAATTATTCGCTGGTATCACCATTTCAGTATTAGGAGCAACTTCACCGTTAGTCACATTTAACTTACTTAAGTTTATGTTATCACCAGTTTTATTTTGGATTGTGAATCCAACGTTATCACAACCACCTGCAAATGCTAAGTTTGCGGTCGCTGTTAATAAACCTAAAACTGCGATACTTAAAACTTTGCTTAAAGATAACTTCATAACATTTCTCCTTTACGTGTTACACAATTACCAGTATACGCTTCTGAAATTAAAAATAAAGCCATTTCAATTACTTTAAAGTTTAATTTGCGTAACAGTTTGTAACAATTGATACGAATCACAGATTTTACTCACTGCACCGTTACCTGATATTCGTCGCTAAGTTCTTGAATATCATCCACATGCTCTTCTTCTGTCGCCAAAATATCTTCCAACATCCGCCGCGTGGTAGGATCGTCATTACCAATATACTGAATTAATTCTCTATATGTATATACAGCTATTCTTTCAGCAATTAAATTTTCTCTAATCATGTCTTTAATATTGTCGCACTCAACATATTTAGCATGACTATTATTAATAATAAAATTTGGATCAGTTTTAGGAATGCTCCCTAACTGCATGATTCTATTAGCAATTTTCTCGGCATGTCCGCGCTCTTCTTGGGCATGTTCGAGAAATTCATCTGCCGCAATTTTTGCGCCAATTTCCTTACAAGTATAGTAATGATTTTTATATCTTAACTCACAAATAAGTTCAGTAGCATGAGCTATATTTAAGAGCTCAACTAACTTGTCTTTATTGGCTTGGTAATTTTCAGTAATAACGCCTTGATCCATCCTGGTTTTAGCTAATTCACGTAATTTTTCAATATCCGTGATAAATTTTGCTTCTGATTTGCTCATAACGTTTTTCTCCTACGCAACTTGTAAATTAGAATGTACATACTTGATATTTTTGCATGTTTTTGCCATCCATTTGATTTTTTTAATTTGATTTTTATCTTTTGCATTACCTGACAAATATACAGAATTTTCTTTAACTTCTATACTTAAATTATTCTCTACAAAGTCTCGTATGGACACTACATCTTCTCGTATTAATTTGGCTTTCAGATTAGCTGAAACAATTGCATCTTGTAATGGCTGGTCGCTCCCACTAATTTTTAAATTATCGATGTTAACTTCTTTAACATTTTTAACTGAGCCCGCTTCAATGACCGCTTCTTCAAGTTGAACGCTACTATCTATGTTGCCTGACAATTTAACGATACCATTTTTAGTCGATGCAGATATGTGTAAAGGGTTTAGAACAGGATTCTTTAAAAGTTTGGCTTTTACATTCGTAGTAATAATACTATCTGTGACTTCCTCTTTTATGGGTTTGAGATTAAATGAATAAGCAGTGTTAGCAGAAAATACTAAAACAACCAATGTTACTATCAAGCTTCTAAAATTAAGTTTTTTACAATTCATCATGACTTTCTCCTTAGTTAAAACTCCATATATCGTAAAACATTTTTCGGAAAAATTGTCAACTAGATAGGACAACCATTTTGACAAACCTTATTAAAACGCTTCATTTAAATCGTTTATCGATTGAATTGTCCTAATAATGTCCTAGTTGATTGTGTGACAAATTAGTTTAATTGACGACATGATAAAAAAAATTGTTGCAATAATTGCTTGGCCTCCTGGGTATAGCTGCCTTGTTCCCACTTGACTTGGTGATTGTAACGCTGATCATCAAACATTTGTTGAATACTGCAAACAGCTCCGATTTTAGGATCAGTTGTACTAAATACGACTCGCTCAACGCGCGCGTGTACAATAGCCATTGCACACATGGGACAAGGTTCTAGCGTCACGTATAAGCTACACCCGTTTAAACGATAGTTGTTAAGAGTCGCTCCAGCTTGGCGTAACGCAAGTATCTCTGCATGTGCAGTTGGATCATTATCCATAATAGGTCGGTTAAATGCTCGACTTATCGATTGATTGGCTTTGACAACCACCACCCCCACGGGGACTTCCCCGCAAGCTTTGGCTTGTTCGGCAAGCTTTAATGCTTCCCCTAGCCAATATTTATCAATCTCAGATTGGGTTTTCATTCCCACTCTATAGTGGCTGGCGGCTTACTTGAGATATCGTAGACAACCCTTGAGACACCGCTCACTTCATTGATGATGCGGCTTGCAACACGTGCTAAAAATTCATGAGGTAAAGGTGCATAATTTGCAGTCATAAAGTCGACTGTTTCAACGGCACGCAATGCAATTACATTTTCATAGCGCCTTGCATCACCCATAACACCTACCGATTTTATGGGTAAAAATACTGCAAAAGCTTGGCTGGTTTGATTATATAAATCATTGATTCGCAACTCATCTATAAATATATGGTCCGCATGACGTAATATATCAGCTGCTTCGCGATTCACTTCTCCTAAGATGCGTACGCCCAATCCTGGACCAGGAAAAGGGTGCCGATAGACGAGTTCGTAAGGTAAGCCTAGTTCTAAACCTACTTTTCGCACTTCATCTTTAAATAACTCACGTAATGGTTCAAGTAATCTAAAAGGTACATTTTCAGGCAAACCACCCACATTATGATGCGACTTGATGACATGAGATTTACCAAATTTAGTCGCCGCTGATTCAATCACATCAGGGTATATCGTCCCTTGCGCTAACCAACTGGCATTTGAAATAAATTTAGATTGCTCAGAGAATATATCAATAAAAGTTTTTCCAATGATTTTACGCTTAGCTTCAGGTTCATCAATTCCACGAAGCGCATGATAAAATTCATGACTTGCGTCTACATGAATCACATCGATCCCAAAATGTCGCTGAAACGTCTGTAAAACTTGTTCAGCTTCATTCAAGCGTAGTAAACCATTGTCAACAAAGACACAATGTAGTTGCTTGCCTATGGCACGTTGTAATAATACCGCGGCAACAGAACTATCAACACCGCCAGATAATCCTAAGATAACATGCTCCTTGCCAACACTTTGACGAATTGAATCTACAGCATCATCGATAATATTTCCTGGAGTCCATAGCACCTTACAACCACAAATATCCAAGACAAACCGACTAAGAATTCGGCCTCCTTGACGCGTATGAGTCACTTCAGGATGAAACTGCACACCATAAATTTTTGCCGTGGTATGCGCAATGGCTGCTATTGGTGCATGCTTGGACTCAGCAATACAAACGAACTCTTTAGGCATTTCTGACACTCTATCGCCATGGCTCATCCAAACTTCGATTTGCGCAGCACCTGAAGATGTTAAACTGTCTTCAATATCAGCAAATAGAGTGCTATGATGACGTAAAGTTAAATAAGAACATCCAAATTCGCGATCAGCTGAAACCTCCACTTTCCCCCCGAAATGTTGCGCAATTGCTTGCATTCCATAACATATTCCTAGAATCGGACAACCCATCTCAAAAATTATTTCATGAATACGGGGAGTATTATCTAACGCTACGCTTTCAGGTCCACCTGAGAGAATAATCCCATTGGGGGCGAATTCTCGAATATACTGAGGGTCGACATCGTATGCTTGCAACTCACAATAAACACCGCACTCACGTACCCTTCTTGCAATCAATTGTGAATATTGCGAACCAAAGTCAATAATTAGGATACGTTGCTCGTACATACTTTTCGTCATTTTTAAGATACCTAGAATGTCTAAGAAAAAATTAATATTAGATTGTCATTGTAACTCAAACTACATTAAGCTCAAACCAATCTGTATAAATGAGACTTATTCTCAGCGGACCTATTTTTATGCGAAATAAGTAAAGTAGCTACTCAGCAGCATAATTTGGAGCTTCTTTAGTAATAGTGACGTCATGAACATGTGATTCTCTCATGCCTGCGCTGGTAATCTGTACAAATTGAGCTTTTTTGTGTAACTCGGAAATGGTTCGACAGCCGGTATAGCCGAAACTTGACCGTACCCCACCTGCAATTTGATGAACAATAGGAATCACACTACCTTTAAAAGGCACCCTGCCTTCCACGCCTTCTGGCACCAGCTTCTCAATTTCACCGGTATTTTCTTGAAAATACCGATCACTAGAGCCATACGATTGCGCCATTGCCGATAATGATCCCATTCCTCGATACATTTTGTAAGGTCGGCCCTTGTATAACTCAACCTGTCCAGGAGACTCTTCAGTGCCAGCAAATAAACTTCCAATCATCACACTACTCGCACCTGCTGCTAAGGCTTTTGCAACATCTCCAGAATAACGCACGCCACCATCAGCGATAATAGGGATAGTGTCGTTCACTAACGCCTCTGCGACATCATTAATTGCAGTAATCTGTGGCACACCAATTCCAGCAATCACTCGTGTGGTACAAATTGACCCTGGTCCTATCCCCACTTTTACTGCATCAGCGCCTGCATCACGCAATGCAAGAGCCGCCTCAGCAGTCGCAATATTACCTCCGATGATACTTAAATGAGGGTATTGTTGCTTAATCGCTCTAATACGAGAAATCACTCCTTTAGAATGACCATGCGCAGTATCAACAACAATCACGTCTACACCGGCATGTGCTAGTGCAGCAACTCTGGCATCTGTATCAGGGCCTGTTCCCACTGCAGCACCGACTCGTAATTGGCCAGCCTCATCTTTGCAAGCGTTGGGTTTTTCTTTAGCTTTAGAAATATCTTTTACAGTGATCAAACCTCTAAGTTGATTATTATCACCTACCACTAGTAACTTTTCGATACGATTTTGATGAAGGAGATTAAGCACTTCATCACGTGATGTTCCTTCTTTAACAGTCACTAAAGACTCTTGAGTGGTCATTACCTCACGTACAGGTAAATCAAGATTTTTTTCAAATCGAACGTCACGTCCAGTGACTATGCCAATGAGTTTATCATTTTCTATCACTGGAACACCTGAGATTTGATGTTTTTCTGTAAGTTCAAGTAAATCTCGAACTGTTAAATCTGGTGAGACCACAATAGGGTTTTTGACAATTCCCGCCTCATGTTTCTTCACAAGCAGCACTTGCTCAGCTTGCTTTTCAACTGACATATTTTTATGAACGATGCCTATACCCCCTTCTTGTGCTAAAGTGATAGCAAAGCGTGCTTCAGTTACAGTGTCCATAGCCGATGATACAATTGGTATATTTAGATCAATTGAGCGAGTTAATTTTGTCTGCAATGAAACTTGGCGAGGTAGAACTTCAGAATAACCAGGAAGTAACAAAACATCATCAAAAGTTAGTGCAGTTTTTAAAATTTGCATGTTCGATTCACCAAGTAAAAGATTAATCGTCTGATTGTATGCTGCACACTAAAAAATCGCAAGTATCTATTTTGTTTGTAAATAGTAAACTTCTGAATTTAAACGATCTGTGCACTGCAAAAACCTATAGCCTGGCGGCCGATTATCTATTTTATAACATTGAGAATTAGGCATGAATTGATAGCTCGTGGAGGGAGATGACATGTAGTTGACTCCTCGTCGCCACTGCGTATTGACTTGATGTACGTGACCATTAATAACAGCCTGAATATTGGCATGAGCATCAATAACATTTAATAATTTTTTGAAATTTTTTAATCGAATACGATCGAGCCAATATGAATTGATTTTTAATAATTGATGATGTAAAAAAATAATCACTTTACGATTTGAATATTTTGCTAGACAGGTTTCTAACCAGGCCAATTCAACTGCATCAATATGACCATACTGTTTGCCAGGTAATTGGCTATTTAAACCGATGAGCAGCCAATCTTGATCGGCAAATAACCGTTTTGCAGGACGGCCAGCTTGCGAAAAAATTTGTTGCATGAGTAGGTAATCATCATGATTACCAGGTAAATAAATAAGTTCGCCTGGATAATCATGCATTAAATCAACAATATGTTGATAAGATGCGGAACTATTATCTTGTGATAAATCTCCACTCAGTACGATAAGATTGATAGTATTAATATTGAAACGCAATTTTATATCAGACCAAACGCTCTGCAAACATTTAATTGGCTGAACCCCATTGACCATGGCTTCTGCGCTAGCTAAGATGTGTAGGTCAGAAAGCTGAAGTATGTTCATTTGACAAAACTATTTTAGACTTTAAATCCAAAACGCTACAACTGACATTAAAAGTATTCCAGCACCAAAGCTTAGCGTTTCCCATGTAGTCTCGCCAGGACTATCATGTAATTCGGGCATGTCACCTTGTTCCAAACACGCAATATAAATAAATGTACCGGCAGTTATCGCATCGACATAGGCCATCAATAACCCATTGCTTCCAGCGCCGCTTACTAAGTAAGTAAGCGCGGCACCTAGCGTTACCCCTAAAGGGGTCATACATGAAAATACTAACATAACTGGGGTTATAGTTGAGCGTTTGAAGCCATGACGTTGCATATTAATAACTAAGGCAAAAGAATCCGCACTTTTATGGGCCAATAATGCAATCAATATTATTGTAATTTCTGCTACACTCGTACCCACACCTAACGCCGCACCTTCGATAATCGAATGCATAGATAAGGTCAAAATCAGCAAGTAAATCGTCATGTGGCTCGACAATTTGGCAAAGCGACCTAATATCGCCACTGAATAATGTTCAATCGCATGAAGAACAAATATAGTGAGCAACACTACAAATCCCATCATTGGGTAGTCAAGATCTGGATAAGCATGTTCAAAATGTGTATGTGCGGTTGGCATTAAATGCATCAACGCAGCACCTAGAAAGATACCTTTAGCAAAATAGTATCCTCGTGTTAATAATACTTGGCCACGATGCTGACGCTCGTACCATAATGGAAGATATCCTCCGATTAGCGAAACCACTAAAGTGGAAATCATTCCAAATGCTTTTAAACTAAAATTATCCATGCGCACACCCTAAATAGTAGACCGCAATAGTAGCGAATAACTCAGGTTGCCGCAAGTAAGGGATTGAATCTATTATTTTTTAGGCTTGCTTAGCTTAAAAGCAGACTCATTTTCAAAAGTACTTTCTCCTAAAGCCAAATTAAGTGATTCTCTAGCTCGATAAATTCGCGATCGTACCGTTCCAATTGGACAATCTTGTATATCGGCAATCACTTCATAACTTAAGCCTTCCATTTCGCGTAAAACAAAGGCCATTTTAATTTCTTCTTTTAACTGGCACACGAGTCGGTTAATCGTCTGCTTGACTTGCTCGCATGCCATAATTCGTTCAGGTGAAGCTTCATCTTTTAAAACTATTTCATTGGTTAAGTATCCTAAATACTCGGTGTGCAAACCAAAAGTGAATCGATTTTTTTTATGCATTAATTTTAAATCTTTCAAATAGTTCATCGTGATACTATATAGCCAAGTTGAAAAAAGACTGTCTTCACGAAACCGCGCAAGATTATTATACACTCGTAAGAACACCTCTTGGGTTACATCTGCAATTTCGTGATGATCCCAAACATACCGTCTAATTAACCCGACCACTTTTAAGCGATAACGCTGCATCAACTCAGCAAAAGCCCTAGAATTGTGCTTTAAACTCAATTGAATCAGCTCATTATCAGTTTTTTTGCTAAATTTTTTGAACATTTTACAATTTTACTTCCCAATTCAAATAACGCTGTAAAGCTTTAAACTGACCTGGGTCTACGTTACTGACATCCAGCATCACTAATCTTCTTCTTTTTCCCACTAACTTAAAGTGTAGCAAAACTATCCAAGGTAAGCATATTGAATCTTTAAGTAAGTAAGCAATTTGTATTTGTCCGTCTCTTTGAGTCAATTGCCACTCAATAAATTGGCTTTGTGCTTCAATCAACATAATTGAATGCTTAGACAGTAGTTTGATATTCTGGTAGCTAAAATGATAGCTGGTAACTGTGATAATAATAATCAACAACAAGCAAGTTATCCAGCCAACAACGGCTAATATCGCAGCATAAGCTAGACAGCTGATTGAAAGAATTGTTAGGCAGAAATGCAAAACGTCTAAACGTTTAGAATACCTGAGATTTATCTGAATGCTGCGCATAGTCCCTGACCAAGTTTATTATCTCAATAAAATTTTTATCGGCAGGTTCTATAAAGCCAGTCAAATTGGCATGTAATTCAGGATCAGGCAATTGTAGTAGGTTAATAAAACTATCTTGTAATGTACTTGGTAATGAGGCATAGCATTGCTTGAGAAATGGAATTAAGTATAAATCCAATTCCCACATGCCACGACGACATTGCCAGTAAAGTTGTTTTAATTGCACTGTATTATCCATCTTGTTATTCTAACTGCTTAGACCAACACAATGCAACCACAATGAAAAATTATTCTTTAGCTAACTACCAGGTCGTCGAGGTACAAGGTAGCGATGCCTTACGATTCTTACAAGGACAAACAACTATAAACGTATCATCTTTAGCGCCAAAATGTGCCAAATTCGCAGCTCACTGCAACCTAAAAGGACGTATAGTGGCAAATTTTATCCTTTGCTGTATCAATAAGAATCACTATATGATCTTAACCCCAGAGTCAACGCGTGAATCATTAATAAATGCATTGAAACATTATGGGAGGTTCTCTAAATCAAGTATTACTTTTAACTCTGCAATTCAATTTCACGCTTATCAAACGGTGGATAATGACGAAAAAGTAAATTTTAAACTCGCCTACCCTGAAATTTTTTTAATCAAGGATGAAAATAAATTTTCTCATAAAAACAATTGGGATCATTACTTAATCGAGCATGGAATTGCAATAATTGATAGCCTTACTGCAGAACAATTCACTCCGCAGTCGATTGATTTTGATCAAATAGGTGGGGTTGACTTTGATAAAGGCTGTTACACTGGGCAAGAAATCATCGCAAGAATCCACTTTTTGGGCCAACTCAAAGACAGCTTATATCGTGCAAATATTGCTAGTAACATTCATCCCCCCAATTATACCGTAGTAAAATTAGAAAATGGCACGATAGCAGGACGGCTAGTACAATGCATTGATGGACTTGCGCTATTTAACCTTCGAAATCAATATGCTACGGAGAAATTGTGGTTAAACCTACCTGATTCCTCCCACGTATTACTCGAAACGGTAGTAAAGGTTCACGCTTGATTTTAGATCTGCTACATAACGAAGCATCTATTCTGAGTGTTTTCATTCTCGGAAGCCTTATCAGCCGTGTGGGGCGCTGTCGTTCGCTCAAATATATCTGATAAGGCGGGTAAAAATATAACCTGGTGCATCTTTGCGATCAATGATTTCAGCTTCGACTGTTTCTTTCAAGCACCCGTATGTAGCAATCGTACGTGTGGGGATTACTACACGTTTTTCCTTTTTGTTTTTCTCTCATATGATGATAATACAATAATTTATTTTTATCAGCCTCCATATAACGTATGAATTTCTTTGCTTTTGAAAGCGCAATCCTGTAGTGCTTGAAAATTAAACTTTCTTTTTGTTTAGCTAATCGGTTTGGTGACAGCGTTCTTTCTTTAATACTTGCTTTAACAAAGTTTAGAATTTGAAAAAATCCAAGCTCCTCGGCCGGTCAGAAATCATATTGCTGAATAAATCGTTGCCCAAAACTACGCATACCATCTACCAGTAATCGTACATGAACTCTATCTTGAAATGCTTTGTCACGAAGTAGAAATATATTTCAGCAATTTCGACTCAGATTGATCTCTTTACTATCAGTAGAGAAAAAATCTTAAAACATACCTCATCTTCTTTAGGGACTATAGACTGCAAAATCTGTTTTTGCTGTCCACTTAATTGATTAACAAACGTTTTAGTCCCTCGGATAAAATAACTCATATCCAGATTACAAGTCAACAGATTAGTTTAGATAATTGTTTATCCATTTTGGCAATCTCATTTTGACCGGCGTAAATAAAATTGTCATTTAACTTTAAGCATTCGATTGATTGACCTTGCGCTGCGTGTAGTAATTAATTAACACCTTCAAAATCCAAAAAGTTATTTGAAACGTCTAAAATTTTTAAATGCTTAATATTGATCACCGAGCATAATTGTAAAATATATTCATCACGCATATTGCAATCTTTTAAATTTATTTGAGTTAATGAAGAGAAAGCTCTACACCAATCTAAAGCTAATTGCTATAGCGATTGTTTATCGATAAACTTATTTTGAAAATTTATGTTTTTAATCGATCGTTTATAGATAAATTAGTTGTTTTTTTATTTTCTAGCTCAAATTTTTTAGCATTGACAGTTAAAGTAGTTACTTCTCAATATAGGTTTAAAAATCTAACGACAGCCAACCAATGAAGTAGATTAAAAGTTTCAGTTGTTACTATTAAGATAGTATCTCGCAAAAAAATTCTGGAAATTTTGGATCGAAACAACATCCGGACTTATTTTCCAAACAATGATTATTATTATTAAAATTTCTTTGGATTTTCGTTAAAATTTTTTCTATCCTAGTTGCAAAACAGCACTTCTTTATAAAGAACCCATAAATTTAATGCAAAAAACCAATGATTAACATCATCAACGACAAAATCAAAAATTGTTTTATAGTCACGATTCATGTCGGTAATCTTAGCACCGTTACCCAATAATAAATTCACTGTCAGTATATGACCATTCAAAACAGCTAAAAGTAGTGGGGTATTTCTACAAACATATTTATCTTCAACATGAGCACCATAATTTAATCGGCATCTCACTGTCGATGTGTGACCATTAAAAGCAGATAATAGTATTACTATGTAGTCATAACTATTTTTTTTATTGACATTTGCGCCTTTGCTTAGCAAAAGCTCAACAGTTGCTGTATGACTTTTAAAAGCGATGCAAAGTAGTGCAGACGACTCATTATTATCCCTTTAGTCTATCAAAGCTCATTATTCAAAATTTTTAAAATATTCATTGTTCGGCCAAGTGAATCATGCTGATGCAGATTAGATGCTTCATTCATAACGAATGATTCAAGACGATCAACATGATTGTTATTGGCATCATTAAAGGATAATCGAATGTTAATATTATAAAACATATTTTTTACCCTTCTATCAAAAGTGATAGTTGCCTTATGCTTGGCAATTTATATATATATTTACATATCCCAAGCTTCTAAAATTGTCCAATCAAAACTTAAGCCGCAGCTAAAATTACGCTGAATTTTTATTCACTTGGCGCATGTGAGGAAACAATATGACATCACGAATTGAAGCTGAGTTTGTCAATAACATAACTAAGCGATCGATTCCTATGCCTTCTCCAGCAGTTGGCGGCATACCATATTCTAACGCAGTGATATAATCTGCATCAAAAACCATAGCTTCATCATCACCTGCTGCTTTTTCAAGCGCTTGCTGATGGAATCTTTCCGCTTGATCTTCAGCATCGTTCAACTCCGAAAATCCATTGGCGATTTCATTTCCTGCGACAAAAAATTCAAATCTATCGGTAATAAACGGATCGTTATCATTACGCCTTGCTAATGGCGAAACTTCTGCAGGATAAGCGGTAATGAAGGTTGGATTAACAAGTTTATGCTCCACTGTTTTTTCAAAAATTTCTAATTGAATCTTACCTAAACCATCGCTGTCTTTAATTTTAATTCCTAAGCTTTCAGCTATTTCAACGGATGTATCACGCTGTTTTAAAGCATCAAGCTCGATTCCTGGATTATGTTTAATAATTGCTTCTAACATTGTATAACGCTGAAATGGTTGACTAAAATCTAATTTCAAATTTTGGTAATCAACCTCATAATGGCCGGTCACTTCAACTGTCAAACATCGAAGTAAATCTTCTGTCAAGTCCATTAAATTTTCAAAGTCAGCATAGGCTTGATAAAATTCTAACATAGTAAATTCAGGATTATGCTTGGTCGATAGTCCTTCATTGCGGAAATTGCGATTGATTTCGAACACCCTGTCAAATCCTCCGACAACTAAACGCTTTAAGTATAGTTCAGGTGCAATCCTTAAATACAAGTCCATATCTAGAGTATTATGATAGGTCTTGAAAGGTCGAGCCGCTGCTCCACCCGCCAGCACTTGCATCATTGGGGTTTCAACTTCCAAAAAATGTTTTGTTTGTAAATATTGACGCATAAAGTTAATAATTTTACTGCGCATTTTAAAAACCTTTCGGGTCTGCTCGTTAACCATTAAGTCTAGATATCGTTGACGATAGCGCGCTTCTTGATTGACTAAGCCATGAAATTTATCAGGTAACGGTCTTAAAGATTTTGTTAGCAAGACAATAGATTCAGCGTGAATAGATAGTTCACCCGTTTTAGTCTTAAAGATATAGCCGTCAATACCTACGATATCTCCTATGTCCCATTTCTTGAAATCTTGATATACATCTTCAGAAACATCATCTTTACGTACATAAACTTGAATTCTTCCGGTCATATCTTGAACATTAATAAAGCTAGCTTTACCCATGAGGCGCATGGTCATTATACGCCCAGCAATTTTTACTCGAGTTTTATTATTTTCAAGAGTTTGCTGATTAAATTGATCAAAATCACTGTGCAAATCACTTGCAAAAGCATTTTGCTGAAAGTCATTTGGAAATGCTATTTTTTTTTGCTCTCTAAGCTCAATGAGCTTTTTACGGCGCAACGCCAAAATCTCTGATTCTTCTAATTTTTGATCGTCGGACTTACTATTCTCAGTCATATGATATCCTCTTTATAAAACTCATGTGTCATCACCTATACCTTGCTTTAAACTCGCTTCTATAAAAGGATCTAAGTCTCCATCTAATACTGCTTGGGTATTACCAACTTCAACCCCAGTCCGTAAGTCTTTAATGCGCGATGAGTCTAAAATATAAGAGCGTATCTGGCTACCCCAGCCGATATCAGATTTACTTGCTTCTAATGCTAACTGTTCCTGTTGGCGCTTTTGCATTTCCATTTCGTAAAGCTTAGCGCGTAACTGCTTCATCGCCTGAGCGCGATTTTTATGCTGTGAGCGGTCGCTCTGGCATTGAACCACAATACCTGAAGGTTGATGAGTAATTCTAACTGCAGAATCCGTGCGATTGATATGCTGTCCTCCTGCACCACTGGCTCGGTAAGTATCTATTCGCAAATCAGCAGGGTTCACATCAATATCTACGTCATCATCAATTTCTGGAGCAACAAATACGGCTGCGAATGACGTATGCCGCCGATTCCCCGAATCGAAAGGTGAATTACGAACTAAGCGATGCACACCAGACTCAGTACGTAGCCATCCAAACACATAGGGTCCAGTAAAATGTATAGTAGCACTTCGTATTCCCGCAACATCGCCTGGAGATACTTCTAATAATTCAGTTTTGAAATCATGTTGCTCACCCCAACGCAAGTACATACGTAGCAACATTTTTGCCCAATCTTGGGCTTCTACCCCCCCAGAACCTGACTGGATATCTAAATAGGCATTATGAGCATCCATCTTTCCTGAAAACATGCGTTGAAATTCAAGCTGAGCTATGTGTTTATCAATGGCCTCTAAATCATCATTTAAGCTGACTAGTGCCTCATCGTCTTGCTCTAAAACAATCAATTGTAACAATTCTTCTGTATCAATTAGTTGACTTGTCAATTGTTGAAAACTTTCTACGATTAGAGCAAGTTGCGCACGCTCTTTACCTAAAGATTGTGCTTGAGCAGGTTTATCCCATATTTCGGGGCACTCAAGCTCAAGGTTGACTTCTTCTAAACGCTCAGCCTTAGCGGGTATGTCAAAGATACCTCCGCAAATCTTCTAATCTTTCTTGCATAGCTTTTATATACAATTCTTGTTGATTAGTTTCTAACATGCAGCGCTCATTCAATTTTGAAATAAAGATATGGGTCGTGAAGGATTCGAACCTTCGACCAATGGATTAAAAGTCCACTGCTCTACCAGCTGAGCTAACGACCCATAGTTCAAGAAGCCATAATAGCGAATTATGTTAAAATTTCAAGTCTATTTTTGCATTAACCGTAATACTTGTATAAATTTAAACCCCTGGACGATCACCCCATAATAATTTGTGCAATTGAATCTGCATTCTAACGTTAAGTTTATCTGTTAAAATCCATTCAGCTAGCACACGAGGTTCAATTTGCTCATAACTTGGTGAAAATAAAACTTCAACAGCTGCAGGGATATTTAACTTCACTAACTGATCGCGACTCCATTCATAGTCTTCACGACTGCAAATTACAAATTTAAGTTGATCATGCGCTTGTAAAAAATCTAAATTTTGATAACGATTTTTATTTACTTCAAGTGAATCTGGTGTTTTTATATCAACAACTTTAATAACGCGCTGATCAACTTGGCTCACATCTAAGGCTCCACTCGTCTCTAAAGAGACTTGATAACCTCTATCGCAAAGCTTATTTAACAAAATTAAACAAGATTTTTGAGCTAGTGGTTCACCGCCAGTAACAGTCACATAATTTGGCTGATAACTTGCCACTTGTGCCATGATTTCTTCAATGGTTAACTTCTTCCCACCATGGAACGCATACTCGCTATCACAATATTGACAACGCAGCGGGCATCCAGTTAAGCGAATAAATACGGTAGGAAATCCCGTAGTACGAGTTTCGCCTTGCAAGGAATAAAAAATTTCAGTAATTCTAAGCATATTCAATGAGTCTTCGTGTAAAATCTGCCGTAATATTTTAGCTCAAATTTTACTATTTTTGGTTAAGCCAAGGAAAAATATAATCTAAAGTGATTGTAGACGCTTCTTTGCAATATTTGCAGCAGCACTGTTTGGAAAAGTGTTAACAATTTTTTGTAATTGCTGTTGTGCTAATTTTTTATCGCCTCGTTCTAGGTGGAGCAAACCTAATTTTAGCATTGCGTCTGAAACTTTTGAAGAGGTAGGATACTTTTTTATAACTGTTTCAAATTCAGTTTTAGCAAGGCGATCATCACCCGTTAATAAGGATAACTCACCTAACCAATAATGCGCGTTGACACTATATTCCCCCTGGGGATAGCGTTTAAGAAAGTTCTGCATTGCTCGCTTGGCTTGAACATACTGCTTGTTATGTAACAAAGTATATGCAGCTTGATAAACCTTTTGCTCAGCTTCTGGTGACCCATTTTCAACAGCAGCTTGTTCCTCGTTAATTGTTGATGAGTAGCGCTTTGCTTCAACATTATGAGTTGAGTTTTTACCTAAAGCGTCTAAGCGTTGATCAATATCTTGGAATAATTTAGCTTGCAAACTTATCAACTGCTGAATTTTATGAGATTGTTGCTCTAGCTGCCCACGCAAGTCGCGAACTTCATCTTCTATCTGGCTTAGCCGACCCACAAAGCTAGAGGTGTTGACTGCGTTATCACCTTCAGCCGTATTTTCAGCTGAAACATAACTTTGAGTATAAACTTCACTATCTGGTTGTTCCCGCGAAACATATGAGTCTTGTGTTTGTGACCAACTGTTGTCACTGCGATCTTCTAGGGGCGCGGCAGCAATCGCCACAATAAAAAAGCCACCGCAAGTTATTGCGATGGCTTTTCTTAAAATAAATTTGATGCTTTTTGATAACATCAATTATTTTTCCCTCTTAACGACTTTCATAAATCATTTCAACTCGACGATCAAGACGATAATCTGCTTCAGTATCGCCTGACACAGCTAATTTTTCTTTACCATAGCTGACCACGATAAGCTGGCTACGCGATATACCCATGACTTCTAAAGCGTCAGCAACCGCATTACCACGTCGTTGACCTAAACCAATATTATATTCACGACTACCTCTAGGGTCTGTATTACCTTCCAAGCGCAACTTAGCACTTGAATGAGCTTTTAAATAATCAGCGTTCGCACGAATCAACGCCATATATTGATTCTCAATTATATTGCTATCAAATTTAAAGTATACAGTGTTATATTTTTCACCTGTTTGAGGATTTAACATCCCTGCATTCGTACCAGGAAAACGCGGGGGAGCTCCTAATCCTGCAGTTTCTACTTGGCCTGACTGCGCACCATTTAGATGGTTAGCTTGTCGACTTGAGCTACATGCGACAATTAAGAGAAAACTCATAATCATTGCCGTCCATTTATATTGTTTAAAAGTCATACATTCCTCCTCGTTAGACTCAGTAATTTTTATAACACCTTATTGTAGAGTGTGAAAATAGAGTTTGCAATAATTTGTGTCAGTACAATCGCTCATTGTCTAAATGGAGACCAAGCAGGTTCTTGGACACTACCATTTTTACTTGGCAAACGTAATTTTATTCGGCCATCGGCAGAGACAATACCCAAAACCCCATGGTCTCCATATTGCGTTGCATAAACAATCATCCGGCCGTTTGGTGCGAAACTTGGGGATTCTTCAAAGCCATTTTGTGTCAACACTTGTAAATTATTATTCTCAGTATTTAATGTCGCAATATTAAATCCACGATCAGTTCGATGTAAAAATACCATAATTTTACTATCAGGAGATAATGAAGCAGTTGTGTTATAACGACCATCATAGGTTACCCGTTCAATGACTTTGTTGGCTAAATTAATCCGATAAATTTGTGGCGTTCCTCCTCGATCGGAAGTAAATAATAAAGACTGGCCACCAGGCGTCCACTGTGGTTCGGTATTGATGGCCAAACCTGTGGTCAACTGAGTTAATTTTTTAGTCGCCAAATCTAAAATATATAAATTTGGGTTAAAGCCTTTAGACAAAGCCAAAGCTAACTGCTTACTGTCTGGTGACCAGGCAGGCGCCCCATTGATTCCAGGAAAACTGGTGACCATTTGGCGTTTACCTGTTGCAAGTTCAGAGATGTAGACTCTTGGACGCTTGTTTTCAAACGACACATAAGCCATTTTTTTTCCATCTGGAGACCAGGATGGCGACATGATAGGCTCATTAGAGCGCATAATTGTTTGCGGATTGTATCCATCTATGTCGGACACTTCTAACAAGTATTGAGTAGGCTCGCCAGGGTCACGCCTGACTAACACGTATGCGATTTGAGTTGAAAAAACCCCTTTGTCTCCTGTTAATGCTTGATAAATTTGATCGCTGATATGATGCGCAAGACTACGTAGCTGCTGGCTTTTAACTGTAAACTCTTGACGAATAATGGCTTGATTCTCTACAGCCAGATCGTTTCCTCTTGATTTATAGAGATCAAACAAAGTATACATAACCTTGTAATTACCATCACCTAACAGCTGTATCGCACCTGTCACAACGTTTTCAACATTTTTGCGCCGCCAAAAATTTAAATCGATTTTACTACTATAATTGGTATTTGCATTTGAATTGCTTAATTGTTTATCGAGCAAGCTGAAGCGACCACTATTTACCAGATCTTGGCCAATGATGTCGCTAACATCAACCGGGATTTTTGTATTTTGACCATGTTGAGTAAATGGCACGATAGCAATTGGAATAGCACTATCAACACCTTTAGTAAGTTCTAAATCTAAAACTGCGTAGGCTGCGGTGATATTTTGACAGAAAAAATATCCAATGAGTAGCCACTTCAATAATTGATGTTTCAAATGATATACCCCTCAGGTTTAACTTTTAAACGTATTTCACGAAACTTCGCAAATAACTCAGGATCGCTAGGCACTGGTAGCGGTGAAGCCTTATGGACAGCATTCGTTGCTGACCTATCTAATATACTATCGCCACTACTTGTCACTAAATTAACATCTATAACTTCACCACTGGGTGAGAGTTTTATCAAAAGCACACATGAAATGTCTTCAGTAAGGTTATCAGGCTGAATCCAATGTCGCCCGATCGCATGCGTGATAAGCGCTGTATATTTATCAATTTCTGTCTGCCAACGCTTTGCCTGAGCCAATGCCAATTGTTTCTGTTCTTCTTTAATTTGCTTTTCCAACATTTCACTTTCTTCAGCACGCATTTTTCTTTCTAACTCTTCGGCCTCCCGCTGCTTTTTTAAACTTTCTAAACGAGTTTTCTCAGCATTTTCTCTTCGTATGGCCTCGGCTTTTTCTTGTTTTTGCTTAGCTTCATACTGGCGGCGCTTTTCATCGAGGCTAGCTAATTTTTGTTCTTCTTGTTTTGTTTTTTGAGCGGCTTGTTGTGCTTGCCGTTGTAAGCGTTTGATTCGCTGCTCTTCAGCTTGTTTTTTGCGGTGCTCTATGTTTTTAAGGTGCTTAATCTGTTGATCGATTTTTGTTTGATCAACCGTAATCGCATGAATGGGTTCAGAAGCCTCATGAGCCGCCATTATAATGGGCTTAGGTTTACTAAAATTAAAATTGACGATTAAAATCCCTAGCAAAAAAATATGCAGAATTGAAGAAATAAGAAAAGCATTACGATTTTTCATGCACGAACTCGCAATGTTTTTTGCGGCGGTTTAGTTAAAAGCCCTACTTCATCAACCCCAGCCTGCTGTAGTATAACCATGGCAGCCATCACTGTCCCATAATTGGTATCCCGATCACCCTTCACTAAAACGTTTCTATGCACACCTTTTTCTTTAGATAACGCGATTTCTGCTGCTATATACGTGGCCATTTGCTCACTGTTTAAAGGAACTTTTGGGTTTTGAGATATATTCAAATAAAAATTGCCTTGCTGATCCACACTAACAATAATCGGTTTTTGCTCTGCCTGTTGAATCGGCTTCGCTTCAGCTTGCGGCATATTGATCTTCACACCTTGAGTTAACAAAGGCGTTGTGATCATGAATATTACTAACAATACCAACATCACATCAATGTATGGAACAACATTAATCTCCGCTATCTTATTACGCTGGCGTCTTAATCTCATGATAATCTTAGGTCCTAACAGGGACTTGACGATTAATTAGATTGCAAAATTCAGCCTGGAAGTTCTCCCATTGCAAACTCAGTTTGTCAACTTGGTTGGTTAACCGGTTATATGCAATTACCGCTGGAATGGCAGCAAAAAGTCCCATTGCAGTGGCAATTAATGCTTCAGAAATACCAGGAGCAACCATTGCTATCGTTGCTTGCTGAACATTCCCCAACGCATGAAAAGCGTTCATTATTCCCCACACGGTGCCAAATAAACCTATGTATGGACTCGTTGAGCCTATTGTTGCAAGTATGCCTAAATTATTTTCGGCATTTGCTATTTGTTGATTAATCGCTATATTCATTGCACGTTGAGTCGATTCACTCATCATCTGATGGGTTAAACCTAATTGCTTACTTCGTGAAAATTCTTTATATCCGGCAGCAAAAACTGATTCAACCCCAACAATATTTTTAGTTTGGTTTAGAGAGCGATATAAAGTGCTAAGGTCAGGGCTTTGAAGATATTTATTCGTAAATTTTTGGGTATTGCTCAATAAACATCGAACCCAAGTCACCCGTTGAATAATTAAGGTCCAGGATATCACAGATGCTATAAGTAGTATTAGCATCACCATTTTTACGACGATATCAGCATGGTAAAAATAAGCTAAGAAAGTTTGATTAGCCACCTAAGATGCCCCCAAAAATTAACTCAAACAACTATAATATTAATCAATTGATAGAAGATGCCAGATTTGGCTGAACAATGCAATGGCTGTTTCATGCCATAGCTATCCCAAAGTGGTGGTAGGCTGATGAAGTAGCTAAACGTCCTCGCGCAGTCCGAGTAATATAACCTTGTTGTATTAAGTATGGCTCAACCACATCTTCTAGCGTTCCTCGCTCTTCACCAATTGCTGCAGCAAGGCTTTCAATCCCGACGGGGCCTCCATTGAATTTTTCAATAAGCGTTAGAATGAACTTTCGATCCATTATATCAAAGCCACACTCATCGACTTCAAGGCGATCTAAAGCATCACTGGCGATGGCTTCGTCAATCGATTCCACCTCTTTAACCTGTGCGAAATCACGCACCCTGCGTAGTAAACGATTTGCAATTCTTGGCGTTCCCCTCGATCGTCTAGCAATTTCACGCGCACCTGAAGCTGCAAGAGGGGTATTTAGAATCCGTGCTGAACGTTCCAGTATCGTTGCCAAATCAGTGACTGAGTAAAATTCTAAACGCTGAACGATTCCAAAACGATCACGTAGAGGCGAAGTTAGTAGGCCAGCACGTGTCGTGGCTCCCACTAAAGTAAAAGGTGGTAAATCAAGTTTTATAGAGCGTGCAGCAGGCCCCTCGCCTATGATGATATCAATTTGAAAATCTTCCATTGCAGGATATAAAACTTCTTCTATCACCGCGCTGAGCCGATGTATTTCATCAATAAACAACACGTCATGCGCTTCTAAATTGGTCAGTAAAGCTGCTAAATCCCCCGCTTTATCTAAAACTGGACCCGAAGTTTGCTTAAGATTGACACCCATTTCAGTAGAAATAATATTCGCTAATGTGGTTTTGCCTAAGCCTGGAGGACCAAAAATTAACACATGATCTAAAGATTCTTGACGTTGTTTCGCAGCCTGGATAAAAATTTCCATTTGCTCACAAATTGCTGGCTGACCTATATACTCACGCAAACTTCGAGGTCGTATAGAATGATCAGCATGATCTTCACCTAATTTAGCTTGTCCCATTGTAATACGGTCTGGTTGTAACATTGTTAATATTTAGCCTTGCTTAAGCAACGTTCACTAAGTCTACAGTGAATCCGTGTAAATGCCTATGTTCTAAACAGAATTTAACAAATTTTAAGCGCTGCTCATAACATTAAACATTATTGATTAATTTTTTTTATGATAAATACATAAAATAATAATGTCAAATATGATTACGCACCTATTGCAATAATACAACGTTTCATAATCAGTTATTTTTAGGTAAAATTAACAATATTCTAAAACAAAAAATTGAAATATGCTTAATTTAGGTCAACAACTGTTACTACCACAACAGACTGGAGAGATTGTTTCTTATGGAAACTTATATGGTTCTAGCCCTGCTTTGATTCTAGCACAGATTGCTAGCCGAAAATCAGCGCCGCTTTTAGTGATCACTAAAGATAATCTTACGGCTCAATTGTTAGAACAAGAAATTGCTTTTTTCTTAACTGATCAGCAGATCCCTGTATTACACTTCCCAGACTGGGAAACGCTGCCCTATGATCAATTCTCCCCTCATCACACTATTATTTCACAGCGGATCGCTACACTCTCGCAAATATCTAGCCTCAGTAAAGGAATTATTGTCACCGCTTGTACAACAATTTTGCAACGGTTAGGACCCCCAGAATACATTATGCAAAATAGTTTTATACTGAAGAAACATCAATCATTCAATTTATCAGAGGTTAAAGATCGATGCGTGCACCAAGGTTATCATGCAGTTCAACAAGTCATCGAACCTGGAGAGTTTTCAGCACGCGGTGGAATTTTTGATATTTTTCCTATGGGAAGCAGTCATCCTTTTAGAATTGAACTGGATGATGATAAAGTTGAAACGATTCGCATTTTTGACCCTGATAGTCAAAGGGCCGTTTCGCAAATTGATGAAATTGATTTACTACCTGCCCGAGAATTTCCGTTAACGGATGAAAGTATTACAATTTTTCGAGAACAATGGCGCGACAATTTTTCTGGAAATCCAGCAGACTGCCCTACTTACCGAGATGTTAGTAAAGGCATTCTCAGTGCTGGAATTGAATATTACCTACCGTTATTTTTTAGTAAAACAACGAGCTTATTTGAATATATATCTAAAAAATCATTATTAGTGCTTTGGGAGGATTGCCAGCAAGCTTGTGAAAAATTTTGGCAAGAAATATCACATAGATACGACCAGTATAATATCAGTCGTGGAAAACCTTTACTAGAACCTCAAAAGCTCTATATTCGGCCTAGTGAAATATTCCAACTCATCAAACAATGGCCACAATTAAAACTACAACAAGGCAGTAGTAAATATCAGAATTTCAACTTTGCTAAAGGTCAATCAGTTTATGTCAACCATCGTTTACAGAACCCTTTAAAGAATATTCAAACCTATATCAAGGACCATAATGATTGGAAAATACTCATTTGTGCCGAAAGTCCCGGACGCAGGGAGCGGCTCATTGAATTATTTATTCAACATGATATTAAGCTCACACCTGTCGAAAGTTGGGCCAATTTTATTAATAGTGATTATGAAATTGCAATCACTGTAGCACCCATTAGCCAAGGGTTAGAATTGGTTTCATCAAAAGTCTCTATTATCACTGAATTACAGTTATTTCCTGAGTATGTTGCTCAGAAACTTTCTCGACAAAGAAAAACCCAAGATTTGGACAATATTATTCGTAATCTAGCAGAACTCAACGTTGGCGCCGCTGTAGTTCATATTGACTATGGTGTTGGACGTTATCTTGGACTAAAAAGTATCACTGATAACGATATTACGAATGAGTATCTCATCTTGCAATATGCAAATGAAGATACGCTTTATATTTCAGTAGCAGATTTACATTTAATTTCAAGGTATGGTGGATTAGATGGAAGCAATGCTCCGCTTGATAAGTTAGGCTCAAATCGCTGGCAAAAAGCTAAGCAATTAGCACTTAAACAAGCGGAAGACATTGCCGCTAACTTACTTGAAATTTACGCAAAGCGAGAACAAAAACCTGGAATAGCACTTGAATTTCCTGAAAAAGATTACCTTCATTTTGCCGCAGATTTTCGCTTTGAAGAAACCCCCGACCAAGAGCAGGCGATCAACAAAATTATTGAAGATATGTGTTCAAAAAAAAGAATGGATAGATTAGTCTGTGGTGATGTAGGATTTGGTAAAACTGAAGTCGCCATGCGGGCTGCGTTTTTAGCAGTGTGTAACCAACAACAAGTCGCCATACTTGTCCCAACGACCTTGCTAGCTGAGCAGCATTACACTTCATTTCAAGATCGCTTTGCCAATTGGCCGGTAAAGATTGAGTGCCTATCACGTTTTCGCACATCTAAAACTCAGCAAGCTATCATTGCTGACTTAGCCAGTGGTAAAGTTGACATCGTTATTGGGACCCATAAGTTATTACAAACCGAGATTCAATATCACCGTTTAGGATTAGTGATTATTGATGAAGAACATCGTTTTGGAGTTAAACAAAAAGAACTGTTTAAAAAATTAAGGGCAGAGATTGATTTATTAACTTTAACAGCAACACCGATTCCGCGCACACTTAACATGGCAATGTCGCAGTTACGTGATTTATCGATTATAGCGACACCTCCTGCAAAGCGCTTAGCAGTAAAAACGTCCATTCAAGAATTTAATCAACACATTATACGCGAAGCCATCATGCGAGAAATCTTACGTGGTGGGCAAGTTTTCTTCCTTCATAATAAGGTGCAAACCATTAATAAAGTTGCTAGAGATTTGAGTCGCCTTGTTCCTGAAGCACACATTGAAATAGCCCATGGGCAAATGCGTGAACGTGAGTTAGAAAAAATTATGTCAAATTTTTATCATCAACGTTTCAATGTGCTTTTGTGCACGACTATCATTGAAAATGGAATCGATGTTCCTACTGCGAATACCATTATTATCGACCAAGCAGACCATTTTGGTTTGGCGCAATTACATCAACTCCGTGGACGTGTCGGCCGCTCTCACCATCAAGCATACGCTTATCTGTTGACTCGCCCTGATGAATTGCTGACAAAAGATGCAAAAAAACGCTTAGAAGCTTTCGCATCGATCGACGCCCTAGGCGCTGGCTTTATTCTAGCTACCCACGACTTAGAAATTCGCGGGGCCGGCGAATTTTTAGGAGCTGAGCAAAGTGGTCATATTCAAACAATTGGTTTAAGTTTATATACCGAATTATTAAACAAGGCGGTCAATAATTTACAGAGTGGTAATCCCACTATTAATGATAATGAAGAAAATACATATACGACGGTTAACATTAAAATATCTGCACTCATCCCTAATAGCTTTATAGCTGATGTACATGAGCGTTTATTGTTATATAAGCGTATTTCACAAGCCCATGATGTTGGTGAGTTAAATGATTTAAAATCAGAAATGATTGATCGATTTGGATTGTTACCCAAACCTACCTTAAATCTTTTTTTAGTGACTGAAATAAAACTTCAAGCGGCACAATTGGGTATAGCGAAATTAGATGCTAATACTAGAATAGCTAAAATTAATTTCAAATCTACTCCAAATGTGAATCCTATGACTATTATTCAACTCATTCAAACTCAACCCCAACGGTATCAATTGGTATCCGCTAATTGCTTACAAATACAATGGCAAACTGAGTATGATCATTTACTTAGTGAAATCTCAAAGACCCTTAATTTATTAGCTCAGAAAGATACAAATCTCTAACGCGAATTTCGGATAAGGATGGTTACTTGTTTAACTATTATTTTTAAAAACATGTCTGATTCTTGATAGATGGTTTTCCAAGCATAGAGTTGGCCTCGGTGGCTGCAAATTATATGAAGTTTAAACTCATAAAACCAGTCTTTAGAGGCTTTACCTTAGCAGCCCACCCTGAAAACACACACTGTTGACCGATTCTTTTGGTATGGCAGACAGTAACGGGCGTAGAACCAATAAATCCTAGATCATCCAATGTCCCTTTGTACACTATTGAAAAACACATCACATATAAAGGAACGAATAGCCGGGGAAGTTAGCCCACCAAGCGACTATCAATTAAACGATAAGAAAAAGCAGGTGATAGGCGGCCGCAACAGACTTCATTCAGATAAAAATATTTAACTCTCAATCGGGTGATTGCTGAAAGACAATCACGAGAATCACCATTTGACTTATAGCCATGCGGCCCTGGCGATGACGTTGCAAGCGTGATTCATTGATTAAATGACGATGGTATTGAGGCAAAAAAATTTGACGAAAATCGTCGAAAAGACAAAATAATCCAATTAAATCCATGACGCCGGTCTCCATGTGAGTGATTCATTGATCGGGGTTGATCAATCATGAATTTGATCATATCGGGGTCGGATTAACAACTTTTTCTGCATTATAAACAAAACTTTTTTCTTTTGCCTTATCCAAAATTCGCGTTACGAAAGCTTGAGGATGGGGTAGCTTTTCACTTCGGTTACCGTAAAAAAATGTTTTGGTTTGGCACGAGTTTGTCGAGTGTGGTGTATTCCGCGCTAGGCGATTTACCACCAACGTCAGCAACGAGTTAATGAGCCATGTTGTGCTAAGCATGGCCGTAAACCATTTCTGAGGGGCACAAAATTATTAGATGAAATCAAACTTCTTCTTAGCGATACTGCTAAGTTTGATTTAACCGGGGAAGGTTATCGTAAAATATGGGTGAGCCAAGCCTGGGTTTTAAAGTCATAAAAGCGGGTCAAAGAGCGCGTTAGGCATAGCATGCGTGAAAATGATCTACTTGCACCACATCGATTTGGTAAAACCAGGGGCTCAGCTCAGCATGATGGTACTATCATACCATTAGCACCAAACCTTATGTAGGGAACAGATGTGAGAGCCATCCACACCTCAGCTGATGGCAAAGTGACTGTTTTTGCGGCAATTGCCCACTTCACGGGTGAATGTGTAGGCAATCATGAGGCTGTTGCGAGCAATCGCTTCGAAGCATGAGAACCTATACGCCAGGGCGCTCAACAGCATTTTGGACATTATGATCAAAACATCGCATCATCACTGTTAATGCCGTATGATCATGGGAGTCAATACATGAGCAGCGACTTTCAGGAAGAGATAAAATTCTTAGGGGTAAAGTGATCATCTAGTTTTGTTAGGTCACCTCAAGAAAACGGCGTGATTGAGCGATTCTTTGACACCCTCAAGGAGCGACTACTTTGGCTCAAAAACTTTGAAAACGTTGACCTGCTATCTGCTGCTTTACATGAATTTCAAATTCATTACAACAAAAATTGGATCATACAACGACACAAATATCGCACACCTACACAGGTGCGTGACGAATAAAATGCTGATATGATGGAGGCCGCTTAGTGAGTGTCTAATCAAAGGCAGGCGATACAGTATCCCTACTCTCTTTTGCCATAAAATCAATTTTATCGAGCAATGAATCATCAATATCTATAGTGATTTTTGTCATGTTTTTTCTCATTCCAGTACTTTTAACTGCAGGGTTCAAATCTTTCGCTTCGACTAACATCCACTCTTTGTACTGAAAGAATATTAGCTCCAGACAACATCGGCAGCACACCTAAAGATTCATTTTCAATTAATTTCACACTTTTAAATACCGCTGGTATTTCAGTTTTAGATAAGCGCTCATTTAACCAATTGGTAACTATCGTTTTTTGAATGCCCGCTGAGAGTTTATATAAATTATTTTGAAACACATGTTGGCTTTGATTCATTTTTATCGCATCAATAACGCCGCCTACAATTAAAGCTCTGGTTAACTGAATATCTTGCGCTGGAACAGATTCGCCACTATTATCAAAATTTACTGGAAACCCACCATTAACAATAACAATTTTCCCGCCCGATTTGGTGTTAAAAACTAAATCATCAAATAGCTTGTTCTGATTAAAGCTTTTAGATTTTGTTATTTCTTGTAATAAAAATAAAAACTCTTTATCTTCCGAAGAACAACTTAGAAAAAATTTCGTACCTTGTGTTTGAACAATTGAATGGACGATATTATAGGTTACATCTGTTCCAGTACAACCAAAAATATAATCAGACTTTTCAATAATATCCTCAAGTGAATAATCGGCAGAAGTTGTGTGATTTTTATCATAAACCAAAATCTGTTTACCCAAACTTTTTAAAACATTTGCTACCGATTGACCAATTGCACCAAAACCTATAACGGCACAAACTTTCTCTTTTGAAATTGTTTTAATAATTGATTCTACTTTGGAAGAAACGGCATGAGCAATTAAAGGCGACTCTAACAATCTTTTTGCTGCACAACCAGCAACATTAATAATAGGGATATTAGGTTTATTCTCAGCATCATACCCCATAGTACCAGCCGTTGTTTTTTCAATACCAATTATTTTATAAGAACTTAGTATTGTGTGTGGTATTGAATCTATTGCATGGCCACCATGATCTAAAACTAAAATATCCTTAATACGACTATCTAAATATTTTTCAACTAATGTCCATAAATAGTCTATATCTGATTTAAAGGCACGTTTGTATTCGCCAAATCCAGCTTGATCTGATGAGTCGATATATGTAACCCCTAAAGCCTTCATATGCGCAACCACTGCTTTGTTTTCAGAGTAACTTTTACCTAAAATATAAATAAAAGCAGGTGTTGCACCCATCAAAATCAAGCTATTTACGACATTAATCGATGTTTGAAGGGCGTGATGAATATAAACAATAACCGTATTTTTAAGCGGCTCTTGCTTTAAAAAATATTGGTTATCTTTTAATAAATTATCTATAACAGGTAAATTTGTCATATAGTTACTATTATGAGATTGTGAATTAATAGGTTGGTTACGAAAGCAAGTTTGAGGCATATTACACATCTCTTTGTCATCGTGTAAAGAGAGAAAGTATTATAACAAACTAAAAGCCCTCAAGGCAAGCGCATCTAAATTGCAGTTTTAATGATCGAGGTTCTAAAGATATCGTCTAATGCAGCCCTATTCAGCTTACGTTTTACACTGGCTTTTATTGACCCATTGCGCTTGATGATGTTTTAAGCCATGTGGCGTATGATAGCTAGGCTTTAGGGAGAGGCATCTTTTCTGAATTGCAGTGCCCAAGAAGAGATGAAAAGATTCTAAAATTAAATTAAAAAAACAAAGAGAATTGAGTCTTTAATTTACATCTAAATTTTTTATCAGGCAGGCTAATAAATCAAACATTTGTTTCATGCTCGCATCGACTACCTGTTGCATTTTTTTTACGTCAACATTAAATCCATCACTGCGGCCAGCGGCTTTAGTTCCAACAATTGCAACACAAGCATAATTCATTTCTAATTCTCGCGCTAATACAGCTTCAGGCATTGCGGTCATACCAATGATGTCACATCCATCCCGCTCTAACAAATTGACTTCAGCAACTGTTTCAAAACGTGGTCCTTGAGTCACCGCATACGTTGCATCATCACTAAAATTTAAGCCTAATTCTTGTGCTGCATCAACAAGCTTAGAATGTAGCTGTCGACAATAAGGATATGTAAAGTCTATGTGCCGATTAAAATTAAAATCATCCTCAAAAAATGTCGCAGGGCGATTGTAGGTGTAATCAATTAATTGATCGGGAAAGGCAAAGTGTCCTGGGGTCATATCTGCGCGAATGCCGCCAACGATACTAATGCCAACGATGTATTTTATCCCTAGCTCTTTCAATGCCCAAATATTAGCCCGATAGTTTATTTTATGTGGCGGCGTTGTTCTAGTGATACCATGTCTGTCTAGAAAAACAATTTCTCTACCTGCAAATAATCCCTTCTGTAAAGGTGCTGAGGTTGCACCATAAGGTGTCTCAATATCATACTCCTCGATCATTTGCATTTTATTTAAACTTGGTAGCGCAGAACCACCAATGATTGCAACGTCACTCATATGCTTTCGGTACAACGAATATGCCAGGAGCATTTCTTAAATATTCTTGATAATCCATGCCGTAACCAAAAACATAGCGGTCATCGACCGTTAATCCAGTAAAATCAGCTTTAGGTAATCCACCTGGGACCCGCTTGGTTATTTTATCGACTAATACAGCCGTATAAACTTTTCTAGCATTTTGAGCATAACAATGGTCGACTATTGCTTGTAAAGTCAGCCCACCGTCAAGGATATCGTCAACGATAATAATCGTGCGATCAGATAAATCGTACTCTGGGCGCACCTTCCAATCGAGGACTCCTCCGCTAGTCTGACCTTGGTAGCGTGTCGCATGGACATAATTAAGCTCTAAAGGAAAATCTAAACGAGGTAATAGGTTACCTGTAGGGACCAGTCCACCAATCATAACACACAGCAATAACGGATTAGAATCAGCTAATTGCGTGTGTATATCATAAGCCATGCGATCGAGTGCTGCTTCAACATCTTGCTTTGAAAATAAGCACTCTGAGTCATGATAGACTTGTTTGATATGCTCAGGTATTTCCATCAACAATCCTTAATTATCTGTTGTATTAGCTGTTACTTTCATTTTATCAGGAATATATAGTGTTGTGCTTGGAAATGCAAACTCAGCCTGATTGGCCAATACTATATCAATTATTTTGAGTAGTACATCTTGCTGCACCGCTTGGAATTTAGCCCAATCTGTGGTTTTTGTAAACGCATAAACCATGAATGTCAGCGAAGAAGGTGCAAACTCTACAAGCTTAACAATAGTCAATTGGCGATTATCGATGTCGGGGTGCGTCGCTAACATTTGTTCAATGTCCGTGAGGATCTTTTTTATCTTATCAGCATCTTGGTAACGCACGCCAATTTTATGTTGAAGACGCCTATTAGACATGCGCGAAGGATTCTCAATTGAAATATTATTAAAGACTGAGTTCGGCACGTATAGAGGGCGTTTATCAAAAGTACGAATTTTTGTTAAACGCCAACCCATATCTTCAACCACACCTTCTATGTTTCTATCGGGCGAACGTATCCAATCACCTACAGCAAAAGGTTTATCCATATAAATGATTAAACCACCAAAAAAATTGGCTAATAAATCTTTTGCAGAAAATGCTAATGCGGCTGTACCTACTCCACCAAACATCAAAATTCCGGTCACTTGAACATTAAATGTCTGCAATATCATAATTCCAGAAATAATAATGATCATCGTCTTGGCAAGCTTGCCAATAGCTAAAACCGTGGTTTTATCTGTAGTAACCCCAGTTTTATATAAATACCGTGCTTGTAGTGCCTTAGTAAAACGCCAGCCAAACCAAGCAACAAAGAAAATAATCGCCAAATTACGCAAAGGATCTGCAAGGGCTAAAAAACTTAGTTTTTCAAAGTGGAAACGAAAGACATCAGCAGAAAATAACACTCCTAAAAAAACAATAAGCATCACTAGTGGTGTGTGTAACGCTATAAAAAATGATGTTTCCCAAAAGTGCTTTGGCTTATTGAGTAATTTCTGAGCTAACTTATTAATAATAAAGTGACTAATAAACGCAATACTCACCGTCACAATTAAGATGGTTAATAATTGATAAAATAACGGTCCACCGAGCAAATCATCATACCACTCATTCATATTTTGAATCATGTTTTCTGTTTTCATCACTAGCCTATTAATTAACGTTATAACTGTATTTCAGATGTTCTCAAGTCAGCGACTAAACCTTCTAGATTTTTTAATATATTGATTTGTCTAAGATATTCTTCAGCATCTGATACCACCTCGACTTGAGGTTTTAAGGAAGGCTGATAATTCGCTGGAAGTCGCTTATTAAGATCAGCTAAAATTTGTGGGATCTTTTCTAAGTGATGACATATAATTACACTAGAACAACCCGCTTCTAATGCTTGCGCTGCTGCTTCAGCAATGCCACCATCTATTTGCGCTGCTTGCATCGTTAAGCAATCGCTGATAATCAAACCTTTAAAGCCACATTGATTTTTTAAAATATCAGTGAGCCAAACTTTTGAAAAGCCAGCAGGCTTGCTGTCCACCTCAGAATAAATTACATGTGCTGGCATAATTGCATCTAATAGTTGGCGTTGAATTAAAGTTTTAAAAGGAAATAAATCATTTTCTAGTTCAGCCATAGTTCTTGAATCATAAGCTGCATCGGTATGAGAATCTTGGGCAGAACCTCCATGACCAGGAAAATGCTTTCCTACCGTAAAAGCACCACTTGCGCGAGCGCCACGACAATAAGCGCTAGCAAGCTCTGCAACCGTCTGGGAGTCATTTCCAAAACTACGATTGCCAACAACGTTGTTTAGATGACGATCGATATCTAGCACGGGTGATAGCCCCGAGTCAATTCCAGACTGCTGAAGCTCATGCCCCGTAATATAACCACACGCAAAGGCTAACTGTTCACCCTCACTCGGATTACTTTGCCATATTTTATTCAGATCTCCCATTGGCGGTAATTCTGTAAAGTGAGCTTTTAAACGCTGAACCCTGCCGCCTTCATGATCAGTGCATAGAAGTAAATCTGATCTAAGCTCTCGTATAGATTGAGTCAAAGCCTTCAGTTGGTCTAAATTCGCATAATTTCGAGGAAATAAAATAACCCCAGACACAAGCGGGTCGCTCAATATATCGATATCTGACTGATTTAGAGACTGTCCAGATACACCAACGATAACTGTCATAATTAATCTCCTGGTTTATTACGTATTGGAGGAAAATTTGCGACTTTACTACCCCCTTTAGGCAGAGGAGTTATTTTGCATGCCCCTTGTTTTTCTACCTCATCGATTCGAATGACTTCTGTTAAAGGGATATAAGTGCGCTTCACTTCTTGAAAAATAGTTTTCAGACGCTCTTCAGAGGGATCAACGACAACCGAGGATTTTTCTCCAAACAAAAAGTCTTCGACAACAATGAAACCAAATAAATGTTCTGCTTCAGAAACATACTTGGCATAAAGTTCAACAATCGTATCATTTTGCTCAAATACCACACGGTATGTTGTGTTTTTATTGTTCATACTTAAAGCTTGATTGGTTACATAATTCAAGTGCATAAGTGTAACAATTATTGACTTAGAAAGCCAATGAAGCTGTTTTAGACGAAATAAAGGCGATAACGCTGGCTATTTAACAAAAAATAAAATATTTGATCTACTTTTGAACAAAAATTAATAAAACCTTAAGGTTAATCTTATATTATCACCCGTGTTAAAACATATAAAAAATATAAACAAATATATTTAAGGTGAAATAATGAAAAATAATGAAAATATTAATTCGAACCAAACCAGATATTTCGGTACTTTTACAGATATTGTAATGCAAGACGCAGCAGTGCTCGCGACTATTACTGAGGCGCCGAAAGTAGCTAAAGGGTTGATAAATAATTTTGCTCCTAAGAGCATTCAGTGTGCCGTCGATCAAAAATATGATTTTATCAAAAATTCTTGCACCCAACGATTCCCACGAACCACTGCAAAATTGAATAGACTGACTACTCCAAAAGGT
>Ga0100402_1000309_pt1 | contig 57154 bp, 29 predicted proteins | sample CryGeyme20150102_FD_80419 | JGI IMG/M metagenome (GOLD analysis project Ga0100402, IMG submission 80419) | Groundwater microbial communities from Crystal Geyser aquifers in Utah, USA - Crystal Geyser metaG 2015-0102 | ecosystem: Environmental > Aquatic > Deep subsurface > Groundwater | place... | reverse complement strand
TTTTTTGCCTCTCGATGCTTTTGACCGGAATGGTGTTTGGGTACCTATTGGAGAAAAAAAAGGGAAAAAAAGGGGAAAAAAATTGGCAAACCACCACCCGCCCCCCCCCCCCCCAGCCCCCGAACTTGAGGGTTAAAATAAAAAATTATAATACACAATCCTCATACAAGGAAGTGGGGGAAGCACGAATGGGAGATTGATTCCAGGATTGGAGTCAGCTTTGTTTTATCAGGTGCGTGGTACCAGGTAGTACACTCTGCTATGATGTGTGTACCGTTTTCCCCCTCCTACTGTACAACATTATTGATCGTGAGCTAGCCTTTTGTTCATGGCAGCGAAAAGCGAATCGGCTAGATAGAAGGAAATCTGAACAAAGATAGATAATAACATCTACTAGTAACAGACTACAACATCATAGCTTTTTACTCGTACGCATGATTTAAGATAAAACAGTAGAAAGCTTTCTTCTCCGGGTCAACGACGTTGCTGCCTTTTTCATTTTTTTGAGTTCTGGGCTAGGCACTTTTATTTTTTGTCTTTCTTTTTCCAGCAGGACAAGAATATCATTAGCTGCTTTACGTCCACTTCGGTAGGCTCCAACTGTTGTCGCGTACCATTTTTCTGATACGGCTTCTCCGGCCCAAAAGACATTGGAGCCAGTCCGCGCAGCCAAATCACGACGTGCATATCGACTCCAATCAAGATCATTTTGGTCTCCTCGATAGGGAGTATACGAGTAGGAACCATAAGAAAATTCGTCTTGTCCCCAATGCGTCACAATAGTATGCGTAGGTTCTGGTACCACTACCACTTCTTGACCCGACGACGACGTTGCTAACGACGACAACATCATGGTTCGCAAATGGTTCATCACTTTGGCAATTATGATATTGTCGTTTTTTTCTTGTTCTGCCGCACGAGCCAAATCACCACCAATCCAAGCACTCAGCACAAAGTGTCCACCATTTCCCAATTGATGGTCATTAAAAAAGGTGGTATACGAGCGATCGTGGTCGAGGAGGAGGTTTGCACTATTAACATTTGAATGGTTGTGTGCATTCGCCAGTGTCAAAACTTCTCTTCCCACTGGCCACCACGTTGTCTGGGGTGTATCCCAATACAATATAACTTTGTTGAGAACTCCCATACCCAAAGCATCGATGGCCTGTTGTTTTCGGGATGGTAATGGTGGCTCAAATTGAATAACCCCCTTTTGCAAGACACCCAAGGGAACCGTCATGAGAATGGTTTTGGCCAAGATTGTTTTATTCGTATTCGTTTTTCCGTCGAGGTAGGTAACTTGTACCAAGTCTGGAGTATTGGTACCGTATTGCACTTTTGTGACCTTGGATCGGAATTGAAGTTTGGATTTGAATGGTTTGGCGAGTTTTTTCAAAACCTTGTCAAATCCCCCGTGTTCGACCGGAACAAAATAGTCGGCATTACAAAAGAGACATTGGTTGGCCCTTCGACCTGCACTGGCAGTCGAAATATTGTGAAGGGAGGTAGCAAATTCAATTTCAAATTGAGCATGTATCATGCTCTTTAAAAATTCAACTTGTTGTGGTGATAAATCATTATTATGTTGCAAATAGGCATCCATTGTATATTGATATGATTTGTCCGCATGAGGTTGATGATCGTCCAATTTACTTCGCAAATATTTAGCGACTCGGTGACTGTAAATACAATAGTTGTCCCACAGTTCCATTAACTCCTCTTTGTCGGTTGCAATCACTTCTCCCTGTTCGTTGTACAATCCAAAAGTTGATGGATCGTCATAATGGACTTGACCAAACGGTTGATTGAGCTCCAACATCATTTCATGAGGTTCGGTATTTTCGTACGTCCACGCACTGCCCAATTCTACAGCCAAATCAGGAGCTTGTTGAAAGGGATACACAGTGCGACTACGCCCACCTATGTGGTCCAGTCCTTCCAATATTATGATATTGGTCAACCCCTTTTCGGTTAATCGCGACGCCGCACTCAAACCAGACCATCCCGCGCCGACAATGATGACGTCATAGATGTGATGGTGATTATACTGGTGCTGGTCATCTCGAGGAGAGAAAAAAGAGGGCTGCATTGTTACTATTATTGAGCGTTTCACGAACGTATTCCAACCTGAAAGAACAAAACCCACTCCAATGGCCAAAATCAACAGGGGAGATTGCCTTTTAGTGGAAGAAGAACGACGACGGCTCGCGACAGTTGAACTTGGGCTGCTACTGGGGATAGCGCTGAGTGTGCGAGATCGAAATTCGGTCGTCATAATTTTATCAAATATCAAGTGCTCGTAATACTTTGTAATATTATGTTTATTATTATCAGTGCTTTCAATTTTGAGGTATGGTACTCTACGAGTATTGTTTCTACTGTACCTAGTATCTCATGGACGTAATTTTCGGGAGCGCCTGTCAGCATTTTTTGAAATTCAAAAATCTACTATCTTGGCTCGGGTGGATAAGTTGCATCTTTAATTAGATACTGGTACGCGCTACTGTAGCTATCTTTATTAGCTGCGCTACTCTACTTATTACAGTAGCCTGGTGGCAATGAAAAAGTCAAACTCTTCTTTAATTCAAGACTCTGGTACTACTGTACTACCTGTCCTTATAGTAACAATTAATAATTACTGTACAGTACTATGGTAGTACATCATATCAGGACAGCATAAGCTTGAAGTGGCCGCAAAAGTTGCTGCTGGAGTTGTACGTAATCTAAATAAGTATTTCATAGATATTAACAGCTCTGGTTGGACTTGTAAACTGCGTGCATGATCGTGACTTTCTTGCGTTCTCTACTAGCACTCGCAATGGCACAATGGAAAACCTCCCTATATGCACCAGATTCATGGGCCAGACGGTAACGAAACCGAAAGTAAAGTTGTGCAGCAGGAGCAGCAGGAGCAGGTGTCGCACCGACTGCCTTGTTGCTCAAGCACTGCGTCATCCTGATGGCGTTGATTGCTGCCAATCGAGAGGGCATAAATTCAAATATTTCTTTGCCACAGCAAGGAAGAGTAGGTAATCGGAGTTTTCGAGTGCATGGAAAGCGCTAGTATTATTGCTCCTTTACAATAGAGCTACTTTACTCGAATGTATATTAATACCAGTAGCAAAGTAGCTATTACCGGTAGCACGCTCTTAAAGTATTGCCCTGGTAGTCTAGTTGTACCGGTAGTTGTTTAGTGGTACCAGTAGACTAGTACCTGTTAGCATTCAAATGGTTTCCATCCACAAGAAAGCGAAGCGAAGGAGGGAAAATAATAAATTGAAAACTTTATCTTAGCAGAAGCTGTTCTTCGTGTAGATAGTTTCCAAGTACTTTTCAGTATCATTGGCAACTCATTTCTATTAGCTGCATCAAGCACGTGAAAGTAGGTCTTAAACACCTTCTTTCACGAGTTATTACTACTACTAATACTACGAGAGATTCTCAAATAATTAATGATAAGGGTTCGTGAAAAAGTCCGCCTATCGGAGACACATGCTTTCATCTGTGCAAAACCGAAGCATGTTTGGAATTTGGAGTACTAGTATCTTGTACTGAGGTAGTCTAGCTAGTTGAGCCCATCAACATCGCAGGGATCGCAAAAGACACCATCAAAAGCAATCTCTCACAGTTTGAAAAATATTGAATTGAATACTGTACTTCGCCTCAACAAACAAAAAGAATAATCGTAACGCCACAGGTCATGAAGATCGCCAGAGGACTTCTTGTTGTCGTACTGTCAGTGCTGACGACAACTAATGGTATTGCCGACGCCGGAGAATGTAAGGAAGACAGAGATTGCGCCAGCGGATATGATATCGATTCGCCAGGAGCAGGGTGCTGTCTAGCGGGAAGATGTTCTGAAAAGCTAGGACCTGGAGGAGAGTGCTGGAGAGATGCCATGTGTATCAGGTGAGTACTCGTACATCTTGAAAGCCCTTAAGCAGGGGATATGTGTACTCGATTGCTGGTTGTATTATGACCTCTGTCTCACCATTTTTAATGCGAACGCTGGCCGATTCATTGCCCGAACCAGTGGTGCTTGTGGAAGTGACCACAAATGCAAATCGCTCGTAAGAACCTCCTGCTCACCCCACAAGGTTGAAACTGGGGGGTATTGCTCCAAGGACTGTGATTGTAAATCGGGTGATTGCAATTCTTCCACTCACAAGTGCCGACCCAGCTGTGACTATGACGTTGCTGATGGAGGATCTTGTTCCAAAGACTGTGACTGTAAATCAGGAGATTGCAGTTCCTCATCTCACAAGTGCCGACCTAGCTGTGATAGTAATGTTGCTGATGGAGGGTATTGTACCAGGGATTGTCACTGTAAATCAGGAGATTGTAGTTCCTCATCTCACAAGTGCCGACCCAGCTGTGACTATGATGTTGCTGATGGAGGATCTTGTTCTAAGGATTGTGACTGCAAGTCTGGTGACTGTTCTTCCTCATCTCACAAGTGCAAACCAAGCTCTTGTGGACACCATGATGACTGTGGCGATGACGAGTACTGTTATCGCCGTCATTGTTACTCTCAAAAAGGCAAAGGAAAGGAATGTTGGAAAGATTACGAATGTCTTTCGCACCATTGCGATTGTTTCTTGTTTGTTTTGCACTGCGAGTGTACACACCCTTAGTTAGATCGGAATGTGGAGAGTCGACCCCCCAGCATGCATAAAATATATAATTACTTAGTACTGTGATTAACGTCTTACATAATCGTTAATCGAGTCCTTTCTCAATTTCGCATTACTACTCTCGTTATTAGTAGGTCGATGAAGGTAGACTAAACAGTAAACTCGTAGAGTTGCTTGTTCAAATGAAAACAAAAAATCGTAATAATCGCCAAGTACCAGTGCCAGCTAGTAGAGCTACTACGGTAATAGGTAGAGAGACGAAAATAATTATTTAATGTTTGCAAAGTAAATTCCACCCGGGCGCTTCTAGTTGTTTGGTTTGTCCTTTCAAGCTACTATTACTACCAGGTAGCTACCTGGTAGACTCTACTAGACTACTCCGAGTATTTTGAGCTGCTCGAGTAGGTCTAGTAGCTTTTTAACCCAACATTTTTATTTTGTCCATCCGCTGTATTTTTATTTTTGTTGTTGTTGCCTCATTTCGTTTGTGTAGTTGTAAAGCTTTCTTCCAGTGTGCTGCATTACTAGTAGATTTATAAATACCTAAATACTACTTTCTACGGATTCCACAAGAGATCCCGCGAGAGGGTTTAAAGTTTAAAGGATAGAAGTGTCGAGGCACTGCTGAAGCGCTGAAGCTAAACTCTGGGTACGTATGGTAGCTTCAAGAAAACAGAATAAGTAAAAAATATCATGATTGCCGCTGAACCAACTGGCACTGAGAAAAAAAATCTGTCCAAAGTGAATAATGGCAAGGATGGCGATGATGAGGAGGAGGAGGAAGAGGATGATGAAGACTACAACCCCAATCACGACGACAAAAACGACAATGATGCTGACAGGGATACTCCAGTAGAGTCGGATGATGTGATCATGGCAGATGATACCGCAGAGGATGAAACTACTCTCTTGGCTCCTGCTCAAAAACGTGCCGTCGATCAGGCCTTTCAAGAACTTTTTGGATACTCTTGGGGTACTAACTTTGAATTGCCAACAGCACGACGACAACGACGAGTCAATGCCAACACTACTGCAACAACAATAACAACTACGACCATTCTTTCGCCGTACGAACGATTGTTGATTCAAATATTGGGTCCTGTACGTGCTGCAAAAGTGTTGCAAGCAGGTCCTTCCTTTCAACTGCATCGATCACGGCGTAAAAGTATGGCTGCTGGCACAGCCAAAGCCAAAACCAAAACCAAAATGCTGGGGGAGAAAAGCTCAGCACCAGCGACAACCACGACTTCCCTTCCCGTACCCCCAAAGCCTCAATACGAAACCAAATTGTTTGCAGGACAAAAAATTCAAGTTGCTACGAACACCAAAAAAGAAAAAAATGTTCCCAAGTCGGCTGCTAGTGCTGCTGCTAGTGCTGCTGCAGCTACTACTACTACTGCTAGTAGTAGTGGCAACATTGATTCGGTTCTGCAACAACTGGAGGGACCTGCGAAATTGAGTACGGTAGCCAAAACATCGATGGATTGGGATTCGTTCAAAACGACGACCGGTTTGGAATCCGCATTGGAACAGAAAGCTAACTCCAAGGATGCCTTTTTAATCAAACAAGATTTTTTAACCCGCGTCGATCAGCGGAAATTTGATTTGGAACGAACCGATCGAGAAAAGGAACGCGCCAAACGGAAACCATGATTACTAATAAAATAATGATAATAACAATATAGCAGGAACGGCAACCTTCAACCAGTAGCAACAGTAGGAGCCGTAAAGTAGTCAATCGTCTTCTAGGATTGACAGAATACTATTACTAGCTAATCAGACTCCTCGCTTTCACTGCTTTCATCCGAGACGCCATCATCCGAAAAATTTACAAGTTCCGCATTCGTCATCCCTGCATCTTCGTTTGTATCACCTTTGATGATGGTACCATCGGATGCAGGACCCGAACGAACCGCCGGAGGTACTTCGATATTAGCCGCCAACAGGGGACTGAACTTGGCCAAACTTAACAACACGGCCTCTTCGGTACGGATGGTTCGACTTCCTTGAAAGGGACAGACATTCACCCACAGATCGAACAATTCCTTGCTGCGCGATCCTGGTAACTTCATCGTTTCGTCGGCATCGACACATTCTTCTATACCATCCACACCACCAAAAACAATCAAGGCATGCTTGTACTGTGGTGGTAATTGAAATGTTTTGTCTTCCACCGATACATCACCTCGTTCACTGGTTCCAATTTTTAAATCGTATCCATTATGATCATTGTCTTCATCATCCTTAAAGGGACACTCATCAAAAATGGCACGAATCGAATTTGCAATACGTGTTGTGTAACCCCAATAGGTCCCGTTATCTTCCCTGGGTGTCGATGGTGATACGACGGTACCGTGCAGTCGTTTTCCGGGACGACCATAATCTTTGGGATCAATTTGTACGGTACAACGTATACCTGGTGGCAATTGACGATCAATTCTAATACAAATGTCGTATAAAAAAAAGACACATGCACGGGTAGGTGAGGGAAAGTGTGACAATCATCCAAAGAGGAAGAGAGGATAAAAATAGAACACCAGAAGATCTAGCAAAATCAACTTACTCGACCGGTCGATTGCGAATACCACAATTTACCAGTGATGATAGATTCTGTTCTGTATCATTTTTTTCATCATCCTTTGTCGTCGTCGTCGTCGTCGTCGTCGTCGTTGTTGTGATGTTCATGACGACACCTTCTCTATATTTGGATTTATCTTCCATACGTACATGATGAGGTGCATCAATGGGTGGCAACAATCCAGCAAATGCTAAATCTGGATGACGAGGAAAGAATATTCGTCGTAAATATTGAGGACATTCACAGTACTGTAAAATTCGTGCCAAGAAGGAACAATACGGATCATGCGTTATTTCTGCAACACTGCCGCTGCCGCTGCCGCTGCCATTGGTGGTGGTGGTGGCAATACTGTTGGTAGTCTTGTTGTTAGTAGTACTCCGTGCTCCTCCTCCTCCTCGTTTGCGATGATCCTTACTGAGCTTGTCATCAAAAACAATCACTTCATCAACGTGATAAATAGTACAAGCTCGAGCAATCTGTCCGACTAGATGTGTTTTTAATTCACGTGTTTGACAATTGGACAGCACAGAACCAGGAACAGCAATCGAAAGCGTTGAATACCGTGAACGATTCCGACACGGTACCTGTTCCATGACAGAACCAAAGCGGTGATGCTGTTGTGGCTGCTGCTGCTGCTGCTGCTGCTGTTTTTGCTGCTGCTGCTGCTGCTGTCCTTGTGAATGTCCTTTCATATGGATATTATTGCTCATGCTGCTGCTGCTGCTGCTGTTGTTGTTGTTGCCTTGGGAACTCTGTTGGTTTTCTTTCACCTGTTTGTTGGCCTTCTTCTTCTTCTTTTTAGCAGCAGCAGTTGGTGGTGTTGCTGTTGGATCTCGTGGTCGCACACCTCCTGCTAATTCAATCTTTTGTCGTTTGCGACGTTTACCTTCCTCCTTACGTTCTTCACGGGTTAAATGATGTTGATGCTGTTCAACAGAGTCAACAGCACCAGCATCAGATGATGATGCAACTCCTGCAATGCCACTATTATTATTATTATTATTATTTTTATTTTTATGAGTGGTGTTTGTCATGTTGATTTACTTGGCAATACTTGTGTGCGGTGTGCGGATTATTTTTTCAAGAGTGTTGAGCAATGAAGAAATACCGTCTTGTGCTGTCGTGCTGTCTTTTTATTTACTAACTTATTTATTTCCAATGCAAGTCAACAACAACAAAATTCATGCAGCTGTGAAGTTGTGGTGTTTGTCGTTGGAGAGTACGGTAATAATAAATTGGATAGAGTTCTCACTACTCACTACTGCAGTACTAGTCTACTAGTAGCAATGGAGGTTGGCTGGAAGCGAGGTTTCCTTGGATGGAAAATGAGAAACGGAATGAGAGAGAAACAAGACAACAAATCCGAAATCAAAAATTGAATGGTTTTCGAGATACACGAGCTTTCCCCAAGCGGTATAGGTTTTAGTAGCTCGCATGTCAGTCTACCACCACTGTTCATCCCATCGTTGGAAAGTACTGTAGCAGGTAGTAGAGTAGCTACTAGTAGTAATAGACTACTACTACTCGACGAGTGGTAGTAGTCGTCTACTAGAGTAGTACTATTACTCTACCAGGTAGAGTAAAAGAGTCGTCTACAGTACCGGTAGCCACTAGCTACTAGTAGCAGCTATTGTGCTAAGAACTATTACTAATATTAGCTACAGCTACTACTACTAGTAGGCATCTGTGCTTCGCTTGTATCGATCTCGTGCCGAAGTTCCTCCGTACCGATTTCGTAGTATAGCCAACAGAATACCCATCAACAACAGTCCGACCAAAATACGAAAAAAGATGGATGCACCGGTACGGATTGTAATCTCGTAACCCCAGATAGCATCTGCTGTTGCAATTAAAACATCACTGACTCCATCTCCATTGATATCTGCCACTATCGGACGACGAATGGATCGTTGGGGGATATTCGTCGATGCCAAGACATTGGCATATGTTGCACTCAAAATAGCCAAACTCGATTCACCGACCAGCAGGATCGGTCGAGCATAGTTGGCAACATCGTCGGAATCACTATTGACTTGTAACTGTGTCAACGATACCGTATGTGTAGCCTCCCAGTCACCCCACGTAGGAAAATTTTCGGCCGCATTCCGATGTCCATCGAGTTTCCACTGACGTCGTCCCGTACCACCACGAATACGGGATACAATGCCATTGCTCATGGCAATTATAACATCCTTTTCACGGTGTCGATGTTGCGAATACAGCGATTCCACGACCAATGGTGGTGCAGCGTAGACCTGACCCCAAGGATGATTTTGGTCATTGTTGTTCTTACCCCTGCTGCTACTGGCACTACAAAGGGGTGTCGAGAATAGTTCTTCGCGGGGTGGATTACCACTCAAGGCCAAGGCATGACAGAATCGATGCATCAAATGGTAGAATTTGGACTCGCTGCTGTTGTCATCTTTGTTCTTCTTACTGGTGTCAGCAGCAGAAGCAGAAGCAGTAGCATCATCAAGCTTTGCCGCCAATTTGGCAACCCACGGATCGGCATACGTTCCGGTGAGTGGATCCAGTACCAAATTCTTTCCGTTGGTAACGATTTGGATGCTATCCATGACACCATCACGTTGTACGTCCACGTACAAGGTTTCTTCGTTCAAGCTTAAATGACACAGTGGTTGTCCATTCTGCAAGGAATGAACGTGCAAGCCACCGGCATGATAATTCACAACGACCTTTATTTTTGTTGTTGTTGTTGAGTGCATGTGTGATTGCGTTTTTTGTGTTTGTGTTGTGCGATGAGAGAGAAATGGTAACATTGAAACACGTGATAATGGTGGCTGTCAGAAAAACAAAAAAGTCAACAACGACACTTTCAATCAATCGAAAAATTCAGCTTAAATGTACACATATACATACTATGTTTTAAAATACGTACATTGGGTCGTCCGTAATGAACATGTCCACCATGTTGCATTCGTTTCCGTGGATTGAACAGTGCCGAATGCCACGATGGTTTTGTTTTGGTAGTAAGGTCCTTTTTCTTTTTCTTATTATTATTGTTGTTGTTGTGTTTGTTTTGCAAATGACGATGTTGATGCTGATGAGGACTGATCAGACCTGGTTTATGATTTTGACTGGACGATGTCGAACTGGACCATGGTAAGGAGTGTTTGTGTGCATGATGTTGATTATGTCTTGCAAATTTACGCTGCGTATTGGAATGATCCAAATGTACGGCACGGACTCCCGCATCCGCAGGACCCCAGTACGCGTACGGTAAGGTTTCCGTCGCGCCCAACAGGGAATACCGGTAGGCCTCCAAACAATTCGGTAACATGCCCTTTTTTAATCGATCCATGGTGGTGTTGTTATCGGCATCGGTAGCGACATCGGTGGTAGTAGCCGTAGTGCTACTCATAGCGGTATCTAAATTGACAACCTTGGATCGTCGTCGTGCCAATGAGGAACGTCCACGTTGTAATTGGATCGGTAATGGCAACTGTTCGGCCGTCGTACGTTCCGTTTGAAAATTTTGTAACGAATCCCACAGTACTTGTCCTGTCATGGCATCCAATGCGACCATAAAACGTGGATTCATCGTCATGGGATCCACGGGTGGAGAACCTAACTCCCGGACTGGAGCCTGTTCGGCCGTGGGTGTTAAATCACCACTCACGATAATCATACCGTGTTTGGCCAGTGTTGGTGGAGTATCGTACGAATCCAAATATGTTAATTGTGCTTTGGAAAAATCTTGTATATGATTGGGCATGTGCGGTAACGATTGTGCCGTCCACATGGACCGTAATTCCAAACGTGGTGATTTTTTGTTCTTACTATAATTGCGAGCCCTTTTGAGCGTACGTTGGAGTTTCTTTCGAAAGCTATCATTGTTCTTGTTCTTGTTGTTGTTGTTGTTGTTGTTGTTGGATTCCTCATTATTTCCATTTCCATCTTCTTCTTCTTCTTCTTCTTCATCACCACCAGTTTCAGTATCGTGTTTCAGAGACGTCAAACTGTGCATCGTAATCCGTCCATCACTCCAAACAGTGAAACAACTGGGTAAACCACCACCAGGTGTTAAATGATAATTATCTTCGTGCACATCGTGCTCGTACAGCTTCTTATTATTGTTGTTGTTGTTGTTGTTGTTGTTGTCCGATGAATCACAGGGTGTATCGGCATAACATCGTTCGTTGTTGGGACATTCTTCGGCCGTTCCCGATGGACAAGGTGTACCACATTTTTGGGATGCATCATGCCAATCGGTACCACAAAAATAATGTTTCGTACGTTCCAAGTGCGACATGTGTTCATAGTCACTAGCTGTGGTTGTCATTCTTTTTTGGGATACCAATCCTCGCACCATGATTTGACCTGTAACAATTTGTAATGGTACAATATTATTATTAATATTCTGTTGTTGTTGTGAATCTGATGAAGAAGGAAAAGGTGCGTCAATGGAAATAGGATCACTGGTCAGAAGGGTCCTGGGTTGAAAGGGAGCTCCTAAAAAGGCTCCCGCTGCCTTTGTACTCACAGTACGACGACTGCTGTGCAGTGGCTTCATGTCCAAGACTTGTAATACCCAGTCATTATTCTTGTTGTTATTGTTATTGCTGTTGTTGCTGGAAGTGGGTTTGATAGTTACCAGTGCCTCGGCTGTACCATCACCATCCACGTCAAACGGAGATGGTGCAACTTGATGTTTGACAAAGGGAAAATAAAATGATAAATGAATTGTCGCACTTAAATTCTCAGCTTGATCATTCCATGCCATTCGAGTTAGTATCAGAGCCAAAACAGCCGCTGCTATATCCCGATTTCGTAGCATTGTATTGAATATTATATGATATAATATAGTATTATATATTATTAATAGTTATATTATGATAAGAAGACGTGTTTGTATTTTGTATTATTATTTAATATTATGGTAACAATAATAATACTTAATAATAAAATGAGTAAATAAAATAAGTACGATACGGATATGGATGTATATTGTTATGGTTATGGTCGCACATGATTTCTCTAAAAATGTCTGTCTGCCTGGCTGGCTCGCCAAGCGATCAAGTTCTTAATTAAGATTCGAATCAAATCGAACCGGTGGAGCGAGACCTTTGAATAATCATTATGATGATCATCTTCACACGGCAACCATCACAATCAATGGCTAGACTATCTATCGTACCGTAACTTTTCTATTATTCATTATTCATACTCGTACAACAACAAACTTACTACGATGACAGACGAAAACACTACCGCTATCACCACCACCACCACCACCACCACTACCAATGGTACCTCCAACAACAATTCCAATCCTGCCACTTCCACTAGTAGTAGCAGCACTGAAACAAAACCAGTAGTAATGACCAAAGACGAAACAGAAATTGTCTTGTTAAAACAACAATTGGTACAACAGAAGGAACATATTCAACAATTGGAATTGGGTATGGAACATCATATTCAAATGGTATTGGAAATGGAAACATTGGAACAAAAGGAACTGCAGCAATACCAACATCACTTGGTAACACAAAAAAACATCGTTGAAGAATTAGGTGAACGATTGGGCGAAGAAACGAAACAAAAAACTGAATTAGAAAGTAAATTGCAATCAACCATACAAACGACCGAAGATCAGATGACATTGATCGATCATTTGCAAGAAATGAATCATCAGAACAGTCAGTTATTATTAGCCATGCAACAGCAACAGCAACAAACGACCACGAACACGACGAAAACGAAAACCAGTGACGCTGCTGCTGCTGCTGCTGCTGCTGCTATTTGGGATGGACCCATGTTGGAAACCAATCACGCCTTACTAGCAAGTCTTGCAGCAGCACAAGAAGAATTACAAAAATGTCGTAAGGATTGCAATGATAAGGAAGTACTGTGTTTGGAATTGTCTCAACAATTGGACAAACTTGCGAATCAATTAAATAAAGCAGATGAAATGCAAGCCACAATGAAACAACAATTGAATGACACCACGGACGAACTAACCAAGTGTCAGGAACGATGCAACATTCTAGAACAGACCCTTCAAGAAATTGGTGGTGCTACCACTAACACTGCCACTACCACAACGGAAAGTGAGATTGATGAGAATCATGATGATGACAAGAACAAAAGCAATGACGAAAAAGGCATTTCCTTCTTGCTCAAGAAACTGGATGAAAAAGATGCTCTTTACGAGCAACTCAAACGGGAACGTAACAGCAGTCTTTCAAAGGCTACGAAATTGAGTTTGGCGCTTTGTGAAGCACGAGAAATCAATGATACACTAAAGTCAAGGTTGCAAGATATCAACAGCAATAATCACAGTGGCGGCGGTGGTGGTGGAAAGGGTTGGTTTGGTGGCGCCGCCATCAACATTACCAAAAGTCCAGTGATTGAGAGTCCTATTCTGACTCCCACAAACACTACTACATCAGCTACTGCTATTGCTGCTGCTGCCAACAACAACAACAGTACCAATACTGCTGCTGCGGATCTCGCAACACCAACTTTGACAACACCACGACGACTAGCTTCGAAGGATAGACCCCCCCTTGTAGATGGACGTCGAATTCGTAATTTTTTTGGACGTGGAGGTAAAGATGGATCAAGTAGTACGCCACCACCACCACCTCCACCAGCATCCACAGCAACAACTACGGCAACAGTAGTAGTTCCATCGGTGGGTACGCAAGCTAATTTGTCGAAATCAAGATTCTTTAACAAGGCACCACCTGCACCCAATTCGAATGGCAGTTCTACCAATAACAACAACAACAATGGTGGTGCTGGTAGTAATAGTACTAGCGAAAATGGTACAACTGACGGAGAAAATCTCAAAGGTAATTCCACTGCTAACAAGTACAAGAACAAGACCAAAAAGAAGAATGATAATGATGATCGTAGTGGCAATGCTAATCCATTCGATGATGATTTGAGTGCTAGCTTTGCGAATCCATCCGTCGGTTTGGCATCGACTGTCGATGAACACTCTCAAGGTGGTGGAGGTGATGTCAATTTGACTCTGACATTATAATAACAATATCTAAATAATGCTCGATAATAAATAAATAAATAAATAATGATAGACACATCCATTCACGCATACTACCAATAGAAGTAGAGTAATACTCTAATTGGTTTTAATGCATACTAAGCACAGTAGTCCTAGTAATAATATTATTACTACTAGACTACTAGACTAGTCTAGTACTGGTAATATTATTAAATTTACCACTACCAGCTAAAAGTCTAGTAGTAGTAGAATACTAGTAGTAGTAGTACTAGTAGGTCTAGTACCTAATGTTGTTCTGATGAGAACAAGGACGGGATTAATACCTGGTAGTACCATAATCTTTTTTTACTGTTGTAAACGTCAATTATTCATCTATTTTTTGAGAGTAACTTACTATTATTTTACTACTGTACCACCTTGAGCAACACTACTGCGATAGTACTTACTACCAGGTAATACTGATACTACAGTAGTTGTACACAAAGTAGACCCTACTACTACTAGACTTTCTACTAGTAGTACTCCGTAGTAAATTATTCCAGTTCCCTCTTCTGCCATGTCTATCTGTGCATACGGTACCTGGTACCTGGTAACTGTTACCACCAAGTACGGTATGCACATAAGGACGAAAATGGAACTCTGACGAGAACGTAGTTTTATTCTATAATAAATGTTGTACTCAGAGTCGTACAGCAGCAGTAGTACTGGTATTTCATTCTTGACTGGGCTGCTGAATGCAAGACTGCAATGGTACCAGGTACCTGGTACTAGAAGACTACCGGTACTTACTGCTGGTACCTGGTACAGTACTACTTTAGTTGTGACCACCACCACTTTGCTGCACGGGTAAGTAGAGTAGCTGTAGTCCGGTAGTGCTGTATCTACTGAAACAACAAAACCAGTCGATTAACTACCTAGCAGCAGTACTAAACAAGTAGAGTACCAAGTAGTATTTTATTCATGGCTGGTGCTCTTTCTGCACTCTGCACACTGCTGCATGCACAACTACAGTAACATCATTCTTCCATGAAAGGTAACTTGCCTGAACCGTGCTGCAATAAAACAGAGCAACTACAGCCTACTACAGTTTGAGAAAGGAACCAACAAACCTGTCAAAGTCTCAACAACACTAGTTACTAGTCTCCTGTAACCTAACGGTACATCTTTGTAATATCACCTGAATGTTCTCTTCCCGCAGTAATAACAATAACAACAGCCATAAGAACAACAACAACAACACTAACAACAGCAACAACAATCGTCAGAACCGAAACAATCGTAATCGGTCAGCACCACAACAATCACAACAACCACGAAACGATCTGTTTGATGGTGGATCATCGACCATCGATTCTGATCTGTTTCGTGTTGTCGAAGAGCGTTGTAAGGCAGCCAATGCTGAATCGGTGAACCTCGTATCCAAAGGACAACAACAGCAGCAGCTGCAATTACAACAGATCAATCGTCATTCTTCTTCTACAAGTCATACGAATACGAATACTAATGAAGATGATGATGATGATGATGATGATAACAACAATAATAATATTATTTTGAGCGATGATGAAATAAAACAAATCGAAATTGACAGATTCAATGCAACAGCGAAACAAAGGAATGCAGCGACCGCTGCTGCAAGTGCTGCCACTGCTGCTGCTACTACTACTACTACTGCACGGAGTAATTCTGCTTCTGCTTCTGCTCAAAGAAGAAGAAACGTAGCTACTAGACCAGTGCTGTCCACCACCAATGCCGCCAATCGTTGTCAGGCGGTTGATCAAAACAAAAGTCGCAGTAATGATGATGATGATGATGCGAAACAAAAAGCTAAACAAGCCAAAGAATGGAGTCTTCGTCAAATCATTGTCGAACGAGCAAACCAAGCCAACCATGAATTGCTGGCAGCAGGAGAACAAGCAACAACAAAACAGCAGGATCTTCATGATGATGATCATGATGATCATGATGATGTAGAAAACGTCCCAGACGAACAACAACAACAACAACAACAACAACAACAAAGTGGTTTGGAATATACCGAAACAGGAATTGTATCAAAAAATAATAGTCCCTTACCTTCTGGAGGAACATTACAACAACCGGGTGCATACTCAGGAAATCCTGGAGCAGGATACGGTCGCATCGAAACAGTACAATCTGTTGGACGACTGTTGTTACTGGCCAGTAGCAGTCATAACGAAGAAGGCATCATACCAACAACAACAACAACAACAACAACAATAACAATGAATGCATCTGAAGACGACGGCAACAACAACACCAACAACACCCCTTGTTCTGGAAATAATGATAACACTGCTGTAGGAGATGAAAATACCACCACAAACAACGAGAATTATGGAAGAAAGGATCTACTGCCTGTCAGCAGGAACTGGATTCGTGCATTGTTTGGCTGTGGTCTGGTTCTGGTACTTATCCTCGTGTTGGCTGTTATCGTTACTCTTGTCGTCGTCGTTGCAGGCGACAATGACAATGATGGTACAACCGATGATACAACAACAACAGCAACAGCAACAGCAACAACAACAACGGATGTACCGACGACTAATGTTGATGTTGTTGTTGGTGTTCCATTCGATGATGTTGACTTTTCGTTTTTAGCCGATCTGGATGGATCGACCCTATTGGCCATGGATGATCCATTATCGTCTCAATATCAGGCCTATCAGTGGTTGAGGGGAGATCCCAATCTTCACGAATACCAAACATCACAAAAGATACAACGGTTTGTACTGGCCACGTTCTTCTACTCCTTTAATGGACCAAATTGGAAACTGACAGATCCGCAAGCCAAAAATTGGTTATCGTACGACCTGAACGAATGTGACTGGATATACTACAACAATAACAACAGTAACAATAACAACCAGGAGAAGCAGACAGCAGTATGTGACGAGAATGGCAACGTAGTCGTGTTGGCCTTTACGCAATTGTCAGGCTTTCGAGGAAGTCTTCCCCAAGAAATTTCTCTTCTTTCCAATTTGCATGAAATTGATTTTTCCAATAATGTGTTGGTAGGAGATTTGGAAGTTGTCTTTTCCCTCAATGATCCCAATTGGATTCCAATGACGTCGTCGTTGCAAGTACTGGCGTGCACCCGATGTCGGTTGGAAGGAACTATTCCTTCGACGATTGCGCAGTTCAACCAACTTCGTCAACTTTCTTTACAGAACAATGACCTTACTGGAGAACTACCATCGGAGATTGGACTTATGACCCAGCTGACTACCATTGAGGTGGGAAGCAACCAATTGTCCGGTCCTGTTCCTTCCACTATCGGTCAGATGGTGCAGTTGGAAAGGTTGGGACTGACAGAAAATAAATTTACGATGGTTCCATCGGAATTGGGCAATCTCCAACAGCTCAGATACTTGCTCGTGGAAAGGAATTCCATTGTCTCGAGCATCCCAACAGAGATTGGACAACTCAAACAGTTATTGGTATGGAATATCGAATCGAACAACCTATCTGGAAGTATACCAACGGAGGTTGGTTCCATGACGAGTCTACAAACACTCTATTTGAACAATTGTGGACTCCGTGGAACACTGCCGAGTGAAGTGGGACAGATGACACAGTTGCAACAACTGTTGGCAAGTTTGAACAGTCTTAGTGGAAGTTTACCAACGACTCTTGGTGCACTGACACTATTGTCAGTGTTAGAACTGGCAGTGAATGCATTCACCTCTACAATTCCCACAGAGCTAGGACTTCTCAGTCAGCTTATTCAGTTGGATTTGCAAAATAATTTATGGACTGGTAATCTTCCTTCTGAAATAATCGCCCTGCCTCTGTTGGAAGTGTTGAAGACGGATTTTTGATGGATCGTTGGGAACTACGGAATGAATACTGAGTAATGCATCTAGCAAGACAAAAAAAATGTGGCTCTGTACAGCGCACTCTAAAAGTATACTATCACTTTTCATTTGTGCGTGTAGCTTTTTGGCAGCTACTGGTAGACTAATAGTAGAGTTTTAGGAAGAGTGATGTGATACTGAAGACGAGTACTAGTAGCATGCGTTACTACTACTCTAGTAGCTTGTAGAGTACTGCCTACCTCTCTACTACAGTATTACTATTAATGATTGGTTTTGGATACGATACAATTGGAAAAAATAATTCCTTTTCCTCCATTTTTTTCTGCATCACGAATTTCATGAACACACACATCATAGAGTACATTATTATTGTATTTCATTTTCCAAACATCTTGACTCTTGGTAGACTCAACAACAACTGACTAGACTACGAGTATTCGTTGAATCATTATTGTTTATTATTATTTTATATACTGCACTATACCTGTTACATTGCCACCACTGTCAGTAGTAGTAGTAATACTAGCATCCGTACTGTTTGACCTGAGGCAGCAACACAAAACACTCTTTCGATCAAAGTCGAACATACTACTAGTAACTAGCAGTAAGGATGACAATTTTCAATAAAATGATTCTACTAGCCACAGCAAAAACTGCAGCAGCAACGACCATAACCAGAGCCACAATACGAACGTTCGTTTACAATCCAACAGTCAAGAAGACGAGAGTATGGTCCTGTACGACAAACAGATATCCCATCGTCCGTTCCCTTGCCTTTCGAAATCATTCAACGGCTACTTCTACGACTACAAGTACTACTACTACTACTACTAGTATTCGTAGTAAGAAGAATGGTTCTACGACGTGCAACGTAGCCATTGTAGGTACCGGACCATCCGGTTTTTATACAGCCAAATATTTGCTGGCGGCGTTTGACAAGAAGAAACTACAACAACTACTACAACAACAACAACAACAGCAGCAACATTCAACCGAACATCACAACAACAACAATAATGATGATTTTAGTTGTGACGACGGTTTTCAAGACTGTACGATTGATTTGATAGAAAAAATGCCGACACCGTACGGGTTGGTACGATACGGTGTAGCACCAGATCATCCGGAAGTAAAGAATGTGGAACATGATTTTGCAAAATTCGTTCAAGAAAATACGACGAAGACGACGACGAATAATGATCGAATACAATTTTGGGGCAATGTGACGGTCGGTCAAGATGTTACAGTACGAGAATTACGACAATGGTACGATATCGTTGTTCTGGCGTACGGGTGTGAATCCGATCGTAAATTAGGAATACCAGGAGAAGATGAATTGGATGGAATAGTGAGTGCTCGTGAATTTGTTGCCTGGTACAATGGTCATCCCTCCTACGAACATATTGGCGAACACGTAGCACGAGCATTATCAACATCATCACCAAAATCATCATCAACAACATCATCATCATCATCATCATCACAAGTGGTAGTGATTGGACAAGGCAATGTTGCTTTGGATTGTGCACGAATTTTGAGCAAGGGTGCCAAAGGATTAGTAAATACGGATATTGCATCACGAGCCTTGTCCGTGATTGGAAACGATGGTGTACATCTTGTTACGGTTGTGGGACGAAGAGGTCACGTTCAAGGTGCTTTTACCATCAAGGTAAGGAATCAAAAACAAACAAAAAAGACAAAAATACTTTGATTTCTGGTGGTTGGTGTGGATAGCGAGCATAGTACAAGAAATCACAAACATGGAACCATTTCTGTTCCATGCTTTTCCCTCTGAACATGAACCCCTTTATTTGTTTATTGATTTATTTTTCTTTGTAGGAATTGCGCGAATTGACGAAATTACAACAAGAAGGGTACGGTACGAAATTTGTCGTGGATGCTGCAGAATTAGATTTGGGTACGACTCCGGCAACGTTGGAAGAATTGGCAATGCCAGGAAATCGATCCAAGGTCCGTATTGACCAACTGTTGCGATATGCTGCTGCTGCTGCTGCTACTGCTGCTGCTACGACTGCTTCCGATGATGATGATCGGAATGCCACAACAACAAAAGAAATTCGATTGCGATTTTTACAGTGCCCGACATCCTTTCGGCCTTCTGCGACAGATTCGCAACATGTTGGTGCTGTCGTATGCGAACAAACTCAATTAGCAGGTCCCGCAGGACAACAAGTTGCTGTTGTGAAACAAACAGGTAAAAGAGAAGAAACAACCACAGTGTTGCAAGCCAATTTAGTATTGGTCAGTATTGGGTACAAAGGTGTGCCGTTGGATGGTATGATGGATGACGAAGACATTGTTTTTGATGAATCCCGTGGCATTGTAGTAAATCAGGGAGGTGTGGTAGCTTCTCCTACTACGGAATTGGGTGGTGTGTATGTGTCCGGTTGGTTAAAACGTGGTCCCAGTGGAATTATTGGAACCAACATTATGGATGCCAAAGATACAGTCATCAATATTATGAATGATTTAGAAAAATATGCAATACGACCAACCAGCGTCAAAGGAGAAGAAAAAGAAGAAGAAGCCACAACGGCTGCTGCTGCTGCTGCTGCTGCTGCTGCTGCTGCTCATGTTACTGCAGTAGTAGAAGGAACAGCTAGAGAGAATCTATCGCGTATACTGCATGATCGTAATGTGAATGTAGTATCGTGGTCTGATTTTGAAGCCATTGATCGAGAAGAACAGAGTGATTCCCGCAAGCGTAGCAAGGAACAACCTCGAGAGAAAATTACCGACCTAGAAGTCATGTTAGCCACGGCTCGTGGTAACAAGCAGTAATTAATAACATGAATTAGTACTCTAAAATTGCATTTTGGAAAAAGGGTAGATTTGGATCAGTGTGCGTTCTTTGTCATTCTGAATTCTAGTATGAAAGCCACGTCGCCTTCTCCTTTTCGATGATGATGTGCATGATTATTATTGCGTCGAATCTTCATCCAGTCGTTGTCATCATCAAAACATTCCAAATCTATGGTATCTATCTTTTCGGGGCATGCACACGGAACGAACCAAACCAAACACCACCAGCACACCAATGCGTGCGCAACATAAAAAAAGAATAGTTAGTCTTTTATCAAACAAAAGAGACAAGTAACATGCAAACCACAGCTCTCTCAACTTCGGAGACTACTACTAGTAGCAACAACAACCAGAACAATACGAGCAGTAACAGCAGTAACAATAATAGGAATAGTACTACCAGTACTACAATGAAAGGTGGTGAATTGAGAGCGACTGTTTTGAGCTTGCATGATTTACCAACACGGGATGCACCGTCGTACGTGAGTATCAGTGCTTGTGGTGCTACGGTAACGAGCGGTGCACCGACGTCCCGTCACAAGGATCGGAATGCCTTCAAATTTACTACTACTACTACATCCGACGACGGCAGTAGTAGTGAACTAACGTTGAAAGCGAAACAATTGAGTCAATTGTATTCGTCACAATTTACGGTAGAAGTCGTGTACGAAAACAAACCATGGTTGAACATGACCGCTACGTACAATATGAACAATTTACCTATTACTACTACTACTACTGTTGGACAACAAGAGCAACAGCAGCAACCAACATGGTTGTCATTGACATTGGAACCATCGGCGACATCTGCTGCTAGTGGCAATGGCAATGGTAGCGGAAAAGCCGTTGTAACAACGTCTCACGACAGCAGCACTCACAGTAGTACCATGATGGAAGATGATGGTCCATCGACGGTACGGTTGAAGGTGCAATTGAGAGGACCGTACCGGCCTGAAATTCAGGCACTGTTACAGTTGGTACAAACGTGGTTTGCCTTTATGGATCACGTGGAACAACACTGTTTACAAGTTGCCAATAGCACATCCAACATGGTACCACTACAAAACAGCAGCCATAAGAAATGGCTCTTGATCATTCCTGCTGTACCCATGGTAACCGTATCTTTGGTAGTAGCACCCATTGTGGCTGGACTGTGTGTATTGTTCTTACCTATTTTTGTTCCGGTATTGGCCGCTGTTTTGGTCGTCACGGCTGTTGCTGCCAGTACGACGTTGACACTGTACGCCAGTACCAGTACGGGACGGAAACACGTGCAACAATTGTTGGGTGAACAATTGGGTTTGTCCGATGCCGTCGTTACACCGCTCTTGACGTCCTCTACCGGACAGGCACTTGTTTACGAAACAGGACCACGTCCAACACCCGTTTCGGTCGCCAAAACAATTTTACCATCAGATATGTGGGGACGTCTCATCGTATCCCTCGTGATCGATCTGATTGGTTCGGCATCCTATCTGGTCCCCATTGTGGGAGAAGTGGCGGATATTGGATGGGCACCCCTTCAAGTGTGTCTGATCATGGCCATGTACGATACGACCACACCGCACTTGAAGTACCTGTCATTTGCCGAAGAAATTTTACCGTTTACCGATTTTGTACCATCTGCTACGATTGGATGGGCTGCACAATTTGGACCACAATTGTTGAAATCTAGTAGTAGCAGTAGTACTGGCGTGGCATCAACGCAATTGTCGATTCCTAATAAGGGTCTCAAGACGCATTAATGTATGAATGACAATGCACTATGATTGAGAAAAAACGGATTTGAAAGAAGAAATTAAAAAAAGGAAATTGTCGTGCAGAAGATGTAAAAAGAAGGCATCATGGCATGATTCGAAACCAAACCAGCAAGAAAAATAATGACCGACACATCTTGGATATTAGGATCAACACAAAATTTTATTTATTTACAACACGACGAGCAGACATGCGCAAAATCTCAGGTACATAATACTGGTCTACTGGAGTAACTAGACTAGTATGTTCATTTTTACATTATTAGTTTTGTAAATTGTCATTATTTTTTCATTTGCCACAGTCCATACTACTGCACTACTGTTATTGTATAACTACTACTACTAGAGTAGTACTACTAGCTACTACTAGTAGTCCTCTGAAAGTCCTCTCTAGCTAGCTAGTCACTAGTAGCTACTGTTAAGCTCCATTTATCGTGTGCGTCTAAAGGACGGTTTTGTCCTGGCAGGTACTTTAATTAAGGACTTCAAAACGATCACCAGCAGCAATCACGACTACTACTACTACGATAGTACTCCTACCACCACCACTTTTTAATAATAATATACTCCTACTAGTAATACTTCAGAAGCATTGGTAGCAGGTACAGAGTCATGGCACGTTCTTCCACTTGTACAGGAAATGATGATGCGAATCATGCAGCAGAAGCAGTGGCAGAAGCAGCAGCAGCAGCAACAGAAGCAGCAGAAGCAACAGCAACTGTGGGCATGAATACAGCGGATTGTACTCTTGGTGAAAATGATGTTTGCAGAACTGTTCATGAGGATGAGAATGCTGATGACGAGACTGATTATGAGAATGATGAGGAGAATGGCGGTGTCGTATCACCCGGATCATCATCGTCATCATCATCACCAGTAGTAATAATAACAACAACAACAGGTCCACCATCACAAGACGTAGTAGAAACTCAACGACAAACACCCCAACAACAAGAACAGGAGTCCTCCTCCTCCCATGACGAAGCAGCAGCAGCAGCAGCAGCAACAGTGGCAGCAACAACATTGCCACGAGCTGTATTGGTGGTGGTACCAGATTCCTCCTGTACAATAATTCAAACATCATCAGTAGTGGCACGGGCACAACCACTATTTGATTTGAATAGTAGTAGTAGGAGGAGTTCAGAACCGTATCATACGAGTAACGACGATGCAAATAATGATAATGGCACCATCAACAACAATAATGACCACCAGCAAGATGAAGAAGAAAAAAATGATGAAACACACTGCTGTTGTCACAGGATTATTGTATCGACGTGGATGCAATATTGGATGATTGGTACAATTCTTTTGGTTGTTTTGTCTGGAATGATACTGGGAATTGCGATTACACAAGCCCGTAACAACAACAATGACAACAACAGCAACAACAATACCACCCAAACAACAAGTGACAATAATAACACAAGCAGTACCAGCAGCAATATTGACAATGTGGATGCTGCAAATAATATAAATACTGGTCTCAACAATCCAGACAACAACAATCCTCCTGATGATGTGGATGATAATGACTATCATCCACCCTTTTCTACTGAATTGCATTTTTTGACCGTTCAGGCCATGAAGGATCCACAAACACCCCAGGCTAAGGCCAACGCTTGGATGATGCAAGATCCAATGTTGTACAATTACACACTATCCAGACAAATGCAACGATTTAGTTTGGCCGTTTTGTATTATGCTAGTCACGGACACGATTGGTATCACAACGATGATTGGTTACAGTACAATACCAGCGAATGTTTATGGTACAATCGATACAACGTGGCAGCTTCTACTACCGCCACTGCTACTACCACTGCTACTGCTACATCATCGGCATCGGTGTCCGCTTGCAACGATGAATCCGAAATGTTATATTTGGATTTGAGTCACAACCATTTGAATGGAATATTACCGGTAGAACTATTTTTCTTTCCGGCATTGGAATCATTGGATTTATCAACAAATGAGTTGTACGGACCAGCACCTACCATGTTTGCTGGTGCCAAAAACTTACAACGATTGATATTACATTCCAATCAATTTACCGGACAATTTACTGCCGAATTAGGATTCGTGGCAACACAATTACAAATTTTGCACAATCATAATAATGCCTTTACAGGTGCTGTACCGGGATTGTTACGACTGTTACCCAATGTGATGGATCTGGATATTACTGGAAACAGCTATACGGGATCACTACCGGCTCAAAGTTTTGTACAGCTTGGTAATACCCTGACATCCTTACGGGTAGGTAATAACTATATTACAGGATCTATACCGAGTCATTTGGGTCTACTGACACAATTGGAAGTACTGGATCTTCATCAAAATTGGAATGTAACAGGTACCGTACCATCCGAAGTGGTATCATTGAAAAATTTGACACTTTTGAATCTCGACGATACTGGAATCGGTGGGAGTCTTCCCGATGTATTGTGCCGTTGGCAAGAAACTGGACAGCTCGATTTGGTAGCCGACTGTGCAAACTTTGTGGATTGTTGTGCGTAAGTACTAGCAACAACAACAACATCAAGAAAGTCCCTGGTCATTCACTTTCATTACTAGTCTACTAGTCTTCTTGCTAGAATGAGAGTGCAGCTGGAAAAGATACTGATTGAATTTATTTTTTCAATAATAGAACGCCAAGTTCCTGCAGTACCAGATACGTGTTCCTACTTACTAGCTACCTGGTATGTTGTGTTGCTTCGTCACAGGTACATGTGCGCGCACGACTGTCAAAAGACTCATTATTTTCTCTACTAATTGATAACGGGATCCCATATCCATAAATTGGCCAACCATTTTTCACCCTTGGTAACAGGTAATGATCGATGTTGACTTAAATCATCAACGTTGCCATCCGGTAGAATGTTATAAAATAGTACGGCCTTGCCTTGACGTGGTGTTACTGTAATACCATCGTGATTGGTCGGATTGATAGCTCTTGGAAAATTTGTTTCCCCGCCATCGTAGTCGTCGTTCAAGTACAGGAGCAATGTAGCGTACCTGGTAGGTTGGTACCGATGTCGAATACTAGGATAAACAAAATCATGATGTGCCGTATATTCTTGACCTGGCTCGTACCGGACGACTTGTAATGATTCTGCCATGGAATGTCGAGTCGCATCGTATTGATCTTCCTCTGCATAGTGTTGGTCGTCGAAGTGCGCGTGTTGTTGTTGTTGTAAGAGAGATTCGTTCATGTTCAATAATTTTGCGGCACGACGATATATTTGATCTGTCGTGTAATTGGTATCCCGTTCCAACCAAGTATTGGTAGAAGATCTTGTCGCTGTATCACGTCGTCCGTACAATTGTTGTTGTACATTATTGTCCGACGCGATCATTGTTGTTGCTGTTGCTGTTGCTTCCTCAATACCGGTTCCGCCACCGGTGTAGAGGGTCGATCCATGCATACCACGAGATTGTGCCATTTGAATGAGATGGAAACATTCTTGTTTTGTGAGAAAATTTTCAATTTCCAAAACACGTGGTGTAACCGATAATACTTTGACGGTTCGTTTCTTGAGAACATTATCATTGTCATCACTGTCGGCATCATTAGCAGCAGCAGCATTGTACGTTTGTCCAACATAATCTGCCGGTAACAAGGGATGAACAGGAAATGGTCTTGGAAAGTGTGCCAACCACGTTCGTCGTGATGCAATCATATAATGTTTTGCAAATTCTAAATTGATCAATTGCATATGATATAATTGTTGTTCTTGTATTGTCCATTGGTCTGTTGTTGTTTCCATACTACTACCCTTTTTGGATGTATCTTTGTACACCAGTACAGCATCATCAATTGTAACGATCCAACGTTGCAATGCCAAAGATTGATCCCACAATGGACTTACGGAGAATGATTGTCCTGGTGTTGTGGCTGTACCCAACGATTCAAAAGGTTCTAAACGTCCTACTAATTGTTGTGATGAATGCTGTCCACCCTTCCCATCCCAATGTAACAATACAGGATTTGGACTTAAATTGATAAATTTAGCCGCAAATCCTGTAAAACTGAGTGTTGCCGGTTGTGGTTGATTGTGGTTGTTCTTGTTACGTTTTCGAGGAGTGGGAAGAGAAGCATCAATCTTGTCGGTTTTATTACTACTACTACTCTCCGTAGCTGTTGTTGGCTGTTGTTCTTGTTGCTGCGCCTTTTTATCATGGTAGTCTTGTGCTACCTGTGGAAACATTTCCAAGTATGTTGGTGGTTGGTAATAGTACGTAGTTCCCACAATGTAAGATTTGGATGAAATAGTCTCGTCCAAAGCAGCAGCAGCAGCAGCAGCAGCAGCAGCAGCATTGCTAGAAGAAGTAGTTGTAGTAGAAGTCTTTCGTTCTTGTTCTTGCAGCAACAAACAATGATAGTCAGGATTCCATGTTTGTAATACACGATCGGATGGTACTTGTTGTTCGTGTGACTTGTTCAGTGTCCGACTGTAATCATCATCTTCCATCATGTCTGCCACGTAGTGCAATTTGAAAACATTTAAACTTTTCAATGGCACATAAAAGTCCATGACACGCAATTGCTGTTGCAGCTGTTGTTGTAGCAACTGCTGCTGTGGTTCTTGCTGTGGACAAAACGAAATATTGGCCGTTCGACTATAACCATCCAAGTGTTCGTGTCGATGACCAACAACGTGACTACCGTACAGAGGTGACGTGTATTCGTAATAGTCATGTTGGACAGTCTCCTGCTGGTGGCCGTGATAGTACTGATAACCTGTAGTGCAGACAGTAGCTAACACCGCTACCAGCACGGCCATTGCATGCTGTTTCCAATCGTCTTTCCAAGAACTCTCACTACTGTCATTGTCACTGTCATTGCTGTGATCATCATCATCATCATTGTATTCCTCCTCTTCGTCCATGTCGTCATCATCACCATCATCATCATCATCGTACGTTTCTTCTCGACCAATAAAGGATTCCGTTTCATTGTCATTACAACTGTGGTCGCCTTTCGATTGCGGAGAAACGAATGCCATTGTTGTTGTTGTTGTTGACTGCTTGTTTTTCAAGTAATCACTTCAATCATTGGGTTGTTAAGTGGATTGAGTTGAAATGCAATGAAATTGGATTTGAATCCAAAAAAATAATATTGATACTCTACTACTATCATTCCGAGCCGAGCCGAGCCGGACCACGCGAGCGCCAGCTGAAATTCAGATTTTCGGTTATTTCTTCATTTTTTCAAAGAAGGAACCACACCACAACCAAACCAAAAACGTTCATATGCATCATTCCTGCATGCAATAGTCTACTTTCTACCAGAAACAATATTATTTAAAAAGAAGTCAATTGTTGGCTTTGGTTTTTACACTACTACTAATTATCATTATCATAATCACTATTGTTATATATTTTTATGTACGTGTCGTTTGTGGACGTGACCGACGTGCAGCAGCCTTGGCCGTTCGGAGTTCTTCGGCCTTGCGTAGACTTTCTTCCGCTTCGCGTTCGGCAGCTTCGAATTCACGACGACGAGCTTCCATGGCGGCCTTGCGAGCTTCGGCTTCGGCACGTTGTTGTTCGGCTTGAAGCTCTTCTAAACGATCAATTTCTTCATTGGCAGATTCTAACAACCCTTGCGTATCTTGAAGTTCAGATTCGACCTGAGACTTGGCTTTCGTCATGGACAGCAAATCATCTTCCACAGCCTTCTTGGCAGCCTGTTCCATTTCCAATTGAGCCTTGAGTGCTTCCATTTCTTTTCGTGATACCTCCAGTGCATCTTCGAGTGATTCACTGGTGGCGTTACTCGTGGCTAAATCTTCTTGCAACGTCTTCTTTTCATTGTTCAGACCAATTACAGTCTTTTTCAATTCTTCAATTTGTTCTTGCAATTGACTATTCTGAATATCCATGGCAGACAACTCCTTTGCGGCCTGTTTCGCTTCGGCGTGAAGCTGATTGATATCATCTTCTCGCTTATAAATTTCTTCCTTTTGATCATTATTTTCCTTCATGAGCTGCTTGTTAATGGCTTCCAAACCGGTCAGAGTGTCTTGGGCACTTTTCAAATTACGTCCCATTCGACGTTCCCGGGTAACCAAGTGTTGTTTTTCTTTGCTAATGGAGGTGCACAACGAAGCTGCCTGGTGCATAAGATCTAGCAGTGCTTCTTCTTTCACGAGCTCACCACTACTGCCATCACCACCTCCACCGGTGATCGATCCAGTAACAGACAACATATCCGAGGTCTGTCCTGGATTGATCGATGTAGGAATACCCAAGGTCATATGAGTACGAATCGTAGAAATTGGAGGTTTGGAATCTTTCTTGCCGTCCACATTGGTCTCAGTTGGCTTTTCCGTCTCTCTGTAAGCATCGTTATCGTCATTATAAACATCCTCTTCGACATCGTTAGCATCAGTAGCCACAGCCACAGCATCGGCATCGGCATCAACAGCACCGACATTGGCATTACCAGTATCTCGCTTGGGTCCTGGAGCAAGATTAGGTCCTGGAGCATCCACTTGAGGAGCTGGAACAGGAGCGGGTTGATCTTTAGCAACCTTGGCTTCGGGTGCTCCGGCATGTGATACCTCAGCAGGGGCTCCAGGAGCATCTGAAGGTGCCTTGGCTGATGATTCCACGTCGGGTACACTTATTTCTGCCATTGGTGCCAGTTCCCGAGCTTTCGATTCTGGTTCCGATGACATTACGGGTGGCTCTGGATTGGGTGCCATGATTGTATCTTCAATAATATCCTTACGGAATACGGTGCCTTCACCACTCACAAATACTTTCTTGAGAACATTTACAACGCTTTCCATGGCCTCACCTGTACGAGGAGGATCCGTCAAGAGACAAACATTTTGCAACGAAAATACTTGTTGAATCATTTTTTTGTAAAATTTTCCTTTCGCTTGATCTGGTGGTTCCATGGACTCGTCACGGAAATCAGCAAAACTTTTCACCTTGGACGAATCCAGCAATGTCAAATTCATACGCAACAAGTGGGGTTCATATTCCAAAACGAGAATGAACAGTACCTTCCACCAGGCCTGTCGCGGCAAATCCAGTTGTGCCTGTTTCCGTAATGACAACCACACGGCTGCACCGTCTTGAGGATCAATTTCCATTTCGTTCTTCCATTGGTCGGATGTGATTTCAGTATCGGCTCCATCTGCCTTCAACTTGAGATAGATTTGCAGAATCATACCAAACGAAAATCGTGGTGGTGTCGGAGCCTCCAATAAACCGGGTTGTGGCTTGGCCTTGTGGAGACAATCGTAACTGCCCTTGTACACAAAGGATGCGACTCGTTTGAACAGTTCATTGCGACGATCGGAATCTGCATTGGAATTGCTATCCATTTCAACGAGATCGTACAAGGCTTCCAGTGTAATGTGAAACGAGGCATTGGACAGCTTATCGCCCAATTTGTTTCCCAATTCTGTGAGTGACAGAACATTGTCATCACCCGGCAATCCCTCCAAATCCAACAGTGCCAAATTGGTTGTAAGCGCACTGGCACTGGTCTTGACCGTCATGAAAGTTTTACACATGGTCCAATCCTGCAGATATTCGGTTGCAAATATTCCCTTGCGTGAAAACCAAATAGCTTCCTTGAGAGGATTGAAGCGAGTGACGTAATTGGTCGTCGTCAATGCTGACAAATTTCCTTCGGCAGACTTCAGTGCGGTATGCATTTCTACCGGTGCCGTTTCCTTGTCGACATTACTATTATTACCAAACTTTTGAATGATACTCAAATGTTCAAAGGTAATGTATGCGTCCTTCGTCGTATCAGTATTATCAGTGTTGGAAGTATTGTTTGTATCAGCCACAACTGTTTCATTCGTCGCAGCTACACTAACGTCGGGAGCTGTAGCTGTAGTCGTTGTTGTGCCCTCTACCGAAGCAATACTACTACCGACAGCTTCTTTGGTTGGTATCTGCACAACTTCGGCATTCGGTCGTTCCATAGCAGCAGGTGCTGGTTTGGCCGTAACGGTAGAAGCAGGAGTATTGGCAGTATTGGTAGTGGTGGTAGGTTTTTCATCGGTAGGGCGTTCACGCACCGGCGACTTGCTACCCTTCTTTTTTCCTTTCTTGGCCATGATAATAATAAAACAAAACTTCTTCTGGTAACGAGTATAGTATCAAGCGTCTTTGCGGTTTCATACGATGGAGCGAGGAGTGAGTTTGGTGAAAAATAAAGTCCAGCCAGTACAAGAGAGTCATCCAATATCAAGTGAGAATGCCACAGGCTTGTGCTGCTCACTACTACTGTATTTCCTTTCGCATACTAGTACCTCATTGCTGTAGAATCTAACCAATAAAAAGCGCTGACTTACCCTAGTTTTTAAGATAGATACGATTAATAATACTTTAATGTGTTTGCTTTAGAAGGAGAGTGGTTGTCTCTCGTTTCTTGCATTATCTATTACTGTATCTGGTATTAGTATTTTGGAATATTAGAAATTTTTTGTCGGCACGAATGTCTCTTATTAGGAGGTTCAATAATAATAATAATGACCGCAAACTTTTTGGACAAAATTGAGCAGTCCCGCCTAAATTCAAACTTCCGTTGCATTGTGAGAGCGTAGTATTAGGATACTCGTCCAGTCTGAAAATAAAGTCACTAGTAAGACGTCATTAAAAAGCTTCAAAACTCCTCCCAATATTATTATTAAAATAATAATAATATTATTATTTCAACAGTTCGTGTGCATGTGCAAGGCGCTGCCACAGAGTTATTCAAAAGCCCGCGGCGGCTGTATAATAAAAAGAAACTAATTTTTTACAACGTACCAGATAGATCATAGGAAAAACGCTGCCCAAACTGCTTCCAAAAGAAGAAAAAAGATTGGCCTTTCAATATTTTTTTTTCTTTTAGTAGACTACATAGATCATGATTGTTTTTCAATAATATAATTTTTTGCTTGTGTATTCTTTTTGGGTGGCAATGGTCGTCGCTGTTAGTTTCATTCGTTGTTTTATCTTTAAATATAAATACGAATCGGGTGCCTTTGTCGATGCTCATAATATATAGAATTCGTATTTCATTTTCATTGCTTGTCATTTTTTTTTAATTGTAAAATCCACCACCACCTCTGCCACTTCCACCTCTTCCACCACCACCTCCACCTCCACCTGCATGGCGCATACTTTCTGTAATGGCTTGTTTCATTGCAATATCCATTGTCGTACTCCATCCTACTAAATGCGGTAAGGATGTTCGAATGATGCTCAAAATAACTTGTAATTCTCCTGTTTGGACGACCACTTCCATTGGTGCTGGTGCTATTGGTGGTGGTGCTGTTGCTCCCTGTTGTGATGCTGCTGCTGTTGTAATAATAGTAGTATCATCATTATCATACGCTTCTTCTTTGTCGTTCGGCTGGGATTGTAATTCACTACTGCTTACACCATCCGCTTCGTAATCAATTTTAAACGATGTCATACCACCTTTTCCGGGCGTCGCGTACATGACTTTGTCAAAGTTTTGACTTAAATCATTCGTAAAGGACGCAGTATTCTGCAGTGAGTGTGATTGTGCTGGTCGCACAAATTCAACAGCTTGCTTCAATTCTAATTGATGCAACAACAGACCACATTCTTCGGCACTTAATGCAAATCGTGGTGTTGTAGTAGTAGTATTACTACTACTACTGCCACGATCAATCCTACCATCGGGTGTACGTGCCAACCATTCAAACAATAATCGTCCCCGCTTCGAATTATCAATGACCAATGTTTGATTTCGTAATACCTTGAACAATGGTAACATGACCTTGATACCCAAAATGCATTGTTCACCAAATACACTGTACTGTGGATAGGCACGTAGTTGTTGTTGGAAGTTGTGGTCATCGTCGGTAAAAAGAGGACTTTGATTTTGATATTGATCATTCGATTTGATACTGGACGTGGAAGAATAGAATCGGTTGGTAGTAGTGTTGCTGTTGCTGCCGCTGTTGCTGCCATTGGTAGTGTTGGCTAGTTGCACAGACGATGTACTGGCAAGGTTACAATCACGCAGAATTCTGTAGGTACTGCAACCAGTCCTAAAACTGCTGGTACAACTGCTGTTGAGCCTGCCAGTACCACCGCGGATAAATAATAATGATCTAGGAAAAATCATATTATGGTTATTTCCTTCTGTAGAAGTAGTAAGCAGACTAGTAGACACTCTTGCTAGTCTAATGTTTGAATATTTTCTCGTCGTGATGTGTCTCTTTAATTTTGGGGGTTGATTTTATTAAAAGAAGTAAAGCAAGTAAGTGTGTTCAGTTATTATTTATTATTATTTTTTACTACTAGAGTAGACTAGTCTAGTATTTTGTGTGGTAGCTAATCTATCGATCATAGCATTGGTTTTCAACCGCGCCCTCTAGTACTACTGTAATACAGTAGGTCTACTAGTAGCTAGCTACTAGGCAGCTACTACTGTACTACTACTACTCTAGCTAGAGTAGCTACTACTAGTACTGTAGAACTTAGTAGTTATTCTACATAGTCTCCTTTACCGTAGGGTCCTCTCAAAGACCATAATATAATATTATCGTAGTAGTTGTTACTACTACGTACGGAGGTAGGTCTACCTGGTACTGCATACTGCAGCATCGTCGTCGTTCCTAAAATGTACCCGGTAGACTACTCCGAGTAGATTTCATAAAGTGCTGCTTCTATTAGTAGCCTAGTACGGTAGGAGGTCTACTAGTAGTACTTCTATGGCATGTGCTAAATGATCCACCTGGGCTTACTTTGAATTTTTTTGTGTTATTTCTACTACTAGTACTACCAAGTACGTACTCAGGAGTGTGTATTACGTCTTATGACTGCATAGAATAATAGTGGTACCTAGTACCACGTACCTGGTATAATTTATTTCTTATTGCAAGTATTGTAATACTCTAGTACTGTAGTGCTAGAGTACTAGCTAGCCAGAGAGCCCATGGTAGCTACTGTACGACTGGTGTGGTAATTTAGTTGTACTGGTAACATTTACTACTACTGGTATGGTAGTAGCTAGTAGCTAATAGTACCACTAGCTTGTGTAGTACAGTACCTGGTCATTACTAATAATACTATTGCAGTATATTCCAACAGTAGCTAGTAGTCTACTAGTATCATAATTATTATTTGTTGTTGGCGGCAAATACAATCAAAGAATACTACTAATTGTAAAAGACAAAGCCTCCCAGAAATACAATATACAACAACATGATCCTACTTCAATATCTGTTGATTATTCTTGTTGTTCTGTTGAATTTCTTTCGTGGTGGTGCAACATCTGTGCAGAAAGTAGCAGCAGTAGTAGTAGCAACGAACGATGATCACCAGTCGCAACAGGATATCACAACAACAGCATCCTCGTTGTCCAATGTCGTTCGTTCTCGTCGTCTTAGAAGAGGTCCCATGGGAGCTTTGTTATCATCATCATCATCATCATCATCATCATCATCATCATCATCATCACGATATCTGTTATCCTTTTATTTAGATTTGGGGTTGGATGACTTCGAAACGAAACATCAGACAGGCAACGAAAAAGGTCAGGATGATGATGATGATGATGATGATGATGATGATGTTGCATCACGACAATCAGTCCTTGTAGAAGAACAGGAGGGGGGGCAAGAAGAAGAAGAAGAAGAAGAAGAGAACGGTCCTGTTGTGGATAACGAGCTTGTTGGTGCTTTGAACTTGATGGATGTTACTGGAATTGTTAGTAGTGGGAACACTGGAAGTCTGATCGAGTATGCGTGCAACGGACAACCTACAACAAGATTAAACAACCGAGTTGTAACGCTCCAATTTCCTGGAAATTGGTCCAAGTTGTTCAACGTGACTAATAATGCATCAGCAGCAGCACCCGATACTACTACTAATACTACGAATACTACGAATACTACGAATACCGACACTGACGACATTATTCTCAATACAACTACCGTTACGTTCATGGAGGCTGCTTTTGTAAAAGTGTACAATACGCTCATTATTGAACAGTGCGATTGGCCATTTTTTCGACGAATAGATTCTGCAACATTGCTAGCTTTTCACACGACTAATGCTACAGCGGATACGCATACTAATGATACTGGTACTGATACTGATACTGACACTGGTACTGATACTGATACTGACACTGGTATTGATACTGCTACAGATATCGATGTTGATGATACAGATAGTAGCATCAATACAGATAACGAAGCGACAGGGTTTGACGTTGATGCAGGTATTACAAATACTACCACCACAACTACCAAGTTGATACTGCTAGTGGAGGGAGAATGTCGGAATTGTACGGCAGACATACCTCTTTTTTATACCAATACTACGGAAGGCAATAATATTGTGGAAACAGATGATCTGAATGCACAAGTACCGGTCGTTGTCGAACGACAAGGTACCAGTAGTGCTACAACAACGACTACAACTGCTACCGAAGACGACAGCAGCACCAGCAGCAGCAGCACCATTATTCCTAAACCAGTCTCATCTTGTGTCTGCACCAAGAATGCCACAGTACGAGAGTACAGGGCTCCAACAAAAGACGAACTTCAAAACGAACTTTACAAAGAGCTAGTGTCCTATTTCTATGGCCCTTCTCAAGAACCCGAGGATGACATAATGCCCGTGAAACAAGTTGTTTGCGGTACCAATAGTTCAAACTTTACTTCCTATATCTATGTGGATCTGGTTTTCCAAAATGATAATGATACCGAATTGTTGTTGTTATCAAAAGATGAACAACGTAGTTTGGAAGTCATGTTTGTGGAAGTATACAATGAGCTTTCTTTTTTAACTTGCGATCCCTACTTTCGTACAGTCGTTTCAACAACCCTTATGGAAATCGACGACAGCAGAGGACGACGACATCGATACCGCCGTCGACGGTTGCAAGAAGTGGACGAACTTGACAAATATGACGACGACGACGACGACGACGAAGAAGAAGAAGAACTACTGTACTTTACAAGCAGCAACAACAACAGTGGCTCAAATGGGACGCTCGACTCCTCCATCTACGATTGGACTAATACGACCTCCAATGATTCCAATATCTCAAGTACTCCTCCTATTGAACCAAAATTGTATTCCAGAAAAGGATACGTTTTCCTTGTTGATGGGCAGTGTCGGGATTGTCAGGTCTCTGAAGCTGGTTCCTTTAACCTTTTTGACGCTTTGTTACATCGAGCATTGACGGAACGCTTTGCCTCGACGATGGGAAAAAGTAATAATGTCTTGCAACGTACCAATCGAAGAAGCAAGCGTGGCCTACAAGAAAATACAAACACGACCCTGTGCACTTGCCCTATAGAAATTGAAGTACCACAGCTGTCCAAGACTATTTTTTCGACAAGTTTCAATGATACTATTCAAGAACAAGTGGATCAATTTCTTTTCAAAAACGTTGTTGTTGCCATTGAAAATCTTCAGGAAGGACAGCAAGTACTATGTGATGGAGAATTGCAGAACTTTACATCTACTGTATTTGTGGACCTGTCTGTCAAAGAGCTGGGATCCACACAAACAGCTATTCTCGAAAATGCCTTCAAGTCAAGCTACAATGAGCTTACCTTTAGTCGGTGTGATGGTTACCACCGAAGGGTGGCTGGCGTTAGTCTTCAGCTAGAAGACAGTGCTGATCCATTCATAGAACAACGAAGTCTGCAAGATGATGAATTAGATCTTGGAATGTTCGGGAATATTACAAACATCACTGTTGCAAACAACAGTACATTGCCCAATGATACTTATTTTGCAAACGCTACAGTGGCACCCTTACCTCCTTCAAGAGCGGCAGTCTTTTCCATTACGGGAAGCTGTCGTGGTTGTCCAGTGTCAGATGCTGGTTCCTTTACGTTATTTGATGAGGCATTCCGAAGGGAGCGATCTCTTAAAAGCATGCAACACCAAGCGTTCGGCGCGCGGACTCTTCAAGCCAGTCTGACAGATACTTGCGTTTGTCTAATAGGTCTAAAACCAAATGACGAAGGAATATCCGCACAGGACTTCACTGTACTGTACAATGCAAAAATTGTAGAAGATGCAGAAGAAGCCAATGTAGACATTATAGATTCATTTGAGTTTGTCGTCGATAATCTACTGGAAGGTCAAAAGGTTGAATGTGGCTCCAACATATCCGATTTTTCATCACAAGGTAAATACAACCAACCATGTCTTTTTTCTTCGAATAACCCATTGCAAAGTAACGCTCAACTCACATCTATCCATCGCTGTGCAGTTTTTTCTGACTTGACAATAAATTTGACATCTGTGACAACAAAAGAAGTTATGTTGATTGAAGAAGCCTTCTTGCGTACCTATAATAACCTTGCTTTCAGCAGTTGTGATGGATTCTTTCGTGAGACAAATCGTAATCATTGATGTTCTGATGCCATCATTTTTTATTACGAAAATTGTTCCATTGATTCACATTTTGCTTTTGCTTCTATTAACTTTATTTTTCACCAGGTTCCATCTCTGCAGTAAACCTACGTATTGGACTCCCTGAAAAGATTTTTCCGTTTGATCGCCGGTTGACGGAATCTAATCAAATTGGAAATGTTACCTTGCTAGAGGGGAACATAACGAGCTTCGAAAATGTGACAGCGTTGGAAAATTCTACATCTGCTCCACAGATGGAAACAAGATTAGGATCAACTCTATTTACCATCACTGGAATCTGCCGAGACTGTCCGGTAACAATGGCTGGATCTTTTAACCTTTTTGATGATTCCTTTAGACGTCGACGCTCCCTCCTCCCAAATAAGCCCATTGTCATCAGACGACAGTTGACGAATGACAGCAGCATCGATTCCAATGCTTGTGTGTGCCCTGTTGGTGCTCAACCAAGCATCGAGAATGGCGTTTCCTCGTTGGACTTTGAAGCCGCCTTTATCGATGAATTGAAAGAACTTTCCGAGGAAAGCAAAACCGAGTCTATTGCAGTGACAGCAACATCGGTTACAGAAGGACAAGAAGTGGAATGTGGTCCAGATGTTGCAACCTTTGATGCAGCAACATATGTGGACCTTGGTGTTGACCCTGCCACACTGACGAGAGATGAGATCAGTGTGTTGAAGGCAAGCTTTGTAAGTGCATACAATTCCCTTTCCTTTGCATCCTGTGATGGCTTCTTTCGGATTGCTGCACAGGTTGAGATTGTCACTGAATTTTCAGAAAAACAGCAGTCGAGATGGTTGCAGGCATTGAGAGATGCATTGATAAATGCTACAGAACCATTCGGGAACGTTAGCAGTGCAGTAAACTCCAATATAGCCCATAATGATACAGCAGCAGGCGAAAGCAGTGCAATTCAATCAACCGCATTGCAAGCATCGCAAACTTCTGCGCTTTTCAAAGTGAATGGAGTGAGTAAGCCTCTATGAGTGGTCCAGTTTCTTCTTTACTCTTTTTGTTTGCTCACGTTGTTTATCATTTTTATCACCCAGCGCTGTCGAGATTGCCCTGTATCAGATGCTGGGGCGTTTCAGTTGTTCGACGATAGTTTTCGTAGAGAGCTACGTACGGGAACAGCAAATGGACGCTCCACTTCAGCGTGGAGACGTAACATGCAGAAAGATTTAAACGTCTGCGTTTGTCCAATTGGAGTTCAACCAGGAGAGAAACCTGCCACAACCGTCGAGGAGTTTGCTTTAGAGTTCAATGCTAAAATAAACGAGGCAAAGGACGAAGGATCAGTGATTAATGCCAATCTGCAGATTATTGCAGTGGAGGAAGTGCCTGTGGAAGCGCGCGCGGTTGCTGGTGCAACTGGTTCTACGATTACAAATGCACCAAGTAAGCAATCATCAAGTGCATCAATAGCCTTAGAATTTACTTTATCAAATCTAGTGCCACCGGTGCCAGCGCCATCGACGGCCCAGCCCACACCACAACCAAAAAGTACTCCTCAACCAACACCAGCGCCAACACCAGCGCCAACACCAGAGCCAACACCAGAGCCGACACCAGAGCCGACCCCAAGGACAATATCTCCTCCGTTTCCGAATCCTTCTCCATTTCCTACACAGCTTCCTACTCCACAGCCAACTCTCCGGCCTTCGAGACAGCCGACAGCATTTCCATCTTTGCAGTCAACACCAGATCCGCCATCGGATGAAGTCTGTAGCCAGGCTAAATTTGTGGTGGATTCATCGTATTTCATGTTGGTTACAGGGGATACAAGCAGCACGTCACAATCAGTTTTTGAAAACGCTTTTGTGACAGCTGATGCACTCTTGACTAAAACTGTGTGCTCACCAGAGCTTCAAAGTGTTACAATTGACATGGGAAGTAGCGGAGAGAGGCGTCTCCAAGAAGTTGCGTCCTTTCCTTGCAAAGTTTCAGCCTTTCAAATTTCTGCTACTACTTTCTTTGAGGACAAACCAGCTTTTGTTGCTATCATGAATGGCGATGAAACATTGCAAACCAACAGCATTGCTATCGTAGATTTTGTATCAACTGCACCAACTGAAAGCCCCTCTTCTGGTCCAACTTACTTTCCCACCGTCACACTCCTCACAGCCAGTCCAACCGCATTGCCCACAGCTGGTCCAACTGCATTGCCCACAGCTGATCCAACATTATTTCCCACAGCCAGGCCAACTGCATTGCCCACAGCTGGTCCAAGCGCATTGCCCACAGCTGATCCAACATTATTTCCCACAGCCAGGCCAACTGCATCGCCCACTGCTGGTCCCACTGCATCTCCCACGGCTGGTCCAACTGCATCTCCCACAGCTGGTCCAACTACATCTCCCACAGCTGGTCCCACAGCTGGTCCAACTGTTGGTCCAACTGTTGGTCCAAGCGCATCGCCCACGGCTGGTCCAAGTGCATCTCCCGAAGCTGGTCCCACTGCATCTCCCAAAGCTGGTCCCACAGCTGGTCCAACTGTTGGTCCAACTGCATCTCCCACAGCTGGTCCAACTGCATCTCCCACAGCTGGCCCCACAACTGGTCCCACTGTTGGTCCAACAACATTTCCCACAATCAGTCCAACTGCACCCCCAACAGCTGGTCCAACATCATTTCCTACAGCCAGTCCAGCAGCATTTCCCACAGTCAGTCCAACTGCACCCCCCACAGCTGGCCCAACAGCATTTCCTACCGTCTGTCCAACTGCACCCCCCACAGCTGGTCCTACAGCATTTCCTACAGTCAGTCCAACAGCATATCCTACAGTCAGTCCAACTGCACCCCCCACAGCTGGTCTCACAGCTGGTCCAACTGAATCTCCCACAGGTGGTCCAACTGGGGGTCCAACTACATTCCCCACAGTTGGTTCGCCTGCATCTGATTCTCCTACATTTTTTGTCCCTGAAATATGGGAGCTGACAGGGTCAAGCGATCAATCAGTGTGGTCTGTTTCCCTTTCACCAGATGGAACAACTGTTGCAGTTGGTGCATATCTGCACAATTCTGGCCGTGGCCAAACTTCCATTTACCGCTGGGATAGTACTTCCTGGGTGCAAATAGGTTTGAAGATTAATGGTACAAATATTGGTGACGGCTTAGGATATTCTGTTTCCTTGTCTGATGATGGAAACACAATTGCCATAGGTGCTCCTTTTACTTCTTCTGACAGTGGAAGCACGCATGTCTACAGATGGAATGGTACATCCTGGGAGGCAAAAGGCTTAGAAATTATTGGCGAGGGTTCTGATGATACATCTGGGCATTCTGTTTCCTTGTCTTCTGATGGCAACGCTGTGGCCATTGGATCTCCAGCAATTAATTCATGTTCTGATTGTGGCAACACTGGAAGGACACGGGTCTACACTTGGGATGGCACTATCTGGTCAAAGAAAGGCATTGACATCAATGGTGCTACAGTGAGTGAAAGGTCTGGATTTTCTGTTTCGCTTTCTTTCGATGGAAATACAGTTGCCATCGGAGCCCCCTTTAATGGTGACAGCGCACCTGCTAAAGGCAAGACTGTTGTGCACAGTTGGGATGGATCATCTTGGGTGGAAAAGGGCTCTGACATTAAGGGAGAAGCAGATGGTGATTCATTTGGACACTCTGTTTCCTTATCTTATGATGGCAACACTGTTGCCATTGGAGCCCCCCAAAACATAGGTAATGGGAGTATAGCAGAACCTGCCGGCCACATCCGCGTCTACAGATGGAATAGTTTGTCATGGGAGCAATTAGGGTTAGGAATTGATGGTGCAACTGCTGGTGATAATTTTGGAGTGTCTGTATCGCTGTCGACAGAGGGTAACACAGTTGCCATTGGTGCTCCTCAAGATGGTAGCATCGTCGGCAGTGGCTACACTAATGTTTATGAATGGAATGGTGCATCTTGGGTGCTGAAGAACGCAGAAATTGACGGTGAAGCAATTGGTGATAAGTTTGGGATATCTGTTTCATTGTCCTCTGATGGTAACATTGTTGCCGTTGGTGCCAGTGATGGTGGCTCCACAAGTGGTGGTCGTGTCCAAATTTTTAAAAATGTTTTTTTGCCCCTCCCGGACTTGCCACCGTCCTTCTTCTTCCCACCCTTGGATTAGGTCAAGAGGCTCGTTTTTGAGAATCTCAAAAATTCTATTGAAAGCAAGAAGTGGCGCCTTCGAATAATGAATCCTTAAAGTAACTCCCTTTTTGTCGTAAACACTAAAAACCAGGAGATAGTGCATGATAGTACCTTTAGCCTTTGGCTAGCTAGTGAAGTGCTCCGCAGAGCTACCGGAAATGATGATTGTTTTTCGTTGTAATCACCTAATGCGGCTTCTCTTTTTATGGACCTGCCGCTGTTGTTGTTGTATTTGTACAATTTGACGAGATATCGCAAGAGGCAATTCTCGCGATTTTCGCCGATTTATTTTTCAACAGATATTCCAGATTGTTTGTTGTTATCGTTGATATTGCATGTTTATATGTACCTTTGCATGATACTTCTTTCTGTCGCTTGTCAAGCATAAATTTGCACCAGCTCTTTGATGTTTTTTCTTCTTTTCTTCTGTATTCTTTCCCTGTCTTACGAAAAAAGTCTGTCGCGCCCTGGCAAAAAGAGTCAGCCAGTTTCCGCATACTTTCCTGTAAAAGCATAATATTAGCAATTAGCAATACAAAAAATGGCATCTTGGATTCCTTGCCCCATTGACTAGACTAGGAGAGCACAATATGAGTGATCGTATGCAAAAGTGAATGACTCAGCAAACTCATATAGAATATAATACATCGCACTGTATTACTTTTTTACCCATCTACTGTTTTTGTTTGTTATGGTAGTGCTGTAGCTGTAGCATCTCTTTGTGTGTTGCTACTGCTACTCGGAACGAAATACAGTACTCTACTCCGTGCCGGCGGCCGGTACCAGTTACTACCAAACTCGTACAGTAGCTGGCAGGGCTTCTTTTGTTGTTTCCTAAAAAGGAAGTATTATGCACTACTACTACTACTAGTAGAGTAGTACTAGTAGTAGTAGTAGTGCTGCTTGCTACCACCAGGTATTCTTTACTACTACAGGTACTAGCTACTACGCTAATTTAGCTAAAGTGGTACTAGTAGCTTAAGTAGTACGAGTAGTAGTTACTCCACTTTCAACTGGTATAATGATCGCCATTTACGACCACAACGGTAATTATTTCTCAATAAGAGGAATTAGACGACTGAACTCGAGTACTGAGAGTAGTTTAATCAGTACTTGCTGTAGGATACTAGCTAGCTACTACCGGTAGCTAGCACTATGTACCACCAGTAGTAGTAGTCTACAAAAACTATTACTAGTAGCTACTGTAGTAGTAGTAGTCTACTACCAGGTACCATAGCATCTTCGTCACAACAAAGACGGGAATGACCGAAGCAAACAAATTTTGTCCGCCAATTATTATTGAATTAGAATAAATAATTACTATTGTCGAAGAAATAATTAATAATAATATTTTTTAATGGTCTCCAATTTTGTGATTTGAGAAGGGCGTTTTTAAGTACATCTGTAATTTGGTGGTAACAGATCGGCCGGAGCGTTGTTATTGTACAGTTTGTTCTTATAGTGTCTTGTTTCCAAAACCGCGCGGACAGCCAGTAGTCTACTGTTGTACCCCACAGGTGGTAGTCTACTATTAGTACCTGGTAGTCTACTCTTAGTACGACGAGTAGAGAGCTACCAGGTACTACTAGACCTAGTAGTCTACCCTAGTAGCTACTGCATCATCATCGCAGGCAAGGACGATCTAAATTGTCCATCCAAAGAAGTAAGGCAGCTAGACCACTACTAGTAGTTAGTCTACCAGTAGTAGAGTATTTGCTGTGTTGTGTTCAGCAGCCATCCACGAATAACAACAATACTCTAATCATAAACAACTACTAGACTACTGCTAGTAGTAATATTACCAAAACTAAAACCAATCCACACTATTGTTGTTCATTTGTTCCATCTACATGGAAAGATCCGCAAGTAGTGTATAACTCCTACTAGCTACTAGCTACGAGTACCTCCTCCTCCTGCAACTGTCACACAAGAAGCAAGCATTTGCTGCAGTTATTATTTAACGACACACGTGTTTTTTGGTTACTGTTACTTTTCACTGTTACACTGTTGCACTGTTACACTGTTACACTGTTGATCCGACGACACAGACACACACACACACACACACACATATATATACAATATACACACACACCCGACTGACGAGATGGTGTTTGGACTTCATTGGAAAACGAAAGAAGACAGTGCAGCAGCAGCGGAGGCAGCAGTGGTGCAATCTTCTGCTACTGTGAGAGTAAACAGTGCTAACAAGAAGACGAAGAACAACAATAACGAGGTGGCAGCAGCAGGCACAGCAGCAGGAGGAGGTGCAAGTAGAGGCAGTATCACAACCAAGACCAATCCCGCTTCTGCTACAACAACAAGTGCAGCAGCAGCAGCAACAAAAACAACATCAACAAAAACAACAACAGCTACAACAACAGCTACAGCTCCTCCACTCAAATCAGCCATGAAAACTTCCAATCGATTTAGTAAACCATCGCAAAAGAATAGCAGCAGCAGCAACAGGCGTTCCAGTGGTCCCATTGATGTCGATGAATTGTCAGAACAATTTTATTCTCATCAAAAAGAAGCGGAAGAAAAGAAAAAAGCGGTTGCTGCTGCTACTACTACTACTACTACTACTGTGACTGCTACTGTGACTGCTACTGCTACTGCGGCTGATGATGCTACGGCTAGTATTAAAACTACTAATACTACTACTACGGCTGCTACAACTGCTGGTACTGTCAGAGGTCAAAGTGCAAGAAACCGTTCTTCTACCAACAACAAGATCGCAGCAAAGACCGAATCTCCTGCTGCTGCAGCAATTCCTGTTGGTACTACCACCACTACCACTACCACCACACCTGCAGCCAACACCACGAGAAATAACAGCAATAGCAACACGAATAGTTCCAAGGTTGAACCAGCAATGGTAACTCCCACAAATGCAATGTCTGATAACACGAAGAAGAACCAGAACCAGAACCAGAACCAGAACCATGAGGATGATTATGAAAAACAGACATACAATTATACACCCAGTACAGTGGCTTCTACGCCTCCTGCTGTCACTCCTTCGTCTTTTTCGTCTCCGCCACCACCACCTTCCGCTGCTGCTGTTGATGCTGCTCCTGTTGTCTTGGATGATCATCAGTCACCTTTGCAACAACAATTAAAAAACGATACATCCACGTCGACTTTTCAGGACGACACGGTTTTCGATTCCGACAGTGGGATCAACATGACCAACACTCAAGCTACCAATCAAACGCAAAAGCAAAAGCAAATGCAAAAGAAAAAACAGAATCGAAACCAAAAGAACAATAACAACAATTTGAATTCTTATTTTCCTCGTCATCGGTCGATGAATGATAATAATAATAATAATAATGATGATGATACCATGTCTATGGTAAGCTACGATAACAAGTCGATGGATACAATGTCGGTCATGTCCAAAATCAGTATCTGCATGGACCAATTTTTAGCTGAAATGGCCATGGCAGACAACGAACAGCTCGAGCAGCTGGCCGTGGAGGAAATGAAACATCGACAAATTATTCCACAAAAAATTAAAAAACTCAACAAGAAAATTAGCATGATCATGGAGGAACGGGATGTGCTGGTCGGATTGATTGATCAGTTGGGCGAACTGGTAGCGAATCAAGAAGCGCAGGCCAAACAACAACAACAGCAGCAGCAGCAGCAACGTACGAATAAGAAACGAAGCAATAAGAAGCAATCCAAACGGAAACGTACGAAACAGGAACAACAACACGATCAAGGAGACGATAACAACAAGAATCAAAATGATGAAAAAGAAATGGAAAAATTAGTATTCGAACAAAAACAGTACGAGAATGAAAAGAGTGATGCAGCAAACGTCCAAGAAATTGTAAATTTGCTTCCAGAACGGAATATCAGCAACGACAACAATATGGGAGAAAGTGATCCACTGTTGTTGTCATCGGAACACGATGATGATGGATTTTCTAAATTATGGAACGATGATGATTCCGGTGAAATACGCGGCAAGCAGGATACGGATGCGTTCCTTGAAAATGTTATGGATATTCATTTGGTCGGTATCGATGATACCGATCAGGATGATGATGATAATGATGGTGGTGCTGCTGCTGAAATTGACGCCTCCACTGATAAAACAGCTGCAACAGAAATGGACAACAAAAAACTTTCCGAACAGAAAGTCCAAAAGCCAACAGCCTTTACGCTTGTTGAAACGCTTCCTGATCCACTCGACGATTTATCGGTTGAGGTTGAAGACATCGAAGAAGATAGTGACGATGACGATCGAAACAAGCTCATCCCGGCGTTCCTGATGGGAGCTGCCACCGGTTCAGCTGTAGCGGCAGCTCGTGTGCACCATCCATACGATGAGGAACATCACGACGATGATCATTCGCTAGCGACAGAGAAAAAGGGTACAATTGCTGCTGCTGCCAACGAAAATAGCATGAATGCCAGTATTCGCAGCAACAAGCGCTTTTCGGTCTTTCAAGAAACCGAAACCTACCTGCCCGATCATATGCCAGGATCTCGTGGAAATTCTCCAAGTGCTTCCCAAAAGGGCACGGAAACCGACTCCGATAGTGATTCGGAATCTGGTTCCGAATCGGATAGCGACGACGACGAAGATGACTCCTCTGTCTCCAGCGGCGATGATGATGGCAGTGTGTCCAGCCACGATGAACCTGTCGAGCTCGAAGACGACGATGACGAACAGATCCTTCCCAGTGCCGGTCACAATCTAGCCAAACAGCTCATGGCTCGCCTTAAGCAACAGGAAACCAAGCAACAAGAGCAAGAAGAATTGCAGGCCAAGCTTCACGAAACGTTGGTTCGGCGGTCGAGTAACCGTCTTCTGTCAACCACCGCAGGTGTCGAGTCTTTCCGCTCGCTTGACAATAGCTACAACGAGCATGTTGCCCGTAACCGCCGCTTAAGTCTTTCTCGACAAAATTCGGTCTCGTCTCTTAACGAGGCGATTACCACCGGTCGACGTGGTCTTTTGTCCAGCGGTGCCTCCGTATCGAGTATGAACGATGCTCTAGCGATCAATATGAGATCGCATGATCAAGCCATTACAGAACAAGCAACAGAACTTCACAAACAGCTTGAAGCCAGCAAGGAAGAGCTCGAACAATTACGCGTGGATCGCATTTACCAGGAAGCTAAAGTTCGTGAGCTCATGGCACTGCTCGACGAGCAGTTCGAATCGGGCAAGTTTTCGAACGAAGAGGAAACTGGTACGAGTGTGAAGGCGGCAGCTGTCCAGGACGAGAATGTTGAATCAGAAGCCGCCGCCGCCGCCGCCGCCGCCGATACTATCGACGCCAACGCTGAAAAAATTAAGAGAGAACCATCTCAGAAGAAAACCAAGAACCTGCAAGCTTTTCTCAAGGACAAGATTGAGGAGTGTGCACAGCTCACAGCCACGGTTGAACAGCTGAAAATGCAAGTCTCCAAAAAGGAGGTTGACATGAAAGAGATACGTAAGTCGGGTTCCGCGGCAGCATCGGTCGCTTCCAACAGAAGTAACAGACCCCCTACCGTTATTATTTCGGCAAATACAGATGACTTAACAATGGACCAACTCCAAAAGCAGCTCCTCGAAAAGAGTGGCGAGTGCTTTGATCTGCAAGAGCAAATCGAGAAGTTGCAGGAAACGTTGAAGGAAAAAGAGACCGAATACGAAGAAGTCCACCGTGATCTTTTTACCGCCAATTTGGCTCTGGGTGTTGAAGTCGACCGCAAGGCAACGGCTCAAGAGGAACTTGAGGAAAAGAAACAAGAATGCGAGGACCTGAAAAAAGAGAACCAAGAATTGAAAGCCAATATGGAAAAAGTTCAGGAACGATCTGGTACAATCGACGAGGAGCTTGCCAGCAATACAGCGGCTATGGAAGAACTCAAAAGCAAGCATGATCGAGCTCTCATGCAGGTAGTCGATGAGCTTGCCGAGAAGGAATCCAAACTCAAGGAGCTAACGTTGGAAGTGAGCGCATTGAAGGAGAAAGTAGAAGACTGGGAGGTGACGTACGATCACTTGAAGGACGAAGGAGCCGCGAATGTTGGCGTGATTGCCGAGCTCAAGCAGACTCTCACTGTGGAAAGCGCAAAGAACGACGAACTTTTGATAAAGCTCGATGCTCTTGAGACTGAAAGGGATGTACTGCAGGATGAGGTTGCTCGTCTCAAAAAGGAGAATGCATTTCAAAAGACGTTGCTCCAAGACAAGGGCAATTCGAACGCTGATGGCAAAGACACAGCTCACGTACAAGAGGAAGTATCAAAATTGATCAACGAAAATGCTGATTTATCCAAGCAACTCAAGTCAATCCAGGAAAGCGAAAAATCGCTTTTGAGCGAACGAGAACGTTTAGTTGCCAATGCTACCCACATGAGCATCACGCTGGCCGACAGTCGAGCCAAGGTGGATTTTTTACAAATGCAACTCGAGGAATACCAGAACGAAGCTCTGTCGAACAGCCAGCATGGTATTGGTAGATACAGCGACCACGGTGCCAGCATCACTGCCTCCACCACCAACCCGAGACATTCTACCAAAAGCGGTCTTCAACGGTTCACCGGATCCTTGAGAGGAAGCAGCGCAAGGAATATAGCACCAGGTGCCAGTATCGGCACGGCCATTGGTGATGAGTCAGAACGAAGTCTGGGCGGCGCTAGTCGTCGTGGTGACCGGTTCCGCAGTTTTTTGCACAACCGGATCAATCGGCAAGATGAGAACGCGGGTAGCGTTATCGAAGAAGCAGCAGCAGCAGCAGCAACTAGCGACAGTAACGAAAAATCGACCGAGAAGGCACTGCGGATCGCATCCGTATGATTGCACGTACCAAAACTACTAGTACGGAATAGTGAAATAATATAATCAATGTGTAAATTTGTGACAATGGATTGTGTTTGTTTGTTTGTTTGTTTAGACAAGTGCTGCACATATTTACGGGTATAATTGACATGTTGGCTTTAAGTTGCATTGCCGTCTGCAAGGTGGCGCGTATTCCATTTTGTGAGCCGTTCATTAGCTGCACTTCCGTTTTCAATACTTCGCCTTGTCATCGACCGTCATTCTTGGTTGCAAAGCAAAAGCACTCTAGACGCTTATCTAGACGTCTCGCATGAGTAAGAATGCTGGCTGACAATGAGTGCTACAGTGGAGTCGGGATATTGTTGTGAAAAGAAGATGGAACATACACAGATCATTCAGTAAGTGCACATATCTAGACTAGCAGCCAAGTACTAGCAGCTAGCAGCAAACACAACATTATGAAAAGCAACAGGCGCAACGTACCAATAATCATTCCGTACAGCGCCAAGGCTTCACTAAAAATGAGCATAATGAGCATACCCACAAATAGTTTATTTTGATCCTCGGATCCACTAATTTCGCCTCCTCCACCACCACCGCCACCCATGTCGGCTCCATTGCCATCGGCATTGTCCGGTACGCTGGCATAACCTTCCTTTTCGAACTGTGACGGAAATAAAGTAATTTGCGATGCGCGGTATCCCACAGCTCGTATACCGTAGTCACCTACGACACCAATGCAAATACCGGCTGCCAATCCTGACACTCCTGTACACAGTCCGGCACACAAATGTGCCAGGCCCGTGTAGATACTGTACGAGTTTTCGCGCTGATTGGACGGTGTCGAAATGGACTGTGCCAAAATGACGCCCACAATGAGACCGTAGATTCCAATAACTCCTGCCATGACGATGGGAATAACATTTTTCATGACGGAACTCGGATGGCGGATACCGGTGTGGACGATGCTGACTCCTGATTTCCAGGTTCCAATCTTGAAATTTCAAAAAAGAGATTTGAGGTTAGGGTTAAAATCAACAGCACTACAGCACAACAGCAACAAACAATGGAAGCACGATGGAAGAAAAAAGATCTCATGATACAACATGATACGGAGGATGGAGGATCGGCTGTGCTTTTTCGACTGCCGTCGTCTCGTTCTTTCATCTGCCTTCAACATGGTCCAACGAGCGATTCATCAAATAGTAGCTACAACAGATAGATAATTTAGACGATAGAGGTTAACAATAACAACAGAAAAAAACTCACTGCGGATCCCCAGTTGGACAGGCAAACTGCTGCCGCAACACCCATGTAACCCAACGAAGTAGCCCATGATGGACACTGTGCATCCATTGCGGTTACCTCTTGTAACATGTTCGACATATTATAAGTGCTGGTGGTGTGTTTTGGTTGTGGTTAATATGGAAAGGGCCTCTCTTTGTATTAATTTGTAGTAGATCTCTAGTAGTACCTGGTAGTTGTTGTTGTATCCTTGGGAAGAGTTTATTACGGGAAAATGTTGGTCTGTAGTACTGGTATGTACCGGGGTACCGAGAAGCTCCCCTCCTCTCCCCCTTTTTCGTGTGTGAGATATTGTTTGTCCGTTGAGTGCAAGCCCTCGATCTTCGAGCAGCAGAATAAAAGACTTAAGATAAGTTGGTAAAAGAATTACGTTTTATTCGTGACTCATATGGGTCATGTACAAAACCTTTCCATTCTTTATTTTTTATTATCACAAACAAGCGGGCACGTTCATTCCTTTCCAGAATCTTGTTCAAAGGAAATTCTAGAATCTTGTTGTTCGTGCAGCGAGGCGAGCATGGCGACATTTTTTAGTAATTAAAAGGTCTTCCGTCTAATAATAGTCATTTATTACTCTATTATTTTTTGGTTAGAAGCAAGACTAGTAGTAGTAGTAGACTAGCTAGAGTACTACTAGTAGTCTACTAGTAAAATAGTAATAGTAGTCTAACATAGTACTAGGTATCAAAAAGCTACCAGGACCTGGACTACTCGGGGTGTGCTCAGTAATAATAGAATACTTGCTATGGTACTAACTAGCTACTGGTACAACAGTAGATAGTAGCCAACTAGTAGGCAGGTAAAATATTATATATATATATATTAATATATTATTAATATATATTCAGATTACCAGTCTGTTGAGTAGTATCCTGCGTAGAGCTGCCTCTCTTGCTCCAGGCAAGAGGAAAAACGACGAAAAATGGTACTGTACACAATAATAATCTTCACAACCATCACCACTCATGTCCACGTTTACTAGATGTCTACTTCTGTAGCTAGCTACTGTGCAGAATGGCTGACAAAAATGACGGAGATCATTCTCCACTACGGTAGTATCCTCTGAATGTGATTTTTGCAAAGAGGACAAGACAGACAAGGCAGGACAGTCGGATGATTGCAAGGGATTTGCGTTGAGAAAATAGTTATTGCAATAGTAATGATAATACTGTGCAGCCAGTAGATACTATTCTAGTAGAGTAGACTATTACTAGTACACTAGCTACCTCTACGTAGTACTACTACTAGCTAGTACTGTAGATAATAGTAATCCAAAAATACAGGGTGAATGACAACAGGTAGATCTGTGTGCGTCTTTTGAATTCGATACTGACGTGTAGCGTGAGCTCCATGACGTGGACAGCAGGAAATTAACTAGAAGACGATTACTGTACGGCAGGAGTAATCCTCATGGTGGTCAACGTACTACCAGTACCGTACTCGAGTTCTAGCTAGTAGCTACCGTACTACTACTACTGCTACTACTATCAGTACTAGTAGCTACTAGTATTATTTAACCAAGCAACTCAAACATCATAAAAATAAATAATTTATTTGTAGGCAGAAAAAAGCACAACAACCCAGAGCATTATTATTATTTTTTGGTGCAGAGTGTCTAATAACAATCGAAACAAAACCTAAACACGATTCTTTTACTACTATTATTATAAGCCAAATACGCTGTTCGTTCCTTGGCAACACCTTACATTTGCACCACTACTACTACATACTCTCACAAAGAACAAGCAATGGCGTCGAATAATAACAATCACAACAACAACAACAACAACAACAACAACAACAACAGCAGCAGCAATCGTGATGTTCTGCGAGATGATGCTTCACCAGAAAATTCCGGTTTGCTTCATCATCGTTTGTTTTATGTTCAGTGGAAACGTTCACAACAACAACAACAACAAGATCGTGACGAAGGAGATGGCAGAAACAGCAACATCAACGGCGACAACAATGACACGACAGTCATGATCTTTGATTCAGCCTTTCATTGGAATGCCAGCAGTACCACCGACAATGACAACAACACTGGAAATGCAGAAGAAGAAGAAGAAGTCAATATGTTCGGGGATGCTGGTGATGTTCCATTGTCGTCCGAACAGCGCACACTGGCTCTGGAACGCACCATGGAAGCACAGAGTCGTTCGTACTTGGATCGTGTCGTGGGTGATGCCCATACGGCTACTGCTGCTGCTGCTGCTGCTGCTCCTAATAATAATAATACTAATACTGCCGGACAAGATGAACAACGACAACGTCATGAAAATGATATTGGTCTTCCAATGCGGAGGAGGGTTCGTGTTCATCATCAGATGGTACCACCCGTTCAGATGGTACGAATTGTGAATGCGAATCATCCACCACCACCACCACGACGCAATATGCCACAACCACAACCACAACCACAAGAAGAACGAGGTGGGATTGGAGCGGCCATTGCATCTGCATTGCGTCGTGTCATGGGACGAGGACAACAGCGGCAGGAAGGAGCTGGTGATGATGGAACGACTGCCGTCAATATTCAACAAGAACAAGAACAAGGACAACGACGTCCGCACAATGACGACAACAATGACAATTCTGAACGTAATAATAACAGTAACAACAATAATAATCGCCAAGAACAAGAACAACAACAAGAAGAACAAGAACGGCCTCGTCAGCGTCGTCGATTGAATAACCAAAACAACCAAAACAACAACAATAATGATAATAATGCAGAACAACCTGGACAGCAACATGCCATGGTACAAATGCGAATAGGACTTGTCAGAGGACCTGATGGACAACCGCAATTGGTTCCTTTTGCGGGGCAACAACCACAACAACAACAACATAACAACAACAATGACAACAACAACAACATCGCTAATAATGATAACAACAATGATAACAACAATTTTGTCGGTTTAAATGTTAATGATATCGAACAGTACATGAATCAAGCAGTACAAGCTGCCATGGCAATGGCGGTGGCGGCACCACTTAGAGCTAACAATGAACGAGCAGAACAAGAAGGAAGAGAAGGAGGAGACGGAGAACCAAACAACATTCACAACAACAACAATAATAACCATGATCTACCAAATAACAATCAAAACATCCAAAACAATAACAACAACATTAACAACAATCGTCATCAAGAACCACCTCCTCCCGGTATTGGAGCAGCTATTGCTCAAGTTATGCGACGCGTATTATTTCATGGTCGTAATGATAACGGTGAAAATAATGAAAATAATGAAAATGGTAATAGGAATCATAATCGTGCCAATCAGGCTGGAGAAGATGCTGTACCAAATGGAAATAATAGAAACGAAAATGGACAGCAAAATCAAGCCAACAACAACAACAACAACAACAACAATGCTCCACCTGTATTCAGGCAAATGGCTTTTCAAGGACAACTAGGAGAAGCACGGTTCGGTTTTGGAGCTATACCTATACCCATGATGATGATGAGAATGGATCCAAATGCAGCAGCTCCTCATCATTTTGATCCTCGCAACAATCAGGGAGGAAAACCAAGATGGAATCTAGCCAAGCTTAAGTACAAATTACAACGTCACGAAAACAACAACACCAGCAACCACAAGGACGTGTCAACGCCACCACCAACACCACTATCACCACCACCTACAACAACTTCATTGTGTATCGATGCTTTGGAAGGAATTTGGAATGTCTTGTCCGATCAAGATTGGCATTGTGTTTGTGAGACACTGGTACAGACCTTGCCGAATGTTACAACCTTGCAACTACATCACGCCGAACACTTGGATGATGTCAAGAGGAAGGAATTATTAGAGCACTTTTCTCGCATTACAAAATTGCAAATCAAACAGGTTGGTGGGACTATGACAGAAACCTTTCGGTGGATTGGTACGATGCACAATTTGTCACATTTATGCATCAAGGAAGATGGTTCTGCTCGATCGACGAGTGCTGGATTATCACCGGAATGTTGTAAGGTCCTTGCTGAATCATTGTTCAAGCTACCAAAATTGTCTAGTCTGACATTGGAAAATTTGATTCTACAAGACGTGAGTCCCTGTTGGACACCAATTCTCAAATCGATTCGTTCTATTCCAACGATTGCCGACCTTTCCATTAATGGTGGATGGCATCAATATTCTCTTTTAGATGGCAACAATAACAACAACAATGCAATGAACGGCAATTTTTTTGGTGCTAATAATATGGCTGGTCCCACTATCTGTCAACGTATTCAGCTATCGGCTACTAATATGGAAAAATTGCAGTACGGTCCACGCATCTGTGAAGCCAAGGATAAGTATTTGAACAAACAGAAGAGGAAGATGGAATGCAATGATGATAATAATAAGAGCGAAGCAAATGAGCCGATCTTGCGTGATTGGGTGGATGCTATAATTTCGGTTCGTAATCGTATCGATTGTATCCATTATTTCATGACACAAATGGATCCCAACATGTTTGCTATACCTGCCATGGAAGCTGCAAAAGCTAAGGAAAACGAAAAGGAGGAAGACACGAGAATGGAGTAAGCTGAATGAAAATCATGATACTTGGTAAGGTCATCCTTTTTTTTTTAACGAAGAAAAACAGTTGTGCATTGCTAAGATACCATTAGCTAAAGTTTGAAAATGAGACTAGTACTAATAGACTACCACCAGAAAGGAGTTTGGAGTTATTACCATTACTACTACTACTACTAGCTACTACTTTAGTTGTTAGTACCAGGTACCTTTATCAAGCGAATAACGACATCTAACAGTTGGGGTTAGGGTTAAGCAAGTAAAGGCGAGATTGCACAGTACTAACAGTCAAAGGTCAAAGCTATGCTTGTTATGCCATGAGAGCGAGGATAAGAAATACGAAGTATAAACTAAGTACTCCAGTAATTGGATTGTGTTCATTGTTCATCATAATGCGAACGTTTTGTTTTCCTGTTTGCGAGAAAATGAACGTCGTAGAAATGCATTGAGCATGTTTTGGAGAGGGGAGGTGGATTCACCAATTATTTTGTGGCAAAGAAGTACAGGTAAAGAAATTATCCTAAACGGCCACTACGACGACGTAGAGAACCACCTCCACCATCGTCATCATCAAGACAAATACACCAGCATCCACAAAGATTTGAGGAGCAATCGAACATCAACTTTGTAGGACCCATGGTACACAATCCGGATGGAATGGTCCCCCCCAATGGCTGAAATTCGTGTGCGGGGTTGCGAATGTGCGCGATTTATTTGTGACCGGTGGGAAATGCAATGGTTAAAGAACAAAAGAGTATGAGAAATTCAAAAGAACCAAAAATATATATAATGGAACAGCACTACCCACGTCAAGATTGAAAATATTGCATTGCATCGGTTTGTGTATTGAATAGTTTCGTGAGAAATTAAAAACAAAGACGTACATTGTCGGAAATATCCAATTGTTCCAGATGGGATAAGGTTTCCAATTCGGATGGAATGGATCCGGTAAAAAAACAACCACGAATCGAAAATTGTTTCAAATGTTGCAGGTGTTCCAATACTGTTCCAGATACCATTCCTGCCATCATTGTTTCTTCCAATAAGAGACGTGATAATTTAGTGAATAGTCCCAATTCTGTAGGTATTGTTCCCGATATGGCCGTATTCGACAAATCCAAATACGATAAGGCTGGAGCAGGTGTCGTCGTCGTTGTTGTTGTTGTTGTAATGGTGCTTGGTAAGGTTCCCGTCAATTCTCTATTATTGGAAAGCGTCAGGACAGACAATTGCGTCATCATTTGCTGTTGGTACGACGACGACGACGACGACGACAACGATAAAAGGGGAAGATGAGATCCTGGTTGCAAACGATTGTCGTCCAATCGGATAGATTGTAAATGTGATAACAGATGCAATTCTTCTGGTATGGTTCCTTGTAATCTATTTTGCCACAAGTGAAGATGAGTAACGCGTTGCTCTCCTTCTCCTCCTCCTTCTCCTCGACACAGCGATTGCTTGCTGTTATTATTAGTGTTGTTGTTGTCGTTGTTGTTGGTAATGCTGGCGGTGGTAATGGCGGTGGTTGTGGAATACCACTGACATTCGTGATGTTCGTACGATAACCAATATTGATTTTCGTTCCATTGTTGTCCATCGGTGGCGTAATATAATGTCGCCAAAGCAAATCGTTGAACAAGACGCCAATCGGGATAGTAATAATAATTGCTGCTGCTGCTGCTGCTGCTGCTGCTGTTGCTGCTGTCGTTTACAGTACCATTTCCACCCCCCAACCCACTGTCAACATCACCATCAACAATAATACTAACAAAATTTGGATCACGTGCAACAAAGTCCAATGCCAATGATTGTGGTGAATAGGATTGTTGAACAATCAATTGTTGTGTATGATTGGGTAATAATTTCCACAAATATTTGTGGTTATTATTATTATTATTATTATTGTGGTCATTGTTGTTATTGTCGTCTCCTGGTGTAATACTCGTCGTTGTTGTTGTTGTAATCATTGGTGGATCCAAATATTGAATCTCATCACTACTATTGTTGGTAGTTGCTGTGCCAGTTCGAATACCAAAATACCAAATCATTCCACCCACTAATACTCCACAGAGAAAACTCAAGAGCGTCCACTTGCAAAGGGAGATAAATGACATTGATGACGAAGAGGAGGAGGAGGAGGGGGAGGGAGAACCATGGAAGGAAGAGTAGGAATGAGGCTGCATTTTTTTATCATCCTTGTGAATAACACCAATATCATTGGAATTGGATTTCTCGGATGATTCCTCAGAGGATGATTGATCATCTACCGAATGTTTTTCTTGTTGTTGTTTGCTGTCATTATCACCAGCATTGATATTATTCCGATTCATCATGATTGTTGCTGTTTCAAGATGATTCTTCATGTTGTTTACGTTGTTTTTGCTGTCCTTTCTTCCTGATCTTTTTGAATGCCCTTTCCCCAGTACCAATGATGATGATGGAATGTGTATGGAAGAATGATTCGCAAAACTGGCATAATCACTCGTTCCATCATCATCATCATCATCATCATCATCATCATCATCATCATCATCATCATCATCATCATCATCATCATCATCATCACTGGTATCATGACAAAAAGTATTATTGTTCTGGTTGTTCTGGTTGTTACCGTTGCCGTTGCCGTTGTTATTCTGAATTTCAATCTGTTCTTTTCTCTTCTGATCTTTCATCATCATCTTCATCTTCATCATATCAACATTGACAGCATCAGCAGCAGCATCAGCATCAGCATCAGCAGCATTAGCAGCATTAGTAGCATCAGCATCAACAGTACCAACGACACACGGTGCCATAGTTTCTTTGACGAATTGTTTAATATAGTCTTGTTTGTCTTGGTTAAATGATGCAAAACCAGATTGTGCTAAATTATAACAACTACTAGGTCCTGGTCCTGTTGGCGGCAGCGATGGCGGCGGCGGTGGCGGCGATGGCGTTTGTTGCTGCTGCTGCTGCTGCTGCTGCTGCTGCTGCTGCTGCTGTTGTTGTTGACTACTACGTGAATGAAAGGTAGGATGCTGCTGTTGCACATCCTTGGGTACTTTCTTCTTGGTGGACTGGTGCTGCATCGTGGCACTTTGTTTGTTTTTAGGTTGTAGTATGATGCGTGCGTATTTCAATTTTCAATAGATTGCAACAAGGAGGACCGGTTTGATTTGTGGCATGAAAGATCTTTCTCTTGTGTTTTTGCCTGCCTGCCTGCTGCGGGTGGTGGTGCTGCTGGTGCTGCTGGTGGTGGTGCTGCTGGCAAGTGGGTATGGAAATATGGAAGGAAAGAAGGACGACAGAGAGAAGGGTTCTGTTTTTTTCGGTTTTGGATTGATCTGGATTTTTTGTCATTACTGGTATTTCTTATTGCTTCTTATTG
>Ga0100402_1000305_pt1 | contig 57302 bp, 36 predicted proteins | sample CryGeyme20150102_FD_80419 | JGI IMG/M metagenome (GOLD analysis project Ga0100402, IMG submission 80419) | Groundwater microbial communities from Crystal Geyser aquifers in Utah, USA - Crystal Geyser metaG 2015-0102 | ecosystem: Environmental > Aquatic > Deep subsurface > Groundwater | place... | reverse complement strand
CCTGTTTCTGAGTGGGAGACGGGATGGGGCATTTCGGGTCATTCCGGTGACGTCGGATTCGGGTCTCCTTGTCTCACGTTCCCTTCGGCTGGCTCTGACTTTCTCACATCAAGAAAAACCTTTTGTTGATTTCAGGTAGTCTAGATGACGTTGGTCTGATGCCGCCGAAAACATACAACAAATAAATGTTCACATACATTATGATTACAGCCAGGACGGAAATTAGTTCATATTTCTTTCCTCGACAAGCTTTCCTTGCCAAGAAGCATACAAAAAAATGACGAGATTAACTGTCCTGATTCACGCTATCGCCTTGCTTTTGTTACAAGGAAGAGTAACAGGGTACTACGATCGGATGAACCGCAGAGCTCCTTCTTTTTCCAGACGGCGAGGAGGTTATTACAGCGGCAGCAGCAAATCGAACAGTAATAATTTTATTTCGCTCGGAAAATTGTCGCTGGGGTCGGATGGTCCGTACGATGATGATATCATGTCAACCCGAAACGTGAACACCGTCCAGGTTTCCTCTTCGACGTCAGACGCTGATACCAGCAGTGAAGTCTTCGTACCAGTAGAAGTCGAACATGCCAACGAAACTCATCAAGAGCAAGCAACGACAGCCCCAGTAAAACTATCGGAAACACCCATGCCTGATCCTGTACCTGAAGAACCAGTACCCGAAGAAGTTGTCGAACGGGTATCTCCCATAACCAATAATCGTAAGCGAAAGATATCAGTCTGGGTCTCAGTTCGAAGGCCGAGCAAATCTTTATCCAGCGCATCCTCTTCAGCCCGAAATAAGGTGAAAAAAGAAATGCCAGCGAATGTTGCAATGCTGGATAAGAAAACTCTGTTTGTTGGCGCCAGTCAACCGCTGATACCAGAAGATTGCTGGAATCAGATGACCGGAGAGGAGTACAATGTTCCCGGTGAAGGTGTTGTTCAAGCATTGGCAACTTCGGGACAGGAAATGGCTACCAATCACGAAAATAACGAATGGGTGGACTGGAAAGATCCTTTGCCGGCTAATATCGACGACGAAGATGATATTTTTGTGACGACGGGAACATCGAAAAAATCCGGATTTGCATCCGATATCCCATGGATCAAGAGTGTGTCCATCTTGCCCATGTCACCCGAAGAAGGGGCCAATCTTATCATTGATTCGAGCCGTGTCAAGATGTACAACAAATTGAGTGTTGGTCGCGAGGATGTAAAAATCATTCTCCCAAAGACGGCTGATAATATGGAGCAGCAGTCCAAAATTGTGCGCAACATTGTGCAACTGCCGGTCGCCAACAAACAGGTCGAGTCTGTCGCCATGCTTCACGCACAACGCTTGCCCAACGGTGCCCACTTGATTGTCAGCCGAGCCTTGGCTGGCACCAAATACGCATCACTGCCAGAAAAGAAGATTGGGAAATCGTATATACTTCTCGGAGTGAATTTATTTGAACCGATCAAAGGAAGCCCAGATCAATGTAAAATGACGGCTGTCACACATGCGTTTTCTCCTGGTGTTCCTCTCGTCTTAGCGAAGAAACTGGGCGTCAAAAGTGCCAAAGACTTTATCAAGGACCTTCAAGCCGCAGTTCGGCCAGTCTCCCGGTAAAAATTAAAACGATGTACTGTAGCTACTACTGTACCATGTAATCGCAATTCAGAGTAAATACTGAGTAGTGTTGAGAACTCAGTAATATCGTTACGGCTCTTGCTAACGACTCACTCGGGTTGTCCGATAGTATCTCATTTTTGCTCTTAACCAATTGCATCAGTACTAGCCAATCGCTTTCGCATTATTATTTTTTATTCTTTCAACTCGCATACATCTACTACTAGCTAGCTAGCTAACTAGACTACAGGCAGTACTCCTCCGAGTGCTGCTATGGTTTGGTTGAAGTTTGACGTTAGGATGTGCGACCAGCGAAAAGATCGCGAACTTGTGACGGGCATCTCAAGACCGTCAAACAACGATCAATCCGGGCAGCGTCCCGTTCATTTTATCATCACTAGCTAGTAGTCTAGCTAGTAGTAGTATTTCTCTGCTGGCTGTGTTTCACCGTTTCAACAGCTAAACGTAGCACCTTCAGTTGCATCCACAATGGTCGCACCCGGCAAAACACCGGAAGGAGCAAATCCGGCAGTCAAAACTCAAAGAGCAGCCAAAATAGAAGCAGCTATTCTTTCCATTCAGACAGCTGATGCTGCTTCGGCCATTAAAAAACCAGATCCGTCTACGTACTTGGATCACAATGGTCGACCTCTCTACCTTACAGAAAATGTGAAAGGGGCAAGCGGTAGCAACAAGTGGATGTGGGAGAATGCCATGCTGATCATGCCAACTCGTCATGAATCCAAATCGTCGGCTTGTTTGGGAGCCTGGTGCCTGCAATGTGAGATTGTTCATGGCAAATCCGTGAACGAATGCTACATCAGTTATCATCCCACCCGTAATTTCAAAAGCTTGACGCGCCATTTCAAAAGACATCACGCAGATCTGCAAGATGGATCGTCAGCAAAGGCTGAGGACTGAGGATCGACAAGCTGTGGCACGAGCTAAATTGGCAGCCACCAGCAGTGTGGTGTCTTCTTTGCCCAAGAAGCGTTTCAAGCGATCGTTGGATACTGCTAATATCTGTGATACTATAACCGAAGATCGCATTGATTCGAAAGGAACACTTCCTAGGAAACATCGCATTGTGACACCTCCTGCCTTTCACGCCTGTGGTGACGGACGACAAGTCGTCGTCACCGAACACATGCTGTCGGTTCCTTTGTCCCGTCAAAGGACGGTCTCAGTCCCTCATGCCTGGCCGGTGTCTTCCATTGATATTTACTTTGCCGTCGTTGAAAAGATCGATTCATTCAACAAAGCGTTCTTTACCGAGTTGGCGCATTTCACACCAGAACGACGAGCAAAGGAATACGTGGAAGATGCTTGTTTGCAAACGGCCGACGACATGATGCTGTTTTTACAGGGCGGACCTGGGTTTGGGGCTCCAACTCCTGTAGCAGGTATCAGCTTGAATGGATCATCCAGTTGGGTCGCCAGTGCTTTGAATCAATATTCCAGGATCGTCTTGATGGATCAACGGGGCACGGGACGATCCAATCCCATAACGAAACAGAGTTTGGAACGTCTGTTTCAAGATTTGTTCCAGCTAGATAATCGACTAGATGTTTCCTCCCAAACGCCGTTAGAAGAACTGAAAGTGTCGCACTCGGAAAGTGCCGAAAAGGTGCAATTTGCGGTGGCAGGTGCGACTACCTTTCTGGCGCAGTTTAGGGCTGACAATATTGTAGAAGATGCCGAAGCCGTCAAGAACTCCTTGTTGGATTCGAGGGGTACAAGCAAGCAACCAGGACCTTGGGGATGCGCATTAGGGCAATCTTTTGGTGGATTTTGCTTGATGACGTATCTATCCAAAATTAGCCATCCTCCCAAGATCTGCCTACTTACTGGTGGTATTGCTCCCATGCTTACTCCAATGAATGATGTCTACACAAACCTCTGGGGACGCGTCAAGGAACGAAATCGTCGATATTACGATGCTTATCCAGGCGACATTCCTATTGTAAAGCTGATTGTCAAGACTCTCCTCGAAGATCCTGTACCCCTACCCTCAGGAGGAAAGCTGACTGCGCGCAGGTTTTTACAATTGGGCATATCGCTCGGAGGAGGTTCCAGCTCCTTTGCCAAGCTTCATTCCATGCTGGCGTCAGCTTTCCTTGATAATAGCGATTTAGATGACGAGTTGGAGTTTAAGCGATCCTTTTTAAAGGAGATGGATAGCAGCCTTAGCTACGACGATAATCCATTATACTTTTGGCTGCATGAAACGATTTATGCAGACGGGCCTGAAACCGCTCCGACCAATTGGGCAGCTCACCGAGCCTACGAAGATCTCTGCAAGGCAAACAAAGAGTTTGACTACAAATATACCAGTTCATTGAATGACAATGCAAAACCCACGCTCTTTTTTGGTGAAATGGTCTTTCCCTGGATGGCGGATGATTTTCAAGAACTATCAGGAATTGGGTTGAAGGCCGTTGCAAATGCTTTAGCTACCAAGAAAGACTGGGGCAAGCTCTACGATCCTAATCGCATGAGGACTACCTTGAGCGACGGATCGTCTGTGGCTGCTGCGGCTGTTTACTATGAAGGTCAGTACATGGATGTAGTAGATGTGGCTGATGTTTGCAATGCCGTGGTCAATTTGATTCTCACAATAGGAAAACCCATCTTTTTTAAAACTTTTTTTTGCATTGCAGACATGTACGTGGATTTCAACGCCTGCATGAAGGTTGCTTCTCAAGATAGTCCGCTCGAACACTGCAAAATATGGGTAACAAACGAGTATCAGCACTCTGGAATACGTGATGACGAAGCAACCATTTTCTCCAAGTTGCACAATATGGCTACAGGTAGCATTCGTGTCCCAAGCTAAAAAAATATGCAAAGTACTGTTGTAACGACTTGAGACAGTTGACCAGTAGTATTTTAAGGTTGAACGCAAAACATATTATGGTACTACGGAGAAGACGGTTCCGTGCGTCTACTGCTCGACTTTTTCGATGATTTTTTGCGATGCTTTCGATCCTCGTGGGAAGAATCCGACCTCGATCGTCGTTTACGATGCTTGCGATCCTCCTCCGAGGACTCTGACCTGGATCGTGGTCGGCGTTTGCTTTTCTTGGATTCCTCTTTGCGACGACGGCGTTTGGATTCCTTCTTGCGCCGCTTGCGTCGTCGGTGGTGCGAATCTTCGCTACTGCTATGGCTTCTGATCGACTGATTGTCGTCGCCATCTTTACCTGACGATGACTTATTGCCATCATCTCTTGCCACCAGTTTGGCAGACCCAACCGAAGTCAAAGGACCTTTGGCAGCAAATGGATTCCATCCACTCTTTTCACATTCCCGTTCCCCTCGACTGTGTCCCCATATACCACACGCCAAACATCGAACATTTCGCAGCTGTGCTCCTAGAGGTTTAAATGCTACACCCACATCCGTGCCATTCATACCTTTGGCCATGGGTGCATTTTTAAGTTGGGGAAATCTGGCGACCTGTTCATCCAAACTCAAGCTCTGATTGCCATCTCGTCTTCCTACTGATTTTTCTAGAGCTGATAGACCCTCCTTTCCTTTGCTATTGTCTTTTTCAACCGACGTCCCTTGAAAGGCAGTGCCATGGGAAATTATTTGTGATTGTTGATGATATTTACTCTCTTCTTCGTCGTCGTCCACAACTTCTCCAGCCGTAGCAGCCGCAAGCATACGTCGAAATTCTGCCGCGGCAGGATCATCTCCTTCTTGAACTTGTGTAATATCAGGCTCTTGTGATTTTGGTTGGCTAGTAACAGCACTTGGTTTGCAGTCGCCGTCCTCATCATTATTCTGCTGTTGTGTTTCCACTGCTGCAATAGCTGCAGCAGCACCACCTTCTGCCGTTTCCATTCCAGGAGGTGGTTGGTACATGAACGTTAATCGAAGATGATCTCCTCGAGCTTTGGCCAATTCTTCATCGTCTCGTTCCCGCTTTAACTGGTCGTTGCGCTCACGCAATTTCTGTTCTTCTTGCTTTTGTGTTTGCCGTGCTTCCCACACCCGTTTTTGGTTGGTCATATTTTGCGGGTTGAAACCCTTTTTGGATAGGAACTTTAGTCCTGCTACCATGTTTGTTGTAATCAGGGATGTGGTAATAATGGGTGGTTTGAAAGGTGTAATAATTATTTGTTTGGTAAGGATATCGTCGTTTTAGTTGTCGCTATTGTTTGTATTGTTGTTGCTGCTGTGTTGAGTTGTGGATTGATTTTTTTGATTGGACACGATTTGAATGTGACTGTTAAGGTGCAAGTGCGCAGCTTAAATTCTCCACACCTACTGTACTACTAGTACTCTACTAGTCAACTACTCCTACTACTAGTAGCTAGTACTCTAACTGGTAGCTACACAACTACCTTTGCCGAATGTAATAATGGGCCGAGATTACTGAGCGGCGAAGCAATGCCAACTATGAATGCACAAGTCTACTGTATTAAGAAGCCGTCGACATAGTATGATACTCATCCAAAGTAGGCGGTAGACACAAGAAATTACCAACAAAACATGCAATAAAAATATTACACCAAACGTAAAAAAGAAAGAAAAATAGAAGAGCTAGTAGTAGTGGTGACAGCTAGCAGAAAGGGATTGCATGGGAGCCCTCAGTATTGCTGCTATGGAAGCGCAGCCATACCAGGTAGTAAGCGATTCGGGCGAAAAAGATGTCCCGGTGCAAGAGATGATGAAGAATCTGAAAAGAAAAAATTAGAGACAACAATAGGAGAGTAGTACAGTACTCCTCCTACTAAAGAGCATTACCATAGTCAGCCACTTTTAAAACGTAGCAAAAATTGTACTCACAGAGAGGATCGAACTCCCGACCTTGGTGTTATTAGCACCACGCTCTAACCAACTGAGCTATGCAAGCTAATGTTACTGTTGCAGCTTATGCATCTTACCACACTTCGGCAGCTGAATGGATGCACCATAAAAAAGATGTACTCACAGAGAGGATCGAACTCCCGACCTTGGTGTTATTAGCACCACGCTCTAACCAACTGAGCTATGCAAGCTATATCTCAGATCGGATCCGATGACAAGAGGAGAAAAAAAGAAATATAAAAACTCTATTCTATTATTCCAAAACAACGGAACAGTTAAAAAACTCTTGTTCAATTTATCTCATGTGGGTAAAGACTTGGGTGGGTGAAGACTTGGGTTTGGATCATGCCTCGAATGGGGAGGCACCAGACTCAACAACGGTGGCCGAGCAGGAGTCTCTTAAGCTACAAAGTAGAAGGGCCACAAGCTACCAACTAGAAGGGCCACAGAGTTCAACTCGATGAAAGTGAGAAGCAAAGCTTTAAAAATGCCGTGATACTCCAGCGCCAAAATGAAATTCTGAAAACATTTGCAGCAATTCATGTTCGTGAGCATAGATCCTGCGACAATTATGCCAGAACGGCGAAGGAAGACGTAGTCAGTTAGATTGGACTCCTCCAACAAGCATGAATCCGTGAAAACAAATCTACAGCTGCCACTAAAGAAGTGCATATTATTTATTAAGATCTCTATATTTATGTATGTACCCTGCTGTACAGAATTGAAATGTACCGAAAGACAGGTCCAGTGTGAGTCCACGGGATGTTGGTGTCACCTGGGTTAAAATATCGTATTCAGTAATCTTCGAAGACCTTGACACCCTTTATCTCATGAACGTGACAAGATCATCGAACTCCCGTCACATTTTGTAACGTTCGGGCGAATTTTTTCTTGTCACCAGGAGAAAAGAGCAACGCCTATGGAACTTCGGGCCAATCAAAATCAATGCAAACAATCGAAACAACAACCACAAATTTTGTTGAGACGTACCTTTACGTCATTAAAAGTCCAGGTGCGAGTTCTGGTTACCACTTCCACAGCCACTTCCACCAGTTGAAGATTGGCTTGCTGGTCTCCCAGCTCCCGATCGTACTCCACCTCCCCCAACACTCCCCCCACCTTCGGTATGATCCTCGGGTGGAATATGGAGCAGCGGTATATGCAGTTTTCGCCGATCGCGCTTGAGGCCATAAATGTTGGCGGGAGGGCGTTTGCTCATGGTCAGGTCTGCATAGTGACCACCACCAATGGCCGTTGCGCCTGTCACCGTCGAAACTTTTCGAATCAGCAACAGTCCGTGCAGGTGTCGAAACTCTGGTGCTGGAGGATACTGACTTCTCGCGGCAAAACCTTCTGTTTGCAAAACCACATCTGATGTTCTCTGTAGGGATCGAAGAGCCTTGGACGGATCACCATGACTGTTGTTATCAGTCGGCTTCCATGGTTGGATCGATACCAAAACCACGACAGGAAGTTGTTTCAGACGAATTTGAGTCAGCAACAATGGTAGTGCCACCGACAGGACCTGAGCCTTGAAATGATGCAAAAGTAACCGAGTAACTTTACGCACGGGTTGTTGCACTATAAGATCCTCGAGTTGTTGCAAGAGGCGCTGGTAAAGACGAAACCCACAAGCTCGCTTCGACGGACAAGATGTGATGCTAGAGCAACACTGAATAGGATTCAGATGAGCTACATCTTGCAACGACTTTAGATCATCATTACCATTTTCTTGCAGTTGCGCACTTAATCGTCCCGAGAGATCGTAGGAATGACAGTATATATCCGAACCATTCGATGACGACCTCCGGGAAGAAACTTTGTTGGCTGTTGCAAAATCGTGCCCAAGGCGTTCACGCTGTACATTTTTGCGATATTGCCAAGCAATCTTGAGTCCCTCTTCGTTCTTGTCGGCATCATCATCGTCCCCTTCTTCGCCTTCCTCCTCCTCCTCGAGTGTTTCCATCAGCATTGTGTTGGTAGACATTCCCTCTTGCTCTTGTAGTGCCTTTAGCTTCTGTTGCTTATCCCAGTGCAAATTTCTTGGTAATGTGTCCAAAAACTGAAGAATCTCTGTTTTTGTGGGTCCCAGTGGTAACGAATGATTTGAGACTAGATCGTGGGATGATATGTGAGGATTTGCCAAGAAATCATTTTCATCTGTACTGGAATCTACGATAGGTATCAGGAGATGTTGACCATTGGAAATAGCCTATAAGAGCATGATAAGAATTCATAAAGAGCAAATAGCTGTATGTAAGATTGTAATTGTCAACATCGGGTGTTGTAATGCGTGATAGGAATAAACAAATACCTAGCATACCTCGGCACACCAGTAGCGGACCAGACTCGAGGAAAGACTTTCGGTCCATCGATCTTCTTCAATCAGAATACAAGTCCCCAGTGGTTGTCCACCCCCCAAGATATTGTCCAAATCACGTAATCCCGATGACGTCAGTGTGATACCACCCGTCCAAGGTTTGGTGCCCCTCAATCCCATCATACTAATACTACTGCTGTTGCTATTGCTGCTGCTGCTGCTGCTGCTGCTGCTGCTGCCATCAGTAGTGGACGACGAGGATTCTGTCATCGTCGCCATCGATGGATTGCCGCGACGTTTAAACGTAGACGCCATCTTAAGAAATTGATTTAGGCTGATGATGTTTGTGCTATCTTTTCAAGTCTTCCCTAATGTCAAACAGGGCGAGGCGACAGTTCCATAGCATCATCATGGCTTTGAAAAAAGTGAAGCAATGGTGATGATCATTTCTCGCTCCTACTACTACTAGTAGTAGAGTACTAGATACTACTAGCTACCAGTAGTAGTAGTACTTGTACCCGTACTTGGTAGAAATCAGAAAGAGTAACAATAATAATCGAATGGACTCGAACTGTTCGGATGAAAGAGGGATGAGTGGTGGGAAGGACAGACGGAGTATCTTTGCGATCTTTTTGTGAGAGAATGAGAGAAAGATGAGACAGACCAAGCTACACTGTACGAGAAAATGCACGAACAAATAAATTACCAACATCATCAAACAAAACATTAAGCCGCTCGATAAATAAATAATTTAATGCACAACTTAAAAACCAAAACACTGCTTTAAGCAGTTCAATATAATCTTGTCATTGAGTTGAATAGAGTAAATTGATCTGAAATGTTTTTCTTTCGTCACCAACATTGCCTCTTTTCAAGCATCATGCCATTGGCGATGCTTGTATCCCAACAGGCAGCAAGGCATGTACCATTCGTAGCTGCTAGAACGCATTCACCATCCACAGCCTTTCTCGCAGTGTTACGATCGTCCACGAAAACATTTTGTACTGCCAAGAAAAATAATATTTTGTCAATGGGACATCACACAAAATACCGCCAAGGAACATGCGCTTTATTTTCCGGCATTCCTGGTTTTGATAGTTATAATAACGATGACAACAGTGGCGAAAAAGACTTGCCAAAAGGAGCCACGGGATGGAACCACAACCTACCGAGCGAATCGTCTGATTTTTGGAACATTGAACCCAACGGTAGCGGCCAAGAGAAAACCGATAGCAACAACAATAGCAATACTGGAGCCACCCCGGACAACGAGCAAGAGGAATTACGTACGGGTTGGTTGCACAATACCGAACCAACACCCCGAGCCAAAGCAATCGATCAACAAGAAAAGAAACAGTCCAACAAGGCTCGACAACGTCTTCAACTGGCTATGAAAGAACAAGAGCAAAATCATAGAATGGTATCACCACCTGCCTTTCATGCTTGTGGAGAAAATCGGTGTTTGGTAGTCACAGAACATCTATTGTCCGTTCCACTCGATCGCAAAATTCCTCGATCAACACGCATGGATCTCTTTTTTACGATTGTTGAAAAAGTCACAAATGACAACGAGGCATGGTTAAAAGGTCTCGCATCAATGAATCCTAATCAACGAGCCAAAGAGTACATTCAACGATCGGGTTTTCTTGATGCCGATAAGATGATCTTGTACCTTCAGGGAGGTCCTGGCTTTGGCTCGCCAACTCCCGTGGCCTCCTTGGGATTCTCACCAGGCTCCAGTTGGGCAGCATCTGCTCTGGATAACTACAATCGAGTTGTACTTATGGATCAACGAGGAACTGGAAGGTACGTGGAATAGAATGGCTCAGTACTGTCAGCTTTTTTCTTTTTGCGTACGCCGTCGTTGGTGCAACTAATACTTGACACATTGACTTGCTACAGATCCACGGCTATAACAAAACAAACTCTTCAGCAAAAGTTTCCTGATCTCTTTCTGCTTGATGGTTTGGATGATACGGGTGTCAAAGTATTGCAAGATTTTGATTCTTCCCATCCAGAAGAGGCTGCCAGGGTGCAAGCAGCAGTGAAAGAAACAACCGAAGACATGACACACTTCAGGGCGAACAATATTGTTTTGGACGCAGAGGACCTGAAAGATGCTCTGATGGTACCAACAGAAGAGCCTGTCACGGTACGATATTATCATTATTCTTATATAGTTGTTTCGTACCCGGTTTTGCGCCATCCTGTCTGACTCAATTGAATCTCCCCCTCCTCTCGTTACTACTCTACTTAATAAAGGAACCTAGACCGTGGGGATGCGCCTTAGGGCAGAGTTTTGGAGGATTTTGTATAATGACGTATCTCTCGCAGATTGACAATCCACCACGAATTTGTCTTTTGACTGGTGGTATTGCTCCAATGCTGACCCCTGTGTTGGATGCGTACACTGCATTGTGGGGTAGAGTAAAAGAAAGGAGTCTGCAATACTACGAAATGTATCCAGGCGATGTCGCTGTTGTAAAGACCATTGTTCAAAAACTCTTGAAAGAAGCAGCAGAACTTCCATCGGGCGGTACTCTCACAGCTCGAAGATTTCTACAACTTGGTTTAGCACTGGGTGGATCTCCTACCGCCTTTGCTAGCTTCCACGCTATGCTTTCAACAGCCATGGTGAACTCCGATGGATCCGATTCCGATTTCACTCGAGCCTTTCTAAAGTACGTGGATTCTGCACAAAACTTTGACGATCATCCGATTTATTTCTGGCTGCACGAGAGCATTTACGGTGACGGTCCACAAATGAATTCGCCCACAAACTGGGCGGCTCACAACGCATATGAGGCACTCGCGGCAAGCAACAAGGAATATGACTATAAATACACAAGTTCATCGAACGACTCCAATCTTCCTACGCTCTTTTTTGGAGAGATGGTGTTCCCGTGGATGCCCAAAGACTTTGCAGATGTTTCAGGTGTTGGTCTACAAGCCGTCGCCAATTCTCTTGCAGCCAAAACGGACTGGCCTCCCTTGTACGACGGAGACCATATGCGCAAGGTACTTGGTGACGGAACCTGCAAAGCTGCCGCCGCAGTGTACTACGACGACATGTACGTCGACTTTGATGCATGTATGAAAGTCACAGCTAGAGGTGGGCCCCTGCAAGGTTGCAAAGTTTGGGTTACCAATGAGTATCAACACTCAGGTCTTCGCGATGGAGGCAGCGAAATATTTTCCAAGCTGTACGGAATGGCCACAGGAGGGATCAGAACACCCAGCTAGCTAATGTATTAGTAGTGTGGCAATCACATTGTCTCCTTTTTATTATATACTTCTTATGTTTTTAATTCTTGTATCTATGTCATGTAGCCAGCTCGTAACGTGATAGAGAAAACTGTGCACAGTGCGTAAGCGAACCACCTGGCGACAGCTGGCAGCATACATGCTGAGCGCTCTCTGGTGCGAGTGATAGCATTGCCTCGTGGCCTTGCTGCTTGTTGTGTGGTACGACAAGTCAAGGGTGGCAATAGAGAAAGCAAGTATGATTCGTTGTCGAGAGTTTCACCTTATGTAATAGTATAGTTTGGTCGAAAGGATCCATGCAGACTGCAGGACGCAAACAGATGCAAGGTCATCCCAAATGAAAATCCATTATTATTTATTTGGTCTTTTTTGAGTCCTTGTTGACTTCAAATGTATGGTCACGAATGAATTCATTCTTGGCAAGAAGTTCTTCTTCGTTTGGTTCTTCTGGAATGAAAGGGCGAGGTTTGGCTTTTTTGTGGGAGGCCTCTTCGACGACATGAGACGCCTTTTCCATCTCTTCATTTTCATCAAAGGAATGATCCATCATAAACTCTTTGTCGCTTAATTTTGTGCTTTCCTTCTTCGTCTTTGACTTCTTCGTTTTGGTTGACAGCCAGTATCTGGTAGTGCTGTTGGCGTAGCGCGCGGATGCGGCCATTGCAAAGCTCGAACAGAGCTTGGGCACAACGGTGCTATGACTACTGGCAATGATTTGATGGATAGCAGTACGGAGCATAATAGAGAGAGTTAAATTCGCGTAAAAATTGCCTTTGGGATTTATTTTTGGAAGGATTCTTTTAAATTTTGTTTTTGTGCCCTTTTGTGCGAGAGATGAGAACGGTTCGCAGGCATCAAAGACAAACCGTGATGACATGATTGGAAGTAGAAACCTTTGCGAACTGCGAACTCCTTTTGTTGATTCATACGAATGATCCATTTTCGAGTACTACGTAGCTAGCTAACCAGCTAGCCATGAAGCCAGCCTTAGGTGCGATCCATCACTGGCTAATTATTACACAGAGCAGTCTTGTCAACTGTTTGTGACAAGCGCATCGAGAGCACAACAACAACAACATCTGCTGTTGTCGAATTTAGACACTTACTCTACTAGTAGCTAGCTAGTACCGAGTACCAGTACACTTCGGCAAAAAATAGCTTTCTCATGGCATCAAGCTAATGGAGCAAGTGATCGTCATGGCTGTAGGGCTAAAGGTTAGAGTTCGACATCATAATTTTTTTCTTTTCTTTTTTTGTAGTCGTCTACTACTAGCTAGTAGTAGAGTAGCTAGCTAGTCTACTCCGCTACGAGTAGTAGCTACTACTACTTAGACTACTACTACTAGCTAGTAGTCGAGTAGTAAAAGTAGTACTGTAGATACTACAGTAGCTACTAGTACTAGAGTAGTAGTAAGAGTACTGCAGTAGCCCACATACTAAGTATAAGTAGCTACTCGAATGCTCAAGAACACAAAACCAAACACTCCAATTCCAGGATCATCTATCTCTTCTACCAGCGGCCAGAAAGGCTCCAAGCAACACCAAACAAGAATGATTTGTCTTGCTATTGTTGGTAAAAATAACGAACCTCTTTATCTTTGTGATTACGACTCTAATAAAGAGGGTGGCGATCAAGCGAGGGACGATGCAGGTGAAGAAGATATATTTGGGTTTTCAGAGGAGTCTTCCAAGGGGGTAGAGAATAATTTAACTCTGGACAAAGAGGTATGCCTCTTATTGTCATTGAACTATTTCGTTTCGCATCTTGTCTTTCCCTGGAAATTCTACGGTGAACTGTACTAGCTTGATTTTCAACCAACGTTTGTCTCGCCTCACAATTCCTTCCTTCGTCGTGTGTGCCCTACACTCGCCACAAACTGCTACCTGTACCAATGTTCTGTCGTTTTTCACAAAACAACAACAGTTTACGATGTACGCAGCACTAGATTATTTGGAAGAAGCCTTGGGTATGCATCCCGGACTACCGAGTCGTCGGCAGACTGGATCACACTGGATCGGATATCTTTGTCCAATCGGAGATGCCAAATGCTACGGATATGCCACAGCAACCAATGTCAAAATGATTGCCCTCGTCAGCAACGTTTCGGAATCCAAACTGAAAATTATGTTCTCCGCTATACACGACCACTACGTCCGATACACCATGAATCCCTTTTCCAAGATCCAAGGAAAGGTAGTATCCAAACGATTTAGTCAAGGAGTCAAAGATGCGGTTGAAGAATACGTAAAGAGCACTACAACGATAGCCAAGTGAACACACTTCACAGGCCATTACCGATTCTAAAAAAGTACTCGAACAGATATTATGGCATACTTGAAAATGAATAATAGTGTACGTGCCAGGAAAAAAATTATTCAGAGACGGAGGTCGTCGAATCTATTGCTGAGTACGTCAAGAGTTTCATAGTCTGCGCCTTCTGAAGCCCCTTTAAGAATTCTTGCAGCCACGGCTGCGCTTCATCTTCATTAGCAGTGTCGTCAATATGAAGATCAGCACTAGTTGCGGTAACTGACTCAGTTCCATATGGTTTCAAGAAAATGCCCACAGCATCAATAGAGTCGTCGGATGTGTCCACGAGATAATCTTCCGGTGTCACATTCGGAATGTCCACAGCATCAATACTGTCAACGGCTTCATCCAAGTGCAAATCTGCAGGGGTCTCACAATTACTGCTCTCGTGGTCGTATGTTCCTTTAGTGCTACTGAAGTGTTCAGAGTCTTCCGAATCGTCACCGGAGCTGTCCACTTGGTAGCCGTTCTCGTCGACACTTGCATCCAAGTATCGGCAACCTTCTGGTTCTGTTATTTGGTCACCATCACAAGCAAATGCGTCCATTCCAACATCCCATTGATTTATGTGATGACGAGGCGATGTTGACAAATCGTAAAGGTGCTCGAGAGGGACAGCTTGGCGTTCCTGAGTATCCGATCCATCCCACTCGTCATCAGACTGGCTTTCGTAACCCTCTTCGACGGACTCTTCAATACGCTCCAACTTGCTGCTGGTAGCCTTTGAAAGGTTGCTCATGATCGATTCGCTTTCAGATGTGATGTCTGACACACTCCATGTTTGCGATGGGTTTTCGAATTGCTCCAAAACGCTCATCACTTTTAAGGCAGCTTCAGTCTCCTCGTGTTCGTTGAGTTCATAATAATTACGAGGCGCTGCTCCAAGAAAGCCCCTCTCCTTTCCTTCCGGACGTCTGATCTGCTTCATGCGGCGTGCTTTTTTGCGGCGTTTTCTGAAAAAAAGACCTCCCAGGAATGTTCCGACCAAGAAAAAAGCCATACAGCAGATGGCAATTACAACTTTGGATGCAGATCGGCCACGGCCATCTTCAGTCAATTGCAAGACAGAACTGCGAATAGGACGGACAAACTGGGTCCGCGCAAATGACATGGCGACAAATTGATCCAAAAGCAGAGGCTCATCAAGAACATGTCGGATAGCATCATAGGCGATGTCTTCGACATCAGTGACATTAGTGTCTAATCGAATGCCTGTGAAACCTCGAATGACTTTGCATGTATTGTCTGGATCCACGGGTTGACAGAATCCTTGCGATGCAATGGCGGGAGAAGAGAAAGAGTGTCAGCAGTTTGGTGACATCCAACCAAAACAAAAGGCGGCTCTTGTTACTCACCGTCCTCAAAAATGTGGTGTCTGGATGCTAATTCGACCGCATAAAGGGGACTCCCATCGGCACCACAAGAATCCAATGCGTCCGCAACCCCAAATGCAACTGCATTTCCAACTCCAATCACATCAGGGATGATAATATCTCTGCCAGTTGCTTCATTTTCGGCACGATATTCGACAAGATAATCGTAGATTATTTCCAGACGAGCTTTGTACGGTTTTTCTCGGATGTTTGAGCAGCTTGTTGTCGATGCAGTCAATGTTAACGACCTGCTACCTCGTAATGATACCATGGTGGAAAAGAGAGTTTGCAAATAGGTCGCCTTCCAACAAACCTTTTATGTCACCACATCTTCTATCGATAGATGAAAACTTTAAAAGCACGCATGATCTGCGATTTTCCTGCAAACGCGCTCAAAATCATACTGAGTATATGTTCAAGTGAACCTATAATTTGAATCGACGCGAAAGTCATGTTGATCCTTTTTTTGAAAAAAATTCTTGTTTTCGTGCAAACTGGAAGATTTAAAGATGAAGACAAAAGTCGTGCGCAGAACAATAAAAATCGAAACATTGATCGCAATAGTTTAGGATCAACTAGGCTATTCGATCACACTTTTACGTGCGTACCATATCTGTATCCTCAGCATGCCTTACATTAGTGGCTCCTCCCAGGCTCCTTTGCTTATGTTATGGAAGCTTCCATTGCTACATCTTTTTACCGTTTGCGACATCAAATTCGCGCTGGTGCCCTAAAACTTCAAACAGTCGCGAAAGTGACACTATCAACGTCTCCTTATTACAGTAGACTACCTGGTACAACCATGAAATAAAATAATATTATTCTCGTCTACTAGTACTAGTACTAGCTACTACTAGCTACTACTACTACTAGCTAGCTAGTAGAGTAGTCTGCTAGCTAGAGTAGTACTACTGTAGTTTTTAGGAGTAGCTTGTTGACGTCCAGCACGCGAATCACTCGTGACTGAACAAAGCCAAAAAATCATACTCGTAATGATGTATTATCAGTAAAAATAATCCAAACACAAGAAATCAAAAATAAATGAATCCTCGCAGAACATGGATCAGCAGCTGCTCCTCCGAATAGAGCAAATAAAAAATAACAGAGCACAATAATTGACAAGGGTAGGTCTGAAGCGACAGTGCAATAATACGGAATCGTTGATTAATTTTTTTAGAGTGAAAATTGTAGTGAAAATTCCATTGATGAGTGTTCGACGGAGTTACTCACTTCTCACTTCCTTCAATGTGCATTCCCCAATATACTAGATAGTACTTGGAATACCTACAATAGTGCCTTTAAAACATCATGCGCTCCCCTCTTCTTGCAATCCTTTCCATCATGATATTATTCGAACAGAGTTATGCTAGTAGCAGCCAGCAAGAAGTGAACATGGGGACAACGATTGTGGCACTTAAAACCCAAACCGGTGTTGTATTGGGTGCCGACACTCGAACATCCGCATCGACTATGGTGAGCAATCGTTATGCCAACAAGATTTCCTTTCTGTACCGGGATGGTCCTATTTCATGTGTCCTTTGTCGATCGGGAAGTGCCGCCGATACTCAGTATCTGGCGGACGAAGCACGATGGGCCTTTCGAAGTCGGGCTCAACAAATTGGAAAGGGATCAATTTCGGTAAGCCAAATTGCTCGATGGCTGCGGTACGTTGTTATGAATGGAAACTACGGGGCAAGTCTGTTGTGTGCTGGGTATGATCCTCTAGACGGAAGCAGGATATATTCCATTGCACCCACAGGCGCATTGTTGGAAGAATCTGTCTTTGCAGCATCTGGATCAGGATCGACTTACATTTTAGGCCTCATGGATACAGCTCTCAAGGATCATCAGAAAGAAAACAACCTATTAGAGGAGGAAGAGGCCATTGAATTGGTGACAAAATTAGTTCACGCAGCAGTGGCACGAGATGGATCTTCAGGAGGTGTGGCCAGAATAGTGGTGATGAATGACCAAGGTAGCAGAGAGCTCATACGGCACCCTCCGCCCTCCTTTGACAGTGCCCTTACTGGCGAAGGGGGAAAAGAGCTGAAAGGTTTTCAAGCAGCGACCCCACCTCCCAAGTTACAATCGTTTAAATCTAGCTAATTGAATCAAGGCATCATTATTTGCAAAAGCGACACAAGTGTTCCGGTCCCACGCTTGTAATGACGATCTTGATTATTGCTCGGCGACACCAGCAAGCAATCATCATCGGTCGCAATGCTGATCAAGCACAACGAATTCCGGTTCCGTGACATTCAATTTTACGCACTAGACTACAGTACTAGTAGTAGCAGTCTAGTACTACTCGGAGTAGTTTTTTGCGAGGGACCGTAATTAGCTTTAACCCTAGTTTCATCTCAAACGGTATGAATATCTATCATTCCTCAACAGCTGCTAGCTACTAGACTACTCGTACTACTACTAGTAGACTACTACTCTACTAGAGTAGTCTGCTGCTACTACTAGTACTACTAGTACTACTAGCTAGCAAGTCAACAGTGGCACGAAAACTGGAAACAACAATTACTAGACTACTGTATTGCAGGCTACTTGTACGCTTAACACCACAATGATGAAGCAATCCAGATTCCAGCTGCTTCTACTAATTCTGTATTCATTTCCTTTTCAGAATGCAATGTCTTTTAGTGCGGGTCGCCATCAGCTCCAAAAGTTACTGCAAGTGTCAATTCCAACCCGCCGATGTGATGATGTCCAAACGATACCTTCGCGGTGGCAGCACCCAATACGAGCATTGAAAGGAAAGTCGATGTTTCTGGAACTTCAGCGGACAAGCACAAATTCCAGTGATGACTTGTCGAAGTCAGTCTATCAAAAATGGTTTGATTTTGCAAACAAAAATTTCTTTTTGCTGGGCATGTTTGTAGCAGTCGGCCTTGCCCGAGCAGTACCAACCGTAAGTGACAATTGACCACCTATCTTTGCACCTGCAGAACATATCATTATTGCAAAGCTTGTCACTTACAACCACAATATATGTTGCTTTCTTTGCTACAATGAATCATTAGCTCGGAAAGAGTGGTGGCACATTGAGGGCGGATCTTGTTGTGGGGAAATTCGGCGTGGCCTGTATCTTTCTTTTGTCTGGACTTTCACTAGAGCTTTCCGAGCTCAAACAGGCAGCTTCCAATCACAAATTGAACGGATCCGTCCTTTTCACAACGTTTGGACTTTGGCCATTGTTGATTGGTTTACCTTTGACAAAATTTCTTGCGAAAGTCTTTCCCGAGCTACTACCTGAACCTCTTCGAGACGGCTTGCTGATATTGACCTGCTTGCCAACTACAATCAACATGTGTATCATCCTGACGACAGCAGCAGGGGGAAGTGTTGCCACAGCTCTCTATAATACTGTTCTTAGCAATTTAGCAGGGATTTTCATAACACCGTCCCTCTTGCTTCGCTTCTTTGGCAAATATATTGTCATTTCTCCGCTTGTCATGTTCACAAAGCTATGCAACCAAGTCCTTCTACCGGTTAGTAAGTTCCTCCAGCATGTGTGCTGTGTTATGTGAGAATCTTTAGACTATGTTTTGCTTACATCACTGCCATTATTCTGCATGGATACCAATTCGCAGTCATTGGTCAGGTGCTTCGACGAAATGGAGGAAAAGCTTTGTATTCCAAGAATTCAAAGTTTTTTAAGAGGCTGCAAGAGGTTAGTTACTGCGATTCTGCTTTGTACAAATAAAATTGTAAATATTCTGAAGCTCTCCTCCTCAACAAGTATTTTTTCTCTTATCCTCACGTTAACAGGTGATTCTTCTAGGGATTGTGTGGCACTCGTTTTGTAATGCTTTTTCTTCAGGTTTTGGCTTGGAGCTACGCCATGCGTTGACTCTTTTGACTCTAATACCGGCCATGCATCTTCTCTCGCTTGGTGTTCTGTTCAAGGCTTTTTCGTTGCCTGAGTTCGGCTTTTCACGAAAGGAAACGGTCGCTGCAACGTTTGCCGCGTCTCAGAAAACCCTCGCATTCGGTTTACCTATGATCAATACGGTTTTTGAAGGCAGTCCGTACATGGCGCTTTATTGCGCGCCACTTATGCTTGTTCACCCGCTGCAGCTTATATTGGGATCCATGTTCGTCCCAGCTCTTTCAAGGTACGTCGAGAGCGAGGATGGTCAAAACAAAAAGTAATGTGACCACATAGCCGTTATTAGCGTAGATACTTTTCAAGAAAGGTTCTAAAAGATGTCGTCCAGGGACACATCTACCACCGACGAATGACTGTGTAGGCAATCGCTGCGCCTAATTTGCAAATAATTCCTGAACTTCTGATTTTTATATATTGTTTAGAAATTAAGCTATATATACATGAGGTGCCAAAGGTGCACCTTTCTCTCCTTGGAATCCGATTTCATTTCTCGCTCGGATGTATTTTGGAATAAAATATTATAATGTACAAAAAGTAATCTTGGAAGGACATTAAAGAAAAACGGACGCCTGTCCTTTTACAAAACCAGTAAAGTCTTCCATGCGCTGTGCTTGCTTGAAAACTACTCAAAGTAGCATTCTTCGGTATCGGCATTGCCGGCCCAGATGCAGCTAAACGGTTCGCCTGCCGGCAATTCCTCTTCAAAAGTTTCGGCTGTCTTTTCCAAACAGCTTTCTACAAAATCCTTCAGCACATTTATATCCTCGTCGAGAGAGGGTGGAGCATCCCAGTGATGTCTCGTGCGCAAATCCTCCTGTCCACCTTCCCTCAGCATTTTCAATGCCAGTTCGGGAGAGGGGCGTCCAAAGAAGATTTGATTTTCCAATGGAACCCAGGCAAAACTAAAATATTCTTCGCCAATAATGATCAGCTGACCGTCCATCCATCTGTGATTCTCAAAGCCATTTTCTGCTACTTGTCCCAAACCTCGGTAGCGAGGCAATTGTCGGGTACCCCATTTTGAAGCTGCCTTGTCGGTCAGCATAATGGGTTCCAGTGGCTTCATATCTTCCTTTGATATTTTGGAAAACTTTCCTCGAGCCGTCCTGAGTCGACGGACTGCTGTGGGTGCCAGGTCGGCCTGGAACGTGATTTCCCCGCGAGGAACATTCTTATCTCCGGTCACCTTGTAGGCAATCATGGTGTCGCCCACGTACGTAACGTTGATCATTTCGTATCCGTGGTTTCCGTATCTTCAGGTGTAAAAAATAGTAGAGGTTGAAGGGTAAGAAAACCGAACAAATAGAAATAATAATGAAATCGTAAATCCCAATGTGGCATCCAGTAGACATACTGCAGGGGAACTTACTTTCCAACCCACAACCCTTCCAGATTGAAATGTGGAAGACAACTTCGTGCATTCAAAGCTCGCTCTCGAGCTTTCAGTGCTTGTTCCTCATCACCATCGCGATTGGCTAGCTCCATTTCCAGCATTTCCATTTCGTACACCAGTTCGGGATCTCGCTGCTCGGCTTCTCGAAGCTCGTGACGAATCAATTCCTCGTTTTCTTGATCGCCATTCAGATCTTCGACCAGCCTTTCGCTGAGTTTGGTCATTTTCTTCCGCAATGCCCACAGTTCATCACCGTACTCGGCAAAGCTGTCTTTGGTCTCTCGATCTCGTTCCAATCGGGCCTTTCTGGCTTCGCTTTCCTGGACGGGTTCCAAATTCATAAATTCGGCCACGCGTCGTCCCCTGTCACTCTCGCCACTCTTTCTTTCTAGGACGGACAATCGAACATTGTCCATGCGATCAAAGGCAGTTTTGGGAAGCAGTATGCCTGTGGAATGAAATCCGTCTACACTGGACAAAAATGCCAAGGCCGAGGAGCTCGCCAGAAGACTGATGTACCATGATGCTCGACTTCGTTTCTTTGTATTACTGCAATTATAATTCATTATAGGTAAGTTGTCTTTATAGTATACAACTAAAAGTAGTTTGTTGTTGTTTGTTTGCCTTATGTTGTTCTGTTACAGAAATTAATGAAATAGAGTAATAGTAATAATATTATGACTAACAGGTGCCGGTAACCGGTAACATCATAATGTTGTGTGGCTTCAAGTTGGAAAAAGGCTCTCTTACGTTCCAAAATACATCATACTGTAATTAATTATTTTATCGACGCAAAAACATCAACATACATACATCATCACAAGAGGCCACGTTTGTCGGAGGGGACGAGGGGAGCAAATTCTGCATTGAGAAGGGAGGGTACACGCATGTGCGTTTGTTTGTGTAGAAGTCTACAGTTCTCTGATTGGTAGTGACACTGAGCACGTCAGTTGATAAATGTTCGTTTTGGTTTTTCAAGATTTAACATTCTTTCAAAGGTATTTCACCGTGTTTGGCAGAACAAGCAAGCGATGAGTTCTTCAGTTACGTTGTGCACTCGCTCGCCGAGTACCGGTACAAGCTCTACTATTGTTTTGTCATTAGTTGTGTGTCATCAAAAAATCTACCCATCTGAAACCCCGGGCATGACTTTTAATGCATTAGCATCGCTTAATTTTTCTTAAAACAAAGGATCATGACGTAAGTCAAGTCCTCGTTTTTGTGATCCGAAGTACGGCTGATGTGGTCACTTTTTTTGCTGACTCAGCACAAAAATATTTAAGAGATTTTTGAAGCTTAGGATATCCTTTATGGAATGGATGAAAGAATTACGACACGTGAAATATTAGACATAGAAAAGAATTTCTTAACCAATTAAAACTCGCCATATCATTTTTCGTGTCTTTCACACAGGTGGAGCTGCTGAAGTTCCTGATTTTCTTTGTCTCCAACTCAGACGACGAATAGCCTGCCCCCTGCTCCGTTCCCTTCACTCTGTGATCAGTCTTCCAGCACACCCTAGCCGCCTCCCGTAAAAGCTACCACCATTTATTATTACCTGGTATTTCGCGGCAACTGTACAAGTCCAAAGAGTGCAAGGTTATTATTGTTACAAAGAACAGTGATACATGGTATCATAGTTTATTATTATTTATTTGTTTATTAGAGTAGTAGAGTAGTAACCTACCCTGTTTTTATCGATCCCCCCCTGAAGCCTCTAAGCATACCACAATTATAATATAGCAAGATGAACCCCACGCGATCGCTTCCTCTTCTTCTGGCTGTAACAATAATCTCAGCCTCTGCCTTTGTAGCTCCTCGTTATCCTACCACCATTACCCAACCAACCTTCGCAAGAGAAGTAGTCACTACGTCATCATCTCCCATACATTATCCGCAGCACAAGCAGCGTTCTTCTCTTTTCACCAGTACCTCCACATCAGCGGAATATGAAATGCCCGATGAATCACCGAAACGTCGCAATGTTGGCGAGTCGCAGTCATCATCCTTACCCGAAGAAGTTCCCATGAGCGAAGCTCGTCGACAACGCTACGAATTGGAAGAACAGGCCAAGAAACGATTCGTAACTGGAGATGCCTTACACATACGGAGACAGCAAATCTTGGGGTACCGGGAAGAGTTGAATGCGGCACGGAGTCAAAGAAACAAAAGACGCGTCCAGCAATTGGAACGTATCGTTGTGGAAGCACAGAAAGCGGACGCCGAGTTTGTGTACATGGTATCCAAGGAACGAATGACGGTAGCACAGGAAGCTGGTCTCGTCGAGGAAGCCCAGATGTGGCAAAAGGAAGCCGAAGTTGCGCGCAGTGTCCTACCTCAATTCAATCTGGACGGTCTGTGGGTTGGCAAGTACTCGGAAGACGGTTTTGAAATGATCAATGTAACCTATGTAGGTGATACATTGGTAGCACACAAGGTGACGGGTAGAAAGAATGTTCCCAAGGGTCAAGTGACGTTTCAAGTCGATTTGAGTTTGGATTGCCCGGAGAATGCAAAGCTGGCACCTCTTGAATTGGGCGAAAGAGCTGCCGAACAATGGGGAAGCAGATTCCTCCAACGATTTGCTGGTCAAGGACAGGTAGCTGCCGAAGGCCACCGTAATGCTCAATGGATGGATGGACATTTGATTTTGGTGAACGAATACTTTTCGTTTGCATGGCTTCCCCTGGCTCATCAAGTATTCTTTGGACGGCCAAGTGCGGAACTAACGCTGAAGCTTCTGAAGGAACAACAACATCAACACACGGACGACAAGGCACGCGAGCACTTGGAAAAATGTCTCGAAGAGACCGAATCTCTCGAAGACGAAATGGAAGCCCAAGAAAGTATTTTTTGCTCTCACAACCAAGAAGAATATTATAGCCAAGAAGGCTGCTTTGAATAAGCAATGCTACTCGATACTTTAACTGCACCTCTGCGCACACTTTTTTGAAAAAACTGAACACTCAAGTATCACACATATTGTTGATACACTCTATAAACACGCACTTTGTAAACTAGTCGCTTTTTGTTACACTCGCAACTGCACTACCAGGTAGTAATTTCTGCTGTAGTGCAAGGTTCTTTTCAACTTTTCGCGTCAGCAAGCTACTCTAGCAATCGTCAAACCTTTTCATCTTTTGCTGGAGCACAGAACCTCCACATGGCATCAACGTCTTTTTTATTATCCATGATTTCCAATCCAATTTTGGACAACGCGTCTCGCAGCTGATCGCTTGCCATGAGAATAGCCTTGACGTTGTCCGTAGCGTTTTTGCTTTTGACATCTTTCAGAGCAGCCGTGCGGACTGCGGCCCGAAAACGGACCAGCTCTTCAATGACAGCCGTTTCGCCACCCACAATGTAACTACCAGAATCGCTTTCGTCGCCACGACCGTTACCTGCTGTAACGCTTTGCAGTCCAGCACGAACCGTCAATTCAGAAAAACCTACTAGCGCAAGCAAGCTGCGAATAGATTGCAGTGCGGCCTTGACTGGTTCTACAATTGTACCAGCACCAGCTTTATTTTGACGAATGTGAGCACTTCCAGCTTCGGATAAACGAAGCAAACTCTCTGCATACTTGGTCCCTTGCATATTGTTCAAGAGGGCTTGATGTGCAGCTGCGCTTGCCGAGGCTACCGTCGCAAAGAAAGACGTGTCCGCGTTACCCCATCGCTTTTTCGTGTCGATGCAGTCCTCGGAAGCTGCCAATTCTGTACATTGCTGCACCCATCGTTCTCCGTCCAACAAAAAACGAAGCATTTTTTCTCGGTTCTGCCGCGCTAGCAAGATCTTCGATCGACTGTATTCTTCACGGTGGGCGTAGGAACCTCCCATTAGGCACCATAACCGAAAGTCGTCAACGGGCGAGTCTAATGGACTGCTCGTGGAAGTATCATAGTCGAACCACAGTTCTTCAACAGTCAAAAAATTGTTGAGCGATTTTGACATTTTTGCGTCTTTAATCATCAGGTGTCCAGTGTGAACCCAGTGCGGTATCCATTCCTTATTGTTCTGGTAGTGATCTAAGGGACAAGCGCATCCACCTCCATTAGAATTTCCATGATGATACGCTTCAGCTTGGGCAATCTCATTAGTGTGGTGCGGAAACTTTAGGTCCCAGCCACCTGCATGAATCAGAAACTTATGCGTGTCTTGAAATTGTCGTTGCACAGCTTCAATCATAGCGGAGCATTCAATATGCCATCCCGGTCTTCCGTCTCCCCAAGGTGACGACCAATACACCTCTTCCCCATCTTTTCGAGCTTTCCACAATGCAAAATCACGTTGGTCACGCTTTTCAGACACGGGAGAATCATGTGTTGTAGAGTGTGGCGATGAAGACACAGCTTTACCCGCAAGTTTTCCGTACTTGGAGGATGACCCCAATTTTTCCTCAAAGGATGCAACATCAAAATATACCCCTTTTCTAGTGACATAAGCCATATCTTTGTGTACAAGGTGGTCAATGTAGGGAATGATACTCGACTCGACATATTCTGTGACTCGAGTTGTAATATGTGGACGTTGGCACCCCAGCCGATCCATATCCTTCCAAAATCTAGCTTCGGCACGTCGGGATATTGACATGGGACTTTGATAGTCCGTCGGTTGAGTCTGCTTCGTTTCTTCCGAAGCTGCCAATATCTTATCGTCAATATCTGTAATATTCATTACAAAGAGGGGTGGCGGCACGCCTCGAGCAGAAGCCACAAATTCAAGAACTCTTCGCATCATATCCAACCAGACGTAGGTTCTAGCATGTCCCAGGTGCATTGCAGAATAGGTAGTAGGTCCACAGGTATACCAAGCCAGCGCCTTTTTGTTTTTGTTTGTAGGGCGGTGCTTAGAGTTCTTACATTCCTCTTCGCCCGGCTCAAAAATAAGCGGCACTTCTTTCATGGATTCCGATAAAGAATCCCAAAGCATGAATTTATCCGTTGCAAGATGACTTTCGTTGGTTTTACGTTGATTGCTAAAGCATGTTTGTTGAGTTGTATGCACTCGTCGATAGCTCTTGTATTGGTAGAGCTGGGATGCTGGATGCAGGGAGTGGGCAAGATCATTCGTTCCATTGCTACTAGTGGTAGTAGCTGCAATAATCCTGGCAAGTGATCCTGTTGGCCTTTTAAGCACAGGAGGTATACGTCTCTGGCTTCTTGATAGCATCGTCGGATAAGTCAAATGGTGAAATTTCGTGAACAGAACAGAAGACTACTCTAGCCATGTCAATAATAATCATCACAAGATTAGAGTAAAACTAATTGAGGGGGTGGATGCAAAGGTGCAGGCAAATACTGTTCACCAGGGTGGGAGGCAGAAATCTTTTTCGTAGAAAACAGCGTGTGAAAACCTTCTCTATCCATCATCAGCTGCAGAAGTCCTGGGTCCTGGGGCCTAAATTGTTGGTTTTCGTTTTGATCCAGCGACATTATTACTACATAGAGCAATAAAAAATCTCAATGTCATGTATGCAACAAAAGCAATCGCATGAAATGGAACTCCAGCTTGCGTGAAATGGAACAATCTAAAAAAGATCTATATTGGACCGCTTTGCCACATTTCGGGCTTATATTCTAGATCCTCGTAAGCTACTAATACTGTGATGGTTTTGACTTTTAACGACGAGCGAGACTTGCGTAGAACAATGACATACACTTGTCAAGATGTATTCAATGTTGCCTCTTCCTTTCAATTTGCTCATTTGAATAGCAGCCTGGACGACTGAGAGAATTAATTTGCCATGATTGAATTGAAAGCAATATGAACGTTGTTAAGTTCGTTCTAGCAGAACTGATGCATGCCCAATCGCAACACGCGTAGAAAGAAGTGGGGAGTAAAAAAGCTCGATGTCACCTGTCACCGATTACCGACGGTTTTGACAGTAAGATGGTGTTGTACTGAAGACGAATCACAGTACAAGCCATCTTTGGGCAAGAATGGACAACGGGTTGGGGGTTGGGGTCTTCATAAAACCTAAGGAAGAGCCATGGAAGTGTGCATAGATTTCACAGCAAAAAGCAGCTGAGGTATGCAGCGGGCGCCAAAGCAAAGTTTTGTGGACAAGTTCAAGAAGGACATTCGACACTTTCATACCAAGGAAACACACTGTCGGCGGCTGATGACAGCAAACAGCAAACTGTTAAAATTGTCACCAATACATCAATAAAATTCAACACCATTTTTACAGGGCAAAATCAAGGTCAAGGAAGGTGCTTAAAGCTGAGAGTTTTTCTCAAAAATATGCCTGGACATTTGCTAGATTTACCGATTTACCAATCGCTAGTTCAGAGACGGCTGTTGCCGTGGATGAATAGCGGTTTCAGGTACCGTAGTTTTACCATACATCTAAAGCTTCCTCTGGCCTCATCGTGATGATGTATATCTACACAACACACAACCGCTTTGTTGTAGATTGCTTTGCAGGCAGACTACAGTCTGCTGGGATATGACCGCTGTCGACACTCGAGAGCAGCTTGTAGTACTAGTCTACTCGAGTACTAGTACCATAGCTACTACAGCAAGTACCCTGGCTGGTACTCCTGAATATTGGTAGTACTACTACTGGAGGGCCTACTAGTAGTAGTACGTCTACTCTCTAGAGTATAGTACTCTACTAGCTACCGCCAGGTAGTAGGAGTACTTCTAGCTTGTACAGTACAGTAGTAGTACATCAGACGCGCTTCATCCGTGGCTACCCAGTACCAATACCGTAGCCGTACCAGTAGTCTAGTAATATTGGTAGCATTCATTTCTAATATTTATTTCTTGTTTAAGTCCCTTCTGTGAAAATTGATAAATATCTGTGGCAATCATTTGACACCCAATCATCATTGCTTGCCAACAATTATCGAAAATATTTTTTATCGAAATATATATTTTCAATGATCCAGTCGACTTTTTAGCAATGAATACTTTTGGCAATCACTATTGGATTAAGTCAAGATTCAAGATGATTTATGGATTGTCCAAAGAAGATTTAAAAGAATTTTAAAAGCATCTTTGTCAATCTCCACCATCTCATATTCACTTTGGCTATTGTTGCTAATCTTCGTTCCCAAGATGTAGGTGCAACTAATAATATCGGACTTCAACACCACAGACCCTTTACTTTTTTCTTTTCAAATTGGAAAGGTATGAGCAGCTTGCCCGGTCTTGTTGCTGTTGTTGTCGATGATAGTGTTGATGTTCGGAGTAACATCCAACAAAGATAGTTTGATTGATAACGATTGTTGTCGGAGTGTCTTCGTGAACACTCATGGTTGGCCGTGTATCCATCGTCCATGCCATTTACCATCCACCGGTGCCTCATCAGAAGCTGCTTGTTGGTGGCAAAATGGCACCTCAGACATCAATGGACTTATTCACGTATCTAACACCACAATCTTGTTCTCTCCCTCTCGCTTGAAAGAATTCTACACTTCATTTTCTACATTCGTGCCATTATTCAAGATGAAGTTCACCGGCAAAATTGTGATTGCCGCTTTTGCTCTTGTAGCTGTTCCTTCTGCATCCGCTGCCAAGTGGGATTGCTGGAAGGGATTTCAGTGCGCTGGAGCTCTACCTCAAGCACCCTCCTCTGGTTACCCATATGAAGCTCTTCTTGTGGCTAATGGCTGCAAGTGCGCAACTGACAATTGTGTCGGAGAATACGACCAGATGCCTTGCTTCCAGGCGATTAGTCCCGAGGCTTGTTTTGAAAAAGGAGGAAACAGTGCCAGTCTCTGGGGTGACATGAAGAGTGACGGACCTAAGGGTCCACAAAACTCTGACATGACGAAAGAGAATGATCCTTGTTTCATGAACAAGTACGATTGCTGGACGGATTGCCATTGCAAAGTAATTCCAACAGATGAAATGTTTTTCAACGCCATGGGCGGTGGGCCTGACGCCTGTTTTGCTTTGGACCAATCGATCACAAGTACTTGCATTTGGGGTCATTGTAACGAAGATTATGCGACCGATGTCTGCCCAGAAGGACACGCGGGATGGGACGGATCCAAACCAACCTGCAATACTGACACGGTACCCATGACGGTTCCAAAGGATCCCTGCAAATCGAACAGTGACTGTGGAAAAACTTGGGGAGGTACGTTGGCAAAGGAGACGAAGTGTAGAGCTCACATTTAATTTCGCTTTTGTACGTCGTTTGCCTAACATGCACATCCATTTCGCATTCCCTTCATTTTCTCGATAGACCCTCACTTCGAGATGTGGAGCGGTGAAGTTTACGACTATCACGGAGAATGCGACCTTGTCTTTCTCGATGCGCCGGCCCTCGACATGACCATTCAAATTCGCACGACTATCCGCGAAGACTACTCCTTTATCTCGAGCGCTGTTCTCCGTATCAAGGACCAGATGATTGAGGTTGGTGGATACGGATCTGTCATTATTAATGGTGTCTACATTACCGATGATGGTGTCTTTTCTGGTGCTACTGTTGGTGGTTTCCCAATCAAGGTTCAAAAATCTAATAAGAAGACCCACACTTATCGCATTGCTCTCAACGATAGCAACTGGATTGAGCTCAAGAGCTTCAAGGATCTGGTTGGTGTCAAGTTTAATCTTCCTGATGAAGGAGTGCAGGGCAGCCGTGGTCTGATGGGATCTGTCGAGACCGGCGAAAAACTTGGACGTGACGGAAAGACTGTCTTTGCCGATGTCAACGAATTTGGCCAGGAATGGCAGGTCCGACCTGGCGAGGACCCTGTCCTCTTCCAAGCACCCTCTGACCACCCTGGAGAGAAGTGCCGTCTTCCCAACAAGACTACTACTGCGCAGGCCCGTCGTCTTGGAGAGTCCGTTGCTCGTTCCGATGCTGAGCAAGCCTGTGCTCACATGACTCTCAATAAGGAGGCGTGCATCCGCGATGTCATGGCTACTGGAGATAAGGAAATTGCCGATGCCTTTTTGTAGATCACCGTTCCTACTAGTTTGGTTGCTTCGCACGTACTCAAGGAATCCGAACTGGCTGAAATAAAAGTTTGTTCTATGTTCCATTGTGTACTCAAGAATCACTGCAACTCAAGATATTTCATTTTTTGCATGACAGATGTATTCATTGTTCATCCCAAAAGCCACTAACGTTGCAACGATACAGCAGATTATAAAATTGCATGGTTATAAAATGTTAATGGTTCATTATGATGATACTGGGTTCTGCAAGAGACGATGCTTCTGATTGTTTCTGGATATGCAATAGTAGCACAGTACACCGTTTACATAGCACACAATCGTTCCCACATTTACGACAGTCATGAATGAATGAGATGGCTCTTCTCGACTGTTTTCGCTTGTCAATTGCCACGATGTCGATTTTCTCGACTTATTTATTCGCCATACTTGTCACGAAAGGTCAAAATACTATTCCCCGTCTTGTCACAAGCCGCACTGGGTGCCGACGTCCAATTTTCATCATTTTGTCGCACGTGCTTGTCGGCCTTTAACAGTGCCACATTCTTTTTCCGATGAGCCCTAGCAGCTTCTCGTTCTTGTTTTTCCTTTTCTTCCAACAACATCCGAGCCTTTTGTTTTTCCGACAACTTTCCCGGCAGGGAAATAGGTTTGACACTGGTACTGCTGCTGCTGTTCACGCTGCTGGCATTTGAAATGCTACTGCTGGCAGAGATCAATTTGGGTTTTTTGTTCTCGTTCTGGGCATTTCCCCCCTCCTGGTTAAGCTGTGACAATGTGGACACAATTTCCGTCATGATGTTGTTCATGGCAGCATGATCGACACTTTTTTCTTCCACTCTCAATACTTGATCACCATCTTCAACAGTTTCCACAAATCCCAGAGCCTGCAACAGAGGAACTGCCGATGGACAGGTCAACAGTTTGGAACGAACTTTTTCATTGTCGAGTTTTAGTTGACGGTACTTTGGATCAGCACTTTTCGCGGGGTCACTCAAATTCTTAGTCACAACTTTAAGAAATTTTAACTGCAGGCAAAAGTGAAGAAACAACTTTTTTTGTCAGTTTGAAAATAATTTATTTCGGATTTCGGTGGCGCCCAGCAAAATAAACACCAGCAAGAGTGGCTTTAGCTTTTCTTGCAAACATTTCATTCATTCTGCACTTACACAATCAATCTTCTGCTGGACCGTGGTCGATCCATCCAGTAGAAGCTTATCAAGTTGAGCCGTTGCCATGGTTTGTTTTAACGTGTATTTGACGAAATAATGAAAAGTTAATAGCTAGTAGGAGTCACTACTCGCTGCAGCGTAATAAAAAATTATGTTGTGTTCTTGTGTGTGTGTTTTCGCCGGTCTGACTTCTTTTTGATGCCGAACGAACAACGACGAAATAAATAGCTCACGCGCGTGGCAGATTTACATTAGAGAACCGGGTGGTTTCAATCAAGCTCTCACATTCTTAGCTCTCTCGTTAAAAAAGAGGTAGACTACTACTCCTACTCTACTCTTCTTTTTATTATTATCACGAGCACTTCCAAAAGCGGTTCTGATTTGCGATTTGCTCTGCAAAATGCTATGTAAACATCTTATTCAATAGCAGAGCCAGTTCTGACCAGACATTATTTCGTTCAAGATGAAAGAGAAATTCTCACATGAATGAAATCCATGAATAAAACACTACTATCTCGACAAGTCATCCGCTGGAATACGTCTCAAAAACTCACCAGTTTGTACAGCCTCTCGCAGACCAGCGATCATCAACGCACGGACCTCAGCGGGGTCATCATCTTCCTCAAGTACGACGCAAACCGTGGAGGAAATAATAGCGCACTGGATATCTGGATTCTCTTCTTGACCCTCGCAAAGTGGATTGTCGGTAACGGCATTGATAGTGACTGGAAGGTCATCCGAATAATACGCAAGATGCCTTCGCATACTATGATGCATGCGTTGTCGTACTAGTCGACGTCCTAGAACCGAAAAATCACCAATTGTAATTTGTTCTTCTTCCTCTTTATTGTTGCTGCGAGAATTAGCAGTAATAGCAGTTCGAAGGTGATTGCTCTCCGTACTTGCTAGTCGCCGTTGTGCAGGGTATGTCCCATTCAAGATTTCAATCGTCTATCATTTGCATCGCAAAGAATATTATTAACAAGTGAGTCAAGTCAATCAAGGCATTCACAGTACAATCAGAAACAAAAACAAATTCTCTCTCTTTCCATGACTTACAATGTTTCGTGTTGACAAACGCAGACCTTGCAGTACATTGTTGTCCTCCTCATTGGCAATAGCATCAGCATCAAGTCCAACTTGATTTCGAACAACATCTGTTGGTGGAAGTGAATAAAAAGAGAGAATAGTATACATGTCATCATTTAGTTGCTGTGAGGTACAAACACCACAACAAAAAGAAAGCTGCGTAGACTAAAATCGAAACAGTACAAGCATTGAAACGTACATTGAAAATCAATGCAAAGACTCGGTGGAGGCGTAGGAGTCGGCGCCTGTGTCGGAGATGACTGTTGTTCTGGAAAATCTCCCGATTCAACGGCATACTGCAAACCCGCAATCATAGTTCCTCGCACCTCCAGTGGATCATCTTCATCTTCCAACACACCACAGACAGTAGAGGCGATCGTTACACAACTGATATCTGGATTGGTATCGGATCCTTCGCAATCAGCTTTGTCGGTTGCTGAAGTAATGGAAACAGGAAAATCGTTGGAAAAATAGGCAAGATGACGTCGCTCCTTGTACTGTTGTTGTTGCTGTTGCAATTGTCTTTGTTCTGGAGGGTAGGTTCCATTCAAAATATCAGTCATCTGTAGATTCAAAGAAAGGAAACAACAATAAGTGTTTATGAGTCAACTACTTCTACTTCTACTACTCCAGTACTGTCCTGTACTGTACATGATAGCTTGGTCAGATATTGGTCACATTCGAAACGTACAATGGTGGTGGTACCCGTGATGAGATCATCTAGGACGGTATTATTTTCGGCGGAAAGAATTGCATCTGCATCCAGACCTTGAGAATTCCTGACCGTGTCTGTGAACATATGAAGGAAGAACAAACGAAGGAAGAGTCAAAGTGAGTCGTATATGATGACATGCATGCTCAACTCTACGATCAAGGTAACGTCACAGTTTTACTACCACTGAACTTACATTGGAAATCAACACAGACAGTTGGAGGAATTTCATTTGAATCCTCCGTAGTTTGAGTCAACGATGGTTCAGCTGTTGGATCCGTGGTTGGTTCGGATGTAGGATTCTCGGTGGTTGGTGCGGGTGTAGGAGCATCAGTGGTTGTTGGTTCGGTTGTTGGAATCTCAGTAGTTGGCTCAATTGGCGTTTCGGTGGGAACCAGCGTTGGAGTCAGTGAAGGGGTCAACGAAGGTATTACGGTCGGTTCCATAGAGGGCATTTCGGTTGGTTCCAACGTAGGAACTCCGGTCGGTTCCGAGGAAGAAACTTTGGTAGGCTCTAAGGAAGGCAGTTCGGTTGGTTCCAAGGACGGCTCTGACGTGGGTTCCAGAGTAGTGGGAGCTGCTGTAGGCAAAATGGTCACCAAGGGCTGTGCCAATCCTTCTACTTCCAATCCATTTTGTATGTTAGAACAAAAGAATTGTAAATAAGGTTCAATCAGAGGCGACAGACTAGTGTTGAGTGGAAGATGATCGTTACCGAAGAGACAACAGTTGGGATCGTCGGGATCGACAATATCGCACCAACACGCATGCGAGTGATAAATGGCTTCCAATCTCAATGGTACATCGTCGGGTTCTCCTGTCATTTGATTTCCCGATTGCAGTTGAAGAAAAGCAACGTATTCTTCTCGGTCGATTTTCAAATCATTATTGCTACTATCGGCATCAATCGATACCAAATCATCCCGACAACGTTTCAAGATGGCCGAATCTTCAAGTTGACTAATGTCAAACAGATGAGGTTGACGTACTAGTGGTACATCTCCTTGAGCTTGAACTGTGCCTAACAAGAAGGAGGTCCATAGCAAGGCAGCAGGTACCAAAAATCGCATCATCTTGATATTATTACTACTTGGACGTCTGTGGTTTGTGGTTTGATAGTGGTAGTAAAATAGTAGATAGATTTTCCACCTGCACGGCTGCACTACTAGACTAATACTACAGTATTTATTTATTTTGTCTGAAGCTCCACAAAATTGGTGTGGAACGCCAGATGATGGTTTTTCGCTTCACATGAAAATCCTGACTTCATCGAGAGTGATGATTCGGAAGCACCTCTGCTGTGAAAATTCAAATTATTTTAGCCTAGATATTTTCAAAGTACGGTTTTCCCAAAAGGGTTACCCCTGGTAGCCTTTCATGTGCTACAAGTTCGCTTTTCACAGTGCTGAATGAACAAGGCTTGCCACACTCTACAAAGACAACAACACGACTACTGTACTACTGTAACACAGGTCAAACATGAAAAAAATGAAAAACGGATGAAACGAAAAGCTATTTTAAAAAGCTATTTAACAACTACTAGACCTCGGAACATCAGACTAGCATCAGTAATCTCCTTGGCTCCGTCTTTCATTTCCGTGATAGTTGTTCCGCAACCGATTTCATTCTTCTTTTCTTCCATCAACTTAGTCAAGCGCGTTCGCTCGTCCACGGTCAATGGTTCATCGTTGTGATCGTGTGTTGGTACACCATCTTTGTCAAATTGTGTGTACTTTGGATACTTCTTCGCCTTGCGGTGTCGTGTGTCTGTAGGATCAAAACCTTCTTCGGTAGCACCCAGCAAGGCCCAGGTTGGCGTATCTGCAACATAGTCCTTGACGGAAAACTTGAAGGATGGATCCTGTGCGTGCCGAGACGCCAGTTCGTGAAACTTATCGTAGTCGATCCAAGTTCTCCATGTCCGAGCACCCGTTACCGGATCGTCGTGTGCGAATTGATCCACGCGGGCGAGTAGGACACTACACGAGTGCTTGTGTTCGCAGGCCAATCCATACTCCGGTAAAGACTGGTCGGTTTCCCGCAACTTGTCAAGTTCCCTCTTCAGTGTTGTTGTCAGCGCCACAACTTCGTGATGCCAAGGTGAATTGCTCATGTTCAAGTTGGAAGCGTCCGACTTTCCACAGAATGTGACTCCTTTCACTTCTACCAAAGAAACATGACCCAAAGCGATAAGCTTGGCGTACCCTCCCACTTCGTCAGAGTTCCATCCCTTGACCACCGTCAGACGAGCTACTGTTCGTTGTCCCTTGTCTTTCAAGGACACTAAAGATTGCTTGAGACGATCCCAAGCATCTTGGAACAATGGTCGATCAATCTCGATCAAACTTTCTTGTGTCGGAGCATCGACACTCACATAGAGCTGAGTAATGGGACGCAAGCTTTCAATGGCCACCGGATGCTGTCCGTTGGTCACAAGAAAGGTAGAAATTTTTCGACTGTGCAAATCCTCCAAAAGTTCGTCAATGCGAGGATACATGATTGGTTCTCCTACCAGACTCAAAGCACAGTGCCGAACGGTCAAAGCTTCCTTCCAGCGATCCATACGAACACCTGGAATACCCTTCGCTTCTCTGATCATGTGCACGTGTGTATTGACCGCTTGTTCCACAATGTAATGTGGATCATCCGTCTTCCATCGCCATTCTTTTCCAACAGCATTTTTATGATGGCGCCAGCAAAAGACACACTTGTTAGCGCACGCCAACGATGGTGTCGCTTCCATGCACTGATAACTGGTAATTCCATAAAATGTGTGTTTGTAACATCCACCTCTACCACGCAACTGGTGCTTGGTCCAACGGCACAGCTTGACCGCACTATGGGTTCCAATTAATTTGTATCCTTCCTTTTTGAGTGCCGCCGCTTGCGATGGAGTTACCATTTCTCGTGGTCCATCGCTGGCATTTTCCGTGCTGGCCAAAATGACATCACCCATATCTTCAAGATCAACAACACCCGACTCATCTTGGCCTTCGTCTTCGTCGTCGTCGTCCTCATCATCATCTTCGGAATTGTATTCCTCGTTGAAATCTTCAGGATTAACTTCTTCTTCTTCTTCTTCTTCTTCAACGGCGTTTTTGGTTTGACAACAACCACCATCCTTTGGCTGGTCACTACAACAACCGCTGTTAGATTCCTGTTTTTTTGCAACAGCAGCAGTAGAGCCATTGTTTGGTTGTGCTTGTTGTTTCTTGCCGCCAACACTAATAACACCATTGACTTGCTGTTGGTTGGCATCAAATTTTTGAATCTGTGTTAACAAATCATTGGTCCATCTGGAAAAGGTTGTTTGTACGTGATTTCCTACAGAATCATCTCCAATGGCCAATCTTACAATGGTCTTGGCACCCAACTTGTGCAGTTTCATTTGAGCTTCACGTGCAGGTTTGCCCATACTGTCATCACCGTACGCCGTACTGCCGGTACCAAAAATACCCACGTGTAACTTCTTCTTGAGAGGAAATTTTTCAATCCTCCAATCGGTTTGAAGTTCATCAAACGTCGATTGGAGTGCTGTCGTTGAAGGAGGCCACGTCCCAGCCGTGTACGTTGGCAACAACAGAATGAGTTTGGGAAGAATGACAGGTCCTTTCGTCGATCTTTTCTTTTTCATCATGGTGGTGGAGGCTGTGTTCTCGTCTTCGTCGTTCAAAAATTCATCCCACCAATCGAAATCTTCTACTTTGGCCAGTTGCACTTGATAGTCCGGTAGTGTACTAACAAGGGCTTCTTCCAATTGGAGAGCCAATGTAGCACATGTTCCGGTAACAGAGCCGTGAACAATGGTAATAAGTCCCTTGGTCAAGATGCGGAGTTTATCGTTCCTGTCAGCTTCCATTTCTGAATCTCCCGTCAAGGCAATCGAAGACATGGGACGATGATCATCGTCGGGTTCTTTCTTTTCTTCTTCTTCTTCTTCCATCGCAGGTGCAGTTGTTGGTACTTTACTACCACTATTGGCACTGGCACTGGCACTGGCAGCAGCATTACTAGTACTAGTACTAGTACTAGTGGTGGGATTAGGTGGATCTTTTGTGTCTGTATCTTGTACACGTGGTTTTTGCTGGTGCTGGTGCTGTTTCCACAGCAAACCAACAGTAACAGCAGTAACTACCAGCGCTGTGGCCGCCCACAATCCTTTGGGGCTGCTCATCTTCTCACTCGCAGATGCTCCTTTTCTTTATTTCTTTATTTCGTTGGCGTTTTGCTGAAGGATTCTTTGTTGGAAGAAGTACAGTCACTTGTTCAATGTTTTGATTACCGTAGACTACTACGTACTCCGGAGTACGAGTTAAACAATCAAAACAGTAATTATTGATTTCTCGTGTCGTCAGGCCGATCGAAGAAAGTAGGATTTGAGTGGTTCACAGCAGTCACGAACGTGACTGTACAAAAGCCAGACTCACGATCTGACACTTCTCATGATAAACCAACAACCAACCACCATACAGACAGAACTCTCATAACAAGTAAGAAATCAGTACCAACATTTGTCGCATCGAGGATACCCTGGTCCTACTAGTAGCCATAGATAGAACACAAACTCTATCAAGGTCGAACATTTGTCAAGTCGGAGCCAGAGGAGGAGGAAGAATAGCCACACGCATTACACACACTGGAAACTAGAAAATGACTCGACTTTTTGTGTCATTATGACCAATATTCCATCAAAACGAACCCAATCAGCAGCAACTCCACCATGTCGAATAAAATTGAAATGGTTGATTCTATTCTGTATCGTGTTTTATATTTTGGGTCTTTGGATTGTCAATGTTGGTGTCCACAGCAACACTAGTACATCTACATCTACTATAAGTGCAACACCAGCAACAGTCCAACGAATAGAAAGTTCTCATCCTGACTTTCCAAGAGAACCGCAACCACGACCACCACTAAAATCTATCGTTCAGGGTTGGAACATTACCGGAGATCCGTCGTGGTTGTTAAATTTGGCCATTATTGGTTTTCCCAAAACAGGTACCAGTACCTTGATGAAATATTTGCACATGTCACCACAAGTACACGTCTTTGATGAAGAACGGTGTGAAATGGGATACAATCAGCACGCTAAGTTGATAGAAAGTTTGTACAATGACATCCCGTCCGGAAATTTTATACGTGGTATCAAGTGTCCTCGCGATACAGAAATTCCAATGGCATTGCAAAATTATCACAAGTACTTTCCCAAAACGGATTTTATGATCGGACTGCGACATCCTGTGCATTGGTTCGAAAGTTTTTACAACTTTCGTGTTCATAATTTGTTTATCATGCCCCCAGCCGACAAATTGTTCGGACGGTGTGTTCGTCGTCATCAGGGACTGTGCACAGTCCGTGGGAATTTTCATTTGTTCTTGGGCAATCTGGGTAAAACCAATCTTGCCACCGATCCTCACGAACAGGCCTTGATCCCAAAAGAATATCGAAAAATGATACGACCTGTACCATTACAGGGACGCATTTTTCTGTGGGATATTTCACAATTAAAGCCAGATTTAGATACGACAACGACAGCAGCAGCAGCAGCGGCAGTACCGCACAGTCATGCTCAGTTTCGAGAAGATTTGCGACAATTTTTGCGATTGGAAGAGCCTTTGCCAGAAATGATTTGGGTCAAACCTGGCGTATCGCATGACCGTTTGAACTTGAATGAAACGATACAACAAAAAGTGGCGAACAGCAAAATTGATATTTGCGAGGAGCGGTACGGTACCCTGCGGGCCGTGCTGGTGCAACAGGGTGCACTGGCAGCACAGTGGATACGTACGTATTTTTTGCCAGCGGATGGAGTTTTCGTTTCTCAAAAGGAATACTTTTCCAAGGTAGTTTTAGAAAGCTGGGGAAGAGACCCATGCGAGGAACGTCGCGTCCGATAGCAGTGAAGAACAGTGGAGGGAGCTGGGAGGGAGGTTGATGACATTGTTTCCATCATGATTATTGATAATCGTTTCATTCGCAGACGTAAGTAAAGGCACTAGCACTTCAAAGTGCATAATATTAAAAGCAGTTATTCTTTCTCAGTATTGGCTATGAAACTTGCTTCTCTAATATTATTTTTATTTATTTGTTTGTTTGTGTTTGTTTGTGTTGGATTGGATTTTTATGATTGTTTGGTATTCGTTTGCAAAATTCATTTATTGTAGCTTTTCAATATTGATATGAAATATTTTCCTGTTGTCATTTTACTCTGCGAAGAGTCAAGGGACTGCTGTTAACGATGCCGCCGCAGGTTTCGCATCTGCACTGTCCATTTCTGTTGTTTTGTTCATATTTACCACGGGAACACCTTCCCCGTTCAACAGGTGAAGGCCCTTCTCCTTGACTTCCTTTAGCGCTGCTTGAAGTTCCGGTCGTGCTTCCAAAATTTCAATTGCTTCATCGATGGGCACTGCACGACGCAATCGGCCATTCTCGGGCCACTGGGCCTTAACAGATGTCAAATAGAGAGGAAAGAGACACATGCGAACTTGACTGTAGTGGGACGACGTGTCCGATTGAATGGAAGATGTCTCGTCCAAATGTCGATTTGATTTTGTCATCATTTCTCCCCGTATTCTAGCAAAGGCTTCGTCCGAGACGGGAGCCGCATCCGCATTGTGATGGGCATTTCCTGTAGGTGAAACATCTTCTTTGCGGCCTTCTACTGTATCGCTAGCTACCATGGTAGCCACTGCGACTGTTCCAGTGGTTTCATTGTCACTGGTATTTGAATTGTTATTTTCAGTGATGGGTGAGGTTGGATCACCCCGTTGTTCTGTGGGTGTCTCTGGTTCATGTTTCCACTTTTTCTTGAGCAGTTCTTCCGTTTCCAAACGCCTCTTTTTGGATTTGCGCGTCTCGTACTGAACTTCGGTTAATTTGGGTCCTAGAACGCCCAGCACCCCGGCTTCTTCAAAGGCTTCCCGAAGAGCACTCTCTTCTTGGGCTTCGTCTCGTTCCCAGCCACCCTTTGGGAAAATCCACAATGGTTTACTCGATGCAGACACAAACAAGATGTTGCCACCGTCCAAAATGGGTACACAACCCGTGGTAAGTCGTACCGCAGAATGCGACAATGGGTCGGCAGCCCAACGCTGCGTTGAACGACCATGACGGGATATGGTCCGCTTGGCAAGCTTGGCATTGATTTGTTCGGCCGTCCTGGCGGCGGCGGCAGCGGCGGCGGCAGCGGCGGCGGCAGATGCAGTCGTTGCATTTGTCGTTGAACCCGTATCGGACAAATTTCCACAAACGGATGCTGTACTGGACGCACAAGAGACTTCGGCGACGACGGAGTCACTGCTGGACTTGGGCGGCGGCGGCGGAGGAACGGCTGGTGGCTCTTTGACGGTGGCCATACTGCCGTTGATAGCAGACGACGTTAAATTGGTAAAGCACAATCGTTGGAGTTGATCAACGGGCGTAGCTTCCTTTCGAAATTCCTCGCAAAAAACCGATCCACCTTTTCTTTCCTCCGATGTAGAAATCGAGGCCGGAGGTACTATGGGCGACGATTCCACTGTTCCTGGGATTACGATGACCATAATTGATCGATACAAGACGACAAGAGACGAGAAGAATGGGTAATAAGAGTGCCAAGAAAGGATTGTACCGTAGTTATCTTCGATGAGAACAACAAGGACAAGGCCTTCGCTAGCTACTGTAATAGCGACAGCTACTAGACTACTACGAGTCTACCACAAGTCCACTACTAGCTAGTAGTAGGTACTAGCTAGCGGGAGTACTACGACACTACTACTTTCTGGTACTTTTACCGCTACTTTTACTCCAGTGGCTCCTGGCCCACTCTGCTTTCGTTGATTCGTACGGAGCACAGACAACTTTCTAGCCTGAACTCTACTAAAGATTGTAGCTCGGATCTTCGTGCAAGCTTCGTTCTTCTTTTTCTTCGACTTTTTGTTGCTTTGCATCAACAAACACACTCATTCCTTTCGTTGCAAACCAGTTTGCAATGATCTTACCAACACTTCTCGTCGTCCTGCTTCTCGTCGTATTACTTCCGTCCTATACTTCTTCCTTTTCCATTCAGACCCAAAAAACCACCTTGTACTCCAAAGATGGTGAGCATGTCATTGGCAGTGTCTTGGAACGAAAAACAGCAGATCGTCATGAAGTCATCATCCATCGTGCCGGCAAGGACGACAAGAATAACCTTGTGACCATAGTTTTGCCCTACTTTGCATCGGCTGAAAGTGTTGGTAGTAGTGTCTGGCCCAGTTCGTTAGTAGCAGCTATGTTGTGGCAAGATACGGTCTTGTCGGAATTGACAAAAGACAGCACCATTATTGAGCTCGGATGTGGCTTAGGACTGGGTGGATTAGCAGCTGGACAGCAATCAGCTCGATGTCTTCTCACCGACAATGATGAGACAGTGGTAGAAAAACTTGAGCGGCATGTCCAGAGCCTCGGCAATCATTTTAACGTCCAGAAGTTGGATTGGAGAGATTGTGATCCAACAACAAAAAAGAGTGCAGAAGAAAACGAAGAACGGTTTGATGTTTGTTTGGGTTGTGACGTTGCTTACTACTATTATTTGTTTGGTCCGCTCATTAATACAATTCGCAGCAAGCTTTGTCCCGAGAAGGGCACACTCTGTGTCGTGGGACAAGCCAATCGGGAATCGCAGTGGTTATTGTATCATCACATCAAAGATGGAGGATACAATCAAGTCACCGATGAGCACGAGGAACCGTGGACAGGACACGTCGAAATGCGCTTGTACAAACTCAAGGTCGAATCCTGGACCGAGGGAGATGACGGAGAGGATGCCGATGACGACGAAGGAGGGACATCGGACAAATCAGTCCTTCCAATTGCGGTCCTCCTGTACACGGCAAACAAGACAGTGCTGCCTTTCATTACACCCTACGATCATGTCGCTACAGAAGAAGATGAAAAAGCTCAAATGATTTCGTTTTGAAACTGTCTTCTGATCTCTGGAGTACTTCTTTTTTATGGGGATTGGATTGAACTTGCACGATACCGCAACTGCTGGATAGGCTTTACGGAGAGCTCCCTCTACTACTTTGACAGAGCGAGGGAACAAAAGAACGTCACAAAGTCCTTGCTGTCGACCGGACCGTACTTTCTGTACCCGGACTAACATATCATAGCTGGTTGTTTTTGTTTTGTTGTGTAAAGTAGTAAAATACCATGCAACAAGCACACCCTTTCCCAGCCCGACCGCTTTCAGATTTATCTACAATTCACGAAAGTCGAATACTCCAGAGTAGTAAACATAATAGTATTGTATTACACTCAAGGTCCGGCGTATCAAATAGGCGTATGAGGTTCTGGGTGGCTAGCTAGACGAGTCCTATGCAACCTGTATCTACACGCCTGCAGAAGCTTGAAGTGGCATACTATTATTTATTGTGGCTCCAAGAAATCTCGAGGGATTTTGAACGGAGGACAAACTTTGACCGAAGTACCTGGTAACTCGTCTTCGTCAAGTATTTTTGCCTAGGTACATTTCAATAATAATAGAGTATCACGAGAAGGAATATGAAGAATAGCCTTATCTCTATGAAAATAATATATCAAAGACTGAAGCAGTCCCACGCATACGTTTGTCGACTTTACGGTGACTTTCTTCTCGGTAGCTATCCGATGTTGACAACAAAACCTACCAGATTCTATAATTGAAGAAGCCAGGAAGAAGTTCATTCTATTTCTGAATACTTCTTACTATTAAATAGTATCCGAGTCAACATTATGACGAACCTTCAACCTTTTCCTTTCGTTTGCAAGGCTATATTATGGCTAACAGTCATTTCTCAGTGCGCAACAGCCTTTACTCAGGTGTCGAGACCTGATTTACATCCGGCGTTGTCAACACAACAGTCACAACCAAAACCATATTATTTATCCGTCCTCCAGGCTTCTTCTTACCCAAATAATGATGTTTGCACCATTCAGATTTTAATGTCAGATACTGGAGGTGCGTGAAAAAAAAACGTCAATCTAACAGCGGAATCATAATAAAATGGTGTGTATCGAATGACTTTTTCACTATGTTTCCTGTACAAAATTAAATCCTCTGCGTATATACTCAGGCGGGCACCGAGCCTCGGCAAATGCACTCAGAGATGCGTTTGATATTTTGTACCCCGGAAAGATTGAATGTGACATTGTCGATCTTTACGTGGAATACGGTAACGTTTGGCCCTACACTGATTATCCCGCTTTGTACAAATTCGGAGCAAAGTATCCAATTTTATGGGATCTTTTTTACAAATTTGGATGCACGTCATTCGGTTTATGGCTGAATGAATTTTTGCTCACTACTTTTTGTTTTGATAGTTTTCGGGAGTGTCTCAACCGACCTTCGGGGTCAACCAATAAACGAGCGGATATGGTGTTGTCGGTTCATCCACTGTGTCAGGACGTTCCGCTCAAGGCACTGACAAATCTTGATACTAGTGGGGCGTCCCGTGATCCCAACGATCGAACCACACCTTTTGTCACAGTTGTAACGGATCTGGGAGGAGCCCATCCAACATGGTTCAGTCCTAAGTACGTTATCATTGTTGCTATGTTTCGTATCCTGTTCGAATTGCATCTGTGCTTTTTAATATTGGCACAACAAAAATACTCACAACCTAAATTCCTACCATGATCACGACACTCTCAAATGAACACGTGCAACACCAAAGAGTCGACAAGTGTTTTGTACCATCGGATGCCTTGAACAAATGTGCCCGCCATCGTGGCTTGCAACCTTCCCAAATCGTCCAATATGGTCTTCCAATTCGCAAAGGATTCTGGTCGACAGAATCTCTTCCCGCTGCAAAAGCACCCAAGAACAGTGAAAAATCGAAGGAGACGCTGCGGGCTGAGCTAGATTTAGATGCCAATCTTCCTACTGTTCTTGTGGTCGGTGGTGGTGACGGAATGGGTGGCATTGTCAAAATTGCCAGTTCTTTGGGAAAGAAATTGGGAAGCGGATCTAGCAGTCCTGCCTACCAGATGGTAGTGGTGTGTGGCAGCAATGAAGAAGCCAAATCGGAACTTTCCAGCATTGACTATGGAACGGGCGTCAAAGTTCAAGTGACGGGATTTGTGAACAATATGGATGAGTGGATGCGTGCCTCTGATGCTCTTGTCACAAAAGCTGGTCCAGGAACCATTGCGGAAGCTTCTATCTGTGGGCTTCCCTGTATGCTTTTTGCGTATCTGTAAGCTTTGTTACATTTCGAGCCGCAAAGTTGTTTATTTTTGTTGAGATCATACTAACTTACTCGAGTACATTCTTTCTGTGCACCCAACAAAAAACTTGATTACTCTACAATGCAGTCCCGGCCAAGAGGAAGGTAACGTTCCCTTTGTAGAGAATGCAGGATTTGGAAAATACAGTGGAGATCCCAATGTCATTGCCGATACCGTGTGCTCGTGGCTTGCCTCTCCTGAAACTTTGAATTCGTTGCAAAATGCTGCTCTAAAGGCTGCTCGACCACAGGCGACAATCGACATTGCCAAAGATGTAGCGGCTATAGTTTTTGAAGCTAAAGAAAAGCAATCGAACCGTGAACTCGTCAAGGTTCGATCTAGGTAGAGATAGCTGGAATATCAGTTCTGTCAGAGCAAAAGCAATTTATTATTTTAAGTGCTGCCTATTTTTGTAGAGACAGTAAGAATGACAAATTACTATATTATGACTCCTTGTTTACACTTGATTAGCGAAAAAAAGTTGATATTGTGTGACCATATCAATGTTCAATTTCGTGGAGCGCTCATCATGAGCTTTTTGGTCAACTTTCCTACAGGTTTTCCACAACAAGCGCACAAACCCATGTTCTTTCATTCGTGTCTTTGTTCTGTTCATCAGTACTCGCACAAAGTACAGCGCCGTGCTAATTGCTCGTCGTTTCAGGCATTGGCCCTCTTTGCAAAGCTTGCCGCTCTTTTTTGTAAGCTTGCAGGTTAATGTTTTTTTTTTTCAACAAGCAGGACTCATTGATTGAAAATCAAATGATGCTGGAAATGCATTGTTCTTCGCATTGAAAATCCTTTTCTGTTTTTCTACGTTTCGTACTGCAGTAGGGATAAGGGTTTTAGTTTTACCTCTACTAAGTACCAGTACTGTGAACTAGTTAGTCTACTAGTCGAGTTGTAGTAGTAGCTAAATAGTAGGCCAGCCAGTAGCTACCAGGTACTACAGTAGTACTAGTACTAGGAGTCTACTACTAGTAGTACTACTAGTACTAGTAGTAGGCTAGCTAGTAGTAGTAGTAGTAGTGATACTGTGCTCTAGTAGCTAGCTCTACTACTACTAGTAGTAGTAATAGTAAGCACCAACAAGAGACCACAAGTACTACTGTAGATCGTAGGCAGCCAGCCGAGTCGAGTACTACAGAGAACCTCCTCCATAAGAACGTCAAACAACGAAGTCGCAATTTATTTCTTCGTCGACTACAGCTGTGCCGCCGCCTTCTTCCATTACTTCCTACTACTATCCTACTCTTAGTCAATAAACCCTCGATAATGAGTACTGCTTCGAGACTGTATGAATTTATTTTTCGATGAAGTAGCTGCATTTAAGTTCCCATTATTTGAATTCTTCCACAACGATCGTGTCGTGTCGTGTCGTGTCGTGTCGTATGTCTTGATATTTCCTTGTTTGAACAACAGCATCAACCATGGAACATCAAGATCAAGCACAAGATCAAGCACAATCACCAGCACATGGACATTCAGATCCGTTACAACAACGTCTACCTCAACATGACGACGAAAACACAGATCTGGCTCGACAGATCGTCGTAGAGAGAGTGATAGGCCAGACAGCTTCGAGAGTATTGATAAATACTAGTAGGAATCATCCGGCTGGTAACAGAGTTATACAACCAAGTCCCTTTCAGTACTATAATGGATACCAACAACAGTACTGTTACTACGATTTTGCATCCGACGAAACCGCCAAATTTATTGGTATAATTCCTTGGACGGTAAAGATATTACGATTGATGGCGACGGCTTGTTTGCTTTGGACGTCTTCTATTATGTGGTACGGGATTTTCTACTGGATGGTCATGCCTGGAAATTTCATTTCGAGACCTCTCTTTTTTGATTATACAGGAACTGCAATTTATCCCTTTCAGGACGTTGTTGCCCTCGATCCAGAAGTAGCACGTGCACGTGATCAGGAAGAATCGAAAAAGAATACTAACAAGTTCAGTCGAGCATTGGCGTTGCTGCGATCGTCCACGAAAACGGTCTTTACAAATACCGGCCATAATACCCAGAATACTGCTTACGGTAGCAGCAGCAGCAGCAGCAGTGGCGCGTACATTCCTTGGGCTACGGTTGATTTCTTTGCACGGGAACAGGCCGTGACATGGGGAAATGTGATCCATCCAGAACTGATGCCACCACTGGAGACCAAGGATCGTATGCTGCAACCGAAGCAAGCCTATTATGTCGAAGTTCATTTGACTCTTCCAGAATCCACTGTCAATCAACATATAGGTATGTTTGGAGTCGCCGTTGACCTGTTGTCGGAACCTTTCTCGTCAACAACAACAACAACAACAACAACGAAAGATCATGACGGTACAAAGCAACAACCAGATTTGGCAACCATGAAATTGGCATCATCGGTGCGGTCGACTCGTCTTCCTCACGAAAGTGGATGGATAGCCATGGTTCGAAAGATGCTATGGACCTTTCCCATTTTGTTTGGAGCAAGAGAAGAAAGTCAGACAGTCATTGTCAATTCCTTTCGTCACATTGTTGAAAGTCAAGACTTTCCTATGCGGCACGCTGTGGTTCGGTTGATGAGTCAAATGTCCCATTTCCATCTTCCACGTCAGACTACATCAGCATCTAGTAGCATCGCCGAGCAACAACAGCATCAACATCAACAGCAGCCACATGATTATTATCCTCAAAACCAGCAGCGAAACTCCTACCAGAATTACCACCAGTATCAACAATCACCGCAGCCGCCAAAGCCACCTGTCGAAGTTATAAGTGGAGAAATTCGTATCGGAAAAGAACTTTTGTTGTGGCAACAAGTATTGAAAGATCGGTACTATCTGTGTTATGCCATTGGAACCCTGCTTCTCTTCGGAGTCCACATTGCTGGTTGGCTGATCGTCCAATATTTTTATTTCTCCACAACAGAACATTACGGCGAACCTTATTTTGATCCTTCTGTTTCGTTTGATGAAGGAACAGAAGAAGAAAATGTCGGCAACGATAATAGCGACGACCACGAGGACGACGACGACGACGACTTTGTAAGTTTGCAAAGTGGTAATGGTACGTACTCGGGTGATCTTCACAGTAGGAACGGTCAAGAGAAAGGGGAAGATGCTGGGTGGAACAATGGTGCTTCTGGCTTTCGTAACCATAATGGAAGCAATCAGAACAATTTTCACATGCCAGACATTTACGATGACGACAGGTCGGAGGATTGGGAAGCATGTCCACAAAATGAAGACGAATCAAAGGAAAGTGTTGTAAAGGAGGGTAATGTTCAAGATAGAACTCGGGGTATTTTAGTCAGGAGATCCGTCAGAACATCTCCAGAAAGACAACGTAGGCACATACAGTCAACCGTCACCGAAGAAGCTAGTCACCTGCAGTCTGACCCTGCTCTTTCTACAACCTCGAGGGAAGAAGACGTGATCGCAGATAAACAAAGCCTTCCTACTCCAGCATTAGCAGTACCATCAACCAGCAGGAAGGACCATGTACCTGGAACTGACGCCACAGAAGATGATTGTGGCTGTTTCTTTAACTACTATGAGACGGACGCAGGAGTCTCTGATGAAAGGCCGAACGGCGGTCATGGTAGTCCACCACTGCTAGCTTCTTCATGCATCGGCTGCTCTGGGTCAACGGTGACAACCCAGAGTCCAATTGATGAAAAAAATTGCAACGATGAAATGCCCAAGCGCACGATGCAAACGGCTTTACTTCTTCCTCCCCTTCCCGAAGTTAAGTTTACCAGCAGTCACTCACTTGATTCACTAAAGGATGATACTGCTTCAACACCTGCTTGTGTTTTGGGGAAAACACACGCAGTCAATCGAGAATCTTGGGATGCACTGATTCCCGACGAATCTACGAAACCGATAGAGGGCTCCTGTCTTGACGCACAGTTCCGGACACACCTAGAACCAATCGCTCGCAAGGCACCGGCTCCATTACTGGAAACGTCAAGAATGCAATCGCCACCACTGTCAAGCGAAGATCCGTTGTCGCCAGGTGAAAACGGTAGCGTCAGCGCATCGTCGTCTCTTTTTGAGTCTTTGGGGGAGGAACGAATCAGCAAAGTTATCCGGGAGCAGTCAACTCTCGATGTTTTGTTTCACTTGCCGGAAGCACAAGTACTCGACAGCTTCCTTCACGATCTCATTAGTCCGTTCGTGAGGTGATACGTAATCGTTGAAGGCCTACCGCCTACATTAAATCTAGCTCGCTAATTTCTACACTATTGCTTGCGTACTTCCCATACTATTTTTGAGTCGGGTTTTATGTCATCGTGGCGCGACACAGCTTACGATTTTTCCGCATTCATATAATATTTGTTTTATTACAATACATTTTATTATCTCAAAGCCAAATTTACGCTACATAGTCAGCATTTGCGACTTTTGAGCCGGTCAAGGCTGTACAGGAGCACTTCTTTGCATTAACGTACTCCAACGCTTCCGACACAGTTGTAACATTGGCATTTCGAATTTGGTGAATTTGGGCAAAAATACCGTCTCCAATGAAATGGGCCTTATGGGCAACGTAACAGGCCACCGTTACGGCCGGCCACAACTGCAGGGAATCAATTTTCTTCTTCCTTTCGCCCTCCTTTTTAGTTTCATGGTCTCCGGGTTCTCCTGGCTTTTCTTTGCTTTCGGTGGCGGCTTCCTTTTCCTTCTTATCTTTCTTGTCATCCGTGTCGCGATTTACGTGCATTATCTGTTGCACATCCATTTCGAAAGTACGAAGATCCACACCTTCGTGGTACAAAAAATAAAGCAATCGTTGCATGTGAGCTTCGCGCGGACGATAATGTCCAGAATGGGGATATAGGCGCGTCAATATTCCCTCATCGTCCGTTAAAAAAATTCCTGCAGCTGCGACAGCTTTGCCACCAAAAAAGGACGAGTGATGAAAGCGTTGTTTTGATTGTCCATTGATGGAGGTAACTTTCTCGGCACCGTAAATGACGCCGTCTCGAAGAACAAAGATCCAGCCATCGGGACCCGTACGCACTGTTTCACCATCGACATCTAAAAATTTGGCTTGACCTTCTTCTGTGGTCACAATTTTGAGCGAATATCCCTCTGTCACCTTTGGGTTGGCAATGTAGAGTACGGTATCAGAGTCGAGTTTGGATCTTGGGCATTCTTCCAGATTAGGCAGGGGTTGTCCCGCAGCTTCACCTTTTGAATCCAACCAATCAAAGAACATATTCGTCGGATAACCCAAACTCTCCCAGTGGCGATAGTAGAGTCTCAAATTTTTACCGTACCGATGATACTTGTCACTAACTTCCAACCAAGCCTTTCGGTGCAACTGCACGTGATTGCCACGAGAAATTCCACGACTGACAATTTCCGGTGGATTGGATCGAATGCCCTTGTACACGTAGTCTTGCACCGTCGTTTCACGACTGGCGTGAGTAGAAGTATCCAAGTGACTAAAGGTCCATCCGGGTAACTGACATTGGATTGGCCAATGCGGACGCGATTTGCGCTTGATGATTTCTCGAGGTATATCACTGTTCACAGAAGTGGTGGAAGATGGATACTGCGATTGTAATTGTGATTGTGATTGCTGCTGCTGGTTCGGCAACGAGTTCAAGTGCAAGTGAAGCTCACTAATGGGCTTTTCGTCGGCACCTGTAATGGCGAATCGGTCCATATCGTTTGTAATGGTTCCACCCAGCGATCCGTGATCGTGAATGGATCCAATTTGAGATTCCAATTCGTCCAGACGAATAACAGTCCCGTTACCATCTTCTCCATTGTCGTCATCATCCGTATCATCATCATCATATTCGTCTATAATGCACAGTTCTGTATTGCTGTCTATGGGTGGCATTTCACCCACGGCTTGCGCGAATTGAACTGCCTCTTTGATCCGTCGATCTGTTTGTGACGAATCCCGCCGTCGTTTCTCTTCGTGGTAGTGCTCTGTTTGGGAATGATCAGTAATATTGCTCGAAGTGTTACCTGTTGACAACGACCGTCCCTCACCAGTGGCAGCGGATCCAACATCAACACTCGGTACCGTCGCACCATCGTGAGAACAACAAGTCGACGACGCGGTCGTCTCTTCTCCTTCGGGTGTAGCACCTCCTTCTTTTTCCTCCGTCTCTTCATAATCATCATCTTCTTCCTCCCCATCCGCACGTTGGTCTTCTTTTTCTTCTACTTTCAACTGAGAAATTGCTGCTGGTGGTGTCTGTAACGATAAATGTCTCTTGGTCTTCATGGGAGAATGGTTCGAGGAGGCACGAAAGGATTTGATTTCACCAGAAAGACATTGTCGATAAATAACTTCTTCTTCATCATCATTATTTTCCAACGTGTCGTGTTCGGAATGTCGTCGTCGTGCCATCGCTGGACTACTACTTGCGCTGATGGTACGAGGAGCAGTCATACTCTTACTAACAGTAGCAGTAGTAGCACTAGCAGTATGCGTATGAGTGTCGTGGTCGGCACTCTTGGCTGATTCATTGGACAAGACCCTCCGAATACACGACCTGTGGGGCATCATGTGGGCTTCACCACCACTGCTCTTCTTCTTCCTGATACAGGTTTTGGGACAATATTGATGAAGACCATGTTCACCATTATTATTATTATCATCATTATCATCATCATGTGCCGTTGTTTCGTCCAACAGTGACATGTCTTCGACGTGGTTCAAATTGCCATCCATACTGGTCAATACGGGAGTTTCTCCCGTCGAACAGGACTGTTCAAAACGCATCGATTCCAACAATTGAGCATCTTCTTCTCTCATTATGCGCGCCACATCTTCCATGGTCACATCTTCGGCAGCAGCCATTGATGTACTCTCGTGCAAACGGAATTCTCTTTGTTGTTGTTGCGCAAGATCATACTGTGTAATAGATGTGGTACGTGTAACAGGTAAGGTCCGCGTCTCCTTCTGATGAGAGGACGACGACGAGGAGGCCACGTCTGTCATACTACTCCGCACAACTAGTAAGGATACAACAAACTAGTCTAGACTACTGGAGGCTGGAGGCTTTGCTGATGTGGGTTTGCAACAAACGAGAGTGGTATACCTCCACAGGTAGCAAGAGCTAGCTCTACTACTAAGTAGTCTACTCGAGTAGTTACTAGTAGTACCAGTAGACTACTAGTAGCTTGCTTCTTGCTTCCGTAGAGAGCAACTAGTCTACCACTTCTCTTTGTAAACTGTGACTTTGGGGCGAATCTTCCTTTCGTCCGCGGTACCAGGTATTTGATTCAAGAAATAATAGATTCAAATAAATAAATAATAATAATAATATTTTAGGCCTTATTACAATCCTTGCTGCAAGATTCTCTTTTCTGCGTGGTTTTGGTTTTCCTCGTTTGTTGTGATTCCTTTTTGTGGCCTGCTGCTGCAGCAACTACTGGTACCAGTACAAAGACGTTGTTTTAATACTAGCTACTAGTACCAGGAAGACTTCTTCTAATCGTATTGATTTTTTTATTGAATCTGATGAAAACGGTCGCTGTGTAAAACGCTGCTGTGACTTCTTGATGACGATTTATCCGTGATTCAATAAATCCTTTATGCTGCAACAGAAAAAAAATGACCAACAGAAAATAAATACAGTAGCCATGATACTGTATGATGGCTTGAATAACGAACCTGATTGTAACGTAAAATTGTAAAAGTACGCTCAGTGCTCAGTGATACTGCAGTCAGAGTAATCGAGTAGATAGCTCTCTCTTCTTGCTATTATTATTTGAAGTACGAGCTAGCTAGCTGGATTAGACACTGGTGTAGCGCTTATCGTCCAATTAAAATTTGATCTGAAAGCAAGCAATGATGAGACGAGTATTAAGTTGCGCGCTGGTAGTACTACTACAACAGATTTCTTCCTATGGATTTCAACAACTAGTAGTAGTACCATCATTTTCCAGCACAACAACAACAACAACAACAACAACAACAACAACACGACGACGAAGACCAGCACAACAATTGCAAGTGCAGTTGCAACTATCCTCCTTACCAGACGATGATAAGAGCATTGCCAAATCCAGACGATCCATCTTGGAAACCACCAAAAATAGTGCTTTACTTCTTCTCTCGCAATGTTCAACCATTGCTTTCACAGCCAGCAATCTACCAGCATCTGCAGCTGCAGAAAGTTCGTCGTCGTCGTCGTCATCGTTGGTGGCACCGCTACCAGCATCATCTTCTTCATCATCATCCGTTCGTCTTCCCAAAATTACGGACAAGATCCAAATGGATGTTCGTATTTCAAGACCCGATGGAACCTTTTACGTTCGTGGAGATGAAACAGATGAACTTGTTCGAACGTACAGTCTTCAAATTGGACTTTTTGGTGCTGCTGCACCCAATCACGTGGAACGGTTCTTGAGCTACATTCGACCTCCCGTGGAACAACAACAAAAGGAACGAAAAATGATGATCCAAGAGGACAGCGACGATTCGAGACCGTATCCTTCGTACGGTCAATCACAATTCAAAGCATTCGATGCAGCTACGGGAGTACTATTGGGGGGTATCATTCCTTCCTTGGACGTGACAGAATTTGCCGGATCGACAGTCATCAAGTACGGTGGACGCATTTTACCAGCACCCCTGTGGTTGGAAAAGAACACAAACGACAAAGTCACCGAACCCGAACCATTACCTCTACCACATTCTACCAAGGGATTGTTGATCCATCGCAAGCTAGATGTTCAACCAGTTTTTGGTATTACAACAAGATCTGATAGTGGATCGTACGTGTCCGATTTCGATAGGGACTATGTTGCATTTGGAATCTTATTGGATGGAGATGACTTTTTGAAGTACGTTGCCGATTTGCCAACGTACTCTAACGAACGAGCTGCCCAAGACAAGGACAATGCAGTACAGGATGCTACCACAGCTATCTTTGATGCTCAGCGCGAATTTTTCCGTGGTGCCGCCAAGACCTTTGGTGATACTCGTCTTCAAAAGGTCTTTCCCGGAAAATTGCTGCGGCGAGTAGAAGTTACCAGGGTCTCAGTCCTTTAGCTACGATACACTGGCAGAGGAGAATGCTTGTAGAAACGATCCGATCAACTAACACTACAACAAATATCTTTCATAAAAATAATCTACACTGATTAGTGATTTCGATTTCTGTTGTTGTAAGCCTGCAACCATGCCTCAAAACAAGTAAACCAGAACCAACCCAACTATTGTACTCTACTAGATACACGGTCACACTCAGAAAGCCAGAATGGATTGGCTTTTGACCAGACTTACTAAATCTGCAAAAATGCCTCTTCCAATGAACTGAGCCTTGTGGGACAAATAATCGGCAACTTCCTGCGCAGGCTTCAAGTAGAGAGAGTCGACTTTCTTTTTCTTCTCATCCTTTTCTTTCGCGCAGTTGCCACTCTCCATCTCGTGCCGGTTAACATGGACGAGTTGCTGAATGTCCACTTGAAACGACTTGAGGTCGATTCCAAGTTCATACAGGATGAACAGAACACGCTGCAGAATCGCTTCTCCTGGTCGGTAGTGTCCCGAGTGCGGATAAAGTTTCTGCAGATAGCCTTGTCGGTCCGTAATGAAGATGCCCGCTGCTGTTACTGCCTTTCCTGCAAAGAATGAAGAGTGGTGGAATCGCTGAGTAGTACCATCGAAACTGCCACATTCCTTGCTGGCCGCATAAAAGATGCCATCCCGGAGAACGAAGATTTGTCCATCTGTGCCGGTATCGATGGGAGCGCCCTCTCGGCTCACGACGCGGCAGCGCCCATCAACCTCACAGGTGAAATCCACCGCATACCGACTAGTCTCGTTAGGATCGGCTATATAGCGAACAGTATCATTATCTAGCACACTTCTGGGACAATCTTCCAGAGATGGAAGAGGGTTGCCTGCAGAAGTTCCCTTGGAGTCTAACCAATCGAAGAAACTGTTCGTGGGGAATCCAAGAGCCTGCCAGTGTCGATAGTACAAACGAAGGTTTTTTCCGTAACGATGTTTGGGATCGCTCACTTCTAGCCACGCCTTTCGGTGCATCTGAGATGTGTTGCCTCTCGTCATACCTCGCTTGGTAATCTCTGGTGGATTCGCACAGATTCCCTTGTATTCAAAGCTCACGTTTTGCGATGCATCTACTGGCAAAAGAGTAAAGGAGTCTCTGCTGCGTGAGGCACGTGTACACAACCGTTCAGGAGCTGGAAGGATGATCCCAGGAGAGACGGTCTGGAATAATACGGCATGATCCGCGGACTCGATTCCGAAGCAGGAGTTCTCATTTCCCAGAATCTCTTCGACACGCGCTTCATCCAGGGGTGAACTCTTCTCTTCTACGGTTTGGTCGAATTGTGCGACTTTGTCCCAAGATTGAATCCGTATAAGCGAAGAATGTGCTCGTGGATGCTGGCCGGTAGCATGTTCGTCTTGATCAGATTCGGTACATGATGACCTTACCTCCTGTTCCTGGTTTTGCTTTGTCAAACAGTTTGTCGACGACGGATCCTTCATACAGCGACGATGCAGCTTCTTCTCGGCACAGAAACTCTTTTGTGGTGTTGCCATGATCTGATAATCACTGATGGTTATGCTATGGCTACAGATCATTCCGTCGCTGATTTTTTGGAATGAAAAAAGCAAGTTTCTCATAAGGCCTTTAAGGAATGCAATAAATACAGTACAATAATATAATATGCATGCATAGAATCGATGTGGCAACAATCAAGAACAGAAATCTGAAGAATCTTCCCGGTTGGCACGTTGTACAGCGAGGAAAGAAACGAATCTTGAATCTCAACTAGTCACGATTGGCAAATTCTTACTGGAGTAGAGTACTAGCTACAGTAGCTAGTCTAGTACACGGCAAAAACGAACATCAAGAAGTGCTCGTTTTTTTTAAATTCCAATACAGAGTACTAGTAAATTCTCAAATATCTTTTTCTATTACAGTAGACTACTTGCTAGTCTAGTAGTCTACTATCACTACCACAACCACTAGCAGAGAAAGTGAAACGAAATAAATAATAGTTGTTTTGTGTCGGATAAAGTTAAGCAATACATTGCGCGACTTTTGTCACAGAAAGGGGAAATGCTGTCGTCGCGAAACCCATAGATTGGAGATTGGAGGTTCAGTAACGTTTTGACTGAAAAGTTGATGGGCGAGATAAGATTCATTTCCCGCTGCGCTTCACTGTTGTAATACATGGCAGGGCACTTGAATGTAACCTCGTTTTCAATTTCTTGGCTCAAAAACGAGAGAGAGATTGCCGACAGGCGAATACTTGGCCACTACTACAATCAGACAGATAGACCATTGCTGCAAGTTTTTATGAGGCATCTTGAAAGGCGGCAATTCCAATGATAACAAGACGGGTGATCTCCGCATCAAATCGACGACAAAAACATCTTGTTTGGTAACGGCGGAGAATCCTTAATTATCCAACGAATACTCGCGGTGTGATCGACTTCACACTTCATGAAGGCCCCTTGCTTTCAAGTCAAGCAACATCGCCTGCATCTCTGGTCTATTTTCTAACAACCGAAGAGCTTCGTCAATGTCCACAGCTTTTCTCAACCGACCGCACTCGGGCCAGTTCGTTATGATGTCTTTCACGTACAGTGGAAATAGGTTGGCACAAACATGCGTATAAGCCATGGATGATTCAATGACCACGTGGGCATCCGTGTTGGCCTGATATTCTGTGTTTGTGTCGTGTAGGGATCTTTCACCTAATATCTCATCCTTTTCTCCAGAAAAGATGTGCTCGTCCTCCGACAAATTGGAAACATCCGACCATCCAGAGCTCAGCTCGGTACCGTCCTCCTTTTCCGAATTTGATTGCAAATGCTCGGGCAGAGAAAGCCGCCTTTCTCGAGCCTTGCGAGTTTCATAATGCACCTCGGCCAATTTTGGTCCCAGGACACCAATTACACCTGCTTCTTCGTACGTTTCACGGATTGCGGACTCTTCCAATTCTTCGTCCATCTCCCACCCTCCTTTGGGCAGGATCCACTCTTTTTTCTTCCCTGCACTGATCAACAAGATCTTTCCGCCCTTGAGGATTGGGATACATCCCGTGACAAGTCGAGTGAGTTTGTCGGATTTCTTTGCGTCTAAAATCCATCGCTGCTCCGCTCTGCCTTCTCTCGATTTGGTTTGCTTGGTCAGACTGGCGCTATATTTTTCGGACTTGCGCATCAACTCGCCCAACATGCAAGTGTCCATGGAAGAATCCTTGGAGTTGTACATGTCAAGCTTCGTCACTGTGCAAGTCGACTGTGACGCGAAGGAAGCACTGGTGACTCCAGGAGGGACCAGTTCCAACTGAGCTTCGTAGAGGGAAAACGAGGCAGGAAAGCACAACTTCCTTAACTCTTCCACAGATGTAGATTGTTCTTTCATTTCCGCATAGTTGCAGACTGGAAAGACTTTGGTGCCCGTATCGGAACTTCGAGCCTCTTTACTCGTAGTGCTGGGCTGGGTTGGAGTTGGAGTCGTAGGATAGGCAACCACAACCGGTGGAGGCTCCATAGGTGCAGATACTGCAGCGGTATTCCCTCTTCGCTTCATCATGTCTTCGTTAATCTATATAAGCTCTATCAAGCAGATTTTACTGTAGCTCTTCGTGTGGATATTAACAATTAATAACCTATTCAGTTGGTGATAACAATAAAGAACAATTACTTGTATGGCTTTGAGAAATTGGGTGGTTCGCAATAAGAACTCTCCGTGTCTGACAGATGTACGGCTTTTTACGCTCCTAGCAGAAGACTTAAGGTTAGCTTCCAAAGCAGATTTCAACCCCCCTTGTAAATCAGAATGTATGTTGTATTGTTGACTTGTTGTTATAAACCTTGTAGAGTAAGCAGCATAGCTTGTCTTTGATTAGTCTAGTAGAGTAGTTTTTGATCTTTGATGTCTTTTACTAGTACTCGAGCACTAAAAGCTACTGTATTTATTCTTTATTTGATCGAAAAGGCAAGGAGTTGGTCTGCCTACTTCCCTGCACATGCACATATGGCGGCAACGGCGATTTTTGTGATTGCGATCGCGCTCTTTTTGCGCGCGTCATTTCAACGCTTTATCTAATTATTTTGTTATCAAATTAAGCCCAGGTGGACTGCCATAGGACTCAGGAGTTAGGTCTTACTCTATTAGGTCGTGTGTCTATGCCTGCTTCCTATACACACCACTAGTCTAGTCATAATATTATCTAATATTCAT